>Ga0307280_10000016_pt1 | contig 67933 bp, 73 predicted proteins | sample ER_DNA_119_FD_194479 | JGI IMG/M metagenome (GOLD analysis project Ga0307280, IMG submission 194479) | Bulk soil microbial communities from the East River watershed near Crested Butte, Colorado, United States - ER_DNA_119 | ecosystem: Environmental > Terrestrial > Soil > Floodplain | place...
GGCGATGAGCAGGTGGCGGGACAAGCGCTGAGCCGCGGGCTGCTGCCCGTCAAGAACGTGTTCGAAGAGGTGGGGGTGATGATGATCCTCACCGTCAAGACGCTGATCTCGGCGGTGCGACCGCCCTACCCCTATGGCGAGGAGCTGGTCTGGCAGTTCCTCTTCGTCCTGAAGCTCTCGTGGTTCCCGCTCCTCGTCTCGACTTTTGCTCTCAACCTCGGCGCCCCTGGATTGCAAGCGGCCGGGATCCTCTCGCTGTTCGGCGCCCTCGACCGGCTGGGGGGCTTCTTCGTCGTGATTGCGATTCGCTGGATCGCTCCGCTGGTCACCGCGGTGGTTGTGTCGGGAGTGGCCGGCACCGCGATCACCGCCGACCTCGGCGCCCGCAAGATCCGCGAGGAGCTCGACGCCCTGCAGGTGCTGGGTGTCGACCCGGTGAAGAACCTCGTGGTCCCACGCTTCCTGGCGCTGATGGTCGTCACCGGGCTGCTCGACATCTTCGCGATCGTCATGGGGCTCAGTGCCGGCATCGCCGCCGAGCTGCTCTACCACCAGCCGCTCGGCGGCTTCTTCGCCACCCTCTTTTCCAACGCGACGATCACCGACCTCTGGTCCTCGGTGATGATGTGCACGATGTTCGGCGCGATCGTCGCCATCGTCTGTTCCTACAAAGGGATGTCGGCATCAGGCGGCGCCGCCGGGGTCGGCCGCGCGGTCAACCAGGCGGTCGTCATCTCCCTCGTCGCCGTCTTCTTCTTCCAGTTCGTCGTCAGCTCGATCCTGCTCGCCACCAACCCCGACCTGCAGGCGGTCCGGTGATCGGCTGGCTCGACATCCCCCGCAACTGGCTCGATTCCTTCGGGGACATCGCCCGTTTCGGCCTCAAGGTGTCGGGTCAGGTCTACTCGGGCCGGGCCTTCAAGTTCTTCGGCGAGGGATTGCGGCAGGCGGGCATCCTGATCTTCGGCTCGGCCCTGATCATCTGGGCCTTCTGCTTCATCCTCGGCCTCCAGTGCGGCCTGCAGGGCGCCTACTTCAACCGCTCGATCGGCGCCCCGTCGCTGGCCGGCCTCTTCTCCGCCTACTGTGACCTGCGAGAGGGTCTGCCCTACGCCTTCGGCTACATCCTCGCCGCCAAGGTCGGAACCGGGATCGTCGCCGAGATCGGGGCGATGCGGATCTCCGACGAGATCGACGCGCTCGAGGTGATGGGGATCCAGCCGATCACCTTCCTCTGCGCGACCCGCCTGCTCGGCGCCTGGATCGCGCTCCCCTTTCTCTATCTGGTCGGGATCGGGATCATCTACGCCGCCAGCTACCTCTCGGTGGTCAACCAGGTCGGCGACGTTTCCTCCGGCGGCTACCTGCTGATCTTCTGGATGTACCAGAGCCCGCCCGACCTGATCTTCAGTCTGATCAAGGGGATGGCGATGTCGACCGTGATCGTGCTGGTCGGCTGCTACTACGGCTACACCGCCTCCGGCGGCCCGGTCGGCGTCGGCACCGCGACGGCGAAGTCGATGGTCTTCAACATCGTCGCCGTCCACATCCTCGGCATGCTCGGCACGGTCGTCTTCTGGGGCGCCAACCCCCGCGCCCCAATAGGGGGTTAGCTCAGCCGCCTTTGGCGAGGATCGCTGCGATCACACCAGCGGATGCGACCCAGATGCCAATGGTCGCGCGATGCACTCCTTCGTGCAGGGATTTCATTCCCTGTCTCAGCTCACCCACCTCAGTCTCGATGCCGTCGAGCCGCTTGTTCGTGGCGCCCGAGGTTTCGGTAATCCCCCGGTCCAATTCGACGAGTCGTTCATTGACTCGGTCAAACCGTTCGTCGATCTGAGCGAAGCGCTCCTGCATTGCATCTTCGGGCGGGGCCATCGCCGGCATGGTTGCACCCTAACGAACGAAATGCAACATATTGTCTGAGAACGTAAATTCTCTGAAAATTCTCTAGCTGCGGTGCCGGTGCTTGCGAAAGGTCTCCTCGACCCACTTGAAGCCGGAGCGCTCGCTGAGGCCCTGGCGGAAGCGATCGAGCGCGGGCGGGCGCGGCAGATCCGGCTCGAGCGGGCCCTCCGGCGGCACCACGACCGGGTAGAAGAGGGAGGCGGCGGTGACGTCGGCGACGGAGAGGCTCTCGCCGACGAGGAACTCGCCGTCGCCCTTCCCCAGCTCCTCCTCGAGCTTGTCGAAGGCGCCGATCACGCCCTCCCGGGCCTGGACCGCCCCCTCGTCGCTATTGGCTTTCCAGCGGATGCTGGTGTACGCGCGGGCGTAGGCGCCGACCACCGGCTTCGCCTTGCCCAGCGGTCCCGGCACCGATTCGGCGGCGATCTCGGCGAACATCTCCGGCTCCTGGATCAGCTCGTAGAAGGGGAGCAGGCGGGCGTGGGGCCCGAGGTTCTCGTCGAACCAGTCCTCCAGCTCGATCGCCCGGGCACGCTCCTCGGCGTCGACGGGGTAGAGCGGCGGCTCGGGGTAGGCGGCCTCCAGCGCGGCGATGATCTCGGTCGAGTCGCCGATGTTCCGCCCCTCCAGGGTCAGGACCGGCAGGGTCGGCAGGGCGCCGCGGGTCAGAGCCAGCGCGATCGGGATGTGGCTCCCCGGCAGGATCGAGCGGCGACCGTGGTCGATGCCCTTGTACTCGAGCGCCCAGCGGACCTTCTCGCTGTAGTGCGAGATGTCGATCTGCCAGAGGGTCGGCTTGTCCTGGATTTGCGTAGCCATCGTCTGCCTGGCAGCATAAGCCCGTGGCACTGCTCAGTGACGGCGAGATCGAGGAGAAGCTGGCGGGGCTCTCCGGCTGGGAGCGCAGGGGCGACGCGATCGAGAAGAGCTTCGAGCGCGGGGACTTCGTCGGCAGCGTCCGTTTCGTCGACCGCCTCGCCGAGCCCGCGGAGGAGATGGGGCACCATCCGGACCTGGCGATCTCCTGGGACACCGTCACGGTGACGATCACCACCCACTCCGAAGGCGGCCTGACGGCGAACGACTTCGAGCTCGCCGGCAAGATCGACGCCCTGGCCGACTAGCAGCTCGAGTGGCGAAGCGAAAGAAGCAGCGGCGGGCGCGGGAGAAGACGCCGACCGTCGACTACGTCGATCCGCAGGGCAGCGTCCTCGCGCTGCGGAAGACGCTCAGCGCCGGGACCATCGCCAAGCTGGGCGAGCCACCGGCGGGCGCGGCGGCCTCCCAGGACGACGCCTGGCGGCGGCGGTCCGAGGCCCTCTTCGAGCGGCTGGCGGTGAGCTGGGAGATCGCCGGCCTGCCGCTCGACGACCAGAAGATGCTGCTCGGGCGCTACCGGATGGCCGACGCCGAGACCCAGCGCTGGGTGCGGCAGACGATCGCCGAGCACCTCGAGCGGCACATCCCCGAGCTCGCAGGCTGACATGGCCGAGCGGCTGCGGATCGACGAGCGGCTCTCGCTGCCGTTGAGCGAGATCGAGCTGCGGACGAGCCGCTCCTCCGGCCCCGGGGGCCAGCACGCCAACGTCACCGCCTCGCGGGTCGAAGCGGTCTTCGACGTCGAGCGGTCGGCGACCCTGAGCGACTCGCAGCGGGCGCGCCTGCTGGAACGTCTCGGCCCGGTCGTCGCCGCCGTCGCCCAGGACGCCCGCGGGCAGGCGCGCAATCGCGAGCTGGCCCTGGAGCGGCTGGCGGCGAAGGTCGCCGGCGGCCTGCGGGTGCGGCGCAAGCGCCGGCCGACCAGGCCGACTCGCGCCTCACGCCAGCGCCGGCTCGAGCAGAAGCAGCGCACCGGCGAGCGCAAGCGCGCCCGGCGGCGCCCCCCACTCGACGAGTAGCGATGACTTTCGGCCGTCCAACCGGTCTAATGGGTAGAGGCACGAAAAGCGAAAGGAGCATGGAGATGCTTGGTGAGAGCAAAGCGACCAGCGGCTTCGCCGTCGCCGACATGGACCGGGCGAAGGAGTTCTACGAAGGGACGCTCGGGCTGCGGATCGAGGTGATGAGCGAGGAGTTCGGGGTGACGGCGCTGAAGCTGAACGGCGACGACGTCCTGATGTACCTCAGCGCCGAGATGACGCCGCCCAGCTACACGATCCTCAACTTCGAGGTCGACGACATCGACGCGGCCGTCGAGGGTCTCGGCTCACGCGGGATCGAGTTCGAGCGCTACGAGGGCTTCGACCACGACGCGAAGGGCATCGTCCGCGGCCCCGGCCCACAGATCGCCTGGTTCAAAGACCCGTCAGGGAACGTGATCGCGGTACTGCAGCAGCCGTAGACGGTTTTGGGGACGGAAGTCGGAGAACCGCCACAAAGGCGGCACCGAAAAAATTCAAACTGCGCGCCATCGATGGGTCCCGGCTCCCTAGGGTCGTGCCATGGTCTACCGCAAGGAGGAGTTCGTCACGCGACTCGAGGCCGAACGAATCCTTTGAGCATGGTGCTACGGTGTCGCACATGGAGATTGGAGTGCGCGAACTGCGGAACCGGACGGCGCGGGTGATCGACGCGGTTAAGGCGGGGGAGCGGGTGGTTCTAACCGTGAACGGAGAGCCGACCGCGGACATCGTGCCCCATGGCAACCGGGCCCGATGGCTGAACGGGGAGCATCTGCGGGAGCAACTCGAGGAGCGGGCCAGCGATCCAGGCCTGAGCGCGGAGCTCGACGCGCTTGCCGGAGAGACGCTCGACGAGCTCTGACCCATGACGGCCGGCCTCCTCGACACGTCGGTCTTCATCGCCCGTGAGGACGAACGGTCTCTGGGGAGCCTGCCGGACAGAGTCGCCGTATCGGTCGTGACGATCGGTGAGTTGCAGCTCGGCGTACTCAATGCAGGGGATGACGACATCCGAGCCCGCCGCGCGGAGACCCTGGCCCTCGCCAGAGCTGCCGACCCGATCCAAATCGGCGAGGCGATCATGGTTTCCTGGGCCCGGCTGGTTGCCGACTGTCGTAGGGCGGGCGTGCATCGCACGGTGAAGCTGATGGATGCTCTGATCGCCGCCACCGCCGTCGAGCATGGGCTTCCGGTGGTCACCCAGGATGGCGACTACGAGAAGATCGCCGAGGCGCATGCCCCTCTGCGAATCGTGAACGTCTAGGACTCGCGCTCGCCAAGGTCGAGAGGAGGCGGCACGAACCCCTGAGGGGTCCGGCTCATCTCCCGAGCCACGGCGTCGCGCCGGTAGTCGAAGATCCGCCGCATGTCGCGCTGCACGAGCAGCCGGTTTGCCAGCTCGCCGAGCGGTCCCAAGGGAATCGCATAGCGCACACGGTCTTCGATCACCGTCGTCCCCGCTCCGTCGTCCTCGAAGGTGTGGGTGTGCTCCCAGAGCGAGTACGGGCCGCGGACCTGGGAGTCGACGAACCGCTGGGGCGGTTCCCAGGCCGTGATCCGGGTCCGCCACCGCACCGGCACCCGGTGCAGCCGCAGGCGGTACTCGATCAGCGTCCCGACCCCCATCTCGATCGGCGCAGGCGTGGTCACCTCGAAGCCGAGCCAGGGCGGCGTGATCAGCTCGAGGTTGCGGGCGTCGCCGTAGAAGGCGAATGCCTCCTCGATCGACAGCTCGACGCGCTGGCGCCGCTCGAGGAGGTGGATGGCCATCGCCGCAGGTTAGGGCTCTGACGTCATGGGCACGGCTGGTTTCGAACCAGCGACCTCTCGCGTGTGAAGCGAGCGCTCTCCCACTGAGCTACGCGCCCGGGAAGGGGACCATCATACGGTGGACGGGGCTACTTCTCCGGCCGGCGAAGGGGGTTCGCTGGCGCTGTCCTCGTCGGCGGCGCCCTTGCGCAGGGCCATGCCGACGAAGGGGAAGATGAGGGTCGAGAGCATCGCCGCGCCGACCAGGCCGGCGGCGGTCGAGGCCTTCATCTCCCCGGCGTCGATCGCGATCGTCGTGATCGCGACTACGAGGGGGAGCTCGGTCGCGCAATAGAAGGCGAGCGCCATCCGGTCGCGGGCGGCCAGCGCGTGCCGGTAGAGGAGCAGCGCCGGGACGCCGCGGACGACCAGGAAGAGGCCGAGGAAGAGGACCAGCTTGGCCAGCGCTTCGGCCGAGCCGAGGGCGGCGAGGTCGAACTCGATCCCGCTGGTGACGAAGAAGAAGGGGACGAAGAAGCCGAAGCCGACGGCGGTCAGCTTCGACTCGAAGACTTTCACCTCCTGTCCCTTGAGCGCAAGGCGGACGATCATCCCTGCGACGAAGCCGCCGAGGAGGATGTCGAGGCCGAGCTTGCCGGCCAGCAGGACGAGGCCGAAGACGAGCACCACAGTCACTCGCACCGCCAGCTGGCTGCTCGCCTCGAAGGTGCGCTCGAGCGCCGGCCAGCCGCGCCAGGCGTAGCGGACCGAGACCAGGGCGAGGGCCAGGGCGAGGGCGACGAAGGCGAGCAGGATCGCCGCCTCGCGGAAGGGGTTGGTGGTCGAGAGGACGAGCGTGACCAGCAGGATCGGGCCGAACTCGCCGGCGCCGCCGGCCGCCAGCAGGTGGGTGCCGAAGCGGGTCTTCAGCTCGCCGTTGTCGCGGAGGATCGGGATCAGCGTCCCGATCGCGGTCGTCGCCATCGCCGAGCCGGTGTAGAGGAAGGAGACGACCACCCCCGCGGCGGCGAGGATGCCCCCGAGGCCGTAGGCGAGGATCACCGAGAGCAGCCAGCCGATCAGGCCAAGCTCCATCGGCTTCCCCTTGATGCGATCGAAGTCGATCTCGTAGCCGGCGAAGAAGAAGAGCATCCCGAGGCCGAGGTTGGCGAAGAATTCGACGAAGTCGTCGCTGTGGGCCAGGCCGAGGACTTCGGGGCCGATCAGGATCCCCAACATCAGCTCGACCACGACGACCGGCGGCGCGAACCGTTTCGGCACCGTGGCGACGGTGACGGCGGCGATCGCCGAGACGGCGACGATCGCGAAGAACGAGCCGGAGTCGACTTGGATCGCGGCGATCGGCAGGGCGGGCAAGGGCGTCATCCTACGGCCGGCAGGGTAGGATCACCACTGGACCGTGCTAGGCGGGGAACCAGCGGTGCCTTGTAACCCGAAATCCGCTTAGCGGGGCCGAATACCGTTCCGAGGGACTGGCCGTCGGGGTCAGTGCGTCGCGGCGGCGTTGACGGCCGGGTCCTGCGCGACGTGGGCACGCGAATCAGGTCAGGTCCGGAAGGAAGCAGCCTTAAGCGGATGCCGCGGGTGCCGCAGGCGAGCCCGACCCGAGCCATAAGCGACGGACACGCCCGGTGACCTCGTTTCGAAGGACGGGTGCACGGTCCATATATGTCGTCAGTCGATCAGGCGCTTGCGCATCTGGTGGATCGCGACGCGCCAGGTGAGGATGGCGAAGCCGACGAGGAAGGCGAAGCGCAGCAGGTCGACCCACTCGAAGCCGAAGGCGCCGCCGCGGACCAGTTCGACCAGCTGGTGCAGGGGGTTGAACTGCGCCAGGATCTGGAAGCCCTCGGGCAGGCCTTCGATCGGGAAGAAGGTTCCGGCGACGAGGAAGAGCGGCGTCACGAACAGCGCCGTCACGTAGTTGAACTGGTCGATCTTGGCGACAGTCGCCGCCATCGCCACCCCGAAGCCGGCGAAGCCGAGGGCGGTGACGAAGGCGAAGAGCGGGGTGAGCAGCATCCCGGGCTCGGGGTCGAGCCCCCAGAAGAAGGTGACGACGAGCGGCACGCAGCCGTAGACCGCCGAGCGGGTGCCGATCCAGAGCATCTCGGCGCTGACCAGCTCTTCGATGTCGACCGGCGCCGCCAGGATCGCTTCGTAGGTGTTCTGGAAACGGTGCTTGACGAAGGTGCCGAACATCGCCGGCAGGGCGCTGGAGAAGATCACCGCCGTCGCCACCATCCCGGTTCCGACGAACTGGATGTAGGGGATGCCGTTGACTTCGTCGACCAGGGTGGCGCTGAGGCCGAGGCCGAAGGCGAGCAGGTAGACCAGCGGTTCGAGCACGCTGGAGAAGGTGGTGCCCTTCCAGTAGGTCTGGAAGTTCGCCACCTCGCGGCTCATCACCCCGGCGATCGCCGCCGGTTCCAGCCGCCGCATCGTGCGGTTCCCTTCGGTCGCTGAGCGTCCGGAAGGAACCACGGGATCGGTGGTGCGAGTGCTCACTCGGCCTCCTCGCCGGTCAGCAGCACGAAGACGTCCTCGAGCGTCGCCGCCCGCACCACCGCGTCCTCGGGCACGGCGCCGTCGCCGGCCTGCTCGGAGCCGACGATTGCGATTGCCGGCCCCGCCGGCCGCACCCTCAGCCCCGCCGCCTCGGCGCTCGCGCGCAGCTCGGTCAGCCGCTTTGGCGGCGCGTAGACCTCGGCGGTCTGGCGGCCGGCGTGCTGGGAGATCAGGTCGGCGGGCCGACCGCGGCTGATGATCTTGCCCCGGTGCATGACTGCCACCTCGTCGGCGAGCCTCTCGGCCTCCTCGATGTAGTGGGTCGACATCAGGATCGTCGTCCCGCGGGCTTTCAGGTCGCCGATCAGCGTCCAGAGCTCGGTCCGGATCTGCGGGTCGAGGCCGACCGTCGGCTCGTCGAGGAGGACCAGGCGCGGCTCGTGGACGAGGCCGCGGGCGAGCAGCAGGCGCCGGCGCATCCCTCCGGAGAGCTTGTCGACCGCGTCGCGGCGGCGGTCCCGAAGGCGGGCGAGGTCGAGGCAGCGGTCGACGGCCGCGCCGACGTCCTTGACCCGGTACAGCCGGGCATAGACCGCGAGGTTGTCTTCGACCGTGACGTCGACGTCGAGGTTGTCGAGCTGCGGTACGACGCCCATTTCGGCCCGGGCGGGCTTCGACTGGGCCGGCAGGTCGTAGCCGAGCACCCGCAGCTCGCCGGAGTCGGCGACCGCCTGGCCGGTCAGCAGCCGCATCGTCGTCGACTTGCCGGCGCCGTTGGGTCCGAGCAGGCCGAGGCAGATCCCTTCCGGGACCTGGAGATCGAGGCCGTTGACCGCGGTGATCGGGCCGAAGGTCTTGACCACGTTGCGTAGCTCGATGGCCGCCATCGATCTGATGGTTTCACGACTGGACCTTTTGTTCTTCGAGGGTCAGCCGGAGGCGAGCCGCTCGGCGAGCCAGAGGTCGCAGAGCCAGTCTCCCTGGTGCGCCCCGAGGCGGGAGACGACCACCCCCTCGGACCCGCTGCGGACCGCGACCCGCTTCGACCTCGCTTCGAACTCGTGGCAGGGGGCGGCGATCTCGACCTCGCTGAGGCCGGCGTCTTCGTGGCCGCCGAAGCGAATCGTCACCTGCCGGCCGTGCCGCTCGCCGCTCAGTTCCGCCATCCCTCGCAGGCGGTAGTCGAAGCCTGGCATGGTCGGGCCGCGGGGCTCGAAGCCGCCCTGCGGGCGCGCGGCCACCCGCAGGCCGAGCGGTTTCATCGCCCGGTCCATCCGGGCGTAGCCCTGCTGGATCTCACCGCCGGGGCCGATCGCGCGGAAGGAGCCGTAGAGGGCGGCGAGCACGATCAGCGGCACCCCGATCAGCAGCGGCACGAAGGATTCGAGCAGGTAGGCGGGGGGGGACGGTGAGAAAGATCAGCGTGAAGACGATCGCGCCGAGCCTGAAGCTGCGCCGGCTGACGTCCCACATCTCCGACTGGGCCTCGACCGCGTCGGCGTCGATCGGGCCGGTCGCCAGCGCCGCCCAGAGCTGCGCTTCGCTCAGGGCGGCCGGATCCTCCACCGGCCCGCCACCTTCCGCCGCGGCCCTGCTTCGAGCCGCCGCGTCGCCGCCAGCCGCGTGCTCGAGGTCGGAGCGCTGGAGCAGGAGGAGGACGACGACGAAGATCCCGATCACGCCGAAGATCAGCGCCAGGGCGAGCGTCGGGCTCGATTCCCCTTCGCCCATCGTCAGTCCGATCACCGCCGCCAGGGCGGCGACGACGAAGACCCCGATCAGCCCGAAGCGCGACGAGCGCTTGAAGTCACCCGAGAACACCAGCGGCAGCCTATCCCGGCCAGATGGCAGACTGCCGCAGATGCTGGACGAGCGCTGGATCCGGTCCCTGCACGTCGAGTCGATGCGCCGCGCCGACCTGCACCGCGAGCGCGAGCCGCACGTCCTCTTCCAGGCCTCGACGATCGGGGCGCTGCTCGACGGCGGCTTCGAGGGCGACCTCAGCTTCGCCGAGCTGGCCGAGCACGGCGACCTCGGCCTCGGCACGCTCAACCACCTCGACGGCGAGATGGTCGCCCTCGACGGCGAGTTCTTCCGCGCCGACGTCGACGGATGGCTGAGTCGGATCGGCGCGGGGGAGGGGACGCCGTTCGCGGTCGTCACCCGGTTCGAGCCGAGCGTCGACGCCCCTCTCCCGGACGAGGAGATCGACCACGACGCGCTGCTCGAACGCCTCGACGGGCTCGTCCCCGACGGTGCCTCCTCCTGCGCGATCCGGCTGGACGGCCGCTTCGGCCTCGTCCGCGCCCGCTCGGTACCGCGCCAGGATCCGCCCTACCGGGCCCTGACCGAGGTGGTCGCCGACCAGCACGTCTTCGAGCTGACCGACGTCGAGGGGACGATGGTCGGCTTCCGCTTCCCGACCTACGTCGAGGGGATCGAGGTCGCCGGCTACCACCTGCATTTCGCCAGCGCCGACCGCAGCCGCGGCGGCCACGTCCTCGCTTCGCGCTCGCGTGGCCTGCGTGCGCGCCTCGATCCCTCGAACGACCTCCACGTCGAGCTGCCGCCGCGGGTCGAGCTGGCCGATCCCGACCTTGCGGCCGAGACCCACGCCGCGGTCGAGGCCGTCGAGCGCGGCTAGCTCAAGGGGCGCATGGTTTCCAGGGCCGGGCGAAGAGGTCGTAGTCCTTGCGGATGACGCTGAAGCGCAGCCGTTCGGCCTCGCTGCAGATCGCCGCCAGCGGTTCGGTGTATTCGGCGACGAAGACGCGCTTGCCGGCATCGACGAAGGGGCTGAACCTCGTGCACTCGTCGTAGGCGAAGCACTCCTCGACCACCGCGAAGTCGAAGCGGCCGACCAGCTGCTCCACCTGTCCCGGGTCGTTCTTCAGCGCGACGGCCATTCCCCGCCGGTGCGCTTCGCGGGCGATCCAGCGATTGAAGCGGAGCTGGTCCGCGGCGCCGAGCGGGAACCCGGTCTCGTTTTCGTAGCCGGCGACGTTGTCGGGCTCGACCGCGTCGAAGCCCTTGCGCCGGCAGAGGTCGAAGCGGTGGCGGAGGATCGGCGCCAGCAGGTCGATGCGACGGACGTCGAGCCAGCGCTCGTCGGGGTAGCCCTCGTAGGCGCGACCGAGGACCGCCTTCGGGAACCGGCTCGCGTCGGGTCGATAGCTCTCCCAGGAGCCGACGTCGAGGTAGCAGATGACCTTCCGCCCCTGGCGGTGCAGCCTGGCGACGGTTTTGGCAGCTGCTTCGAAGCCGTCGACCTCGTAGACGCGGGCGTCGATCGAGGTGTCGATCTTCCCCTGCAGCTGCCACTGCCAGGCAGCGGTCGTCGGTTTCGGCTGCCAGCGGGCGCCGGCGGCGCCGGGAGCGAGGAGGACCGCGATGGCGCAGAGCGCCCCCAACAGGGCAGCGGGCGGGCGGCGCCTGGTCAGGGGCATCGTCGGTAGACGATCCAGGAGTCGTTGCGCGCGACCTCCTCAAACCCATCCGGCACCGGCAGCGAGAAGTCGGTCGGATCGTTGGGATCGAGGATGAAGTTGTGGATGACTTCCTCGTTCGCGGGGGCGACGAAGTAGCCGCGCGCCGGCGAGCCTTCCTCGCTGGCGCTGACGATCTGCGTCGGCTCGACGTCGAGCCCGAAGGCGAGGCGGGGCACGGCGCGGTGGTTGGGTACCGCGACCTTGCCGCAGAGCGGCTCGAGGGCGCCGGCGTCGACCAGGTCGCTGAGGTCACCCTCGATCCGCGCCTGGTCGGTGAGGTCGGCGTCGACGCGGGAGTCGAGGTCCCACTGGTTCGGCAGCCAGACCAGGAGCATCGCCGCGACCAGCGCGGCAAAGACCTGCCAGCGGCGGCGCCAGGGGTGGCCGGGCTCCAGCAGGCGCCAGCCGAGCAGGCCGAGGGCGGCAAAGATCGCCAGGATCGAGGCGGCCAGCATCGTGTAGCGGGGGAGGATCGCGAGGCCGGCGCAGGCGAGCAGGGCGAAGGCGCCGAGGGCCAGGGTCGCCGCGGCGGCCCCGAGGGCCGAGCGGCGGCGGAGGAAGGCGAGCCCGAGGACGACGCCACCCAGGGCGCCGACCATCCCCGGCCACTGCAGCACCTCGCCGAGGCGGCGCGGCCCGTAGAGGACGAGGTCCACGGGCCCGGTCTGCCGTTCCAGGGTCTCGACGGTTTCTTTGGTTCCGGTCCACGAGTAGGTGAGGCTCCCGGTGGTTATCCAGTCGAAGAGCGCCCAGAGGATCGGGGCGGCAAGGGCAAGGACGACGAGGGCGATGGGGGGGGAGGAGAAGGCACCCCTCGCCCGGACAAAAGCCGGCCTAATTAGGCCGGCTTTTTGAGTATCCGCCCGTTCGAGGGGTGCCTTCTCCTCCTTCGATGCGCCGAGTGGGTTCGAGTCGGCCGGTTCCAGGGACAGGTAGACCAGGTAGGCGATCGAGAAGAGCCAGGCCTCGGGGCGCAGTAGGCCTGCGAGGGCGAGCAGGAGGAGCACGGGCCAGCCGGCCCTAGGGCGCTTGGCCTCGATCAGTAGCGCGGCGAGGCAGAGGGCGATGTACGGGAGGTCGATGTAGGCGCGGAGGCCGTTGGAGAGGAAGGGGGCGCGGGTGAGGACGATCGCCGCGGCGGCGGCGCCGATCGGGCGGTCGAACCAGATCGCGCCGAGCCGGTAGACGAAGAACCCGATCAGGCCCAGCGAGACGTAGGCGCCGACCATCGTCAGCGTGATCATCCCGTCGCCCAGCGGCGTCGTCACCAGGCCCCACAACTCGGTCAGGGGGTGCGGCGTCGGCGGCAGCGCGGCGCCGTAGTCGGGGCTCTGGCCGTGCGCGAGTTCCCGCCCCCAGACGAGTGCGTAGATCGTGTCGTAGTTGGGGAAGCCGTAGGGGAAGAGGAGCAGCAGGACCGCCGTCACCCCGGCGACCCAGGCGGCGGGCGTCAGCCAGTTGCGGGCCCCCTTCGACACGGCGGGGACGGTATCGGTGCACCCGCAGGGCGCGCATTGCCCGTGGATACACTGGCTCGAAGTGAGCGAGTCGACTTCCCTCTACCGCCGCCACCGCCCGGGGTCCTTCGACGAGGTCGTGGGCCAGACCCACGTCGTCCGCACCCTGCGCAACGCGGTCGAGCAGGGCAAGGTCCACCACGCCTACCTCTTCATCGGCTCCCGCGGCACCGGCAAGACCTCGATGGCGAAGATCCTCGCCCGCTCGCTCAACTGCGAGCGCGGCGGCCCGACGGTGACTCCCTGCGGCGAATGCGAGTCCTGCGTGACGATCGCCGCCGGCACCTCGATCGACGTGATCGAGATGGACGCCGCTTCCAACCGCTCGGTCGACGACGTCCGCGACCTGCGCGAGCGGGTCGCCTACGCGCCCGCCGGCGGCCACTGGAAGGTCTACATCCTCGACGAGGCGCACATGCTGACCAAAGAGGCCTGGAACGCCTTCCTGAAGACGCTCGAGGAGCCGCCGCCGAACACCGTCTTCGTCCTCGCCACCACCGAGTCGCACAAGGTGATGGCGACGATCGCCGACCGCTGCCAGCGCTTCGACTTCCAGCGCCCCTCGCTGGAGCAGATCTCCGAGGTCCTCAACCGTGTCGCGGTCGCCGAGTCGATCGAGGTGGACGAGGGCGCCGTGGCGATGATCGCCCGCTCGGCCTCCGGCAGCTTCCGCGACGCGCTCGGCACCCTCGACCAGCTGGTTGCCTTCGGCGGCGACCACGTCGAGCTGAAAAGCGTCTTGGAGATGCTGGGTGCCGCCGACGCCGATCTCCTCTTCGAGGCGGTCGACGCGGTGGTCGCCGAGGATCCCAAGGGGGTCTTGATCGGGATCGAGAGGATGGCGCGTTCGGGGCGGGACCCCTCGCAGTTCGCCCGCGACCTGCTCGCCCACCTGCGCCACCTGCTGATCGCCCAGACCACCGGCGAAGCCCCTACCGGCTTCGTCGTCACCGCCACCGACACGGCGCGGATGCAGGCGCAGGCGGCGGCGATCAGGCCGGCCAACCTGATTCGCACGATCGACGAGCTGGCCGATGCGCTGACCGCGATCCGCGAGGGGGACGACGCGCGGCTGGCGGTGGAGATCGCCCTCTTGAAGGCGGCGCGACCGGATCTCGACCCGGATACCGCTGGGCTGCTTCGTCGTATCGAGCGACTGGAGCAGCAAGGCGGAGGTGGACAGGCCGCGGGTCCTGTCGCCGCAGGGGACCCACCGCCTCCTGCAACTACGCAGGAGGCGGTCCCCCCTACGACGCCACCCGCGGCAGATCTGCCTGGCCAAGACGATCCACCTCCGGCCGAAGAAGAAGAGGCGGAGGCCGGTCCATCAAATGATGCGGACGAGGTTCCGAAGTCTGCTCTTGACGACTCTCCGGCGGGTGACGCTGTAGGGGGGACCACCCCCGAGGAGGCTTTAGCCACCGCAGGGGGTGGTGGGTCCCCTGCAGCGGCAGGACCCGCCGGCCAAGAGGATCTGTCCTTCGAGGAGATTCAGCGGGTTTGGCCGGCCGTGCTGCAGAAGCTGGCGGAGACCGCGCCGGCGCTGGCGGCCAGCTTCGATGGCGCCCGGCCCGTCTCCTACGGCGAGGAGGGGTTGCAGATCGGGTTCCCGGCCGAGATGACCTTCAACAAGAAGAAGGCGGACAGCTCGGAGCGGCGGGACACGGTGGCGGCGGCGTTCGCGGCGGTCACCGGGGTCGGGCTGCGGCCGACCTACGTCCTGCTCGAGGGCGAGGCGCCGCCGGACACCCCGGCGCCGGGGAGCGAGGCGATCGACGAGGATCGGATCTTGGAGAGGCTGAAGAGCGAGTTCGACGCGGAGGAGGTCAGTTAGGTGGCACGTGGAGGCGGTCCCGGGGGCTTTGACGTCAATGCCCTGATGAAACAGGCCCAGCAGATGCAGGCCGAGATGGTCCAGGCCCAGGAGAAACTCAAAGACGAGGTCGTCGAGGCGAGCGCCGGCGGCGGCATGGTCAAGGTGAAGATGGGCGGCGACCTGACCCTGCGCGAGATCGTCATCGATCCCGAGGCGATCGATCCCGAGGATGCGGAGATGCTCCAGGAGATGGTCCAGGCGGCCGTCAACGAGGGGCTGCGCGCCGCTCAGGAGCTCGCCAGCTCGAAGATGGGCGGGATCACCGGCGAGCTCGGCGGCGGCCTCGGGGGCATGCTCGGTTGAGCGAGGGCCCGGCACCGCTCGCGCGCCTCGTCGCCGAGCTCTCGCGGTTGCCGGGCATCGGCCAGCGGACCGCGCAGCGGCTCGCCTTCCACCTCCTGCGCGCCCCCGACGAAGAGGCCTTTGCCCTCGGCGACGCGATCCGCGAAGTCAAGGAGAAGGTCGGCCTCTGCGAAGAGTGCTTCAACCTGGCGGAGGGGCCTCGGTGCCGGATCTGCGCCGACCAGAACCGCGACCGGGCCACGATCTGCGTGGTCGAGGAGCCCGCCGACGTGATCCCGATCGAGCGCACGCACGAATACCGCGGTCTCTACCACGTGCTCGGCGGGGCGCTCTCGCCGATCGACGGCATCGACGCCGAAGACCTGAAGATCGCCGAGCTGCGGCGGCGGGTGGAGGGGGGCGGGATCGTCGAGGTCGTGCTGGCGACGAACCCGACCACCACCGGCGAGGCGACCGCCCTCCACATCGCCGACATGCTGCGCGGCCAGGCGAAGGTGACGAGGCTGGCGAGCGGCCTGCCGGTCGGCGCCGACCTCGAGCACGCCGACGAGGTGACGCTCGGCAAGGCCCTCGCCGGGCGAAGAAGCCTGGAATAAGCGGCGATTAGATATCCGTCCTGGACGAAGGTCGGGCCGCAAATAGCGGCTTTTCTTCCATCCGGCGTCCGCCGCTTGCGACAAGGTCACCCCGTGTCTGACCAGTCCGGACCCCATCGCCGCAGGGAAGACGCCCCGCCGGCGAGCCGCATCGCCCTAAAGGTGTCGGAGCTGCACGCCGATCTCTTGGGCACCTTGCACGAAGAGATTGGCACCGGTGGGGGAACTTTCGTCCAAGCCGCGCAGCGCTTGGCGACCGAGTTCGGCTCGGTGACCGCCGCGGCGGTCGAGCTGGCTCAGGCCGCCCCCGCGCCGGCTCACGCCGTAACCAACGGCGCCAAGGCCGCGCCGCTCGAGGAGACCGACGAGGGCGGGCTCGAAGAACTCCCCAGTCTCTACCAGCCAGGTCACATGCGCCGGCGGCTGGAACAGTTGCTGGAGACCAACCGGCGCTACGGCCACCCCTTCGGCCTCGCCGTCTTCGATGCCTCCGGACCTGGAACCCGGGCCGGGGACGTAGCCGGCGGGCAGGAGACCGTGCTCTCGATCGTCGGGGCGGCGCTGCGCGACAGCATCCGCATCGTCGACGAAGCCTTTCGCCTCGAGGAGGAGGCGATCTGCGTGCTCGCCCCGAACATCGGCACGGTCGAAGGCGTGCAGATGTGCGAGCGGCTGCTCGGTCAGCTCGACGACCTCGAGCGGGCGGGCGGGCTGCGCATCAGCATTTCGGCCGGCGTCGTCGCCTGCCCCGACCACGGGGCCGAGGCGGAAGAACTTCTGCACAAGGCCGATGCCGCGATGTGGCGGGCCAGAGCGGTGGGCCAGCCCGTGGGCGTCGGCGCCTTGCAAGATCGCTAACAGTTTCCGCGAATCTGCCGATAACCGGTGTAAACCCGGGAATCGGGTGGGAGACTTCTCGCCTGACGTCGAATAGACGCGCAGTCCACCCGTTCGACCCCTTTATCCAATGCCAGGAATCCGCACCAACGCCGCCGCCGAAGTCCTGGGCGTAAGCCCGAACACCCTGCGCAGCTGGGAGCGCCGCTACGGCTACCCGACCCCCAAGCGGACGGTCGGCAACCACCGCAACTACGAGCTGGTGGAGCTGCAGGCGCTGCGCGACGCCTTGGCGGAGACCGGAAACATCTCCTCGGCGATCGAGCTGTCGCGCCAGCGCCAGGCGGCGCCGGCCAACGACGGCAGCCTCTTCGCCGCCTTCGAGAGCTTCGACGAGACCGCTGCCGACCGCGCGATCGAGGAAAGCCTCGCCCTGCGCTCGCTCGAGCGCACCGTCGAGGAGCTGCTCCTGCCGGCGATCGACAAGCTCGCCGGCGACCCCGAGAGCGAGGCCGAGCTCGAGTTCGCCGCCCGCTGGGCGACCGGTTGGCTGCACGGCGCCCGCCGCCTCGCCTCCGCCGCCTCGCGCCCGGCCGGCATCCTGCTGCTCGACTCCAGCCACGGCCAGGACGCCGAGGAGGTCCACACCCAGGCTCTCGACCTAGCCCTGCGCCGCACCGGCTTCCGCGTCCTCGTCCTCTCCAACGAGCTCGGCGACGAGCGCCTCGGCCGCGCCCTCGGCGCGCTGGACCCGACCGCGATCGTCCTCTGCGGCCCCGGCGCCGACACCCAGGGCGCCGTCAAGCTGGTCCGCAAGATTCGCGAGCTCGGCTTCGTCGCCCCGCTCTACGGCTTCCGCGCCGACGGCCTGATCGGCGCCGCGGTTCCCTCCGCCGGCAACATTCCCAGCGAAGTGACGGGGATGCTCAACTCGGATCTGCGTCGCCGGGCTGCTCAAGCGTTTGCTTAGAGGGCGTCGGTGGGGGGTCGCTGGGAGCACCTCCGCCGGCTGAACAGCTGGGAATTGGCTGTCGCCTCGAACCGAACTGGGCCGGCTCCATGCTGAGTACCCAGCGACCCCCCACCGACGCCCTCCGAGATCGAGCGCCCGTAGACGTTCAGGGTCCGAGAGCTTTCTTTTGAAAGGAGCTCGACCTCGGCCAGTCGAGCTCTGGATAGGTCTCGTGCCCTGAGCCGTCCAGCTGACAGGTGGGGGGGTGGGGGTGGGGCGCCCCTCCCGGGTACTCAGCATGGAGCCGGCCATCTGCGCCCGAGGCGTTAGCCAGCTCCGACCCACCCGGCGGAGGTGCTCCCGGGAGGGGCACCCCACCCCCTCCCAATCCTCGACCTCAGGATTTGGGTCCTACTCAGCCGCTGACCGGCTCCGCCGCCGCCTCCTCGATCCCCGCCACCGCCATCCCGTCGAGCAGAGCCGTCACCTTCTCCGTGTCGAGGTAAGCGTGGACCGCGACGCCCTTGCCCCAGCGCAGCTTGATCCAGTGGGAGCCGTGGTTGACGTAGGGGGTGCCGTCGGCGCCCCTGCCGCGGTCAGTCCACTCGACCGCGACGGCGGTGTCCCAGGGCCAGCCGCGCACCGCTACGTCGTGCACCTCGAACTCGATCTCCGGGATCAGCCGGTACAGGCGCTCGAACCATCGTTCGAACGCCTCGCGCGAGTGGCGCTCGCCGCCGAGCGCGTTGTCGCCAGGGAAGACGTGGTGCACGTCGTCGGCCAAGTCGGCGGTGGCGGCTGGCCAGTCGCCGCGACTCAACGCCGCGAAGATGGCGCGGGCTTTGCGCTTGACGATCGCTCGGTAGATCACCTCAGGCCCCCGATCCGCCCGTCACGGGATCGGCCTCGCTGATCCCCCAGCGTTCGTGCAATCTGCGCAGCGGCGCCGGCGCCCACCAGTTCCACTTGCCGAGCAGCTCCATCAGCGAGGGGACCAGCAGAGCGCGGATGATGCTGGCGTCGATCAGCACCGCCAGCGCCGTGCCGACGCCGTTCTCCTTGATGAAGATGATCTCCGAGGTGGCGAAAGCGCCCATCGCGACGGCGAAGAGCAGCGCCGCGGCGGTGACGATCCGCCCCGTCCGCTCCAGCCCGATCGCCACCGACTCCGAGTCCGAGGCGCCGTTGTCGCGCGCCTCCTTGATCCGCGAGAGGAGGAACACCGCGTAGTCGGTGGAGAGACCGAAGGCGACGGCGAACATCAGGATCGGCATCGTCTGCTCGATCGCGCCGGGGCTCGTGTAGTCGAGGAACCCTTCCAGCCGGCCGTCCTGGAAGATCAGCACCAGCAGGCCGAAGACGGCGCTCAGATTGAGGAAGTTCATGATCAGCGACTTGATCGGCAGGATCACCGAGCCGGTCATCAGGAAGAGGATCGTCAGCGTCGCGAGGATGACGATCCCGAGCGCGATCGGCATGTGCGCGGTCAGGCTCGACTGGAAGTCGACGAAGTCGGCGGTCGCGCCGCCAACCAGGACCGTGGTCCCTGGCGGGCTCGGCAGGGCCCGGATCGCCTCCACGGTCGACTGGCTCGCCTCGGAGGCGAGGGGGTTGGCGGAGATGACCTGCAGGGCGCTGACGCCCTCCCTCAGCCGCTGCGGCGGCGCGACTTCGGCGACGCCGCCGACCGTGCGCACCTCGGCCGCCACCGCGGCCGCCGCCTTCGGGCCGCCGCCTTCGACGTCAATCCAGATCGGCGTTTCGTGGTAGGGGGGGAACTCGCTGCTGACGGTGTCGTAGGCCTGCCGGGCGCTGGTCGACTCCGGCAGCACGGTCGGGTCGACGGTGTTGAACTTGATCTGCAGGAAGGGCAGTCCGAGGATGATCAGGAAGAGCGCGCTCAGCGTCGCGACGGGTACCGGCCGCCGCATCACGAAGCGCGAGAGCCGGTACCAAAAACCGTGCTCGTCGGGCCGTGCGTCGGCCTCGGCCCGGCGCTGCAGGAACTTCGGCGCGCCGGCATTGACCCGCGAGCCGAGCAGGGTGAGCACGGCGGGCAGGACCGTGAGCGAGATCAGCGCCGCGAACAGCGCCACCAGCGCCCCGCCGAGGCCCATCGAGTAGAGGAACCGCTGCGGGAAGACCAGCAGCGAGGCGAGCGCCGCCGAGACGGTCAGCGAGGAGAAGAAGACGGTGCGCCCGGCCGTCGCCAGGACCCGTCGCATCGCCTCCAGCCCGGGCCCGGTCTTGGCGATCTCCTCGCGGTAGCGGGAGACGATGAAGAGGCTGTAATCGATCGACAGCCCGAGCCCCAGCGCGGTCGTCAGGTTGAGGGCGAAGATCGAGATCGAGCCGATTTCGCTGGCGATACGGAGGATCAGGAAGGTGCCGACGATCGCCAGGCCGCCGATCATCAGCGGCAGGACCGAGGCGACGAGGCTGCGGAAGAAGAGCAGCGAGAGCAGGAACAGCAGCGGAAAGGCGATCATCTCGGCCTTTTTCAAATCCTCCTCGACCTGCTTGTTGACCTGCTCCTGGGCGACCGCGGCGCCGCCGACGACGACGCCCGGGTGGGCCGAGAGCTGGTCGGCGATCTCGGCGCCCGCTTCCTGCCAGGGCTTGTCTTCGGTCGCCTCCAGCGCCACCGCGAAGTAGGTCGCCTGGCCGTCGTCGGAGACGAAGGCGCGCGAGCCGGTGTCGTAGTAGCCGGTGACGGAGGCGACGTCGGCGCGCTCGCGGACCTGGCGCTCGAGCGCCTCGACCCGCGCCCTGGTCGCCGGCTCGGCGACGGGTGCGTCCTCGATCACGGCGAGCACCGCCGGCACCCGCATCCCGGCTTCCTCGAGCCGGTCCATCGCCTTGACCGTCTCGGTCGAGGGGTCGTCGGCGCCGTAGGGGTCGAGGCGGTCGGCGACCCCGCCGCCCACCGCGCCGGCGACGAGGAAGAAGAGGATCGCCGAAAGGCCCACCCACTTGGCCCTGCCGTTCGCGAGCCGTGCCAGGAAATCAAACATCAACTGCTCCTTTCGTCGAGAGCGGAATCGAGAAGCCGCGCCTCCATCCGCTCGCACCAGTCGGCGAACCACTCGGTGAACTCCAGCCCTCCCTGCAGGACGATCATCGGGAAGGGATCGTCGATCTCGCCTTTCAACTGCTCGATCGTCCGCAGCTGCTCGTTGACGGCGCGGCGCCGGTCGCGCATCGTGCGCAGGATCTGCAGCGCCTCCTCACGGGGGAGGGCGTCGGCGAAGAAGAGCTTCAGCAGCCCTTCGTCGCGCATCTCGAAGGTCTCCGGATCCTGCCGCAGCCAGGCCCGCAGCTCCTCCTCGCCGTCGGCGGTGATCTCGTAGACCGTCCGCTTGCGACCGCCCGTGGGGGCGTCGGAGCCGACGATCAGACCCGCTTCGGAGAGCCGCTTCAGCTCCGGATAGATCTGCCCGTAGCTGGCGGCCCAGAAGAACCGCGTCGAGTTGTCCACCACCGCTTTGATCTCGTAGCCCGACCGCGGTTCGTTGCGGACGAACCCGAGGATCACGTAAGCGGTCGCGCTGAGCTGCTCCATCTACCCGAAATATATATCGGAGTGATATATCTGCAAGCGTGATCATGGTCACGCTTGGATACTGGGAGGCGCACGGTCGATTGCTGCTACTCTGGGTCAGCTTCTTCGTAGGATTCTAACCAGGATTAGGAATGCCAAAGGTCGATACCCAAGATTTGATCTCAGTGAGCGAGGCCAACAAGATTGGAATCTCCGGTCTTGTCAAAGCAGCGGAGCAGGGTCAGCAGCGGGTCGTGATTCGCAACGGCAAACCGGTCGCGGCAGTCGTTGGCATCGATGCCCTGCAGCGGGCCGAGGAGCTCGAGGAGCGCCTTCTGGACGTTTCCCTAGCGCTGACCCGCCTTCTGACCGCTGACGAGCGGCGGCACTCCCTCGACGACGTCCTCGATCGCTTCGGCTTCACCCGCGAGGAACTGGCAGGAGACTAGGTGCAATGCGGGTCCGTGTGGAGCTGATTGACGACGCAATCGCCGATTTGGCCAAATACGCCGAGAGCGGGAGGCTGAAGGCCTTTTTCGTCAAGCTCCTGGAGATCGAGCAGAAGGGCTCGGAAGCTGGAGAGCCGCTCGGCCGCGACCTGGTGGGCTGGCGGAAGATCACCGTCGGCAACCGCGACTGGCGCATCGTCTTTCGCTTGGACAAGAGGAGGGAACTGGCGACCGTCTGCGTCATCGGCGACCGCGAGGACGGCGCCTGCTACGAGGAAGCACGGCAGCGGATGGGCAAGGTCGAGAACACGGACGCGGCAAGCCTTGCCGAATCGATGATGGCCCTGTTTGGCAGCCGCAAGGAACGGAAGGCGGCGCAGAAGCGCCGGGCTGAAGCCTGGCGGAATTAAGTGCTTTACGACGGGCGAGAGGAAGGGGTGTCAGATGTCGCTTGACCAGAGCAAGGTCGGCCGGGTCGTGGCTGAACAGATGGAGGCGATCGAGAACGACTACGGCGACGACTGCGAGATCGGCGACGTCTGCACGATCGTCGAGGTGGTGGGCCCGCACGGGTCGCACGTACGGGTGCGCAGCAGCGACATGCGGCCGCACAGCGGCCTCGGGCTGATCCGGATGGCCGAACAGGCGATGCTCGGCAACCTGGGGGGCTCGGAGTAGGAAGGTCTCCCCGACTATCCTCAGCACTCGATGAGTGGGGATGGATCGGACATCGTCGTGATGAAGTTCGGCGGCACCTCGGTCGCCGGCGCCGAGCAGATCAAGCGCGCCGCGGCGCGGATCGTCGCCGCGCGCGAGGCGGGCAACCGCGTCGTCGCCGTCCTCTCGGCGCGTGGCAAGACGACCGACGAACTGGTCGAGCAGGCGCACGAGATCTCCGAGCGGCCGGTGGCCCGCGAGATGGACATGCTGCTCTCGACCGGGGAGCGGATCTCCTGCGCGCTGGCGGCGATGGCGATCCACGACATGGGCCACGAGGCAATCTCGCTGACCGGCTCGCAGGCCGGGATCGTCACCGACTCCTCCCACACCAAGGCGCGGATCATCGACGTCCGCGCCGACCGAATCAGCCAGGCGCTGGGGCAGGACCGGATCGTCCTCGTCGCCGGGTTCCAGGGCGTCTCCACCGACAGCCGCGACGTCACCACCCTCGGCCGCGGCGGTTCCGACACCACCGCCGTCGCCCTCGCCGCCGCCCTCCGGGCCAGCGTCTGCGAGATCTACACCGACGTCGCCGGCGTCTACAGCGCCGACCCGCGGATCGTTCCCAGTGCCCGCAAGCTGACCCGCGTCTCCTTCGAGGAGATGCTGGAGATGGCCGCCTCCGGAGCCCGCGTCCTGCAGCTGCGCTCGGTCGAGTACGCACGCAACCACGGGGTGCGCATCCACTGCCGCAGCAGCTTCGAGGACGGTCCCGGTACCCTCGTCGTCTCAGAGGAAGAGACCATGGAGAACCCCTTCGTAACCGCAGTCACGCACTCCGACGCCGAGGCTCGGGTCACCCTCTCGGGCCTCCGCGACGAGCCCGGCGTCGCCGGCCGCATCTTCGGCGCCCTCGCCGACGCCAACGTCAACGTCGACGTGATCATCCAGAACGAGCCGGTGGGCGACGACCAGCTCGCCGACCTCTCCTTCACCGTCGACCGCTCCGACCTGGCCACCGCGAAGGACACGATCGCCGCCCTCGGCGACGTCTCGCTCGAGGTCCTCACCGACGAGCAGATCGGCAAGGTCTCGATCGTCGGCGCCGGCATGCGCTCGCATCCCGGTGTCGCCGCCAAGGTCTTTCAGGTACTCGGCGAGCAGAAGATCAACATCGAGATGATCTCCACCTCGCCGATCAAAATCTCGTGCGTCATCGCCGCCGACCGTGTCAGCGACGCGGTCAACGTCCTCCACCAGGCGTTCGAGCTGGGTGACGACGCGATCCAGCCCGAGGACCCGACCGGCCCCGGCCACCGGCCGACGGTCGCCGGCTGAGCCGGCCTCCGAGACGATGGCCGGCGACGGATACAGAGTCGGAGTGCTGGGCGCGACGGGGCTCGTCGGCACGGCGATCATCGAGCTGCTGGCCCAGCGCGGCTTTCCGGTCGCAGAGCTGCGGCCGCTGGCCTCCGAGCGCTCGGCCGGCAAGACGATCGAGTTCGGCAGCAAGGTGCTGACCGTCCAGGCGGTCGGCGACGAGAGCATTCAGGGTCTCGACCTCGTCCTCTCCTCGGCCGGCGGCTCGGTCAGCGCCGAGTGGACCCCGAAGCTGGTCGAGGCGGGCGCGACCGTCGTCGACAACACCAGCTACTGGCGGATGCACGACGACGTGCCGCTGGTCGTCGCCGAGGTCAATCCCGAGGCGCTCGAGGGCCACAGGGGGATCGTCGCCAACCCGAACTGCTCGACGATGCAGATGGTCGTCGCCCTGAAACCGCTCTACGACGCGGCCGGGATCGAGCGCCTGGTGATCTCCACCTACCAGGCCGTCTCCGGGACCGGCAAGGGGGCGATCGACGAGCTGCGCGCCCAGGCGCGCGCCGTCGTCGGCGGCTACGACGTCCCTCCGTCGCAGATCTACCCGCACCAGATCGCCTTCAACGCGCTGCCGCAGGCGGGCGGCTTCCCCGACGGGGACGACCACACCGACGAGGAGCGCAAGCTGATCAACGAGACCCGCAAGATCCTCGGCGACGCCGGGATCAGGGTCAGCGCCACCTGCATCCGCGTCCCGGTCGAGACCGGCCACTCGGAGGCGGTCAACGTCGAGACGCGCGAGCCGCTCGATCCCGAGCGTGCCCGCGAGCTGCTCGCCGCGGCGCCGGGGGTGACCGTCGTCGACGACCCCGCCGCCGGCCGCTACCCGATGGCGATCGACGCCGCCGGCAAGGACGACGTCTTCGTCGGCCGCATTCGCCGCGACCCCGGCAACGAGCGCGCGCTCGACATCTGGGTCGTCTCCGACAACCTGCGCAAGGGCGCAGCGACCAACGCGGTCCAGCTGGCGGAGCTATTGATCGATCGGGATTTGCTGACGAGGTCCAGACCGCGCTAGGCAAGGACGCAGGGAGGCCGAAATAGCAGCGCTATTCGGCCGACCGAGGACGCTGCATAGCGCGGTCTGGGGCCGTCAGCCGCCGTAGGGCGAACGGCGCCATCAGCGTCGTCAGCACCGCCATCCCCACGACAACGGCGAAGAGCTCGGCGTCTACCACTCCCTCGGCGGCGCCGATCGAGGCGACGACGATCCCCACCTCGCCGCGCGGGACCATGCCGACGCCGACGATCGCGGCCTGGTTGCGGCCGAGGCTGCGCGCCGCCAGGTAGGCGGGAACGAGCTTGGTCAGCGCGGCAATGGCGGTTATTGCGGCCAGCAGCCAGAGGGCGTGGCCGTCGAACAGGGCGCCGAGGTCGAGCTCGATCCCGATGAAGGCGAAGAAGAAGGGTGGGAAGAAGGAGTAGAGCGGCTTCACTTCTTCCTCGATCGAGCTGTGGTCCTTGGTCTCGGCGACGATCATCCCGGCGAGGAAGGCGCCGATCAGCGCCGCCAGGCCGATGTTGGCGGCGAAGGCGGCGAGCCCGAGGCAGAGGAGCACCGCCGGCAGCAGCGGCGATTCGGCGAAGCGCGGTGCCTCCAGCAGCCGTGGCCGGCTCTCGAGCAGCCGCGTCCCGCCGAGCGCGACGAAGGCGACGAAGGCGATCGCCACGGCCAGGGCGAGGAGGATCTTGCCGGCGTCGACGCCGCCGTCGGCCGCCATCCCGACCGCGACCGAGAGCAGGATCAGGGCGAGGATGTCGTCGACGACCGCAGCGCCGAGCACGGTGCGGGCCGCTCGCGTCCGCGCGATCCCGAGGTCGAGGAAGGTCGCCGAGGTGATCCCGGCGCTGGTCGCCGCCAACGCCGCCCCGAGGAAGACGCTGGTCTCGCTGCTCTCGCCCAGCGCGAGGCCGAATCCGATACCGGCGAGGAAGGGGACGATCACCCCAGCGCTGCCGACGGCGCCGGCGACCTTGCCGACCGCGCGCATCTCCGAGATCCGGGTCTCCAGCCCGACCCAGAAGAGCAGGAAGACCACCCCCAGCTCCGAGAAGACCCGCAGCACCTCGCCGACCTCGACCAGGCCCAGGACCGAAGGGCCGACCAGCACCCCGCCGAGGATCTCGCCGACGATCGCCGGCTGCCGGATCCACTTGAAGACCTCGTCCCCCAGCTTCGCTGCGAGCAGCACGACGAAGAGGTCGGTGAGGACTTCGGCGGTGCCGTCGGCGGCGGCGAGCGGGAGGGCTGAGGTGAGGTCCATGGGAATCGCGGGATCGGCTAGTTAGGTGCCGACCAGTCTTCCCGGCTCACCAGACGCCCAGGCTACCCAAATGACACACAGATTTTGCAGAATTGCAGGCAATACGTAACATATTGTCTGCTAGGCTTTCTCCCATGGCGGATGAACGTGGCCAATGGACTGACGCTCGACTGGACGATCTCTCCGGCCGCGTCACCGAGCTCGATCACCGGCTTACTGGGCGGATCGACAGGCTCGAATCGAGGATGGATGCACGCTTCAACACGCTCGACTCGAAGTTCGACCGGCTGCAGCAGTCGCTGATCGTCTCGATGACGAGCGTGATGCTCGCCTTTGCGGCACAGATTCTGTTTGGCGGCTAAGCCGCAGCGCCGGGGGTGAGGCGCTCTTCGACCCAGCGGGTCGAAGCGATGTGCTTGCTCATGCCAAGCTCCTTCGGCTCGGCGCCGAGGGCGAGGCCGACGAGCTGCGGCAGGTGGAGAACGGCGAGGCCGAGGTCGCGGTTGACGACCTTGGCTGCCTCCGGCTGCTGCATGTCGAGGTTGAGGTGGCAGAGCGGACAGGGGGTGACGAGGCAGTCGGCACCGGCGTCGATCGCGTCGCCGACGTGAGTGCCGGCCTGGCGCAGCGAGGTCTCGCGGGCCATCGTGATCACCGGGAAGCCGCAGCACTTGCGTGCCCCGTCGTACTCGACGACCTGGCCGCCGAGCGCCACGATCACCTGCTCGAGGTAGACGTCGCGATCGGGGAACTCGCCGTAGCCGAGCCGTTCCTTCGGCCGCACGATGTAGCAGCCGTAGAAGGGGCCGACGCGGAGGCCGCTGAGCGGGCGCACGACCTGCTCGCGCAGGCGGTCGAGCCCGTAGTCCTCGACCAGCAGCCAGAGGAAGTTTTTGTTGGTCCAGCTGCCCTCCTCGCCCTTCTCGTAGGAGAGGCCCTGGCCGGAGAGCACCTCGTTGATGTGGGCCCGGTAGGCAGAGTCGGCGTCGAGACGCTGCTGGCACTCCGACTGCGCGCCCTGGCAGGTCGAGCAGATGTTCATCATCGAGAGCCCGGTCTGCTGCGCGAGCGCGAAGGTCCGCGCGTTCAGCGTGTCGGCCAGCTCCTGGTTGTGCTCGGCGATGACGCCGGCGCCACAGCAGTTGGCGCGGTCGAGTTCGATCAGCTCCCAGCCCAGCTTCTCGGCGACGAAACCCATCGAGCCGTGCAGCTCCGGGGTGAAGCCGCGGGAGACGCAGCCCGGCCAGTAGGCGACCTTGATGTTCTCAGCCATTTTTGACCTCCTGGGCGGTGTCCGGGTCGGTCGAGCGCTCGATGCCCTTCTCGACGTTCTCCTCGGCGAGCTCGCCCTCCTCGCCCTTGATGTAAAGGTTGAATTCCTCGCTGTGCTCCTCGGCGTGGGCGTAGATCGCCTTCACGTCGTCCTGGTCGGGGAGCTTGGGGTGGACGCCCGGAATCAGCTTGTGCAGCGAGCGCATCTTGCCCGTTTTGATCCCGCGGATCGCCGTCGGGAGCGAGCCGAGCATTTCGCGGATCGCCCGTTTGCTCGGTTTCAGCTTGCCCTTGACCCCGGGCGCGAAGGACTCCTGCAGCAGCAGCGACTCGTCCAGGGTCCCCTTCTTCTCGATGATCTTGACGAAGGCGAGCTCGTGGTCGTGACCGCTGTTGGGGTCTTCGATCCCCTCCTCGCCGGCCTTGCGGCGCAGGCGCATGATCTGGTCCATCGGAGCCACGCCCTTCGGGCAGGCGTCGATGCAGCTGAAGCAGTGGGTGCAGTCGTAGATCCCGTGCGGGTCGTCGGCGAGGTCGTGCAGGCGCTCGTGGGTCTCGGCGTCGCGGGGGTCGCCGACGAAGCGGTAGGCCTTGGCCAGCGCCGCGGGGCCGATGAACTCGGGGTCGGCTTCCATCGAGAGGCAGGAGGAGACGCAGGCGCCGCACTGGATGCAGGCCATCGACTGGGTGATGTCGATCATCGATTCCGGCTCGACGATGTACTCGCGCTCGGGCGGCTCGCCGTGGGGAAGGAGCCACGGGGTGACGCGACGGATCTTGGTCCAGTGCGTCGACTCCATGTCGGTGATCAGGTCCTTGATCACGGGCATGTTCCCCATCGGCTCGATCACGATCGGGGCGTTGTCGACCTGCCCGCCGACTGCGCTTGCTTTCTTGTTGGCGAGCTCCTGCGCCTCGCCGATCTGGGTCTTGCAGCCGAGGCCGGACTGGCCGTTGATCTTCATCCCGCAGGAGCCGCAGATCGCGGCGCGGCAGGAACAGCGGACGGCGAGCGAGCCGTCGTCGCGGTCCTTCGCCTGCAGCAGGCCGTCGAGCACCGCGAGCGAGGGCTCGAGGTCGACGTTGAACTCCTCCCAGTAGGGGCCTTGGCCGCTCTCGGGCTGGAAGCGGCGGACTTTGATCGTGTACTCGGCCATTAGTAGGTCCTCTCTTGCGGTTCCCACTGGGTGATCGTGACCTCGGAGTAGCTGATCGCAGGACCGTCGTCGGTCTGCTCGAGGTCGATGTGTTTGAGCCACTCCTCGTCGTTTCGCTCCGGGAAGTCGGTGCGGTACTGGGCGCCGCGGCTCTCCTTGCGCTCCAGGGCGGCGACGCAGGTGCACTCGGCGTTGTCGAGCATGTACCCCAGCTCGATCGCCCCAAGCAGGTCCTGGTTGAAGACGCTGCCGTGGTCGTCGATGTAGGCGGTCTTCGCCTCCTCCTTGAGGCGCTTGACGATCTCCAGCGCTTCGGTGATCCCGGCCTCGTCGCGGAAGACGGCGACCTTGCCGTCCATCGTCTCGCCCAGCTCGCGCTTGATCTCGGAGATGCGGCGGCCGGAGCCCTTCTCGCGGGAGACGACGTCGGCGATCATCGCCTCCTCGTCCTCGAGCACCTTCTTCGAGGTGCGGGCGTAGTCGATCCGCTTGGCGCGGGCGGCCGCGTCGCGGCCGGAGCGCTTGCCGAAGATCAGCGTGTCGAGCAGCGAGTTGGCGCCGAGGCGGTTACCGCCGTGGACCGAGACGCAGGCGGTCTCTCCGGCGCTGTACAGGCCGGGGATGTCGGTGCGGCCGTCGACGTCGGTCTTGACCCCGCCCATCGTGTAGTGGTTGCCGGGCTTGATGTGGATCGGTTCGCGGGTGATGTCGACGCCGGCGAAGTCGCGGCCGACGAGGACGATCTCGCGCAGCGCCTCGTGGACGCGCTTTTTCGGCACCACCGTGATGTCGAGGGCGACGGTGCCGTCGGGGAAGCCGCGACCCTCGTTGATCTCAGTCTGCTCGGCGCGGGAGACGACGTCGCGCGAGGCGAGCTCCATCTTGTTCGGCGCGTACTTCTCCATGAAGCGCTCGCCCTTGGCGTTGAGGAGATGGGCGCCCTCGCCGCGGGCACCCTCGGTGATCAGGAAGCCCTTGCCCGCCAGCGTGGTCGGGTGGTACTGGATCATCTCCATGTCCATCAGCTTGGCGCCGACCCGGTAGGCCATCGCGATCCCGTCGCCGGTGCAGATCAGGGCGTTGGTGGTCGGCTGCCAGACCTGGCCGTTGCCGCCGGTGCAGAGGATCACCGACTTCGCCTGGAAGAGCTCCATCGAGCCGTCGGCGACGTTGCGGGTGACGACGCCGCAGCACTCGCCGTTCTCGTCGATCGCCAGCGAGCTGCAGAACCACTCCTCGTAGCGGGCGATCTGCTCGGAGTACTTCATCAGCTGCTCGTAGAGCACGTGCATGATCGCCTGGCCGGTGATGTCGGCGACGTAGTAGGTGCGGGCGGCGGAGGCGCCGCCGAAGGCGCGGGTGCCGAGTTTCCCTTCCTCGTTGCGGTGGAAGGTGACGCCGAGGTGCTCGAGGTGGAGGATTTCCTCCGGCGCCTCGCGGGTCATGATTTCGACCGCGTCCTGGTCGCTGAGGTAGTCGGAGCCCTTGATCGTGTCGAAGGCGTGGGACTCCCAGGAGTCGCCGGGGTTGAGGGCGGCGTTGATCCCGCCCTGGGCCGCGTTTGAATGGGAGCGGACCGGGTGGACCTTGCTGATGATCCCGACCGACACGCCTTCCTCGGCGGCGGCGAGGGCAGCCCGCTGGCCGGCGAGCCCGGCCCCGATTACGAGAACGTCATGGGATGGCACGGGCGCGGATGCTATAGCGCCAAATTCCGATCACGTAGTCGGGATTCGTCACTTTGTAATTCGTCACGTTGGGGGTGGGGCGAGGCGGGGCACCCCCGCCTCGAACTCGGGCCGCGCCGGTGGCTACAGCCAGCGTTCGCCGAGGCGGCGGACGGCTCGGTCGGAGAGGGTGATTGCTCTCTGGAGGGTGGAGAAGTCGACGTTCTCGGCGGTGTCGTTGGGCCAGTGGTAGCGGCCTGGCTGCTTGTGGTCGGTGCAGCTGCAGAGGGCGACCGTCTCGTAGCCGGCGACCCGGGACTCGAGCCCGTCGGTCCCGTTGTAGGTACGCAGGTTGGGGTAGAGCCAGATCCCCTCCTCGCCGGCGAGGCGCTCGATGAAGGCGAGGGCGCGGGGCGGGTAGTCGCGCATCTTCAGGAAGCCCTCGCCCTGAAGCGCCAGCAGGTGGGTGGCGCCGAGCGTCTCCAGGCAGAGGAAGAAGGTGCTCTCGCGCGGCAGCTCGCCGAAGTGGCGCTCGCCGAACGCTTTCATCCCCTCGCTGAAGGACTCCTCCGAGCCGGTCGAGAGCAGGATCACCCGGACCCCCTCGGGAGGGTCGGTTCCGAAGCGGCGGGCGAGCTCCAGCAGCGCGACCACCGCGGTGCCGTTGTCGTTTGCCGCCGGCACCGACTTGCGCAGGCCGATGTCCGCCATCGCCGCGACCGAGCCGAGGCCGAGGACCATGCCGAGCTTGGCGAGCGCCCGGCGCCCGGTGATCGCGCCCAGCGCGGCCACCGCCGGTCCGCCGACCACCGGCGCCATGAGCGGCGGGCTGGTGTCGGTTTTCTCGGTCAGGCCGAGGCGGGCAGCGAGGTCCGGCAGCGCCGGGTGGAAGACGAGTCCGGAGTGGGCGCTGTCGTGATGGGCGATGAGGACGACGGTGCGCTCGGCGTCGGGGGCGCCGAGCTCGCAGACGACGTTGTAGGTGGTGCGGCGGGGGAGAAAGCGCCGCATGCGCCGCTGGCCGGGCGGGAAGTCGTCGGCTATCCCGGCGGCGCCGACGGCCCCCAGCAGCGCGCCGAGGAAGCGCCGGCCGCGCAGCGCCGCCGCGGCGGCGAGCGCCCCCAGGGCCGCGCCGATCCCGAGCGGCCACCAGTAGGTGCCGTGCGCGTCCTCGGCCTCGATCCGCGCCTCGGCGCCCAGCTCGGCGAACTGCGCCACCAGCCACTCGGCCGCCCGCCGCTCGCCGTCGGAGGCGGACGGACGCTCGATCCGCTCCAGTTCCTCGAGCCGCTCTCGCAGCCAATCAGCTTCGCCCGGCATCGATCGGGGACGCTAGCCGCTTACCATGGGCACATGCTCGGTGGTGGGTCGATCACCCTCTTCCACTTCCGCGGGATCAAAGTCACGGTCGACTGGTCGTGGTTCATCGTGCTGTTCCTGGTCATCCTCTACATGGCCGACTTCTTCGAACGGCTACTGGGAGAGGGGGGGACCACGCCGTTCCTGCTGGCGCTGCTCAGCGCCGTCGGCTTCTTCGGCTCGATCCTCCTGCACGAGTTCGGCCACGCGGTGGTGGCGATGCGCAACGGGATCGGCATCTCCAGCATCCAGCTCTGGATCTTCGGCGGCATGGCGAGGATGGACCGCGAAGCCGACACGCCCGGGACCGAGCTGAAGGTGGCGCTGGCCGGGCCGGCGGTGACGGCGGCGATCGCGATCGTGCTGGCGGCGGTGGGAACCGCGGCCGCCGGCCCGGGCGGCTTCTGGGAGGCGGTGGTGCTCGAATCTCGCTCCGACGTCTCCGGCCCGATGGCGCTGGTCGCCTGGCTGGTGACGATCAACCTCCTCGTCCTCGTCTTCAACCTGCTGCCCGCCTACCCGATGGACGGCGGCCGCGTCGCCAAAGCGATCGCCTGGTACCGCTCGGGCAACCGCAACCAGGCGACCCGCTTCGCCGCCAACCTCGGCCGCGTCTTCGGCTACCTCTTCATCGGCCTCGGCATCGCCTGGGCCCTCAGCGGCAACGCCTTCGGCGGAATCTGGCTGGCGCTGATCGGCTTGGTGATCAACGGCTCCGCCCGCGGCGCGGCGATGCAGACGGCGCTGACCGACCGCATCGGCGACGTCCGCGTCGCCGACGTGATGGACCGCGAGCCGGTCACGATCCCCGGCGACCTCAGCGTCGAGCAGGCGCTCGACGAGTACTTCCTCCGCTACCGCTGGCCCTGGTTCCCGGTCGTCGACGCCGCCCACCGCTTCCTCGGCCTGATCGAACGCGACCGTGCCGACGAGGTGCCCGAGATCTCTCGCGCCAGCTCCCACGTTGCCGAATACGTCGACCACGACATCGGCCTCTTCGTCCGCGACGACACCCCGCTCGACTCCCTGCTCGCCAACCAGAACCTGCGCCGCCTGGGCGCCCTGATGGCGGTGGACGCCGAAGGCCGCCTCAGCGGCGTTATCACCATCGAGCAGGTCGGGAGAGCGCTGCGGGACGCGACTAGCTGACGCGTCGGGGGGAGAACCCACCCGGCCGTAGAGCTTATTGCCCCTATGGGGTACAAAAGCTCTACGGCGGGGCAACGCTTGGCGGCGCTGGCTGCTCGCCAGCACGGTGTCGTTTCGATTCGGCAGTTGAGGCGCCTCGGTTATTCCTACAAGTCGGTCCGCAACGGGATCGCCTCCGGACGCCTGCATCGGCTCCACCATGGCGTTTTCGCGGTGGGACACACGAATCTCTCGCTTCAGGGGCGCTGTCTGGCCGCCGTGCTCGCCGGCGGTCCCCGCGCCCTGTTGAGCCACTATTCCGCGGGGTGGTTGCTGGGCTTGATCGCGACCCGGCCGATCCCCGTGCATGTGACCACGCCGGTCCCGCGCAAGCGGCGGGACGCGGTGCGAATCCATCGCTCGGAAACCCTTCTCGATTCCGATAGGGCGCTGGAGCAGGTGATCCCGGTCACCTCCGTCGCCCGCACCTCGCTCGATCTCGCAGGGTTCATCCGCTTTCGAAATCTGCGGCGGCTCATCCGGCGCTCCGAGGAGCTGGGAGTGTTCGACCTCCGCGACTTCCGCTCGGTCCTCGATCGCAACCGGGGCCACCGTGGGCGCCTCCCGCTCGAACGGGCGCTCGACATCTACGAGCCGCCGCGCTTCACTCGCTCGGAGCTCGAGCGCGAGTTCGTGGCGCTCGCCGAGCAGATGGGTCTGCCGCACGCGGTCACCGCCTTCAACGTCGCCGGGTACGAGCTCGACGTCTACTGGCCGGACCTGCGGTTCGCGGTCGAACTCGACGTCTACGCGACCCACGGCGCGCACGAACCCTTCGAGGAGGACCGCCAGCGCGACGAGGATCTGAAGCTCGCCGGGGTCGAGCTGACCCGCGTCACCGGTCGACGCTTCGAACGGGAACCTCGGCAGGTAATGGAACGCGTAGGCCGGCTCCTGAAGCAGCGTCAGGGCCAGCTCGGAACCTGGTGAGCTAGACGATCGCGCGGTGGCGCTCGATGATGCGGCCGAAGTCGGTGCCGGCCGGCAGGGTGCCGAAGGCCTGGCCCCAGTCGCCGTCGAGGCGGGAGGCGCAGAAGGCGTCGGCGACGGCTTCGTCGCCGTAGCGGACCAGCAGCGAGGCCTGGAGGGCGAGGGCCATCTTCTCGACCACGCGGCGGGCGCGGGACTCGATCGTCTCCAGGTCTCCGGGCAGCTCGTCGCGCAGCGCGGTGGCGAAGGCCTGCAGCCGCGGCTCGGCGACCGCGCCCTCGGAGACCTCGGCGAAGAAGGCCTCGAGCGAGGCCGGGCTCTTCACCATCGCCCGCAGGACATCGAGGCACTGGACGTTGCCGGAGCCCTCCCAGATCGAGTTCAGCGGGCTCTCGCGGAAGAGGCGTGGCATCCCCGACTCCTCGACGTAGCCGTTGCCGCCGAGGCACTCGAGCGACTCGCCGGCGTGCATCACCGCGCGCTTGCAGATCCAGTACTTGAGGACGGCGTTGGCGACCCGCTTCAGCTGCGCCGCCTCCTTGTCGCCGGCGATCGCTTCGTCGTAGGCGCGGGCCAGCCGCAGGGCCGAGATCGTCGCCGCCTCGGACTCGATCGCCAGGTCGGCGAGGACGTTCCGCATCAGCGGCTGTTCGACGAGCTCGCGGCCGAAGACTGAGCGGTGGGTCGTGTGGTGGATCGCCTGGACGACGCCGGCCCGCATCCCGGTGGCGCCGCCGAGGACGCAGTCGAGCCTGGTGTGGTTGACCATCTCGATGATCGTCCGCACCCCGGCGCCCTCCTCGCCGACCAGCCAGGCGGAGGCGGCGTCGAACTCGACCTCGCTGGAGGCGTTGGAGCGGTTGCCGAGCTTGTCCTTGAATCGCTGCAGGCGGAAGCGGTTGCGGGCGCCGTCGGGCGTCCAGCGCGGGAAGAGGAAGCAGGAGATGCCGCCGTCGGCCTGGGCGAGGACGAGGAAGGCGTCGCACTGCGGCGCCGACATGAACCACTTGTGGCCGGTCAGCTCGAACTCGGCGCCTGGGCCGCCGCCGTTCACCGGCCGCGCGACCGTGGTGTTGGCGCGGACGTCGGTGCCGCCCTGCTTCTCGGTCATCCCCATCCCGGCCAGGGCACCGGCCTTCTCGCCGGCCGGTGCATTGGCCGGGTCGTAGGTCGCGGAGAGGAAGCGCGGCTCCCACTCGGCGGCCAGCTCGGGCTGGGTGCGCAGCGCCGGGATCACCGAGTAGGTCATCGAGATCGGGCAGCCGATCCCCGCCTCGGCCTGCGACATGCACATAAAGGCGGCGCCGCGGGCGACGTGGGCGCCGGGCCGTGGGTCCTTCCAGGGGGAGGAGTGAAGCTCGAAGCCGACCCCGACGCCCATCAGCTCGTGCCAGGCGGGATGGAACTCCGGGATGTCGACGCGGTTGCCGAAGCGGTCGTGGGTCTTCAGCTTCGGCCCGTTCTCGTTGGCGAGCCGCCCGAGCTCCTGAGCCGCTTCGCTGCCGGCGTACTCGCCCGCGGCGGAGATCCGCTCCCGGTCCCACTCGGCGCCCTCGCGCTTCACCGCCTCGCCCAGGACGGTGTCGGCCTCGAAGACGTTGTAGGCGACCAGCGGCGGCGGTTGGTTGACCACCTCGTGGTTGCCGAAGGTCTTGCGCTCGACAGTAGCCATTGGGTGCTGATTGTGCCATGCCCTGGCCGGTCAGCCAGAACGCCGGGCAGATAGCATCGCCGGCCGTGACCAAGATCAAGGTCGAGACCCCGGTCGTCGAGCTCGACGGCGACGAGATGACCCGGATCATCTGGTCGTTCATCAAAGAGCAGCTGATCCTGCCCTACCTCGACGTCGAGCTCGAGTACTACGACCTCGGGATCGAGAGCCGCGACGCGACCGAGGACAAGATCACGGTCGACGCCGCCGAAGCGATCAAGCGCCACGGGGTCGGAGTCAAGTGCGCGACGATCACTCCCGACGAGGCGCGGGTCGAGGAGTTCGGCCTGAAGGAGATGTACCGCTCACCCAACGGGACGATCCGCAACATCCTCGGCGGCGTCATCTTCCGCGAGCCGATCGTGATCTCGAACATCCCGCGGCTGGTGCCCGGCTGGACGAAGCCGATCGTGATCGGCCGCCACGCCTTCGGCGACCAGTACCGCGCCACCGACCTGGTCGTGCCGGGCGAGGGGACGCTGACCCTCACCTACGCACCCAAGAACGGCTCTCAGCCGGTCGAGCTGGACGTCTACGACTTCCCCGGCGGCGGCATCGCGATGGCGATGTACAACCTCGACGAGTCGATCCGCGAGTTCGCCCGCGCCTCGATGCGCTACGGACTCGACCGCGGCTTCCCGGTCTACATGTCGACCAAGAACACGATCCTCAAGCGCTACGACGGCCGCTTCAAGGATCTCTTCGCCGAGGTCTACGAGGCGGAGTTCAAAACGGAGTTCGAGGCCGCCGGCATCACCTACGAACACCGCCTGATCGACGACATGGTCGCCGCCGCCATGAAGTGGGAGGGCGGTTACGTCTGGGCCTGCAAAAACTACGACGGCGACGTGCAGTCGGACACCGTCGCCCAGGGCTTCGGTTCGCTGGGGCTGATGACGAGCGTGCTGATGAGCGCCGACGGCAAGACCGTCGAGGCCGAGGCGGCGCACGGCACCGTCACCCGCCACTACCGCCAGCACCAGCAGGGCAAGCCGACTTCCACCAACCCGATCGCCTCGATCTTCGCCTGGACGCGCGGGCTCGCCGCCCGAGGCCGGATGGACGAAACCGCCGCGGTCTCGCAGTTCGCGGAGACGCTCGAGCGCGTCTGCGTCGAGACCGTCGAAAGCGGGAAGATGACCAAAGACCTGGCCCTGCTGGTTGGCGGCGGCCAGGAGTACCAGACCACGCAGGAGTTCCTCGCCTCGATCGACGAGAACCTCCAGCGCGCGATGGCCTGACGATCTTCCAACCTTCCAACCCCGACTCGAGGAGAGATTCAGTGAGCACCACCCCCGTAAAGGTCACCGTCACCGGCGCCGCCGGGCAGATCGGCTACGCGCTGCTGTTCCGCATCGCCAGTGGCCAGATGCTCGGCCCCGACACCCCGGTCGAGCTGAGCCTGCTGGAGATCCCGCAGGCCGTCAAGGCCGCCGAGGGCACCGCGATGGAGCTCGACGACTGCGCCTTCCCGCTGCTGCACAAGATCGACATCAGCGACGACCCCAAGCAGGCGTTCGACGGCTGCAACATCGGCCTGCTGGTGGGCGCGCGCCCGCGCGGGCCGGGCATGGAGCGCTCCGACCTGCTCGAGGCCAACGGCGGCATCTTCAAGCCGCAGGGCGAAGCGATCAACGCCGGCGCGGCCGACGACGTCAGGGTGCTGGTGGTCGGCAACCCAGCCAACACCAACTGCCTGATCGCGATGTCGAACGCGCCCGACGTGCCGCGCGAGCGCTTCACCGCGATGATGCGGCTCGACCACAACCGGGCGATCTCACAGCTGGCGAACAAGCTCGGCAAGCCGGTTTCGGCGGTCACCAACATGATCGCCTGGGGGAACCACTCGCCGACCCAGTACCCCGACCTGGTCAACGCAAGGGTGGAGGGCGGCAGCGCCTGGGACGCGGTCGACGACGAGGCCTGGATCGCCGACGAGTTCATCCCGCGGGTGGCGAAACGCGGGGCGGAGATCATCGACGCCCGCGGCGCCTCCAGCGCCGCCTCGGCAGCCAACGCGGCGATCGACCACGTGCACGACTGGGTGCTGGGCACCCCCGACGGCGACTGGGTCTCGATGGCGGTTCCGGCCGACGGCTCCTACGGGATCGGCGAGGGGATCGTCTGCGGCATGCCCTGCAGCTGCAGCGGCGGCGAGTGGAGCATCGTCCAGGGCCTCGACGTGCCCGACTTCTCACGCGAGCGGATCGATCGCAGCGTGATGGAGCTGCAGGAGGAGCGCGACGCCGTCAGCCAGCTCGGGCTGGTCTAGTCAGGTTCCGACAAGCGCAAAAAGAGAGGCCGGCAATGCCGGCCTCTCTTGCTTCGAGTAACTGTTGCGCGATCAGCCGGCTGGGTGGTACTGGCGCCCGTCCTTTTTCACGCGGCCCTCTTTCTCGAGGTCGCTGAGCACCCGGTACAGGTAGTTCGGCTTGATTTTCATCTGTTTGGCGACATCGGATGCGCTGATGCCGGGGTTCTGCTCGATCAGGTTCACCGCCTGATCGGCCCGGGTGCCGCCGCGGCGTTTACGGCGTCGGCGCGGAGCACCGGCTTTGCTCGCTTTGGGGGCAGTTTTGTTGGCGCTGCCGCGTGGGCGGCCCGGCCCGCGTCGGGTGACTTTGCCGCCGAGGGCGGCAAGCGCCTGCTCGGCCTGCTTGATCTGGTCCTCGAGCTCACGAATAGTTTTCTCCAGGGCGTCGCGAGCTACGTCCAAATGGTTGCTGCTGGGGGGCATTTAGCTTCCTTCCATCCAAGTTAAAAAAATTACCCAGACGGGAGTCTGGCAGAGTCACACATACTGTGACACTCACAGCCGGTGAATCAAATGGATAATTCAAATACTTGGCTAACTTCCCGATTGGTGGGCACAGTGAGGGAGTGTGCTCCGTGAGGGCGTACGCGGTCGGTCTCAGGTGCGCGGAAACTCGGCCGGGAAGCGGTCGGGGTTGGTGAAGAAGCGAACCGCCTGGATCGCGTCGCCGGCGACCTCCACCGCGATAATGCTGAGGAAGCCGTGCTCGGCACTGTCCATCCTCACGCCGGGGTCGCCGTTGACGAGCACCCGGGTGAAGACGGGCTCGGAGGGGAAAGCCTCCTTGCGCTGCACGCCGACCATGAAGCGGGCGATCTTGTCGGCCCCGTAGATCGGCTTGCGCGCGGCGGTGACGACGCCGCCCCCGTCGGAGTACATCACCGCGTCGGCGGCGAGCAGATCGCGGATCTGCTCGACATCGCCCGAGAGCGAGGCGAGCATGAAGGCGTCGGCCAGGCGCTGGCGCTCCTCGTCGCTCACCGCACGCCGCCGGCTCGTGTCGCCGGCGTGGTCGCGGGCCCGCTTGGCGATCTGCCGCACGTTGGCGGGGGTGCGGTCGAGGATGTCGGCGATCGCCGCGTACTCGAGGTCGAAGGCGTCGCGCAGCACGAGGACCGCGCGCTCCAGCGGGTTCAGCCGCTCCAGCGCCCCGAGCAGGGCGAGATCGAGGCGCTCGGCCTCGATCGCCTTCGTCTCCGGCGTCTCGGGGTCGGTGAGGAGCGGCTCCGGCAGCCAGGGGCCGACGTACACCTCGCGCCGCGCCCGGGCCGAGCGCAGCCGGTCGAGGGCGAGGCGGGTCGTAACGGTGACCAGGAACGCTTCCGGGTTGCGGATCGCCTCGGCGTCCGCCTGCTGCCAGCGCAGCCAGGCGTCCTGGGCGACGTCCTCGGCCTCGGTCAGCTCGCCCAGGAGCCCGTAGGCGATGCCGAGCAGGCGAGGTCGGCAGGCCTCGAAGGCGTCGTCGTTCATGCGGCGAGGGCGACCTGGCTGCCCAGGGCCGCAGCGGCTGCGGCGGCGCCGCTGGCGAGCGCCGCGTCGACCAGCCAGCCTTCCCCGCCGATCCAGTCGCCGGCGAGGTGGAGGCCCTCGCCGCGCTCGACCGCGGGGCGCCCGGCGAGGCCCCCGCCGGCCGGGGTCGGGGTCGCCGAGACCGCGACCATGCGGGGGAGGAAGCGCTCGAGGGTCACCCGCTCGCGCCAGCCTGGCTGCACCGCGTCGGCCACGTCCTCCAGCGCCGCCCGCGGTTCGCGCGCGTAGCTGGCGAGGGTGAGGAGGACGCCGTCGGGATGGTTGGGCGGCGAGTGGCGCGAGAGGTAGGTCGGCTTGTCGACCCCGAGGGCGAAACGGCGCGACCGGCGCGGCAGGCTTTCCAGACCGAGGTCGAGGACGCTCAGCTCGGCGGCCGGCCCTGGCGCCGCCGGTGCCCGCTCGCCGAGGAGCTTCGCGACGGCATCGGGTCCGCCGGCGGCGACGACCACGACGTCGGCACGGAGGGTCTCGCCGTCCAGGGTGAGCACCCAACCCTCTGGGCCTCGTTCGAGGCTGCGCACCGCGGCGCGGGTCCGCAGGGTCGCGCCGTCGGCCTCGGCCTTGGCCGCGAGGGCGTCGACCAGTTGCTGCCAGCCGCCCCGCAGGTAACGCACACCCGGGAGGAGGCCGATCTTCAACTGGGTCGCGGCGACGTCGGCGCTGAGGCTCTCCTGGTCGGCGACGAACGTCGTCACCCGCACCAGAGCAGCAGCACTCGCCCGGGCCCGCTCCGAGCTCAGGCTCTGCCGCAGCCACTCCGCGGCCGAAATCCCAGCCAGCTCCGCGGGGTCGGTTCGCTGCAGCTTCAAAAACCAGCGGCCGAGCTGCCCGGAGCCGCTGAGGGTGCGCTTCGGCTTGCCATCCCGAGGAAACACCGAAGCCGGGGAGGCCGGCTGCCACCAGTCCAAATCGATCCCACTCGCCTTCAGCTCCCGCCCCGCCGGGCCCCCTATATAGAGCGCGTGCGGCCCCTGGTTGAGGATGAACCCACCACGCGTCTCCGACGCGGCCCGTCCTCCCAGGTGCGGCCCAGCCTCCAAGAGCAAGGTCTCGAGACCACCTTCAGCCAACCGCCCCGCAGCCATGAGTCCCGCGGGCCCACCACCTACGACCACTGCTGTCCTGGTTCCGTTCATGCTCTCTAGACGAGAAAGCATCCCGCTTTGTGACAGAGCTGTGTGGGAGGGGTTCCTGGGAGCACCTCCCACACAGCTCTCCCAACTAAGAGCGGTATTTGCTGCGCTTCTTGGGATAAGTCCTGAAGACGTGGTCCCAAATAGGCGAAGAGACCCCGTACCCGTAGCTGTGATCCTGGAAGTGATGCCGCATGTGGTGTTCCCTCAACCGTTTGCCGAAGTCCGTCTTCGGCACGAAGTGATGCACGTAGTAATGCGTGTAGTCGTAGAAGAGGTAGCCCGCGATGAAGCCGGCGAAGAGCGGGAAGGCGGCATCGCCGAGGATCAGCCGGAAGGCTCCGAAGAAGAGGATCGCCAGCGGGATCGAGACCGAGGGCGGCATCACCAGCCGCATCTTGTCGTTGGGATGGTCGTGGTGGATGCCGTGGATGATGAAGTGCATCCGGCGGCCGAAGGCGTTGTCGGGCTCCCAGTGGAAGAGGAGGCGGTGGAGCCAGTACTCGGTCAGAGTCCAGATCCCGACCCCGGCCAGCGTCAGCAGCGCCAGCTGCCAGGCGGCGTAGCCGCGATCCACCCCGATCCACTCCATCGCCACCACCACCGGGACGAAGATGATCGCCGGCACCGCGGGGTGGACCCGGGAGAAGAAGTTGAGGAAGTCGCTCTTGAAAAGCGGGGGAGAAGCGGAGAGCTTCTCGCTGCGGGAATGACCCTCCATCGCCTTCGATATTAGCGCCGGCGGGCCGGGTTCCCGCAAGACGCAGGGAAGCTGTGACGAAGCTGTTTCAAAGACGTGGCGATTTGCGGAAACGGCCCTCGCGTGTACCCAGCGGCGATGCAAACATGCCCGCCGTGCCACGCAAGCCAAAGCCCCCGACCTGCGAGGACTGCTATTTCCGCAAAAACCTCCTCTGCGCCCTGGAGCTGAACGAGGCCTGCACCACCTTCCGGCCCAACCGACCAGAGGGCCTCGTTCCACCGCGCCAGCCGGTCCTCCTGATGCGCGCCCCCCGCTGGGCCTCCCGCGCCGCCTGAGTCGCCCTCGGAGGGGACCCTCCCGCCGGAGCGGGTTATTTTGTGCGCGATGCCCCGACCCGACCTCTACGTCGACTGGAGCCGCACCCGGTACGTGACCCGCCGCTCCAGCGGCTTCTCCCCGAACGTCGACGTCTATTACTGCGGCGACCCGCAGCGGGCGATCGTCAAGGTCGACCTCGCCGGGGTCCAGCTGCCCGAGGTAGGGATCGAGGTCGGCGGCCGCCACCTGGCGATTGCCGGCCAGCGCCACCTGCAGGAGAGCGAGGGCCGCGTCTACCAGCAGATCGAGATCCCCTCCGGCCACTTCCGCCGCGTCGTCGAGCTGCAGGTCGAGGTCGACGCCGAGCGCGCCAGCGCCACCTACGAGGAGGGCATCCTGCGGATCGAGCTGCCGCTCCGCGACCCCAACGAGACCACCCGCCGGGTTCCGATAGGCCGCAGGTGATGGAGGGCGCACCGGTCCTCGAAGTGGTCGACTCGCCACTCGACGTCGACGAGGCGATCCGTGCCAGCCAGCCGCTGCCCGACGCGCTGCCTGTCCTGCCGCTCCGCGACACCGTCGCCTTCCCGGAAACGCTGGCGCCGCTGGCGGTGGGCCAGGAGCGCTCGATCCAGCTCGTCGACGACGTCCTCGGCGCCAACCGGATGCTGGCGATGGTCAGCTCCCGCGACCCCGAGCTGGAGGTGCCCGGGCCGGCCGACCTCTACGACGTCGGCGTCGTCGGCGCCGTCGCCCGCATGGTCAAGGTCCCCGACGGGAGCCTGCGGATCCTCGTCCAGGGGCTGCAGCGGGTGAAGCTCGGCGAGTACGTCGCCGAGCAGCCCTACATGGTCGCTCGCATCGCCGAGCTGCCGGACACGATCGAGCCGTCTCCGGAGCTGGAGGCGCTGAGCCGAAACGTCCAGCGCACCTTCTCGGAAATCGTCGAGCAGATTCCCTACCTGCCCGAGGAGCTGCAGATGGCGGTCGCCAACATCGACGACCCGGCGGCCCTCGCCCACCTGATCGCCGGCGCCCTGCGAATCGAGACCGCCGAGAAGCAGGAGCTGCTGGAAGAGGTGAACGTCGTCGAGCGGCTGCGGCGGCTCTCGCGTCTGCTCGCCAACGAGCTCCAGGTCGTCCAGCTCGGCACCCAGATCCAGACCCAGGTCGAGTCGGAGATCGACAAGGGCCAGCGCGAGTTCTTCCTCCGCCAGCAGCTGAAAGCGATCCAGGACGAGCTCGGCGAGGGCGACGAGCAGCAGGCCGAAGTCAACGAACTGCGGGAGAAGATCGAGGCGGCCGGGCTGTCCGAGCAGGCGCTGAAAGCGGCCGAGCGGGAGCTGTCACGACTGGAGAAACTGCCGCCCGCCGCGGCCGAGCACGGCGTCATCCGCACCTACCTCGAGTGGCTGACGGAGCTGCCGTGGGCGAAGGAGACCGAGGACAACCTGGACCTCGCCCACGCCCGCGAGGTCCTCGACGCCGACCACTACGACCTGGAGAAGATCAAGGACCGGATCCTCGAGTACCTGGCGGTGCGCAAGCTCAACCCCGATTCGCCGGGACCGATCCTCTGCTTCGCCGGGCCGCCCGGGGTCGGAAAGACCAGCCTCGGCAAATCGATCGCCCGCGCGCTCGGCCGCGAGTTCGAGCGGATCTCGGTCGGCGGCGTCCGCGACGAGGCCGAGATCCGCGGCCACCGCCGCACCTACATCGGCGCCATGCCCGGCACGATCGTCCGCGCCCTGCGCGACGCCGGCTCCCGCAACCCCGTCTTCATGATCGACGAGATCGACAAGATGGGCGCCGATTTCCGCGGCGATCCCGCCTCGGCGATGCTCGAGGTGCTGGATCCATCCCAGAACGACGGCTTCCGCGACCACTACCTCGACCTCGAGTTCGACCTCTCCGACGTCGTCTTCATCGCCACCGCCAACGTTCTCGACACGATCCCGGGGCCGCTGCTCGACCGCATGGAGACGATCGAGCTGGCCGGCTACACGCTGGAGGAGAAGCGCCACATCGCCCGCCGCTACCTGGTCCGCCGCCAGATCGAGGCCAACGGGCTGAAGCCGTCGCAGATCGAGATCACCGACGCGGCGCTGACCGCGATCGTCGAGGAGTACACGCGCGAGGCGGGGGTCCGCGGCCTGGAGCGCCAGATCGGCACCGTCTGCCGCAAAGTCGCCCGCCAGGTCGCCGAGGGCAAGGCCAAGGGCAAGGTCCGGATCTCCGGCAAGAAAGCCCGCGAGCTGCTGGGGCGCCGCCGCGTCTTCGCCGAGCAGCGGCGCCGGACCAAGGACCCGGGCGTCGCCACCGGGCTCGCCTGGACGCCGACCGGCGGCGACGTCCTCTTCATCGAGGCGACCGCGATGCCGGGCTCGGGCAAACTGACGATCACCGGCCAGCTCGGCGAGGTGATGAAGGAGTCGGCGCAGGCGGCGCTCTCCTACGTTCGAGGCCACTGCGGCGAGATCGCGCCCGAGGTCGAGGGCGACTGGTTCGCCGAGCACGACATCCACGTCCACGTGCCGGCGGGAGCGGTGCCGAAGGACGGCCCCTCGGCCGGGGTGGCGATGACCGTCGCGCTCTCCTCGCTCCTCAGCGGCCGGCCGGTCCGCAACGACGTGGCGATGACCGGAGAGGTGACCCTGACCGGCCAGGTGCTGCCGATCGGCGGGCTGAAGGAGAAGTCGCTGGCGGCGCAGCGGGCGGGGATAAGGACGGTGATCGTCCCGGGCCGCAACGAGGGCGACGTCGCGGAGATCCCCGAGCACGAGCTCGGCAACCTCGCGTTCGTCTACATCGACGAGGTCTCCGACGCCCTCGGGGTCGCGCTGTCCTAGTGCGCTCGCGCACCCTCTGGATCGTCGCCGGGCTGACCGCGCTGGGCGCGCTGCTGCGCTTCGCCACCCTCGGCGACCAGGCCTACCACCACGACGAGATCGTCACCGCCAGCCGGGTCCTGCGGGTCGGCTTCGGCCACGCGATGGACGCGGTCGGCTTCTCCGAGTCGGCGCCGCCGCTTTATTACGCGCTGGCCTGGCTGTGGACCCAGGTGACCGGCAACGGCGAGTGGGGGCTGCGCTTCCTCTCCGCGCTCGCCGGCGTCGCGACGATCCCGGTCGCCTTCTTCGTCGGCCGCGAACTGCGCGACGAGCGCGCCGGCCTCATCGCCGCGGCGCTGGTCGCGGTCAACCCGATGCTCCTCTGGTACTCGCAGGAGGCCCGCGCCTACGCTCTGCTCGGCCTCTTCTGCGCCCTCTCGCTGCTCTACTGCGTGCGGGCGCTGCAGGACGGTGGGAGGCGCGACTTCGTCTGGTGGGGCGTCTTCTCCGCCCTGGCGCTGGCGACGCACTACTTCGCGGTCTTCCCGCTGATTGCCGAGATCGTCCTGCTGGCACGGCGGCGCGGGCGGGCGATCCTCTCCGGCCTCTGGATCGTCGCCGTCGCCGTGGTCCTGCTGGCGCCGCTGGCGATCCACCAGATGTCCTACGGCCACGCCGAATGGATCGGCAAATTCAGCCTGGGACACCGGGTCGCGGAAGTTGGAATCACCTTCATGGTCGGCGAGACCGGCGACATCATCGGACGCACCGAGCAATGGCAGCCGGCGCTGTTGCCGCTGGCGCTGGTCGCCGCCGCCTTCGTCCTGCTGATGGCGCGCGGGAGCCGCGGCGAGCGCCGCGCCGCCTTCGTCCCCTTCGCCGTGGCTGCGGTCACGGTCGGCATCCCGCTGGCGCTGGCGGTCCTCTCCGCCGGCAAGGACTTCGTCCTCGCCCGCAACCTGCTGCCGGCGCTGGTCCCGCTCCTGGTCGCGGTCGCGGTCGCGCTCAGCACCGAGCGGGCGCGCCGCCTCGGCACCGCGATCGCCGCCGTCCTGGTCGTCTACTCCCTCGCCTTCTCCATCCAGGCCAGCACCTCCCCCGACCTCCAGCGGCCCGACTGGCGCGCGGTCGCCGACCATCTCGGCGAGCCCGACGGACCGCGGGCGACGGTGACCTGGGTCCTCGGTGAGGCGCCGCTGCGCTTCTACCTCTCGACCGGGGCGATCCAGCTGAAAGCCTCGGAAGGCTACGACTGGCTGGTGCGTGAAATCGCCTTCGTCTCGATGGGGGAGACGCCGCCACCACCGCGCCGGCTGCTCGGCCCCGGCTTCCGGGAAACCGGCGCCGAAGACGTCGGCGAGCTCTTCCTCCGCCGCTACCGGGTGCCCGGGCCCGAGCTCGTGCCCCTGCGCCTGCGCGAGCTCCGCCGCGCCCAGACGAACTTTCGAAACAACGGCGTCCTCCTGGACGGTGTTGGGCCTGACTAACCCTGGGTATGGGTAGAGAGTTATCCTGGTGTCGGCCACGGAACCCAGTGAGGAGAAGGCATGAGCAAGACGACGACGGCGCGCGCCGGTGACATCTACGAGACTGCCCGCGAGAATCCCTACGTGCAGCGGCTGATCGAGGACGAAGAGCTGCGCGACAGCCTCAAGGACGCTTTCGAAAGCGCCAAGAGCGCCTACGGCCGGGCGACCGGCAACGGCAAGGGCACCGTCAAGGCGGTGACCAGCGACAAGAAGGTCCAGAAGGACCTGCGCAAGGCCGCCGAGAGCCTGCAGGAGGCATCCGAGAGCCTGCGCGCGAAGCCGAAGCGCAAGGGCGGCATCGGCAAGCTGCTGCTGATCGCCATCGTCGGCGCGGTGATTGCCCTGGCTGTCAGCGAGGGAGCCCGCAAGGCCGTGCTCGACGCTCTCTTCGGTGCCGAAGAGGAGTTCGAGTACACGAGCACCACCTCCATCAACGGGTCCTGAGCGGGGCCTAAGCTAAGGGCTGGATGGAGGCGGCGACCAAAGAGCGCGAGCTCAGCGGCGACAAGGCACAACGGATCGTCAACGCGATGCGCGACTCCGTTGCGCAACGCGGCGCCGCCGGCTCCACCTTCGAGCACGTCGCCCGCCAGGCGGGGGTCAGCCGTGGCCTCCTCCACTACTACTTCGGGACCAAGGAGCGGCTCCTGGTCGAGGTGGTGCGGCGGGACACCGAGCTGCGGGTCGAACGCCTCGATGCGCGGCTGGGACCGGCGAAGACCGTCGATGACGTCGTCGAGGCACTCGTCGCGAGCCTCACCGACATGATCGAGAACGAACCCGGCTTCTTTCTCCTCCTCTTCGAGCTGTTCAGCGCCGGGCGTCGCAACCCCGACATCCAGCACGAGGTGGGCCAGTTGTTCGAGCGCACCCGCTCCCATGTCGCCGAGGTCCTGCGCAGCAAGGACGAGGAGGGGGTGCTGAGTCTGCGCTTCGCCGCCGAGGACGTCGTCTCCTACCTCTTCGCCCTCGGCGACGGCTTCGCCCTGCAGGTCCTCTCGGATCCCAGCCGGGACAGCGACGGGGCGATGGAAGTCGGCGTCGCCTCGGCGCGTTACCTGCTCGGCTCCGAGTAGCCGCTGCCGGCGCAGCCGGCGTTTTACCGCGCTCCTACAGCCAGCCGGCGCGCTTGAAGCGCCAGTAGAGGAAGAGGCAGACGGCGGCGATCAGGACGAGCACGGCGGGATAGCCGAAGGTCCATTCGAGCTCCGGCATGTGCTCGAAGTTCATCCCGTAGACGCCGGCGATCGCCGTCGGCACCACGGCAATCGCCACCCAGGCGGAGATTTTCCGCATGTCTTCGTTCTGGCGCATCGAGACCTGGGTCAGGTTCGCTTCCAGGGCGCTGTCGAGCAGCTGGCGGAAGTTCTCGATCCGGGTCGAGACCCGCCGCAGATGGTCTTCGACGTCGCGGAAGTACTCGTGCAGGGCCTCCGGGACGACCGCGAAGTTGCGGCTGCAGAGTTCTTCCAGCGCTTCCCCCAGCGGTGCCGTCGCCGCCTGGAACTCGAGCACCTCGCGCTCGAGCTTGTAGATCCGCTCGGTCGGGTTCTCTCCTTCGCCGAAGACCTGCAGCTCGACTTCTCGCACGTCCTGATCGAAGCCGTGGGCGGCTTCGATGTAGCTGTCGACGACGTGGTCGAGGATCGCGTAGAGGACCGCGCCGGGGCCTTTCTCGAGCATGTCCTGCCGCTGCTCGAGCCGACGGCGGACGGGACCCAGGTCGGCATTCCCGTGGCGCACCGTGATCACGAAGTCCGGGGCGGCGAAGATCGAGATCTCGCCCAGTTCGATCACCTCGTCGGGATCGACGTAGCGGGCGGTCTTCACCACCACGTGGATCGTGTCGCCGTAGGCCTCGACCTTCGGCCGCTGATGGGCGCGCACCGCATCCTCCACCGCCAGCTCGTGCAGCCCGAACTCGGCCGCGACAGCGGTGAACTCCTCCTCGCTTGGCTCGACGACGCCGAGCCAGACGAAGGTCCCCTCCTCGGAGGCGGCCTCCCCGGCCCGCGCCAGCGAGAGCTTCGCCTCCCGTCGTTTCCCCCGCTCGTAGGCCGCGCAGTCGACGATCATCGGCCCAGGGTACGAGGTAGAAGTGATGGTTTGGCGTTTCTTCCTGGCTTGACGCTGACCTGGGTCAGCGCTAACTTTGTTGGCACTACTGCCAGGCCTTCGGGACTGGTGGTCTGAGGCCGCCGAAAGGCGGCCTCAGTGTTTCTTGGGTTCGGCCCACTCTGGCGGTCGGTGGATTTTGCCCTTTGCATCCGCGAGGACAAGCGGCAGCTGGCTAGCAGCGAGGTCTGGCTCTCTGACTGCGCGGTAAGGCGTTCCGTTGGGAGACAGCCTTCTGTTCCGGTGTTTCGATGGGTTCAGGACGACAACCGGCAGCCCAAGCGTTTCACGGACGTAGTTGATCGGCCAGGCTAAGTCGGAATCATTTGAGATGACGGCAGCCTGCTCGTAGACCCCGTCGCGGCCGTCGATCAGGAGATGGCTCGCAAGATTTACATCCGAGCCCTTCTCCTCGGTCTTCCAAACTTGGATCCGAGGGATCGGGTCTGACTTCATGATCAACAGCCCACTTCCCTTTAGCGCAAGTTGAAGAAGACGTGCCCGGAGCAGCTCTCCTCTTCCGAAGTCTTCTCCGATCTTTCCGATCGCCAGCGCCGCGAACTTCTTCCGACGCATGAAGAATCCGTCCTGAAGGTCAAGCCGCTTGATCGTCCTGAGGGCTCGAAGATAGATTTGTTGACGGGTAGGTGCAGCTGGATCGTGAGGCAGCGCCTTGATCTGTGCCGAGAAGTACTTAACGGTGACTACTTCGTCATTTGGAAGAAGGGTGTCGGCCAAAGCGACCGGATCGAGCCACCGGTAGGACGTGTCGCGCAGACTCCTGTAGTAGAGGTTGAGCGCATCAATGTAGACCACCGTCTTCATGGCGCCCGCACCCTATTGGCCGCGGGCTCCAGGCGTGACGGCGCTCACGCCTATCCCTTCTATGTAGAAGCGAAATCCGCCCAGCGTCCCGCCTAGCTTCCCGGCCTGCAAATGACAAGCGGCCGGGGCACCGCGTGAACGGCCCCCGGCCTGGCACCGAAAGGCGGACCTTCCGATGCAGGCACAGGCTACGTCAGCGACTGCTGATGGCTACTACGAGGAGGCCGTGCTGCGGCACGTCCTCAACTGGCAACCGACGATCCTTCGGCTCTGCGATCTAATCCGCGAACTCGCCAGAGACCCCCGCGAGTTCGGCCACCGAGACGGCGTGAGAGAGGCCGTGCGCGACCTGATCAAAGTCGGGCTGCTGCACCGGCAAGGCGAGTGCGTCCTGCCGACCCCGGCAGCCGTCCATGTGCGGGGGTGGGAGCTTTGAGCCCGCAGGCGGTCGCAGCGCAGTTCGGTCGCAACCTCGCCGAGGCGAGAGGCTGGGAGGAAATCAGCCAGAAGCAGCTTGCCGAGCGCATCTCGAAGCGGCAGGCCGATGTGGCTCGGTGGGAGCTTGGGGAGCGGTGTCCGCGGCTGGACATGGTCGTGAAGCTCGCCGATGCGGTCCGGGTGCAGGTCCGCGATCTCCTCTACGGGATCGAATAGCGATGCCCTCCGAACACATCACGTTCACGACCATTGCCCAGCGGTTTGCGTGGAACCTGCGGATCGCCCGAAACCGGGCCGATCTGACGCAGCGTGCGCTCGCAGCCAAGATGGGCAGGACTCAGGAGCGGATAGCGAAATGGGAGAGCGGCAGATGCCTGGCTCGAACCAATGCGATTGTGCGGCTCGCAGAAGCCCTGGAGACTGAGCCCGGCGAGTTGCTCCGGGAAACCAAGGGACTCGCCAGCTAGCTAGTAGCGCCTAAGCGGGCTTGGTGATGTAGATGAGGGGAACTGCTGGCGGGGCGGGCGTGAGTTTCATGGTTGAAGCTTAGTCCCGCCAGCGAGTTAGCCTGTGGACGTGGCAAAGAAGCAGAAGACCGACAAGGGACTCGAGATCCCAGTCCCGACCAAAGGCGACTTCGACGCCGCTATGCGGAAGGTCGCTCCCCCAGTAGGTCGTAAACGCCCTGACGAGAAAGACCGGCCTCAGAAGCAATCCGAGTGAGCGGCACCCCTGCCTCCCGCGCTTCGCGGCAGTAGGTCCGTAGTTGCTCAGTCGCCTCCCGCTTCGCCTCGTCGGCTTTGGCCCGCTTGCCAGCCGCAGCTTTGATTTTGCGGATAACCGCCGCCTCGCTCACTGGTTCGCCGCTTCCCTGACGAGGGCGTGGAACATTGAACGCTGATCCGAGCGCCGGTTGTTGTAGCGCCAGGCGTACTCGTCCAGGTAGGACTGGAGCCACTTGCGGGAGACGAGCTTGTAGGTGCCGCGCATCCCCGTTTTGAGGTTGCCGAAGAACCCCTCGATCGTGTTCGTGTAGATGTGTCCCTCCACGTAGGAGCCGGCCGAGTGGTTGATCACCCGGTGGTCGGCGAACTCCCGCGCCAGCGGCTTGTAGGACATCCAGTCATCCGTGTAGAGGATCGATTCCGGGTTCACGTTCACCCGCACGGCTCGACTTAACGGCTCGCCTCGCCGCGACTCGATGACCCGGAGGCGGACCATCCCGCCGCGCTCGACCATTCCCAGGACGGTCGGCTTCGCTTCCCGGAAGGCAACCGATTCCTGCCGGGTCTTGAACTTGCGGCGCGGTCGCCCGCCCCAAGAGGTCTCGTCAACCTCAACCTCGCCGCGAAGCTGTTTGGCGGGGTCGCCTTCGGCCATCAGCTCGTTTCGGATTCGATTGAACATGCGCCACGCGGTCTTGTAGTGGACTCCAAGCTCCCGCTCTAGCTGCTTGGCAGATATGCCGCAGCGAGTGCTCGTCATCAGGTACATGGCGTGGTACCAGAGCCGCAGCGAGGTCGATGAGCGGTGGAAGATGGTCCCGGCGGTCGGGTGCAGATGGTGGCCGCAAGCGGTGCAGGTCCATGACTGACGCTGCTGCTTCGTGGCGTAGCGCTTGAAGGGCTTCACCGCATCGCACTTCGGGCAGTGGGCGTGCTCGCCATCGGGGGCGTGGCGCGTTCGCCAGAGATGCTCAAGGCAGGCGGCGTCGTCGGGGAACTCCGCAAGGAACTCGGTGACCGAGTAATCCGAGGTCGAGGACTTCGCCCTGCGCGGTTCGTGGCGGTTGGCCGGTGGCATGTTGTAAAGCTACTTGACAGAGCAGATGTTGTCAAGAGGCTTTACAAGTCGTCGTCCGGGGAATTAAGCTGAGGCCTTGCTGCCGAAGCCCGACCTAACCGGCTGTAATGCCCGTATCGAATGGGTCTGCGAGGCACTGATGACCCTCGATTACAAAACCGGCTGCTGGATCGATGAAAACGATCCGAGCCGGACCGTGACCGAGTACTACCCGGAAGCCGATGTCCACGTGTTCCGCCTGGACACGGAGTTGCCGCCGAAGCGGTTCAGTGTCGAAACCGGAAACATCGTGCATCAACTGCGGGCGACCCTCGACAACCTCGTCTGGCAACTTGCCATCCTCAACCGGCGCAAACCACGCGGAGGACCCAGGGGGAATTGCTTCCCGATCCTGTCGCACATGAACGCGGACGAGACTTTCGGGGAGAAGACTTCTGACTCCCTGCGCGGGGTGGAGCCAACCCACGGGGCAGCAATCCAACGGCTGCAACCTTATGAACGCCCAAGTGGCATAGCGCCAGCAGAGAACCCCATTAAGTTGCTCAGCGGTCTCTCCAATCGGGACAAGCATCAGGAACTGCAACTGCTCGCCGCCAGGCAAGACCGCCGCCCGTTTGACTGGCAGTTCCGGCGTGAGCTGCCACAGACCTGGCATCCGTCGATGCGTCACGGCATCGAGATCAACGGCGGCGAGGTCATCGGCTGGGAAGTCTTTGCCGATACGCCACTTAAGCGTGGCGCAATAATCGGTTGGGCAATCGTTAGGCGCGAAGGCGACGCGGACGTGGAGATGAAAATCAGGGGGGACTACTACCTCTTGATCGACGGGCTGGACAAGCCACTCATCTCCCTCCTGCGCTATCTGCTGCGCTTTGTTATCCAGGTACTGGATGCCTTTCGTCCAGCCTTCGAAGGTGAGGAGGTCGGGATCGTGGACGTGGAGGTCTTCACAGTGCCCGAGGTCCGCCCCACCAACGTTCGTCCCACCGAGACCTAGGCCCCTTTGCTCAGCCACGGCCTACCTCGCCCTGAAGGGGTAAATCGCTTCTACATAGAAGGGATAGGCGTGACGGCGCTCACGTAGTGATGCGCCTCACAGACCCGCTCGCCCCTGTCGCGGGAGGCTTCGTCCAGATCACTACCCGGCGACGAGGAGATGGGCATGCGAGACACGATGAGGGCACTGGCGGGGTTCTTGGGGCGCCGCCGCAAGCTGGTGGTCGGGGCCTGGGTCCTGATCGTCCTTCTCGCCCTTCCCTTCGCCATGAAGCAGACCGACCACCTGACCGGCGGTGGCTTCGACGTTCCGGGCAGCCAGTCGATGAAAGTGAGCGAATCGCTGCAGGACGAGTTCGGATCGCAGGCCGACGGGATCGGGGTGGTGCTGCAGGCGGCGCCGGACGCGAGCGCGGCCGAGCGCGATGCCGCTGTCGCGCGGCTGCGGGAGGAAGTGGCCACCCTCGACGACGTCACCCTGCCGCCGGCCGCCGCCGCGCAGGCTCGCGAGCAACTGCAGGAGACCGACGTGGTGCTGGTGCCGCTGCGCAGCGACCTCTCCTCCGACGAGCTGATCGACCCCGCCGCCACGCTGCGCGAAGACCTCGACCCGGGGAGCGCCGAGGCCGGCGTCACCCCCTACCTGGTCGGGCAGCCGACGATCTGGGCCGGGATGCAGGAAATCTCCAAGGAAGACCTCGCCAAGGCCGAGGGGACCGGCTTCCCGATCGTCGCGCTGATCCTCCTCGTCGTCTTCGGCTCGCTCGCCGCGGCGGCGCTGCCGCTGGCGCTCGGCTTCGTCAGCGTGCTGGTCACCGGGGCGCTGATCTACTTCATCTCGCTGGAGATGACGACCTCGGTCTTCGTCACCAACATGGCCTCGATGATCGGGATCGGCGTCGCGGTCGACTACTCGCTCTTCATCCTCGCCCGCTACCGCGAGGAGCGAGAAGCCGGGCACGACCAGGCCGAAGCGCGGGCGCTCTCGCTCTCGACCTCCGGCCTCGCCGTCACCTTCTCCGGCCTCGCGGTGATCATCTCGCTGGCCGGGCTGTGGATGGTCGACAACCAGGCGCTGCGCTCGATGGCGCTGGGGGCGATGACCGTGGTCGCGGTCTCGATCCTCACCGCGACGACGCTGCTGCCGGCGCTGATCGCGATGCTCGGCGACCGCGTCCTGCCGGGCGGGATCGTCGGCAAGGTCGAGCACTTCTTCGGCCGCCGCTTCTACCGGCGCAAGTCCGCCGCCCAGCATGCGACGGAGAAAAACCGCTTCTGGCGCGGCTGGACCGAACGGGTGATGGCGCGGCCGTGGACCGCGGTGATTGGCGTCTCCGCCGTGCTGCTGTTCCTGGCCAGCCCGCTGCTCTCGCTCGAGACCGGGACCGAAGCAATCGCCCAGTTCCCCAAGGACTCAGACGTTCGGGTCGGCAACGAACTCGCCTCCGACGAGCTCGGCGGCGGCACCGACCCGGTCCAGATCGTCGCCAGCTTCGACGGGCCGGTCACGGGCGAGGACAAAGCCGCAGTCGTCGGCTTCGTGCGGGAGCTCGAGGGCGCCGCAGGGGTCCGCGCCGTTGGCCTTCCCGCCTACGCCGGCGACAGCGCCCTGATCCAGGCGACCCCGAGCGCGCCGAGCGAGTCCGACGCGGCGGTGGCGCTGGTGGGCCGGCTGCGCGACACCGTCGTCCCGGCCTCGGCCCTGGCACAGGTGGCCGAAGTCAACGTCGGCGGCGAGACCGCCCGCGGCGACGACGTCCGCCACCAGGTCAGCGGCTCGATGTGGAAGATCATCCTCTTCGTCCTCGCGCTCAGCTTCCTCGTCCTGATGGTGATGCTGCGCTCGCTGATCCTGCCGCTGAAGGCGGTGCTGATGAACCTGCTCTCGATCGGCGCGGCATTCGGCATCCTCGTCGCGATCTTCCAATGGGGCTGGCTCGACGGCCTCCTCGGCTTCGAAAGCCAGGGGGCGCTGGACACGATCAACATCCCGCTGATCTTCGCCATCGTCTTCGGCCTCTCGATGGACTACGAGGTGTTCCTGATGTCGCGGATCCGCGAGCGCTACATGGTCCACGGCGAAAACGAACGCGCGGTCGCCGAGGGCCTCTCCTCGAGCGCCCGGACGATCTCCTCGGCGGCGCTGATCATGACCTCGGTCTTCGCCGTCTTCGTCCTCACCGGAGTGCCGTCGATCAAGGAGCTGGGCGTTGGCTGCGCGGTGGCGATCGCCATCGACGCCACCCTCGTCCGCCTGATCCTCGTACCGGCGGCGATGAAGCTGATGGGCGACTGGAACTGGTGGTTCCCCAGCTGGCTCGACAAGCTGGTCCCGGACTTCTCGTTCGAGGGAAGCGGCGAGTCGGAGCCCGAGCCGGCCAAGGCTTGAGGTGGGGAGGGGGCGATATGCCCCTCCCCAGACACATCTCGCTATGGCTCGATGTTGAGTGTCTGGAGAGGGGCATATCGCCCCCTCTCGACAGGCTTTTGGCTGCGTGGCCAATAGGATGGGCTCCATGAATGGGGATGAGCTGGCTTTTGTTGGTGCTGCGAAGCAGGCGGAGATGGTTCGGGCGGGGGAGGTCTCGCCGAAGGAGCTGGTGCAGCTCAGTCTGGACCGGATCGCCCGGCTCGATCCTGAGCTGAACTCGTTTCGGAAGGTCTTTGCCGAGAAGGCGTTGCTGGAAGCCGAGCAGGCCGAGGCGCGGATCAGGGGCGGCGAGGAGCGGCCGCTGCTCGGCGTGCCGATCGCGATCAAGGACGAAATCGACGTCGCCGGCGAGGTCAACACCCACGGCACCGACGGCTTCTCCGAGCCGGCGAAGGCCGACTCGGAGGTGGTGCGGCGCCTGCGCGAGGCGGGCGCGATCATCGTCGGCCTGACCCTGCTGCCGGAGATGGCGATCTGCGGCTTCAGCGAGTCGGCCACCTATGGCGTGACCCGCAACCCCTGGAATCCCCAGCGCACGCCCGGCGGCTCGAGCGGCGGCTCGGGCTCGGCGGTCGCCGCGGGCCTGGTCCCGATCGCCTCCGCCGGCGACGGTGCCGGCTCGATCCGGATCCCGGCCTCCTCCTGCGGACTCTTCGGCCTCAAGGTGAGCCGCGGCCGCGTCTCGCTCGCTCCCAACCTCGAAGGCTGGGGAGGGCTGGCGGTCGAAGGCTGTCTCAGCCGCTCTGTCCTCGACACCGCGCTCTGGCTCGACGTCGTCTCCGGCGGCTCGCGTGAGCCCGATGCGCCGCCACCGCCCGAGCGTCCCTTCGTCGAGGCCGCGAAGACGCCTCCGGGCAAGCTCAGGGTCGCCTGGTCGACCCTGGCGCCCCGGGCGGTGGCCCCGCCGACCGTCGACGACGACGCCAAGGGCGCCGTGGCAGAGGCGGTCGAGCTGCTGGGCGGCCTCGGCCACGAGGTCCGCCAGCGCGACCCCGACTGGGGCAACATCGGCAACAACATCACCGCCCGCTTCCTCGGCGGCGTCTCCGGCACCGTCAAGGAGGTTCCGCATCCGGAGCGGCTTGAAAGCCGGACTCGAGGCTTCGGCAGGCTCGGCGGGATCCTGCCGCGCAGCCTCTACGAGAAGGCCCGGAGCGAGGGTCGCGCTTCCGATGCGGCTCGGGTCAACGGGATCTTCGACGACCACGACGTCCTGGTGATGCCGGTGATGGGCGGCACCGCGCTGCCGATACGGCGCTGGGAGGGCAAGGGAGCCCTGCAGACGGTGCTCGGGATGAGCCGCTTCTATCCCTACTGCGTCCCCTGGAACCACCTCGGCAACCCGGCGATGGCGGTGCCCGCCGGGTTCTCGGCGCAGGGCATGCCGCTCTCGATCCAGGTGATCGCTCGCCGCGGCGAGGAGGCGACCCTCCTCTCGCTCGCCGCCCAGCTCGAGGCCGAGCGGCCCTGGGCGGACAGCCGCCCGCCGATCTCCTAAAAGCGCGGGTGCCGCGCACCGCCGGCTACGGATTGCCGCAGTTTCCGCAACGGGGCGTCCCTACCCGGCGTTTCTGGCCGCAGTTGGAGCAGGCGGCGATCGCCGCGCGCCCGCATCCCTCGCAGTGGGGCGTGCCGCGTAGGGGGAATCCACAGAAGGCGCACTCACCGCGGCGGACCCGTCGCGCCGGTACGCGCTTGGCGATGAAGCGCTGCAGGGCGACGAAGGCGACCATCGTCAGGGCGATCCCGGCGATCGAGATCGCCAGTGGCCCGACCTCGCCGAACTCGATGTAGCTGCCGGTGTATTCGCCGGCCATGCCGATGGCGAGAACCGCCGTAGCCCCGATCAGGGCAAGTGCGGCCGGCAGGTAGCGGGAGTTTCGCGAGCGCAGCCGGATCAGCAGGCGGTAGGAGGCCGCCAGCATCCCCATCAGCAGGGCCAGGCGGAGGAGGAAGACGATGCGGTCGTGCGTGGTCTCTTCGGCGTCCCTCTCGGCGCGGATGTCTTCCCGCCGGTCGATGGTTTGGGCTTCCGCCTCGGCCGCCGCCGGCTCGGTCCGAGCCTCGATGGCGTTCGCGGCTTTCAGCTCTCGCGAAGCCGAGACGAACTTGGCCTGCGCTTCTTCGTATTCGATCTGCAGCTCGGCCGCTGGTTCGCCAGCGTCGAGCGCCGTGCGGTAGGCCTCGCGGCGGATCTCCAGCTGCCGGGTCGCCGCGCTGCGCTCACGCCGTGCGTCCCTCGCCACCCCCGTCGCCTGCCTGTGGCGTTCAATCGCCGCCATCTCCCCGCGATCGCGGAGGGCGGCGTTGGGCTGGTGGAGGCTGATCTCCGGCTGGGCGACCTCGTCGAGCTTGTCGTAGGCCCAGCCGGCGCCAATCACGATGAAAATCGCGAGGACCACCGCGAGGATCTTCTCCGAGGCGCTCGTCTCGATCTCACCGTCACCCGCCCGGCTCCCCGCCGGCCTGAACCTGCTCTTCTTCTCGCTCATCTCGACTCTCCTTCCCTGCCTCTCGGAGGCGGATTCGTCCTCGGACGGAGCTCAATGACGAGCTCGCAGTCGAGAGCGGCGGCGATGCGCGCCAGGGTGTCGATGCGCGGCGGCCTCGCCCCACGCTCGACCCGGGCGATCGCCGATTGCGTCGTCCCGCAGAGCTCGGCCAGTTCGCGCTGGGAGATCCCCCAGGCGGCTCGCCGCTCCGCGACGCGTTCGGCGATCAGGCCGAACAGCTCTCGATCGTCAGGATCTGACATAGCAACCTTGCTATGTATAGCAAGGTTGCTATGTGCAGCGAGAAGCCCTTAGTTGAAGACCTTGCGGAAGCGCGCCAGGTCGCGGACCTTGCCGCGCGGGCGGATGCGGCGCTGGAGCATCATCTTCAGCTGGTTGGCGTCGGGTTTGGCGGCGGCGATCCAGTCGCCCCAGCTGGTCTCGATCGTGACGTTGGCGCTCGGGGCGACGCCCGGCTCGGCGCGGGTCGAGCCGTTGTCGAGGACCAGGTGCCACGGGTCGGCGTCGGTGAAGCGCCACTGCACGACGAACGGGGAGCCGTTGGCGGCGGCCGGGTCGGCGACGCGGCCGATCAGGTCGAAGTAGAGGCGCTGGGTCTCGGGGTCCGATTTCGGCGGCGGGCCTTCCGGCGAGCCGATCACGCCCGCCATCATCATTTCCACCTGGCGTTTCGCCACCTCGTGCTCGTCGTCGTCGGGCGGGAAGGGGAAGACGCCGGGCGGCATCTCCTCGGTCGGGAACCCGATCGTCCGCCAGCGCTGGCGGATCAGTTTCATCCCGAACGCGTAGATGTCCTCGAGCGAGAAGCCGTAGCACTCGGTGTATTCGCGGTCCATGTTCGGCGGCGAGAAGACGGCGGGCCCGTAGGGGAGGGTTTCCCGCAGCAGCTCGACCACCGCGTCGCGGTTTTCCTGCCACCCCGGAGTCGGCTCGTTGAGCAGCTCGGAGAGGACCTTGACGCCGAAGCCGATGTGGCGCTGCTCGTCGCGGGAGACGTTCTCCATCCCGGCGGTGAACCCGGGCATCGTCTCCTCGGAGGCGAAGAAGTCCTCGATGAAGTGCTGGCCGGGCTGGGCGAGGCTGCCCTCGACGATCAGGTGGTAGAGCGTGATCGCCTGCGCGAACTTGGCGACCGAGCGGTCCTTGCGCAGTTCCTCGGCCATCACGTCGAGGCGGTCGAAGATCCCGCGGTAGCCCCAGTTCAGCTGCGGCAGGGTGGAGGAGAGGGTCTGCTGGATCGAGTCGCCGCCGACGCCGATGACCTCCTTGAAGAAGCGATGGAAGAAGATCGAGTGGCGCACCTCGTCGACCTGCTGGGTGGCGAGGAAGTAGGACATCTCCTCGGTCGGGGCGGCGGTGACGTAGGGGGCGAGGGTGTCGGCGACCCGGTCCTCGCCGTAATAGAACATCGAGTAGATCCACATCGCCGAGCGGCGCTGGATGTCGCTCAGGGCCTCCCAGCCGGCGCGGTCCTGGGAGAAGTCGAGGTCGTAGGCGCTCCAGTTGCCCTGCTCCCAGCGCTGGTACAGGTCCTCGTAGGTGATGTTGTCCATCAAGCGCTGGGAAGCGACGCTCATCCTGTCTCCTTTTGGTGTCGCGGTCGGGCACCGCGGAGACTAGCGCGATCCTGGCCAGCTGGCCAGGATCGCGGCAAGGCACTACTCGAAGGGCGCTATTTGACGAATTCGCGCACGCTTTTGTAGACGGTTTCGTCGTTCATCAGCGCGGTATGCGAGATGCACGCCGTTTTGTTGTTGGTGGCGCCACTGAGCGCAACCGACGAGTCGGGGTTGATGATTTCGTCGCACGGCGACCACCAGGTCCCGTAGTTGACCGCGCCGGGCGTCTCGTCGCCGGCGTTGAGTTCGCCCAGGAATTTCGAGCCGATCCGCATCTCGATGCACGAGGTGCTACCGCAGAAATTGGCGAATTCGGTGCCGTGGTTGGGACCGCCGAGCGAGACCCAATCGTCGACCTTGCTTTCGCCGCCGAGGAACTTGATGTACCAGCGGGTATTGAGGCTGCCCATCGAGTGGGCGATGATGTCGACCTTGCTCGCGCCGGTGTTTTTCAGCAGGGTTTCCACCCGCGATTTGACTTCTTCGGCATCGACTTTGTTGGACTGCGAGGTGTTGTAGCTGTAGGCGCTCAGGGACGATTTGGCATAGCCGTCTTTTTCGAACCGACCGATCATCGTGTTCCATACCGAGGCGCTCTCGATGTACCCGTGCACGAACAGGATCGGATCCTGCGCCATCGAGCTTGCGGGGGCGAGGGCGGTACCGGTGATGCAGAGGGCGATCGTGCAGACGAACGCCGTCAGACGCTTGCTGACCATTTTCTCTCCTAGTTGTGAGCGCAGGCGCCTCCCGAGCGCGCTGCTGTGACCCCCGAGCAGACCGGTTAAGTACTCGGGAGCGCCTGAGTAAATCAGCTAGGAGGCGCCGGCGCCAGGCTCCGCGGGTGACGGAACCTGTATCTCGCGCTTGAGGATCTTGCCCGTCGGACCCTTCGGCAGGTCGTCCACGAACCAGACCAGGCGTGGGTACTTGTAGGCGGCGATCCGCTCCTTGACGTACTCGCTGACCTCCTCCGGCGCCAGCTCCTCGCCCTCGTGGAGGACGACGGCGGCCCCGATCTCCTCGCCCCACTGGTCGTGGGGGACGCCGAGGACGGCCGCTTCGCGGATCTTCGGGTGCTCGTAGAGGATCTCCTCGACCTCGCGCGGGTAGACGTTGTAGCCGCCGCGGATGATCATGTCCTTCTTGCGGTCGACGATGAAGAAGTAGCCGTCCTCGTCGATCCGGGCCATGTCGCCGGTGTGGAACCAGCCGCCGCGCATCGCCTCCTCGGTCGCGTCCGGCCGCTGCCAGTAGCCCTTCATCACGTTGTGGCCGCGGATCACGATCTCGCCGACCTCGCCCTGCGCCACCTCCTCGTCGTTCTCGTCGACGACCTTCATCTCGACCTCGCGCAGCGGGGTGCCGATCGAGCCGGGCTTGCGCGGCCGGCCGGGATGGTTGCTGCTCGCCACCGGCGAGGTCTCCGAGAGACCGTAGCCCTCGAGCAGTTCGCACTCGAACGCCTCCTCGAAGCCGCGCAGAACCTCGACCGGCATCGCCGCGCCGCCGGTGATGCAGATCCGCAGCGCCGAGGTGTCGTGCTGCTCGCGGTCGGGGTGGTGGAGCAGCGCTCCGTACATCGTCGGCACGCCGTAGAAGTGGGTGACCCCGTCGCGTCCCATGATCTCCAGCGCATCGCCGGGGTCGAATTTCGGCAGCAGGGTGAGGGTCGCGCCGACCCGCAGCGAGGCGTTCATGCTCACCGTCTGGCCGAAGGAGTGGAAGAGCGGCAGCGAGCCGAGGACGACGTTGCCCTCCTGGACTTCGCAGGTGGTTTCCGAGGCGATCTGCGCATTGCGGGTGAGGTTGAAGTGCGTCAGCTCGGCGCCCTTGGGCTTGCCGGTGGTGCCGGAGGTGTAGAGGATCACCGCGGTGTCCCCTTCGTCGCTGTCGGCGACCTCCGGGTCCGGCTCGCGACCCCCGAGCAGCTCGGCGAAGGATGCGGGCTCGACCTCGATCAGCTCGGCACCCGCCTCCGCGGCGCCCTCCCGCGCCTCCTCCCCGAACCCCTGCCAGGCGAGCAGCAGCCCGGCGCCCGAGTCCTCGAGGTAGAAGGCGATCTCGCGCCGCTTCAGCAGCACGTTCATCGGCACGACGACCCCGCCGGCGCGGAGCACGCCGTAATAGGAGACCGGGAACTCGAGCACGTTCGGCAGCATCACCCCGACCCGGTCGCCCGGCTGGAGGCCCTTCTCCCGCAGCAGCGCCGCCAGGCGGGCGCTGCGGTCGTCCAGGTCGGCGTAGGTCAGCTCCTGCGGCCCGAGCCGCACGGCGACGGCGTCCGGCGTCCGTTCGGCGCTCTCGGTGACGATCGAAGCGAGATTCAGGCCCATCTGTTTCCTCCCCGGTTCAGGTTGCACCCCGGCGCCAGTCTAGAGCGGTTGTCGGGTTCGCTAGGGTCGCGCGATGGACGACCTCGGCCACCCCGTTTCCTACCTGGTGGCAAAGCGCGGGATCCCCGTCTTCTCCAGCGACGGCAAGGAACTCGGGCGCGTCGTTCGCGTTTTGGCCGCTCCGGAGGCGAACATGTTCGACGGAATCATCTTCGACACCACCCGTGGCCCGGGGGGCCATCGCTTCGTCGATGCCCCGGAGGTGGAGGCGCTCTACGAGCGCGGAGTGCTGCTGAAGATCGATGCCGCGGAGGCCGCGGGGCTGCCCAAACGCCGGCGGTGACCTCGTCTGCGTCGAGTTGGCTAGGATGCCGCCGATGCACAGACTTCTCTTGATCATCGGCGTCTGCACGGCGCTGTTCGTGGCCGGATGCGGCAGCGACGATTCCTCGACCGCCTCTTCGTCAGCCGGCGAAGATGCCTCGACCTCCCAGGAAGCCGAAGCGCCGAAGAAGAAGACGAGACCGCAGGTAGAGGCGCCGAGCGGGGCGCCGCCGAAGCAGCTGGAGACCAACGATCTGGAAGAGGGAACCGGGCCGACCGCCAAGGCGGGAGACGCGGTGACGGTCCAGTACGTCGGCGCCAACTACAAGACCGGCAAGGAGTTCGATGCCTCCTGGGATCGTGGCGAACCGTTCCCCTTCACCCTCGGCGCCGGCGAAGTGATCCCGGGATGGGATCAGGGGATCGAGGGGATGAAGGTCGGGGGCCGCCGTGAACTGATCATCCCGCCGGATCTGGGGTACGGATCACAAGGCGCCCCGCCGACGATCCCGCCGAACGAAACCCTGGTCTTCGTCGTCGACCTCGAAGCGGTCGAATAGCACCCGTTCCGGCCGGGGCTCTTAGGCCTTGGCCGGCTCCGCGGCGGCCCCGGCTTCGGTATTGCGCCGGCTCATCGCCCAGGCGAAGGTTCCGCCGGTGAAGAGCATGAAGGTGGCGTAGACGGCGGCCGGGATCGCGACCTCGTCGGAGAGCGAGCTGCCGACCGCGATCGCCAGTGCCGAGTTGTGGATGCCGAGCTCGAGCGAGATCGCGGTCGCCTGGCGGTCGCCGAGGCGGGCTGCCCTGGCGATCGCGAAGCTGATGGTCATCGCGGCGACGTTGAGCGCGAAGGCGGCGGCGGCGACCGCCGCCAGGTTCTCGCCCACCGTGTCGTACTCGCTGGCGATCGCCCCGAGGACGACGAGGACGAAGAGCGAGAGCGAAGCGCGGCGGATGCGGGGGTAGGCGATGGCGACCCATTGCGGCCGGCGGCGGCGCAGCTCCATCCCGATCGCCACCGGCACGATCGTGATCGCGAAGACACGCACCACGATCCCGAGCATGCTCGGGTCGCCGGTCTCGGAGGCACCGAAGTGGTTCGTCGCCAGGCCGAGGAAGAGCGGCACCGTCACCACCGCGGCGACGCTGCTGATCGCCGTCATCGTTACCGACAGCGCCGTGTCGCCGCGCGCCAGGTGCGTCAGCATGTTGGCCATCATCCCGCCGGGTGAGGCCCCGAGCAGGACGAGCCCGACGGCGAGCTCCGGCTCCAGGTTGAAAACCTCGGCGACGCCGAAGGCGAGCAGCGGCGAGATCAGGGCCAGGTTCAGCATCCCGATCGCGACCCCGCGCGGAGCGGTCAGCACGCGGCGGAAGTCGGCCCCCGTCAGCTCCAGTCCGAGGCTGAACATGATCACCGCGATCGCGGCCGGCAGCACGAAACCGGTCAGTAGAGGGCTGTCCATTCCGGCAGCCTAGACTCGCCGCGATGAAGGAGAGATCTCCGCTTACCGAGCGACTCACCGCCCAGGCGCTCTCGGGGGATCCGCTGTGCTCGCCGGAGGCGGTGGCCGAGCGGCTGCTGGCGGTGCAGGGCCAGGACCCGCGCGGGGCGCGGCTGGCGGTGCGGGGCCCGGCCCCGGGGGGGGCGGGGCGGGGGGGGGGGGCGCGCCCCGCGGGGGCCACGGCCGGGGACGTCGACCGAGCGCTGACCGATGACCGCTCGCTGCTGATCACCTGGCTCAACCGGGGGACGTTGCACCTCGTGCGCAGCGAGGACTACCCGTGGCTGCATGCGCTGACGGCGCCCACCCACTTCGCCAGCTGCAAGCGCCGGCTGCAGCAGGAAGGGATGTCCGCGCGCGAAGGGGAGCGGGCAATGGAGGCGATCGAGAAGATCTTGGCCGAGGAAGGGCCGATGAGCGGGAAGGACCTGCGGGCGCGACTCGGGAATGCCGGTGTTCAGACCGAGGGCCAGATCTTCATCCACCTGATGTTCATGGCCGCCGCCCGCGGGATCCTCGTCCGCGGCCCGATGATCGGCAAGCAGCACGCCTACGTCCTCGTCCGCGACTGGCTTGGGAAGCCGCAGCCGGTCGACCGGACGCAGGCGGTGACGGAGCTCGCCCGCCGCTACCTGGTCGGGCACGGACCCGCGGATGACCGCGACCTTGCCCGCTGGGCCGGCCTGCCGCTGCGCGACGCTCGCGCCGGGCTGGAGGCGATCGCCCCCGAGCTGGAGCAGCGCGAGGACGGGCTGGTCGACCTGAAGAACCGCCCGCCCGCCACGCCCCTGCCGCCGCCGCGCCTGCTCGGCGCCTACGACCCGCTGCTGCTCGGCTGGACCTCCCGGAAGGAAGTCGTCGGCCCGCACGAAGTGCTGGTCACGATCAACGGGATCTTCCGGCCGTTTGCCCTGGTCGACGGGCGGACGGTGGCGCGCTGGGGGCTGGCCGGGGGCAAGGTGACGATCGAGCACCTGGGCAAGGTGCGGAAGAAGGACGCCGCTGCGCTCGAGGAGGAAGCGCAGCGGGTCCTGGAGTACCTCGGTACTTAGGAGCTAGGAGGGGCTGGGGGCTCCTCGTCGAGGCGCGGCGGCATCGCATCGCCCGTCGCCGGCGGCGCTTCCTGTCCCGGCAGCGGCTCGGCCTCCTGCTCCCAGATGTGGTTGAGCGAGACCTGCAGGTAAGCCCACATGCCGGGGGAGAGGAGCAGGTAGAGGATCAGCGCGATCCAGCCGCTGACCGGCTCGCGGCCGGCGATTTTCGAGGCACCCTGGACGCGCTTGGTGCCGCGCCAGTAGGTGACGAGCGCCGGGATGACGATGATCCCGCCGGGGAACAGAGCCAGCACCGAGTTGGTCGGGTTCTGGCCGAGGTCGTACCCCTTGGCCTCGCCATACGCTTTCAGCTCCTTGTTGACCTTGTACCACCAGACCAGGTGGTAGATGCCGAGGGTGATGATCGGCAGCAACGCGACGGCCCACGGGTTGCGGACCTTCACCTCCTGCTCGGTGCCGCGAATCTTCATCTCGTAAGCCATGACTCTCCGTTCCTGTGGATTGGGGTACTCAGGCCACTTCGGTAGGCGCACCCTCCCGCTTTAGACGGGCGGGTGCAATCAGGCGCTGGTAAACGATGATCAAGGCAGTGGCTGAATCTTCGTGAGCGCAGGAAGACTTCCGAATTCACCCGGTGCGTAGAACGGGGACGAAATGCCGCTCGCGAAGGCAGCCGTGGCTGCCGGGGTCGACTCGATTACCCATTCGGATTCAATGTTCCAGTTGAACCAGGCGACTGCCTTGATTTTGGGAAACTGCGTCGGTATCTGAGTTTCGAGGGCATCTTTGATCCATGCTGCCTTGGAGCCCCCAAACTCATTGGATGCAGTCTCAGCAATCATGATTGGCTTGCTATCGAGCGAGTTGTAGGTCTGCGAAAACAGTTGGGCAAAGGTCTTCCAATTTGCACCACCCTCGTTATATCCATCGAGGCAGTTCCAATCCACATAGGGTGAACCAGGATTGAGATAGCCCAGATCAAGCCCTCCTGGATGAGCAATATTGGGACACCACACCCAGGTGATGTTTTTAGCGCCAGCGGCGGTGGCAAGATTCCAGAGTCGTTCCCAAACTCGTTTAAAAAGTTGCTTGTCTTCGAGAGTAGGACTGTTTTCGTTGATTTCATGCATCTCTTTGCCGTAAGGGAACCAGTCGCCGTTCATCTCCCAGTCCCATCGCAGGAAGAGGGGCTTTTTGTAGGCCGCGACTTCTTTAGCCCATTGCGTCCATGCGGCATCCACTTTTCCTTCGGCAATTTCCCGAAGTGAGACATGGAGCGGGAAGTTGCCCAGATCGTTTGCCATATCGACGAGTGGAATGGCCCCTTTTGAATAGGCGTAATCGAAAGGAGCGGGCTCAAATTCAGCCTGAATCCAGGGTGGACGCTGACCAAAGTGAATCAACGAGAGAGACTTATTCGCGTGTGTTTGGAATTCGTCCCAAGTGTTCATGTCCCAAGGTGCATCCCCGAATTCTGGGCCATAGGTATCTCCTCTGATCCAGGCTCCCCAATAGACTCTTGGGTGATCTTTGAGTTGGGTTTCAACGTAGCTGGCGTATATTTCTCCGCCGGATTCGAAGGCTTCAAATTTCAACTCAAGGCCGTCGAGCTGGCTTTGGGTTCCATTGAGGCCAAGGGAAATGGAGTGCCAGCCGGAGCTTTTTGCGGTTAACGACGCAAGCGTGGTTTCGCCACTCATCACGCGCGCAATAATTTCTTTGCTGTTCGGGGTGTAGTACCACGCTTTTGCGGTTACGATGTCGCGCCCTAGAAGCGAAGTAGTAGTGAGGCCAACCTTGAGCCGCCCCTTTTTCGTAATGTGTTTGGCGTAATCGGCGTTGGTGGGAAGCTGCGGCTGAATAAGTGGATCATCGAGGGCTTCCCAAAAGGAAGGGGCCCCAACAACAGCCCAGTCCGATGGAGCAGGTGCTTCAGTAACTGCGTTTGGTCGAAGAGAGATCGTGGTAAGAGCGTTGGCTGCCTCCACTGGAACTAGCCACGCAGCAGCACAAAGGAGAGGGAGGACAAAGATTGCGCGGGTTCTACGTCTAAGGACCTGGGGCATTGATCGAGAATACCTGTCTTTGTGTAGCCGCCTTGTAGGCAGGCTACGCATGCTGCGGCTTCTTCTCGCCGGCTACTAGTCCAGCTTCGGGCTGCGCCAGGGCGCTTCCAGCCGCCCGACCAGCTCGTCGCCGAGGCCCTCGATCGGGACGCGGACCTGCTCGAGGGAGTCGCGGTCGCGGAGGGTGACGGTGTCGTCGTCCATCGTCTGGTGGTCGACGGTGATGCCCCAGGGGGTGCCGATCTCGTCCTGGCGGCGGTAGCGCTTGCCGATCGAACCGCCCTCGTCGAACTCTGCGGGGAGTCGCTTGCGGAGGTCGGCGAAGATCTCTCGGGCCTTCTCCGGCATCCCCTCCTTGGAGACGAGGGGGAGGACGGCGACCTTGACCGGGGCCAGGCGCGGGTGCAGGCGCAGGACGGTGCGCTGGCGGCCCTCCACTTCCTCGACCTCGTAGGAGTCGACGAGGAAGGCGAGGGTGGCGCGGTCGGCACCGGCGGCCGGCTCGATCACGTGCGGGACGTAGCGCTCTTTGGTCTGCTGGTCGAAGTACTCGAGCTTCTCGCCGGAGAACTTTGCGTGCTGGGTGAGGTCGAAGTCGCCGCGGTCGGCGATCCCCTCCAGCTCCGACCAGCCGATCGGGAAGAGGTACTCGATGTCGCTGGTCGCCGAGGAGTAGTGGGAGAGCTCGTCCTCGCAGTGGGCGCGGACGCGCAGGTGGTCGGGACGGATCCCCAGCTCGGTGTACCAGCGCTCGCGCTCGTCCATCCAGTGCTTGTGCCACTTCTGCGCGTCGGCGGGGGGCACGAAGAACTCCATCTCCATCTGCTCGAACTCGCGGGTGCGGAAGATGAAGTTGCCGGGGGTGATCTCGTTGCGGAAGGACTTGCCGACCTGGGCGATCCCGAACGGCGGCTTCTTGCGGGCGAAGCCGAGCACGTTCTTGAAGTTGATGAAGATCCCCTGGGCCGTCTCCGGGCGCAGGTAGACGGTCGAGCCCTCCTCGGCGACGGGGCCGACATGGGTTTCGAACATCAGGTTGAACTGGCGCGGCTCGGAGAGCTCGCCGCCGCACTGGGGGCAGTGCAGCTCGGCGTTCGGGTCGCCGCCCTCGGCCTCGACCGCCTCGCGGAGATGGTCCTCGCGCCAGCGCTTCTTGCACTTGCCGAGGCACTGGACCAGCGGGTCGGTGAAGCCTTCGAGGTGGCCCGAGGCCTCCCAGACTCTGGGGTGCTGGAGGATCGCCGAGTCGAGGGCGACGATGTCGTCGCGCTCCTGCAGCATCGACTTCCACCACTCGGCCTTGACGTTGCTCTTCAGCAGGACGCCGTAGTGGCCGTAGTCGTAGGTCGAGCCGAGGCCGCCGTAGATCTCCGAGGAGGGGAAGACGAAGCCGCGCCGTTTGCACAGCGCGACGATCTCCTCCATCGTCACCTCGGTCGGTCGCGTTCCCTGCTCGGTCGCCATGGCGGGAACGGTAGCGGCTGCGATAATCCCGCAGCCCCATGCCCATCTACGAGTACAAATGCGAGAACGGCCACGTCTTCGATGTGATCCAGAAGATGACCGACGAGCCGCTGCGCGAGTGCCAGGAGTGCGGTGCGCCGGCGGCGCGGGTGCTGAGCGCCCCGGCGATCCACTTCAAGGGCTCGGGCTTCCACAACACCGATTACGGGACGAAGCGGGGCGGCGGCAACGGCGGCTCCGAGGGCGGTGGCGAGTCGGGCTCCGACTCGTCCGATTCCAAGTCGGACTCCAGGAAGAGCGAGTCGAAGTCGGACTCCAAGCCGGCCGCCTCGACCGCCGACTGAGCCGGTCGATGTCGAGCGAGGTCCGGGTCGGCCTGGTCTGGCGCTTCGCCTTCGGGGTGGGCGCGATCGCCGCGCCGGTCCTCGCCTACGCGGTGACCGCGCTGCTGGTCGACGGGCACGCGAAGAAGGAGTACTTCGAAGCCGTCTCCCAGATTCTGCCGGTGCTGCTGCTGGCTCTGGCGATCGAGCAGCGCTACTTCGCCCGCGCCGGCCGCGAACGGGCACCCGAGTCCCCGGTCCAGCTGGAGCTGGCGGGACGTCGGCTCGACAACCGGACGATGGCGCGCTGGTACACGCTGGCGGCGCGCATCTACGCGCTGGTCGTCCTCTTCCTGCTCGGCTTCGGCGAGTGGATCGCGGTCGAAGTCCTCGCCACCGGCTCCTCTTCGACCGCCGACTTGAAGAACACCGCCGGCTCACTGGCTGCGGGCTTCACCGCCCTGATTGTCTCCGCCTTGGTCGGGACGAAGCAGAGCGCCGAGTGACGATTGGTGAGTTTTGGGG
>Ga0307280_10000017_pt1 | contig 63881 bp, 85 predicted proteins | sample ER_DNA_119_FD_194479 | JGI IMG/M metagenome (GOLD analysis project Ga0307280, IMG submission 194479) | Bulk soil microbial communities from the East River watershed near Crested Butte, Colorado, United States - ER_DNA_119 | ecosystem: Environmental > Terrestrial > Soil > Floodplain | place...
TCCGATCTAATGTACTCCTCGGTCGTCAGCTTCGAGAGCGAGTACGTGTCGTCGTAGTACGTCTCGTAATCGATCGTCACGAGGTCCATCACACACCCGCAGGCAGTTCGCCGGGCGGCAAAAGCGGTAGGCCGCCAAGATCATGCAGTCCGCGCGTCCGTAGCCACTCGGCACTCTCGATGCGCAGCGCCGGCTCGATAGCGGCGCAGTGATAACGCACCTTATGCAGCGCAACTAACAGCGCTTCTTCGTTGCCCCCAGGGATCAGCCCGCGCGCCCAGGCCAGATCGAGTGTGCGCAGCGCTTGGTTGCGTTCGCGCCGGAACGCTTGCAGTTCGTCGGCCATCGCACTCATCACAGGTTCCCCTTGTTGAACTGATCCCACGAGCCCGTCAGGTTATACATCGTCACGGCGCGCCGCACCGTTTCCACCACGCGCTGCACGGGGGGCACCGGCAAGAAGCTGCCTTTTAGCGCGGGTATAACCTCCAGCGCGCGGTCCTGGCCGTTAAACGTGTGCCGGCTTTTACTTTTACTCTTGATCTGCATCTCCGGAAGCCACTGCTCGCGCCGCAAGTCGAACTCGTCGTGCAGGATGGACAGGATCGTATCGAGATCGCGGACATCGAACTTCTTGCCGGTATGCAGCTCGATCAGGTAATACTCGCCGAACACGAACGCACGCACGTGCTGCAAATCGAGCGGCGTCTCGGCAAATTCAGCCAGCAACATGATGACTTTCCTCCACCATCCGCGCTTGCGGATGGATCGCATCGTTCACGAGCACCAGCAGTTCCATGATGCGTGCCTCGACGGCGCCGACCCGTTCGCGTTCATACTCAATCTCGACGTCCGACGCGTTTTGCGCTTGCGCGATATCCAGGGCCATGAGCCTCACCCGGTATTCGCGCAGCAATGCCTGGGCGAGTTCGGGTTTCATGCCGGCGTTTTCCCGCTCACCCCTTGCGGCGCTTCCGTTTCCCACGCTTTCACCACCGTCTTGACGGCTTCGACGCCCAGCGAAGCAGGGTTGATGTTGGTCGCATGCATCGCGCCGTTAGGGGCGAACACAAGCAGCACGAACGGCCACTTCTTGCCCGACTCGTCGATCAGGGCGCGATCGATTGCGCCGATTAGGCCGGGCAATGCGTCCAGCACCTTGGCCACTTCGGCCGGTTGTTCGGGAGGGATGTAATCCGTCGTGTTGGCATTGCTCATGTTCGCTCCAAAGAGTTAGTCGGGGCGGCCCAACTTCTCGCCGTTGTTGATCACCAGGAAGTCACGGTATCCACCGCGATCGACGCCCCATATGACGACTTTGCGGGTATCAGAAGTCACGCCGATAAAATCGGCTCCAGCCGCATCCGCGGCGGCGAACTCGGCCGGCCAATCGCGGGCGAACTCCTCGGGGATCGAATCCCATAGGGCTTTTGCAACGGGCTCCCAAACCTCACGAAAGGCATCGGAGTCGTCACGCCGCCCTTGACCGGCGTCCGCTATTTCGGCCATCGCGATATTGGCGGCTTCGACGATGGTTTGCATGGCGTTGTAGTGAGTACTCATGTTCGCTCCTACTACGTTATTGGGTAATCTCTTTAACTTCGACGGTGTTTCCGCTCGGGCTCATTTCTTCGGCCTGCTCGACCATGGCGGCCCAGCTCTTGTAGCCCGCGTCAACCGCAAATGCTTCTTGCGCAGCTTCTTGCGTCTCGCCGCTGAAATTTCCGTAATCAAGGCCATTCGCGCTGAAATTAAAAGTCTTGGTCATTTCGTTCTCCTTGGTGTGGCGTTGTTACGTTATGGGTACACGGTGGCGATATCCTTGCCATCCAGGCGCACCGGCACCGCCATGCCCGCGATACCATGCTCGCGCAGCTCGGTATAAATGCGTGAGATCGAGGTGTCGAGTGCGTCGACTTCGACCCACACCGCCCCCTCCTGCTTGCGCACGGCCACGCGCATCCGCACGCGTAAATTCGTACCGACAAAATCTCCCAACTGCACCATGCGCGACTCGGTACGCGTCACGCGCTGGTTAATCTCCTGCAGCAGGGCTAATTCAAGATCATTCAACATCATTCGCTCCTATCAAGTGGGTCACTACGGTCGGGGCTCAGTCGGCCACCCGGATCACCTCGCCGAACGGCGCAGGCTTGCGCCCCCATACATCCGCCCACACGACCGGGTAGTCGGGCGCGTGCGGCGGCAACCGTCCTTCAAGATCGGTGAGAATGATACACACCGCGGGCACAATGCCCTCCTCGTCGAGCTGCTCGAAGATCGGCACAAAGCTCGTGCCCCCACCGCCGCGCGGCTTCGTCACCACGTCCAGCTCGCCGGGCTCGATCACCTCGCCCGGGTACACCTGCGTATCGAAGTAGTAGACATGCACGTGCTGCGGCTTGGCTTCGGCCAAGATCGCATTCAGATGCCCGGCGAACTGCGCTTGCTGAGCCTTCGATACGCATGAGCCGGAGGTGTCGATAAACACCGCGATATCCCCCAACGACTCGCTATAGTGCAGCGGGGCGAACACCCCGTGCGTGAGCATCGCGCGCCGGTTGATCCTGGCCCAGTCGTAGTGCGACGGGCGCAGCGACTGCATGTAGCGGTGCAGATGGTTATACCAAGGCTCGCGCACTGGCTGATAGGCGGCCACCGTGCCCTGCTCCATGCCGGCCGGCAGTTTGCCCATTGCTTTCGCGTTGGCGATGGCCCGGTCGACCAGGGCCTTGACCTGATCCTCGAAAGCGGCGATCTGCTCCGGCGAGAACGGCTGACCGTCCTGGCTGGGCTCCTTGATATCCTGCCGGCCCTTGGGCAGCTGCGGCCCCTGGCCCGCGCCCCCGCCATCTTTTTCTCGCTCCTTCTCTTGCTTGGCGAGATCGGCATAGATCGTCTCGGCGAGCCAGCCGTCATACTGCATGTTGCACAGCCAGTCGGGCGGGATCGTGAACCCGTTTTTCTTCATCAACGTGTTGATGGCATGGTCGCACGCGGTGTTCCACAACTTCGGGTCGCGGCTGCCGCGCCGGGTCGGATGCAAAAAGATCTTGTGCCCCAGCTCGTGCACGAGTTCGGCCACCTGCTGCTCCAATGCAATCGTTTTCCAAAACGCCGCATTGATCCATAGGTTGCGCCCGTCGGTCGCCTGCGTCTCCAGCCCGGCCGCAACCTGCTCGGGCGACGCCTCATGGATCGTCATGCTATAGAACACCTCGGTCCAGAATGGATAGCCGAGCGCGAGCCGCACAGCCGCAGCTGAGGCGATGTTGGTGCTCATGATTCATTCTCCTCGTCGCTCGAATCGCACGGCATCCATACCCAGGCACTGACCCATGTGCCCCCGTCGCCCTCGCTCAGATAGGCCACGTCGTCGATTTCGATATCGTTGCCCGCGTAAAGCTCGGCGGCTGAATCCCGAATCGCTTCGGGGGCTTCGGGCGGCAACGCCGCGGCCAGTTCGCGCACCGCCGCGGCCAGATCGCCGCGCTCCCAATTCGCCATGACCGCCCGTGCGGCTTCAATCAATCGCTGCATGCTCTGCTCCTAATCCGTTAATGCCCGGCGAGTACGATGCACCCGCCGAACCATATTGCAATCCATCCCCAATCGTTGTCGCCTGCCTTCATGATGATGCCCGCGATCAACAACAGCACCCCGATTAAAGCCATGACGCACTCCTAACACGTTGGCGGCAACGGGCCGTCGCCTTTGTAGACTTGTCCGACCATGCGCTCTGACGTCGCGTGGTAATACTGCTGCGGCGTGTCGCTCGCATTCAGCTCGGTCAGTCCCACGTCGGCGGCTGACTTTAAATCCTTGGCTTCGACGTGCACCACGTACTGCACCAGCTCCTCGATGAGCACCTGGAATTTAGGCATAACGAATAATCTCCGGGTAGGGGGTTAGCGCCCGTTCAACAGCTTGGTCAGCTGCGCGTTGCTGATCCACTCGACGTAGCTGCCGGCCGACGCGAGGTCGAAATTCTTGCGGATCGACAGGTTGCGCAGGATCACCGCTTGCAGCTCCAGCGGCAGCCGCTCGCCGAAGCTGCGCACCTGCGGCATCTGGCCCGGATGACAGCGCAGCGCCACGATCATCGCCAGCGCATACTGCTCGTCCATCGCCTGCGGCAGCGCGATCGCCTTCGGGTTCTCCATGATCTGCGCGAACGAGGCCAGCGACTTGCGCGCCGCTTTGTGTGCGTGGTAGGCACTGCCCACCCCGGTGCCCAGGTTGCCGACTGCCTCGGAAAGCGTCACGGGCGAGTCCACCTCGTCGGCGGCGAACTCCTTGCGACTGAGGCGTTCCCAGCTGCGCATGTTGGCCCATATGCCGTTCTTGCCCTCTTCGCTGAGCACGCTGCGCTCGCCCGATGGCGCGCTGTTTGGAATCGCCTTGGCGGCCGCGGCACTGGTCTGGAATACCTCGTCGTAGTTATCGATCTGTGCCGGGTTGTCTTTGAAATAGAGCTGCACGTTCGGATGCCAGCCGTGCTTACTCGCGAACTCGATGTTATCGGTCGGGTCGCTGTACACGTCGTGCTGCTCCATGCGACTCATGAACGCGCGGCCTTGCTGCTGCACGCCCGACTTGTGCTCCAGGCTGTTCGATGCGCCGATCACGATCACGCCTTCGGGGAGCTTCAAGCTGCCCATGTCCTCGCGGTTCATGTACTTTTGCAGCAGCTTGGTGGTAGCCGGATCCCCGTTGAGCACCTCGTCGAAAAAGAGCACGCCCTTCGCCTCGGGGTCGGTGTAGTGATTGGGCAGCAGCTCGTTGTTGTACAGCGCCAGCACGCCGCGCTCTTTATCGGGGCAGCTCGCCTGAATATCCATCGGGCTCATGCTCGGCACGTAAAATTTCCAGCCGCGAAAGCCTTCGACTTTCTTTTGCATGCGGGCAATGAAGGCTTCGACGGTCTCGGTCTTGCCGAGCGCGGGCTTGCTTTTGAACAGTACGTTGGTGCGCGCAATCCAGCATCGCACGAGAATGCCGTTGAGTTCGTTCAGCTTGATCGCCATGAAAGGCTCCTAACAGGTTAGGACAAAGCCGCGCATGCGCGGTTTCGTCCGGGGGGCATCGGGGAATTACAGCATGTCGGCAAACAGCGCCCGCTTGGCTGGGGGCACGGGCTTGAACGCGCTTGCCTCGTCGATCACGATGTGCGTTGCGGCAACCGTTGGGGGCGGCTCCAGCGTAGCCGGAATCGACGCGGCAACATAGCCCTTAAATTTCGTAGCCAAGGTGCGCGCTTCGACGATTGCCGCGGTGCGCACCGTCGGATTTTGCCGCAAGTCCACTGCCGCGTAAGCCGCCAGCTGGCGCGCATCACTCGCCAGCGCGGCCAAGTGCGCATCGTTGGTCAGGTTCAACGCCGGCATTACCTCGACGAGCTTCGCGATGTTATCGACCAGCGAGTCGTTGAACTTCTTGACCGTCTTGTTGCCATATTGCTCCAGCGTATTCGCCATCGCCGCGACGACTTCGTACAGCCGTTCGTACGCCTCCTTCACGCCGGCCTGCACCTTCTGCTCGACCGCGGCTTGCGCTTGCTGCACGAGCCGCTCGACTTCCGCTTTCGGCACGCCCCCTTCGATCACGCGAAAATCCTCGGCGTTCGGAATCGGCATGGTGTCGACCGTGAACTTGAATTTGAGCTTGACCTCGTTGACCCCAGGGTATTCGCTGCGCTTAAACATGCGGCCCAGCTTGCTTTCGGCCCGGTTGATGGCCTCGGCATAGGCGCAAATAAACGCATCGACCAGCGCCTCGCCCATCAGCAGCCGATCGCCCACCTCGGCCATGAATTCCATGTGCCGCCCGACCGCGCCCGCGCGCCAGCCGCAGTCATCCCAGGGCAGGGTCGAGGTATAGATAAAAGTACGGAAGGCGTTGTCCCACTTCTGCACCGCCTTTAGTTCTTTCGAGTCGGGCAACAGCTGCTTGTGCACGTTGGCCGCACCGTCGATGGCGCCGTTATCTTTATTGACCTTGGCGCTTTCGTCTTTGTCGAGCTTACGCGCGGTCCAGATGGACAGGCTCGGACGGTACAGCAGCACAGCGTTACGGATGGTCGACATGGTGCGTTCTCCTGACGTTCACGTTTGTTGAACTGCGATGGCATCGACAACAACTTCATTGTCCCGCGCTTGTCGAATACTTTCAAACAACAAGTTAGGACACCTAACTAAATTCGGCAAAAAATTTACAGACTGAACGGCACCTCACCGATGGCTGCGACGAGGGCCATTAAATCGCGCGCGGCTTCGGGATCGTTCGGCACCGGCACGCGAATCGGCAGCGCAAGCCCCACCTGCTGCACGATGTACCACCGCTGGTACTTGTAGGGCATCGGCACGGCCTCGCCACTGCGGATGTAGCGCGCATGGTTGAAACCCCCTTTCGGGCCGCGCGGTTTTAAACACACCACGGCAAAGCCGTTCGGATGATGCAGCTGCAGATGCGCGATGGCGATTTCACGTGAAACCGGGGTGTCGTCGAACGTGCAGCGCATCGACAAGGGATACCGACCGCGCGGGTAAAACGAAGCAATCGAACGCGTGACGAGTGCCATCATTGCTCTCCACGCAGTTCTTGCCGGATGATCGCAAACAGCGTCTCGGCTTGTTCGCTGGCATCCGCCGCGTGCCGCTGGAATGCGTCGACCAGCGCTTTGTGGCCAGCTTCGGCTTGCTCGATGGTGTGATAGCGCTGCATCACCTCGTCGCTATTCCACTCACCGCGCTGCATGAATACCATCGATTCGAACAGCACCGGCTCCGCGCCATCGACGGGTGGGAACCCGTGATCGAGCCCGAGAAAAACAGTCGAGATCAGCACGTCGCCCACCACATCGCGGCCGATGCGCGTGCTCTCCGCCGCACGCGCCGCTTCGAACCAGTGTGCCCATTGCCGCACGTCCAGGACTGCAACCACCTTGCGGTCGATCAAGGCGTAGTATTTGAGATTCGTCACCTATAGCTCCTTCACGACAATGTGGAACGTGCAGCCCGCCCATACGCCGGCAAACATCGGGCTGAACCGACCGTCAAAAACTTGATAGGGCGCGCCTTGCTTCATCGCCACCAGCATGCCGCCCAGCTCGACATGGGCCGCGCCCGTCTCGAAGTCCACCGGGTCGGCGCGAATCTCAAACCAGCGCACTTCGTCAAGACGGGTCGACGGGTACTTGACGCGGCACGTGCTCATATCGGCTTCCCGTCCTCGTCGAACGTGTACTCGTTCGCCTCGATACCCTCGATGCAGGCTTGCTCGCTGCCGTGATAAAGCAGCTCATCGGCCATGCGTTGATAGAGCCATGCGGCGAGCGCTTCCATGCACGCCTCGACCGTGGCGAACGTATCTTCGTCCAGATCGACTTGGCCGCCATCATCGTCGCATTCGCCAGTAAAGGCGGTATCGATTGACACGCGCAGTGAAAATGGCGCGATCTGACAACTCGCCAATGGGTATCGCAACATCACGCTCATCAGCTGTGCGCCGACGCGCTTGAGTTCGGCATCCTCCGGCGCTTGTTCAAGCAATGCCGCGTAATGCATGCGCTCGGCGACCCAGTGCCCGGTAAAGGTGGCGTAGTCGCCTTGCACAAAGCCTATCGAATAGGCCACATTGGGCTCTTGCCGCGTCTTGCCATTCATGAGCTTGACTGTCCGCACACCGAACTCGATCCCTAAGTGGCCGAACAGATTCACCGCATCCGCGATGATGTCATCAGGTTCCCAGTCTTGCGTCACGCACTCCCGGAACCACTCGATTGCACGCTGCCGCGCTGCGTCGCTCAGCTCGGCAAACCGATAGGTCACATTCACCATGATTCTCTCCTGACAGGTTAGGACAAAACCGCGGGACTCGCGGCTTCGTCCGGGTCCACCCTTCATTGTGCTTCGTCTACGTCCTTAGCCAACTTGCCCGCCAGTGTGCCGAGCAACAACATCAGCAAATTGATTGATTGCGCGGTGGTGGCCATGGCCGGCGCATCGTAGAGCCGATGCATCGCCTCGGTCAGCTCGACGCGGTTTTCTTCGATCAACGCGACGGTCCGCCGCAGCGTCAGCATGTCATCGACAAGACTCATGGCTTGACTCCATACGTCGTCATTGTCCGACTCCCGCCTCGGCCGCCAGCCACTCGGTAAGCCAGCGCTTGAGCGCCGAGACACTGCCGCCGAGCCGTTGGTACGGCACTTTCAAACGGCGCGCATTGTTATCCACGTCGTGGCCGCAATGGTCGACCATCGCGATAACGAGATCGCTGGTCGCACTCTTGGTCAGCATGCCCACGCCGCCATGACCGCCGCCGCCTTCCATCTGTGACTTGACGAACACGAAGTCGACCGTACCCAAAAATGCCTGCTTCACGTCCTCGGCCTGCTGGTTCAGGAGTCCGACTACGGTGACGCGCGGTAGCCGATCCTTGGGCGGCGCAGGCGGCTTGTCTTCGAGCGGCGCGAAGGCCGGTAGCGACGCCTTATTAGCCGTGCTTAGCTGCGTGGCGAGCGCATTCGAGAAGGCCGACGAAAAGGCGTCCATCATGACATTGGCCAGTCGATTGGCGAAGAGCTGCACTACGCCATCCAAACTGACGTTGTGCGTTTGATGCTCATGCTCGGCCAAGTAGGTGTCGACGCGGCGTTGCACTTCGGATTCGATGCGCGCTTCCTCACCGCGGCGCCTTGCGGCTTGCGCCTCCCGTTCTTGCGTCTGGCGCTCCTGCTCGCGCCGCGCTTCGACCTGCTTAGCCTGTGCCTCATGCGCGCATTGCTCAAGCATGGGATCGAGCCACGCGCTGACTTGGCTCCACGCCTTTAGCTCCCGGTGTCGGCTCGCCGGCAATTCACTCTCGATCGCCTTGCGCAAGGCGTCCAAGCGCGACATGTCCTCGAACGCGTGCGTCAAGTGGGACACGCGCGCCGCGAGCTGGCATTGCTCCGCCCCGGTCCAGTGCACCAGGGTGCGAGGTGCCGACGTATTACTCGGTACGGACTTGGCCGCGGCATCGGGCACTACGGTCAGACTTGCGTGGGGGCTTGCGTGCGAGCTTGCAAGCGGCGCATCCGACGGCCTCGTTGGCGCGGCGGACTCAAGACTGAGCTTGGCCCACATCTCCGGTATCCAAGGGCGAAACTTGGCGAAGGCGGTCTTGGCTAAGTCGCGGCGCCGCTTCGGTAGTAAGACGTTCTTTTGTGCCTGCTCGATCGCAGCCATGTTCGACAGGGACTTGTCCGCTTGAAGTAGGCGGTACGATTCGACGGCCACTTTACGTTGCTCGTCGCCATTCCAAGTGATTCGGGTTGAAGGCATATCGGGGTCGGCGGTGGCGTGGGAATGGTCGGCACGTTGGCGCGCCATTTGATAGGGATGGGTCATGCGGATTGACTCCTTTCTAGTGAGTGCCTGCTCTCTCAGGCGCGAGAAGTTTATCAGGACGCGTCGCCTTAAGGCGTCGGGACTTCCCCCGACAGATCGACTAGCCACGACGCCGGCAAGGGGCGATCAGGCCGCAAGGCGTGCAAGTGACCATAGCGACGCACCACCGTGAAGTGCACACCGCCAAAGTCAAAACCTTGCGTACCGTACGGCGTGGTGGGCAAGGTGTACGGCACCGCGAGCCGGAACTTCGTGCCCTCGATAGGCAGCAGCTCGCGCGGATCACAATGCGTGTTGGTGGTCAGGCGAATACGATGTCCGTCAACTTTATTACGTGCGAATAGCGTGCTCATGACGGCTCTCCCCGCTGCGGGTAGTAATCCTTCGCCAGCGACGCGCTGCCGAACTCCACATACGGCACCTGAATCATTTCGTAGACCGTCTTACCGAACGCATCGTGCAGCCCCACACCGTGCCCCATCGCCTGCATCGCGCAGTAGTGGCCGAAGTTCTCCGGTGTCAGCGGCCGATCGCCTTTACCCTCGACGCGACTAGCCAGTGCGTTCTGAAAAAGATATTCCAGCCCGAGCCCACACCTGAATTCATCGGGGACTGGATTGGCCCGCACCATTTCAAAGTGCAGTGTCTTTGCAGCGTGCCGTGCCGCCGAGTCGATCTCGGTGGGCATCTCGTCCATGATCTCCTTGCCCGAAAGGTTCGGCCCTTCGTCCGAGTTGTCCACCTGATCGGCCCACGCCGATGCAAAGAACGCACGCGCCATGTGCAGCTCAATCTCTTCCGAGATAGTCATGATTTACTCCTAGCAAGTTAGGACAGAAGCGCGACATCGCGGCTTCGTCCGGTGGGGTTACGTCAGGCTCAGCGCGCCTTGCTCGATGCACGCCGCACGCTTGAGGTCGGCTTGCGCGTGATCACGCAGCTCCTGGGCTGTGGCAAGCAAGGCTTTGGCGCCCATCTCAGGCACCATCACGTGCAGATCGCACTGCGCGTCTTTCAGGCATGCATACAGCGTGTAGGCGTTCAGCCGTAGATAAGTGACTCGCATGATGGCGCTCCTACTTGAAGTCCGCGAAACGGTGGGCGCAGCGGTAATGCGCTGACTCGCGCGTAAGTTCATCGCACGTGCATCCATAGGTCTTCGCGTAGGCATCCAGCAGTTCGTCGAGCTGCGCGGCCGTACGCAAGTCGCTGTCGGCATCGAGTCGTTCGATAGCCAGCTTGGCAAATAGCGGCAGGTATTGGTACGGCTCATAATTTTGTTCGAATAACATGATCGTCTCCTACGCCACATCGTCGGACCGGTACGGCTCGATTTCGGCGCCGCACGTCGGGCAGTGATCGTTGCACATGCAACTCCACACCATGGCCCAGCGCACGCCGCAGTGCCGGTAGTGGTTGAGAAACTGCGGCGCGTCGTCGGGCGTCTCGGCAATTAAGATTCGCATGATCGTCTCCTACCAATCGAACTTCGGTAAGCCATCGACTTCATCGCCATCCGCATCGATGCGAACCCAGTCATGCTTTCGCCTGAGTGCCCAACACCGTAACGCAGCGATGTCAGGCAGCAGCTTAGCCATGTCATCGATTGGCTCGAAGTTGAAGCGCACGAAAAAGCCGTGGCTATAACTGGCACTTTCCATCACGCCCGCTATTGCCGCACGGTTCTCCAGCGCGACGCACGTGGCCCGCGAAATGTGCGCGGTGGTCACGACGGGTAGCGTTATTGTCCACATGGTCGTCTCCTTAGCTATGAAAGCCAAAATGGCCTTCGTGCCAGACTGCGCCGATCACATAGCCCAGCTTGCCGTCGGCTTTCCAATAGGTCGCGGTGATTTCGAGCTCCTTCGGGTTGGCATACAACGTCACCTTGGGATAGGCATCGCCCGCGATGGCCCACGTCGACAAGTAGCCGACGGCCTGGGTGAACTCGGCGTAGCCGACTTGCTCCTTGATCGCATCGAAGCCGCTCGCCTCATACGCATTGAATCGCACTTCTCTCATTTCCATTCTCCTAACTCGTTAGGACAAAGCCGCGAGCCCGCGGCTTTGTCCGGGATTGCCTCATTATTTAGTCCACGGCACGGTGCGTGACCTGCGTGCCGGCACCGGTTGGCTTGCCCTGCGCGTCGACGGGTACGTCTTTCTCGCACAGATACACGTCTACCTGCGATTGCTTTTTTATCTTGAACTGCGCGGCGGCTTTCGTCTGCGCTTCAAGCGAGGTATGGGCATACACCTCAATACTTTTGCCTTTGTAAAATGCCTTGTAACCGTTCATCCCTGCTCTCCTAACTCGTTTCACTACCTTGCAACGAATACGGCCAGGGCAAACACCCTGGCCGCGAATTGCTTACTGGTCCTCTTCTACATCCAGGCTGTTGTACGCCACCCCATCGGCGACGATCGCTGCGTGCCCGTCCATCGGTTTAAGTGCCGAGGTGAGCGTGCGCTCGGCTGCCACGCACCAGCCGGTTTGGTGCTGCGCGGCGCACGCGGCAGGCCCATCGGCCAAGCGGATGCGCAAGCCGCCGGCACCCATGCGAATCGACTGCACATCTTGCACGACGACGCGTCGCGCCGCGGCTTTTGTCACCTCCTGATCGAATTGATCGTCACTGCGATACGGTTGCGATGGATACATGAAGCCATCGCGCAATATCATGCGCATTGTTACCCTCCTTAGAGGATGCACTGGGATAGGGAAGCAGCCGGCCTTTAACGCATGTCTCGATAGTGCTGGGTTGCCGTTACCTTGCGGCACGGCTGCCGATGGGGTTGGACATAACCGTGATGCTTCGCGGTTATGTCCGATAAGACGCCTTGCACGTCTGTGGGTCGTCGGGATATCGGCGAGGCGCAGTCCGTTCAATCATTTTGCGAAAACATCGGAATACTTGCAAGCAAAGAATGCAATGTTTTTGTCGGCGCTTTATGGCACGGGCCGCGGCGCCGGGTTTAGATATCGCTAGGCGTTTTTTTCGTCACCCACTGTAAAAAAGCCGCCAGTTTTACGCGCGCCGCTTCACGCTCGCGTTCGACTTGCATGGCCCGACGCGCATAACTTGCCGCACGTCGCATTTTCTCCCTATTAGGATCCGGCGCGATAGGCGGGTCAGTCCGCTCATATACCGTGAATTTGGGTTTCATATTGCATTCTCCTTGCCGCGCATACCGATTAGCTTACGCATGCCGGCGCCCATTTTCCCAGGGTATTTATGACTGCGCCTGCCCGTGCGCGTTCCATTTTTGCCACCATTGCCGTAACGCCTGTGCATCGTGATAGGCGTGATAAGTGACCGCTTGGCGATGCCGACGCAGCCATGCGTGCGCTCCCGCTACGGACTGATCATTCACGCGCACGATGCCGACTTGCATCAACTGTTGCACGCAGTCAAGTAGCGGCGCGGGCTGCCGATTACCGCGCAGGCGCGGCGCCTCAACCCAACGCGGCACGAGCAAGGCCGCACCATCACGGGTCGCGAGCGCAAAGCCTGCGGTGCCCTGTGCGTCGGCGTGGTACCACGTCCCGATATGAATGGCCGGGGCGGAACAACCCAGGCAGCGGCGCACACGTGCGCGCAACAAATTGTCGCTACGCACCCGGCGCCCACCTCCGCATTCACACATGCAATGCCAATGCGCGTTGCCATGACTATCGTTTGTTGCACGCGCAACCACGGTTAGTTTGCCGAAGCGTCGGCCAATCAGATCGCGAAAAATCGCCATACCGGCTCCATAGTGACAGCGGAATAACAGGGACTCACTACACGTCATAGCGGAATAAACCATGATGACGTGTAGTGAGTCAACGATTAGTGGCCCGTGCCCCCGCGCAACAAAGTGCGGTTAGTTGCATCGAATCCGTCCTGACTCACTACACGTCATAGCGGAATAAACCATGATGACGTGTAGTGAGTGACCCAAAAAAGCAAGACACTAAGCGTTACAAAGCAGCTTATTATGTAACGGCTTACCCGTGCGGGGCTTACGGCATATGGTTCTAACAACCAAAAAGCAGAAAAGCAGCGCTGGGAGAGGAGGGTCCCTTACGTTTTCGATAGTTACACGTTTTACGGGCCGATTTTTACAAGGATGGATAGTTACACGCCAACATAGTTACCTGTAACTATCGGCTCCACACGAGACACCCCTCTCTAAAATTACTGCTTATTAATCTTTTTTACAGAAAATAATTAACTAAGCGCCGCTCAGCCTTGTGTGGCCACGAGCGGCCCCGAACATAGTGTCACCAAGCGCGCCGAAAAAGTGTAACCGCCTGCCCTGCAACATGCCGGCAAGCCTTGTGGCGTAAGGCGCACGCCGAGTAGGCTAAGTTTGTTACCGAAAAATGCCCCTGTTAGAACGTTGGGAACGCCGGACCAAGCCGCGACGGCGCGTTTTTGTCCGCTTAGTGGCCCGCTTAGTGGCGGGGGATCGTTACACGGGATTGCGTTCCGTGCGTGCCGTGCCGCCGGTCACGGCGTGAGCGCGCGCAGCGTGGCGGCAAGGCCGGTTTGCAGTAGATAGGCGCCGCTGAAGGCCAGCCATAGGCCGGCGAGCGCACAGGTACTAGCGAAACCGAGTCGAATCAGTGCGAACATGAGAACCCCCAAGATGTGATGCGAAAAGCCCGGGCGAACCCGGGCGAATGGTTTGCAACGTGCAACGTGCGGGTCGTTAAGCGGCTTTGCGTGCGCTTTGCCTAGCCGCAGCGGCGGTGGCATCGTTGCGCTGGCCGGTCACGCGTAGCTGATTGGCGACGGCGTTTAGCGTCAAGCCTTGCGTTTCGGTCGACTTGTCGGCCGCGACGATGCGCGCGATGGCTTCGAGCGTTTCAAAAAGGCCGAACGTGGCGAGCAATTGCTCGATATTCTCGGGTCGCTTGACGGCATGTTCTTGCGGCACATGGGCCGGCGCGCCGGCATCGGCTTTGACCCGCTTGCCTTTCACTTTGACGCCCGCCGCATGTCCGAGCGCTTCGGCCACATAGTCGGGTTGGTCCGCCGCCAGCGCGTCGGCATAGGCTTTGGCATAGGCTTTAGTCGCGTCGGGGCTAATTGCCGCAATCCGCTCGGCGCGCTTGCGCTTCGCTTCTATTGACATATTTACGGGGGTGGCGCCATACAGCGTGCGCACCGCGATTGTGTATTCCATCAAGTGATAATCGGTAAAGTCGGATAGGCCTTTATCTTTCGCTAATTGCGTGAGCGCGGCGCGATCATTGCGCCACGTGTCATCGGTCGGCATCGCTTTGGAGCGGCTTGTCAGCAACGTGGTTAAGGCCGTGCGCATCGATACGCGGGCATGGCGGCCGCTTTCCAGCTTGGCCATGAAGTCGTTATGAAAGGCTGCAATGATCGGTGCGGGTTTAACCGAAGTAATGGTAAGACTCATGATATGCGCTCCTAAAGGGTTTAGCTTCTCTTAACCGGTTGACCAATGCGAGTGGCATTGGAGTCTTTATCATGCGCGTGGTGATGGAATAAAGCAAATCGCGATTAGGCCCGGACAAAGCCGTGCGAGCGCGGTTATGGCCGGGTTAATACGGATTAACGTGAATTGAGCTGCTATATACGGGTAAGTAATTCTTTTATGGGGCCGAGGGGGCCGAGGGGGGGAGCGAGGAGGGTCCACAACTAAACTTTCTATGCAACCTCCCACAGGATTTCCCGTTTTTCCGCTTAGTTACATGTAACTAAAAGGCGTTTTCCCGTAACTAAGCGCCCTTCAAAATTTTTTATGGGTGCTTTCCCCTTTTAGTTACATGCGAATTCCGGCGGTATTACCGATTCATTAGCACTCCTAACTAATTTCTGCTATAAGGCGATTAATTGCCTCTTCGCTTGATCCGATGCCGACCGCGCTCGCCCTGCCCCCTGCCCCGAACCTGCCTGGACTCACGGCGGTGCGCGCGCGCAACCCGACCAGCCTAAGCTTTCCCGCCATGCTGCCGTACGAGCTGGTGATGAAGACCGACACCCCGGCGCACATCTGTCACGCCTACGGCATCACGCGCGACGAGTTTGCCGTGCTGGTGAATCACCCGGTGTTCATCAAGGCGTATCAGGAGGCGCTCGAAGCGCTCAAAGTCGAGGGCATGAGCTTCAAGGTCAAGGCGCGCTTGCAGGCCGAGGCGTATCTGGATACCGCCTTCGTGCTGGCCACCAGCGAGGGCACCTCGGACGCGGTGCGTGCCGACATCATCAAGAACACGGTGCGCTGGGCCGGCTACGACGCCAAGGCCGCCGACAGTGGCCAGAGCGCGAACTTCAACATCCTCATCAACCTCTAACCTCCTTCAAGGCCCCCCATGAGTTATTCGTTCACCTTCGAGGTGCCCACCAAGGCCGAGGCCCGCACGCGGGCCGAAGCCGAGTTCGATCGGGTGGTGGCGCAGCAGCCCGTGCACATGCAGGACAAAGCCGCCGCGTTGGCCGCACTCGACGCGTATCTGGCGCTGCTCGAGGACGATGCGAACCAGGACATTCACGTCACCTTGCATGGCTCGCTCGGCTATTACTGGCGCCCCGAGCACGATGCGGCCAACGCGGCGATCACGAGTGCGGCGCTGGGCGTGAGTGTCTACCCCGTGGTGAAAGGTCAGCCCCGCTAGCGCGGCGACCCACTAAGCCGCGAGCCACTTATGGGATTTCGCTTCGCACTGCTGCACGTATGACCACCGTGCACTACACCCCCCCGCCCACCGTCAAGGCGTTCATCAAGCATTACGCGCCGGGGGAACTCTTTTCCGATTGGATCGTCGGCCCCTACGGCTCGGGCAAGACGACGGGGCTCTTCATGAAGCTGGTGTACTTGGCCAAGCTGCAAGCCCCCAGCCCCATCGACGGCATTCGCCGCACGCGCTGCGTGATCGTGCGCAACACCGCGCCGCAGCTCACCGACACCACCATCAAGAGCTTCAACTACTGGTTCAAAGATGGCGTGGCGGGCAAGTGGAAGGCCACCGTGAAGGATTTCATCCTGCGCTTTGCCGATGTCGAGTGCGAGGTGATGTTCCGTCCGCTCGATAGCCCCGACGACATTAACCGCGTGCTCTCGCTCGAAGTGACGTTCGCGATCATCGACGAGTTCGTGCAGATCCCGCAGGTGATTGTCGAGGCGCTCTCCGCGCGCTGCGGGCGCTATCCGCCCGAGATCGAGGGGGGCGCGACGAACTGGGGCATGTGGGGCGCGTCCAACCCCGGCATGGAGTCCGACTGGTGGTACCCGATGCTGGAGGATCACGACGAGCTGCCGCCCGAGCAGCCGGTGCCGGAGAACTGGACGTACTTCAAGCAGCCGTCGGGCTTTTCGGATGAGGCCGAGAACGTCGAGAATCTGCCGGGCAAGCGCGAGTACTACACGAACCTCGCCAAGGGCAAGACCACCTATTGGATCAAGCAGTTCATTGCCGTCGAGTGGGGCTATTCGATCTCCGGCAAGCCGGTGTTCCCGATGTTCAACAAGGATTTGCATGCGGCCAAACGGCTTATCGTGCCGGTGCGTGCGCGCCAGCTGATCGCCGGCTACGACCCCGGCATGCGCAGCGCCGTCGTGCTCGGGCAGTACGACGAGGCGGTGGGCCGCCTGATGGTGTTCGACGAGCTGGTGCTGGAGAACTACGCGACCGATCGCATGATTGCGGAAAAACTCAAGCCGCTGCTGTTTCGCAAGTATCGCGGCTACGAGCTGCTCGTGGTGCCGGACCCGGCCAGCGTGAGTCAGTCGCAGTCCAAGCAAGGCTCCAGCGTGCTGGCTGAACTCAAGCGCCATTTCGCGGTGGTCTACGAGGGCGATAACAGTATCGAGAGCCGCCTGCAGCCAGCGCAGTATTACATGATGCGGCTGACCGCCGACGGGCCCGCCCTGTCGATCGATCCGCGCTGCGTGAAGCTGATTCGCGCCCTGGTGGGCGGCTACAAGTACACGGTGTCGAAGACCGACGTGCAGCGCGAGGTGCCGGATAAGAACCAGCACTCGCATGTGGCGGACGCCTTCACCTATCTGGCGCGCTATGTGCGTCGCGGTGAGGAGCGCGCCGGCAAGCGCATCGGCCCGCGTCGCGGACAAGCGGTGCGCACGCACAACCCGTACGCGATGAACTAGACTGTTCGAGACGTTGTTCAGGACTCCTAAGCGATATGGCTGCTACCCCTGCGTTGCTCGCCTCCCCGATCTCGGCGCTACAGCCCAACCCGACCACGGTATTGCAGTCGGGCAGCGTGGCGCTCGATCCGGCCGGCATGGCGCGGCTCGGCGCGAAGCTGTTGGAGCGGTTTCGCCAGTACGAAAGCGATCGGCGCTTGGCCGAGCTGAAATGGGAGCGCAACGCGCGGCAGTTCCTGGGCGTCTACGATGCGGACACCGAGAAGCTGATCGACAAGAACCGCTCCAAGGCGTATCCGAAGCTCACGCGCTGGAAGTGCGTGTCGATGCTGTCGCGGCTCATGAACCTGCTGTTTCAGGCCGACGACAAGAACTGGACGGTCTCGCCCTCGGCGTTGCCGGACCTGGACGAGGCGGACTTGCAGCAGGTGCTCGATCAGGTCATGCAGGTGATGCAGTCAGGCCCGCCGTCGATGCCGCCGGGCCAGTCGCCGTCAATGCCGCCAGGGCCGCCGCCGATGCAGCCGCCCGACGACGCGGTGATCGAGCAGGCGATTCGCGAGTTCGCCAAAAAGCGCGCGCGGCGCATGGAGTTGGAGGTCGAGGATCAGCTGCAGGAGTTGGGGGGCAATCGCACCAGCGACTACGTGGCACTGTGCCGCAAGGTGCTGGCCAGTGGCATCCAGTACGGCGCCGGCATTCTCAAAGGTCCGTTCGTGCGCGAAGAGCAGCAACGGCGCTGGGAGATGAACGCCGAGGGACGCTTGATCGCGGTGACCTACACCGCCTATCGGCCGCAGTACGAGTTCGTGCCGATTTGGGATTACTACCCCGACATGGCGGCCAAGACGCTGGCCCAGATGGACGGCCAGTTCGAGCGTGTGGTGATGAGCCGGCATCAAGTCGTCGATCTCAAGCGCCGGCCCGACTTCCTGGCGGATCAGATCGACGCGTTCCTGGCCCAGTGGCCGGGAGGTAACTACAAGCGACGCGCGTTCGAAACCGAGTTGCGCGCGCTGGGCGTGCAGATCAACGCCACGCAGTCCGAGCGCGGCAAATACGAGGCGATCGTGTGGACTGGCTATGTGCATGGGCGGGATCTGGCCGCATGCGGCGCGCGGGTGTCCGAGGCGCGGCTTGACGAGGATGTGCGCGCGATCATTTGGGTGATGGACACCTACGTGGTGAAGGCGCAGCTCGACCCGTGGTCGGATCTCAAGACCGATGGCGAGATGAAGATGTATCACCACTTCATTTTCGAGGAAGACGAGTCGTTCCTGCTGGGCAACGGCTTGCCGGCGATCGTACGTGATTCGCAGCTCGGCTTGTGCGCGGCGACGCGCATGATGCTCGATAGTGGCGCGGTGCAACGCGTGTTCGAGGTCAATCATGCGCTGCTGCGCCTCGACCAGGATCTCACCTCGATTAACCCCGACATGATGATTCCGCGCGATGACGACAACCCCGCTACGGCGAGCATCCCCGCGGTGCGCGCCATCGAGCTGCCGATGCACTTGGAAGGCATGATGGAGATGGGGCGCGTGTTCCAGGAGTTTGCCGACCAGGAGACGTTTATCTCGCAAGCGACGGGCGGCGACTTGCAAAAAGGGCCGTCGGAGCCGTTTCGTACCGCGTCGGGCGCCTCGATGCTGCGTGGCGATGCGGCGCTGCCGTTCAAGGACGTGGTGCGCAACTTCGACGCGTTCACCGAGTCGCTGGTGGGTTCGGTGCTGGTCTTCAATCGCAATTTCAATCCGAGCCCAGCCATCCAGGGTGACTTCAAGGCCGTGGCGCGCGGTGCGACGAGCCTGATCGCCAAGGAAGTGCTCGGCATTCAGCTCGATAACTTCGCGCAAACGCTCACCGGCGAAGAAAAGCCTTACGTCAACATGCGCAATCTGGCGCGGGCGCGCGTGCGGGTGCGCGATCTCGACGTGGAAGACCTCGTGTACGACGACGCCCGGTGCGACCAGATCGATGCGCAGCAGGCGCAACAGCAGGCGCAACAGCAGCAGCTGCAAACCGAGGCGATCCGCGCGCAAATTCGCGAGACGCTGGCCGCGGCGCTCAAGGATCTCGCGCAAGCAGGCAAGAATCAGGCGGCGGCCGAGGCAACGACGGCGAATGTCATTTTGGGCGCGCTCGAAAAGGGGCTGAACCCGGATCAGGTGAGTCCCCACGCGTTGACAGGAGACGTGAATGGAGCAGGTGCGAGCAATGGAGCCGCAGCCGGCGCGGGCGCTGCGCCAGGAGGAGGCGGAACTCCTCAAGCGGATCAAGGTGGAGCGGGAGGCGCCGGCGCTGTGGTCGCTCCGGCAGCTCTTGCAGCTGCGGCTAACGCGCCTGGATTCTCTGCTGCGGCGATGCCAACCGGCTGAGTTTCTCGCGATGCAGGCGCGCGCGCGGGCGTACGAAGAGCTGCTCGACGAGTTATTTAATCGTTAGGACTCCTTGACAATTTTGATGGTGATGGCTAGAACGCGAGCATGACGAATCCCGCCCCGACCCCTGCCCCGCCCCCTGCCCCGACCTCCGACGACGAGTTTGCCGCCGCGTTTTCCGAACTGAGTGCGCCGCAGGCTCAGCCGGCGCCCGAGGCCGCGGAGCCTGCGGCGACGGCGCCCCCGCCGGGCGCCGAGACGAAGCCGCAGAGCAAGCCGCAGAGCAAGCCGGAGGCAGGCTTCTCCGAAGCCACTGGGGGGGTCAGTGCAGCGGTGCCGGGGGAGCCTGCAGCTTCGGGCGACACCGCGCCGGCCACGCCTGCCGATACTGCGGCAGCGAATTCTGCTACTGCGGACCAACCTGCCGCGACCCCGAGTGAGCCCGCGCCGGCCGGCTATGTCTCGCAAGATCAGTTCGCCGCGCTGCAAGCCGAGCTGAGTGCGCTGAAAAAGCAGGCGGCGCCGGCCGAGAGTGCGCGCCCCGAGCCGGCGCCGCTGTACACGCCCGACGAGCAGGGCGTGATCGACGGCTACTTGAAGGAATGGCCCGATGTCGCGAAGGGTGAGGCGTTGATGCGCCGCGCCGAGTATTCGCAGCTCATCAAGTACGTGTTCGATCAATTCGCGCCGCGCCTGGAGGCGTTAGAAACCTCGCAAACGAGCACGTCGACGCGCACGCAATACCAGGACATCGTGTCGCTCGTGCCGGATTACGACAGCGTGCGCGACGCCACCCTGGCGTGGATCGAGACGCAGCCCGGCTATCTAAAATCGGCCTATCAGAAGGTGGCCGAGGACGGTTCGCCGCAAGACGTGGCCGATCTCATCACGCGGTTCAAAAAGGAGACGGGCCATGGTGCAAAACGGGATGGTGCTGCTCCTGCCGGCGCGCCGGCAGGCGGGGCTCAAGCTGGCGCTGCTCAAACTGCTGGTGCGAGTGCCGGCGCGGTGCCCGCGAGCCTGCCCGCCGCTGCTCAGGCAGCGGCTGCGGCGCTTAAACCGGTGAAGACGACGCGCAGCGAGCCCGTGTCGTCGCCGGATCCGAATGATTTTGACGCAGCCTTCAAGGAATTTGCGTCGGCCAGTTAAGGAGAAGCGAGAATGACTCAATCTGTGAATGCACGGTCGGTCAATTCGGCGATTGTCGATTTGCCTACCAAGGCCCTGTTGCTCGGGATTGTCGCGGATATCGGCACCGCGTTGGGCGGGACTATTAGCCCCCAGCCGGCTATCACGGCATTAACCGACAGCTCGGGGGGCACGAGCGGCGGCAATACGATTGCCGCGATTGCGGTGGCCTCGGCCTCGATCGGTGCCGACACCAGCGCGGCGACGGTGGCCTCGGTCAACGTCTCGTTAGGCGAAGTCAAGAATGCGATTGCCACCTTGGCGGCGAAGGTCAATGCGATCAATGCCGCGCTCGTTGCGGCGGGCGTGCTTTAATCTATTCGCATCGGGCAGCGTTATTCGCGCGAAATGAGTTTGTTGTTTAAATGAATTGCCTTGCAGATTGCGAACGTGTAAAAATCGGGTCTGCATAGTTTCATGTGATGCACTGCGCTTCATCCATACAAGCGGATCGTCGCCGGCACTGCAAAAGTTAGGACGCCTAATTTTTCAGGTTCAAGGGGCCGGTCATGACCGCTGTTACTCAATATGGTGATATTTCCCCTCGGGTTGCCGCGTATGCAGTGACACAGCTGCTCAAGCGGGGTTTGCCTTATCTCGTGATCGAGAAGTTTGGGCAGACCTATCCGATTCCAACCAATTCGACGAAAGTCGCGAAGTTCCGGCGCTACTTCCTGGCGGGTGCGACCGGCGCTGCTGGCGATGGCAATCCGGCCAGTGCGTTCAGCACGCCGCTGGCGTTGACGCCGCTCGTGGAAGGGGTGACGCCGACGGGCAAGAAGCTCACGAACGTCGACTATACCGCGACGCTGGTGCAGTACGGCGACTATGTGACGATCACCGATGTCGTGCTCGACACGGCCGAGGATCAGGTACTCAACCAAGTCACCGAGGCGCTCGGCGAGTCGGCCGCGCAGACGATCGAGACGATTCGTTTTAACGTGCTTAAAGCGGGCTTGAATGTGTTTTACGCCAATGGCACGGCGCGCAATCAGGTCAATACGGTGATTAGCCTCGCGGTCCAGCGCAAGATCACCACGGCGCTCACGCGTCAGAATGCCAAGCGCATTACCTCCGTGGTCAAGTCGACGCCGGATTTTCGCACGGAGCCGATTGAGGCGGCTTTCATTGCGCTCACGCATCCCGATCTCGAATCGGATATCCGCAATATGACGGGTTTCATTCCGACCAAGCAGTATGGCACGGTGACGCCGTTCGAAAATGAAATTGGTTCGGTCGAGACGGTGCGCTATTTGCAGTCGACCGTGTTTGCCCCGTGGCTTGACGCCGGGGGCGCGATGGGCGCGATGCGCTCCACGACCGGCACGAACGCCGACGTGTATCCGATATTGTTTCTCGGGCGGGATGCGTACGGCATCGTGCCGCTCAAGGGCAAGGATTCGCTCACGCCGATGGTGGTCAATCCCAAGCCCGCCCCGGGCGATCCGCTGGCGCAACGTGGCACGGTCGGTTGGAAGGCGATGACCACGGCTGTAATCTTGAATGATGCCTGGATGGCGCGGCTCGAAGTCGCGGCGACCGCCTGATTAAGCGGCTGTTCGGTCCTGCTTAGGAGTTCGAAATGACGAATCAAGTCTTGACGATCGTGTCGCAATCGAACAGCGACAGCATCGTGAATCACGCGCTCATTCGCGCGACGACCGACGCCGGCACCGCGACTGCGGAAACGTTCGCGCTGGGCTTTACGCCGCGGCGCGTCAAGGTGGTCAATCTCACCGGGTTGATCGTCGACGAGTGGTTCGAGGGCATGGCCGCGGCCAGCTCGGTGCATACGGTGGGTTCCACGGGCGTGACGACCTTGGAGGCGGTGCACGGCATCACCGTGAATTCGCAAGGCAATACGCTGGGCGGCGCGTCGATTACGCTTGATGCGACCACGATGGCGGCCAGTTCGACGTTTGCGATCGAGGCGGTTGGCTAACCTTACGGGAGGCCGCGATGGTTGAACTGCTGGTGATGGTGTTGGTCTTGCTGTTGGTGTTGGGGCTGCTCTATTACCTGATTACGCTGGTCCCGCTGCCGCCGCCATTTCCGGTAGTGGCGCGGGTGGTGTTCATCATCATTTGCATCCTGGTCGTGTTGTGGCTGTTTACCCCGACGCTGGCAGGCTTTCACCGATCCTTGGGTTAGGGAGCGTGCGATGGGCGATACGGTACTGCGCATCGAGAAGCTGACCAACGGCTACGAGGTGGAAATCTGCGAGCCGAAGATCATGGAAGCGAACCGCAAGCCGAAGTCGACTTACGAAGACCCGTGGAAGAGTTACGTCTTTACGACGGCCGAGGAAGTGAAGGCGTTCGTAGGCGAGCATCTCGATTCGCTCACGCCGCCTCCCGAGGCCGATGAGGAATATGCGCAGGCGTTCAAGCAGGCGAGTACGGAGGATGAGTGATGAATGGCGGCGAACAAGTCGATGTGGGGTTCCCTGACAATTTGTCCGAGGCGGGTGCGGCGTTGGCGGCGGATCGGGCTGCACCGGAGAGGAAAGCGAAGGTTAAGGGCAAGCCTGCCGGCGAGGTGAAGGTGCGCATCATCCTCGAAGACAACGAGCAGATCCCCCCGGGGGGACAGTTCATTCAAGTGAATGGGCGCAGCTTCTTGATCCAGGCGAATTACGAGGTCGAGGTGCCGCGCATGGTGTGCGACGTGCTCGACCATGCGGTCATGTCGGTGCCGATCACCGACCAGATGAACACGGTGATCGGTTATCGCGATCGGCTGCGCTTTCCTTATCGTGTGGTGGCGCGTTCGCGCGAGGATTGAATGACGCTGCAAGATCAGCTCGACGAGCTGCGTTACAACGTCCTGCGTGATCGGAGCGATTTGATCCAGGGCGATGACGACTCGTTGTGGTCTGATACCACGCTGCTGCGCTATATTGGCGATGCCGAGCGGCGCTTTGCGCGCCAGTCGCTGATCTTGCGGGATGCCACTACGCCGGAACTGGTGCGCGTGGTGCTCAAGCAGGCGGTGCCGACCTATCCGCTGCATCGGGTGGTGCTGGCCGTGATCTCCGCGCGCTATACCGATACGAACGGCACGCCTTACGATTTGCAGCGCACCGGCCATGCGATCGTGAGCCAGTCGTCGCCGATCGAGAACCTGATTTTCGATCCGGCCGATCCCTACACGTCGTCGCTGCCGCCCGGGCCGCCGCTCGCGTATTTCACTGACGAGACGCTGGTGTATGCGCGCCAAGCGCGCGCGACGCTCTCGGTGTATCCGGTCCCCTCGCCCACCGAGGATGGCACGGTGCTCAATTTGCGCGTGATTCGCTTGCCGATGTCGCGCTATGCGCTCGAATGCCTCGAATGCGAGTCGGAGTTGCCCGAGGACTATCAGCTCGATGTGTTGGAGTGGGCCGCGTATCGTGCGCAGCGCACATTCGACGGCGATGCCGGCGCGCCCACGTCGGCCGAGCAGCATAAGCAGGCGTTCGAGGAGGCCGTGAAAGCGGCTGTGCGCGAGGCCAAGCGCAAGATGTTCGCCGGCACGCAGCTCGCCTACGGCGCGAATGGTTTCACGTGGACGCGCTGAATCATGGCCGAGAACTCGACGCTGCAGCGCGACCCCGATGTGGTGACCTACGAGACCTTCAAGGGGCTGCGCAGCGATGTGACGCCGGAGCGGTTCGGTCCCGAGGATCTGGCCGTGGGCGTGAATATCGACATCGACAAGACCGGCCGGATTGCGCGGCGCGATGGCTATACGCGCGTGCTGGGTGGGGGTGCGCATTCGTTGTGGGCCGATGAGCTGCAGGAGTTTTGCTTGTTCGTGGCGGGTACCGACTTGATGCGCTTGAGCCCGGCATGGGTCGCGCAGCGGCTCGCGGGGCTCGCGAGTTCGAATCGGATGAGTTTCGTGCGCGTGAGCGACCGGATCTATTTTTCGAACGCGATCGATACCGGCGTGATCGAGCGCGATGCGCGGGTGCGTAGCTGGGGGTTGCCGGTGCCGGGCTTGCCGGTGCCGACGCTCACGGTCGGGCAGATGTCGGCCGGGCGGTATCAATTTACCTTGACGCAGCTGCGCGACGATGGGCAGGAGTCGGGGGCGCCGCGGGCCGGGGTGATCGAGGTGCCGGAGGGTGCGGGGCTCGACTTTGCGCTGCCGACGGCGGCCCCCGAGGCGGTGGCGCGCGTGCTGTACCTGTCGACGCCCAATGGCGAGGTGCTGTATGCGGCCGTGCAACTCGATGCGCAGCTGTCGCGGTATCGCTACACGGGCGACACGCTAGCGCTGAACTTGCCGCTCGCGACGCAGTTTTTGCAGGCTGCGCCCGCGGGACAACTCGTCACGTATTACCGTGGGCGCCTGTATGTCGCGGCCGGCGATGTGCTGTACCCGTCGGCGGCGTTCGGCTATGAGCTGTTCGATCTGCGCGAGTACGTGCCGCTCGATGGCCGCATCACGATGCTCGCGCCGATGACCGATAAAGAGATTGCGGCCGATCGGGCGCGAGGCAGTGGCTTGTTCGTGGGTACCGATCGCAGCTGTGGCGTGCTGGTGGGTGCCGATCCAAGCGATTTCCAGTACGTGCCGAAGGCCGATTATGGCGCGATTCCCGGGGCGCTCGCGTACGTCGACGGGGCGCTGTTCGGCGATGATTCGTTGGGTGCGCGGGCGTTGCCGATGTGGCTGACGACACAGGGCTTGTGCGTCGGGATGCCGGACATGGCGATTCGCAATCTGACGCGCAGTCATTACACGTTCGCGGCCTCCGGCTGGGGAGCAGCGCTGTTCATGCCCGGACCGAACCGCTTTATCGCGACGGCCAATCTTTAAGGAGCACATCATGACGATGCGGTTGTCTACCGGGTTGCGCAACTATCTGGCAAAAAATGGCGGCGTCGTGGATGCCTTGAATGGCGGCATCATCGAGATTTACAGCGGCGCGCAGCCGAGTTCGGCCGATGCCGCCCCGACGGGCACGCTGTTGTGCGCGATCAGCACGAACTCGGCGGCGGTGACGCCCGAGGTGGTGGCCACGGGTACGCTGACTTTGACCGGGGGTGCGGCGGGCTCGCTCAATACGCTGACGGTCAACGGGGTCGACATCCTGGGCGGCGCGGTGGCGTTCGATGCGACGCTGGCGCAAACGGCGGCGGACATTGCCGCGCAGATCAACCGCTTCGAAGGGGCGGTGGGCTATAGCGCGAGCGCGACGGGTGCGGTCGTGACGATCAGCGCGTTGCCCGGCACGGGCGCAGCGCCCAACGGGTATGTGGTGGCAGCGGGACTGACCACCTTGACCGCGACCACCGCGAATCTGGCGGGCGGGGTCAATCAGGCAGGCGGGCTGCGCTTCGAGGCGGCAAGTGCCGGGGCAGTGGCCAAGCGCGTGACGGATACCTGGAGCGGCGTGAATGTGGCGACCGGCACGGCCGGCTGGTTCCGGCAATACGGCAGTGTGGCGGATTCGAAAGCGCTCGACAGTGCCGGCACGGCGATTCGCGTGGATGGCGCGATCGCGAGTTCGGGCGCCGAGATGAACCTGAACAATACGGCTTTCGTGAGCGCCGCGGTGACGATACTGGCGACGTGGAGCATGTCGATTCCGGCCCAATAAGGAGTAGGTCATGGCGGTGGCTCTGACCGGCGTCAGCGCGACTGGCCAGCTCAATTCTGTCGGCGCGCCGGGGCTCGTCCCGCTGACGCTGCCGGTGCCGAGGCTCGCGAGCAGTGGCGCGGGCGCGATTCCCGACGTCGTGCTGCCGCTGCCGGTGCCGAAGCTCGTGGCCACGGGGGTGGCCGGCGTGCTGGGCGACGTGACGCTGACGTTGCCGGTGCCGAACGTGGCGTCGGTCGGGCCAAGTGCGGCCATGCTGGCGCTGCCGGCGCTGAGACTCGTGGCGACGGGCCTGCGCGGGATCGCGGGCGAGGTGGCCCTGGTGCTGCCAGCGCCGCGCGTGGCGGCGTTCTCGACGAACGGGTTGCGGCTTGCGCTGCCGGCGCCGGTGATGCGCATGGTCGGCACGACCGGCAGTATCGGCGCGGCGGCGTTGCGGCTGCCGGGGATGACGCTCGCGAGTACCGGCGACGTACCGGTCACGGTGGGCAGCGGGCTCGTGCTGCCGGTGCCGCGGCTGACGATTACCGGCCGTGTCGGTCAGGCGGTGTCGGTCAGCATGGCGCTGCACGCGCTGGCGTTGGCGATCGAAGGGGCGACCGGCGCGCTGGGCGAGGTCGCGCTGACGTTGCCGGTGGTGCGGTTCGTGGCGGCGGGCTATCTGCCGGTGGTGGGGGCGGCTCAGCTGGTGCTGCCGCACCTGCAGCTCGTGGCGACGGGCGAGCGTCCGGCGTTGACCCCGCCTGCGGGCAGTGCGAACACGATTGCCATGCATACCGAGGCGATGGCACTGTCAACTTACAGCAATTTTCCGTTCAATTCGTTCGCGCGGTTCAATGGCGTGGCGCTGGCGGCTTGCGACAGCGGCATTTTTTCGCTGGGCGGCGCAACCGATAACGGGGCCTTGATTCAGGCGGCGGCGCGCGTGGGCATGTCGGACTTTGGCACCTCGTTTCTGAAACGCGTCGATCGCGTCTACGTCGGCTATCGGACCGACGGCAATCTGGTGCTGCGGATCTTCACCGATGAGGTCAACCAGCGCGATTACCTGCTCAGTGCGACCGGCAAGTCGGGGCTGCATGGCAATCATGCGCGGCTGGGCAAGGGGCTGGTCGCGCGTTACTGGCAGTTCGAGGTGCGCAATCAATTGGGTGCGGACTTCGAGCTAAACATGATCGAGTTGAAACCGACCAAGCTGCGCCGCCGTGTCGGAGGCGGCGATGCTTAGGGGTGGCGATGCGTGAGACGGGGCCGGTGCGCAAGGATCTGCAAGGGGAGGCCGCGCTGCCGTACATGGGGCTTGCGCGCACGTTGCTCGGCAAGCTGAAAAATCAGATGCGCCTGGGCGGATTGGCGCAGCTAAGCGGCGCGGCGACGCTGCCCGATGGGGTCGAGATTCGCGTCGCGTCGCGCTTCGGGCAGGATCTTGTGCGCATCCTGGCGCCGGCTGTGATGCTCCCAGCCCCGGCAATCGGGGTGTCGCCCGCTGTGCCGAGCGAGGGGTTTGTCGAGCCGCCCGTGCCCGAGATCCGGTTGACGGGGACGTGCTTGTGGGGGGCGGATGCCGAGGCGTACTCCGTGCCGATTCTCACGAACTGCCTGAAAGGGCCGGTCATGGATAAGACCGGTAAAACGATTTACGCGGCGGTGCAATACCCGGTCGCGCTGTCGCAGGTCACGAGCAATTACATGGCGAGCGCCAGCCTGTTGATGGCGTTCGATACCAAGATGGGGGTGGCCGGCGCGTCGGCGATTAACTTTCCCGACATGGAATTGCAGCTTAACTATGACAATGTGGAAGGGGCGTTTTGGCTCAACACGTTTTTATATCCGCCGCCAGGACGCGACCCGTTTCGGAACAACATTGTGCGTATTGGGTTGGACGGCGGTCGCACCGACATTCTCGGCGAGGAAGTGGTGCCGCTCGATCCCGTATATTCCCACTGGCCGTGGGGACAACCCAATACGCTGTTGTGGGGGGAAGCGGACAATGGTGCGCAACAGAATTACAACTTCTTCACGATGTCACCGCCTAGCACCAGTGGGCGCATCGTCTATATGTTCGCAGGCGGGGGCTTTTTGGGCACGATCAACGGCGGCGGTTTTCCGGTGATATGGGATACGCGCCAGCGCAAGATCGTCTGGCATGGGTGGTACGAAGGCTCACTCGTGGGGCAGCCGCTCTCTTCGGTGTCGGCGGTCTATAACACCGGGTCGTTTGTGGCGCCGAATGGGGATGCGTATTTCGTCACCTATAACGGCGGTGCGCAGCGCCTGTTTCGGGTGACGGCCAATATTCAGATCGAGGACATTGCGAATCCCCCGGCCGGCTTGACCGGGATCGTGACGAGTAACAGCAGCAAGGTCGTGTTCGTGAGCGCTGCGGCAGGCATCTTCGCGTCGAGTGGCAAGGGTACGTGGTCGAACCTGACGCCCAAGTCGCTTGACCCCACGAACGTGCGGGCGATCCTGCACGACGTGGTGACGGATGCGGTCGCCGTGGTCTTGAAGGATTTGAGCGGGGTGTGGCTCTTCAATGTGCTGGACTGTCAGGGCAAACCGGAACCGCCCTTCTTGTTTCGCTTTCGGCATGTGCCGACGGTGCCCAGTTGGCAGTATGTGTTCCCGCAGCAACTGATTGACGGAGTGCTGTTGATGGCCTTTGTGACCTCGGCTGCGGCGACGGTCGGCGAAATGGCTATGTACTACGTCAATAACGTGCCGACGGTGCCCGAAGGGGTCATGCTAGCGGCGCCGCCTTGGATGGCGATGTTGACGGACAGTGGTGGCGATCAGTTGAAAGTGGCGGTGCCGTGGATACTCGGGCGCTACCAGATCGGGCGGCTGAAACAAACGTCGCTGCAAGGCTACGTGCCGGCCTAATTAGACAGGACTCCTAACTAAATATAGACTTTTGATCGATGCTGAGCTGGTTGCGGAAGGGGGCGGGATGTCGATTGTTACGGATACCTTGATTGATTTCGGTCTGCTGAGTAATCGGCCGGCCGACATGCCGCCGCCGCCGCAATCGACGGGCGCGGCGGCGCTGGTCACGCAGGGGTTCGACACTGCGCAGAACTATGCGACCACGGCGTTCAACGACGCGATGGCGTTTTTGACGCAGCTCGGCAATACGACGGCGGCATTGCAACAGTTTCCGCCCGTGGATGGCTCGCTGACGCCGATTGCGCAGGCGATCGCCGGGCTGACGCTGCCGACGCCGCCCGTCGCGCCGACGGGCTTGACGTTGAATTTGCCCACTGTGCCGGCTCAGCCGGCCTTGATTCCGGTTGCCGGCATCGACGTGAGTGCGGCCCCGCAATTTACCGCGACGCCGCCGCTGATCGATCTATCGTTTGGCCCCCCTGCCGCACTTGACGCAACGGTGCCGGCGCCGCCGACGCTCGCGCCCGTGACGCTGCCGAGTGAGCCGGTGCTGAGCTTGCCGCTTGTGCCTTCGCTGGTGGGCATTACGGTGCCGAGCGCGCCGCTCTTGAATTTGCCGACCTTTACGGCGGTGACGCCGGATTCGCCGTTGGCGCCAGCTTATATCTTCTCGTTTGCCGAGTCCGCCTATACCGATCAGCTGTTGGCGGACCTGAAAACGCAGCTCGATGCGTGGGTCAATGGGGCGTCGACGGGGCTTGCGCCCGCCGTCGAACAGGCAATTTGGGATCGCGATCGGGCACGCGAAATTGTGGCCAGTCAGCGCAAGCTCGGCGAGTCGATGCGCACGTTCGCCATGCGCGGGTTCACGAAGCCGCCTGGGGCGCTTAATCTCGATATCCAGCAGGCGTTGCAGGATTCGCAAGGTGTCGTCTCGCAAGCCTCGCGCGAGATCATGGTCAAGCAGGCCGAGCTGGAGCAAAGCAATCGGCACTTTGCGTTCGAGACCGCATGGAAGGTCGAGGAAGGCTTGATGACCTACAACGGCCAGATGGCGCAGCGCGCGTTCGAGGCGGCGAAATTCGCGCAGCAGGTCGGTATCGATATCTTTCATGAGCTGGTGGCGCGTTACGCGACGGATATTCAAGCGTATGTGGCCCAGGTGGAGGTCTATAAGGCTGCGATTCAGGCCGAGCTGGCGAAGCTCGATATCTATCGGGCCGAGCTGGACGGGCAGCGGCTGCTCAGCGAGATCAATATGCAGTCGGTCGAGATTTACAAGGCGCAGATCTCGGCGGCGCAAGCCCTCGTCGAACTATTTCGCACTGAAGTCGAAGCGGCCAATACGCAGGCCCTGGTCAACAAGACGCAGATCGAGGCGTTTGCCGCGCAGGTCGGGGCCTATGCCGAGCAGGTGCGGGCCAAGGCGTCGGAGTACGAGGCGTATGCGACGCGCGTGAGCGCCGAAGTCTCGAAGATGAACGTGTTCAAGGTCGAAGCCGAGGCGTATGACAGTCAAGTGACGGGTTTCAAGGCGACCGTCGATGCGCTGGTGGCGGCCAAGACCATCGAGATGGATGTGAGCCAGCGCTTGCCGCTCGATGTCTTCAAGTCGTTGACCGAGGTGTACCGCACCCAGGTCGGTGCCGAGGTCGAGCGTGTCGATGCGCTTAACAAGACCTATGCGACTGCCGGCCAAGTGTTTGCCCAAGAGATGAGCGCGGTCAAGTCCGAGGCGGATATTGCGGTGGCCGCCAGCAATCTGCGGATCGAAGCTGCGAAGGCGAACGTGCAGCTCGTGACCGAGCAGGTGACGCTGTTGGTCGAGGCGATCAAGGGCGGCGCGCAAGTGGCCGCGCAAATTGCGGCGGCGGCGCTCTCGGCGGTGAATCTCTCGGGGCAGATCGGCGACCACGTGAGCTACGGCGTGAGCTACGGCGTGAGCGATTCGGCCAGCATTTCGTCGAGTTTTAACACGACCAATAGCAATAACGTCAGCACGCAGACGAGCACGAGTGCGGCGACGCAGGACAGCAACGTGAATTACAACACCACGTCGGTCGGCACCAACACGAACTACCAGTACAACTACAGCAATGTGTAAGGAGCCGACATGGCTGATCCGAACCAATACCCGACGCCTGTCGGTATGCCGCAGATGGGTTGGCCGATGGCGCTGCCTTACTCGCCCGCCCAGGCCGTAATCAAGCCGCCTGCGACTATGCCACCGGCTGCCGCTACGCCGCCCGTTGTGCCCCCGACGGTTGCGACCGCAATGCCGGCCAGTCCGCAAGATCCGGCCTTGGCCGCGCAGGCGGCGGCGGATCGAGCCCGTGTAATCGGGGATGTCGGCGCGTTCGGGGGGGGATTGGGCAGGCTTGGGGCGGCAGCGCTCGATGTCATGACTTTGCCGGCGCGAGGGGTGATGGGTGCCGCCAATACGATGTTGCGGCTTCCCAATGCGTTTGGGGCGGGGATTTCCTACATTCCCGAACAGGCGTTTGGGGGTAGTTCGTCGAGTCTGACGCCCTATTACGATAAGTACATTCGCGCGAGTGATTCGAATGCGGCGCCTGCGGGGATGCCAGCGGCGCCGTTGGATACGACTGCCATGAATCGCGCGGTAGTGGCCGACCCAGCAGCCGCGGGCGCTCCCGATATGGCGTTTCGCGGCCAGCCGCCCGTACTGCAAGCGGCGGCGCCCGCGGCTGAACCGGATGAGGACACCGCACCGGGCTCGTGGGGGCGGTTCGCGGCCCAGGACCGGACGCTTTTCGATCCTTTCAATCGGGGCGGGGGCGGCGGGGGCATTTTGCCAGCGGCACCCGCGTATGCCGCAGCCCCCCTTCCCGCGGGTGCACCGGTCGCCGCGAATGCGCCGGATCTTAGGTCGATTTTCATGGCGCAGGAATCGAGTGGGGGTAAAACAGCGCCCGAGAATCCGATGCAGATTCAGGAAGCTACGTTTAACCGCTATGCCCAGCCGGGCGAATCGTACGCTAATGCGGCTGATAAGACGGCGGTAGCGAGCCGCATGTTGGGCGACTATTACCAGCGTTACGGTGGGGACTTGGGGCGCGTGGCGACGGCGTATTTTTCTGGCGAAGGCAACGTTGCGCCGTCCGGTAGCGCAACGCCCTATATCACGAACACCCAGGATAAAAACGGCAAAGATGCGCAGTCGTATGTGAATGACGTTCTAGGTCGTGCAGGTGGAGCGCCAGCGGGCTCGTTGGCACCGGGCGGGATGGTCACCCCGGCGGGTTTGCGTGACCCTTACGGGACCAATCAGGCGGCCTTTAACGAGCAATATGCGCGTGGCGCGTCAGTCGTGAATCCGATGATGCAGTGGATTCAACAAGCGCCGAACGTGTTCGACCGTGCGGGCCGGGTGCACGCGGTGGCAGCGCTGATGCCCGCGATGGGGGCGAATAACATCGGGCAAGTGCAAGGCCAAGGCGTGGACGCGTTGAATACGACCGTGGGCGGGCTGGCGCAGCAGCAGATGGTTACGGGTGAGAAAAGGGATGAATTTGCCCAGACACCGGTTACTACGGGAGCGGCGCCCAACCCGCTTGGGCCGTATTACCCGAACTTGCCGGAGTACGCGTTACCGGGCGGAATGGTGAATGGGCAAGCCCAGCCGCCGCGCTCGGTCGGGGCGGCGGCGGTGCGTCAGGAAGAAGGTGTGCCGGCCACGGTGAAAGTGGGCGCTACGGTTAAGGAAGCCGATGGGGTATATGGGTTGCCGAACGGCAAAAAAGTTACCGTGAAAAACGGTCAGATTGCCGCGGTTCAATAATGGCCGATACCCTTCCCGGGCTTGATTTGACGCAGTTTGGCGCGACGCCGCAACTTGACTTGTCACAGTTCAAGCCGGCGAAGCCCACGTCGCCGCTGGGCGAGATCGGCACGTCGGCGTTGCGGGGGGTGCTGTCCGGGGCGCCTGAAACAGTCGGGCAAGCCTTGCAGTTTGTCGGGGCGCAGGATCTCGGGGGCGCAGTGCGCGGCTTCGGCGAGCGCATGGGTCAAGCATCGTGGCTGGCGGCGCACCCCGAGGGGCATGGCGCCGTGGTGCGGGCGCTTTCGCAAGGCGCCGAAGGGATCGGCACGTTCTTGCCGGCGATTGGTGCGGGGTTGGTGGCTGGTACGGTCGGCGCACCCGAGACAATCGCGGCAGGGATCGGCGCCGTCGCGGCCGGTGCGCTCGGCGGCGGTTCGGCGGGGCAGCAGACGCTCGAAAAAGCCGAGGCTAAGGGCGTGGCGCCCGATGCGGCGCGCACTGCGGCGAACCTGAACGCGGCGCAAAGCTTTGCGTTTAACACCGTAACCGGGCTGGTCGGCGGCAAGATGCTGGGCGCGCTGGGCGGTCCGGTGGGTCGACTGCTGGGGATGGAAGGGCCGGCGCAGGCTGAGGGGGTGTTGTCGCAGCTGGCCGGCACCGAGGGCGTGGTGAAGCCGCTCTTGAAACAGCTGCCGATGTCGGCGGCTGAGGTGACAGGCGCAATGGTGGGTCAGGCCGGCACGCAGGCCGCGATCGAGCGGCATTACGGGGTTGACGAGACGAGTCCCTGGGAGGCGATGGCGCAGCAGATTGGCCCGGCGCTGGGCATGACGGCGTTGATGACGCCGCTCGGGCTGGCCGGTCGCGCGCTTGGGGTGCGTTCGGCGAAAGCGCGTACCGATACCTTGGCCGATGCCGCGACGTCGCCCGAGATTCGGCAGCAGCTGGCCGAACAGTACACGGCGGCGCTCGCGCGCGTCGATCCGCAAAAAGCGGCGGCGTTTCGGGCCAATGCGCAAACGGCGATCGATGCCAAGATGGGCATGCCGGTCAATCCGACCCTGTTCGAGCCGGGCGCGATTGCCCCGCCGGTTAGTCCGTTGGCCGAAGCCGGACAGGTGCCGCGCTTGCCGGCACCGATGGCGCGCATTTCGCCCGAGCCGTCGGGGGCGCAGTGGACGATGCCCGATGGCTCGGTGACGAGTGATATTAATGTGGTGCAGGCGCACATCGAGAGTTTGCCGCCTGAGCAACGGGATGCGGTACGCGCGCAGATTTTCGGGTTTGAGCCGGCGCCGTATCCGGTTGAAGGGGCGCGCTACCCTACTGCCCCGCAAGCGCCGGTTGCCGCGCCGGCTACGCCGCAGCTCACGCATGAACCTGCCCAGGGCGGCAATGTCGTCGCCGACGGCGCGGGTGCGCTGTATCACGCGCCGGTTGGGCAAGCGTTTGCTTTCCCCGACGGCTCATCGTCGAACGATATCCGCACGGCGCATGAGTTCATCACGGGGCTGCCGGAAGGCGAGCGCCCCGCGGCGTGGGCCAAGATGATCGGACTGGAAACGCCCCCAGCGGCGGATGTGAAGACGCTCGACGCGCATGCGCAGGATGTGCAGGCGCTGCATGGGCAAGTCAAGGATGCGCTCGCCGAGGCCGGTGTCGAGCCGGCACAGCCCGCTACGCGGGCCGCGTTTGGTGAGGCGCAGGGGTTGAAAGGCCAGGAGCTGGCGAAGGCGTACAAGGCGTATTTGGCCGATCCTGCGACGCATGAATCGCTCATGCGGCAGGACGCCGATCGGTATCAGCAGTTGGTTGCCGAGCGCGCCGCGGCGCCCGCGCCGGCATTGAATCGTCAAGCCGAGCAGCCCATGCCCGCCCCCGCGCGGCTGAATACGCAACTGGCCGATGCGATGCAAACGGCCCTGCATCAAAAGCAGGTGGACGCCGCGTATGCGGCCTATGACGTGCTGCGCGAACATGAGACCGGTGCGATTGCCCATCGGGCAAGGGGCGAGGCCGAAGCTGCCGCGGCCGAAGCGGGCACGATTCAGCCGGATGTCAATGCGCCGAAAGCGCTGGACGAGATCACGCGCGATGCGGATAGCGTCAAACAGGCCGCTGAGGGGGCGAGCGACGCGACCATGCGCGCGTTTGACAAGCGCGTGGAAAATCTTGGGCTCGACAAGCTGGGCTCGCACCCGGAGCAAATTGACGCGCTCGTGCGGGCGGCCGAGGCTGGCAAGATGGCGGTGGACGTGCAGACGATGATGAAAAGCCTCGCCGAGCGTTGGCAAGCCGACGTACCGAAGACTGAGGCGAAGGTGGCGGCACTTGACGGGCAGCCTAAAGTGCAAGCCGTCCTCAAGGGCGAGTCCGCAGGGAAAGAAAAGCTTGTGACCGAAGGCGGCGCGCCGCCGCCCCAGGCCGAGACGTTGGGCAAGAATATCGAGACGCCGGCGCCTGCCACGGCCGAACAGCCGGCCGCCTCAGCGCGCGCGCAGGAAGCGTTGCCGGCCAATACCGCGCTGACACCGAAGCAGCGTGCGGGCGCGCTGGTCGATCGGCTGAATGCGGTGCTGGCCGATTTTCATACGCGGGACCATAACGGCGAGCGTATCGAGGCCATGCCCGAGCTGGAGCGGCAGCGCTATCAGGATGCGCTCGATTATCGCAATTCGCTGAGCAAGATTGCCAAGGGCGAGACCACGTCGAACGGTGCGGACTGGTGGCGCGACATGCACGACTACGTGGCGCTGGCCGAGCGTCCATATCTCAAGCCGTTGGAAAAACAAGGCCCGGCCGAAGCGAATACGCCGCTGCAAGCGCGGGTTGCGCAAGGCGGCAAGCTGAGCGACACGCTCGCGCATCTTTCGGAGCATGGCTCGACCCCGGGCGTACAGGCGGTGGCGGCGCGCTTGAACGCCCTGGGCTTGGATACGACGCTGCACTCGGCTGTTTTCGATGCGAAGACTTCCGGCCAGTATAGTCCGCAGCGCGATCGCATCGAGATCAATCAAGGGCATGAATCCGAAGCGACGGTTCTGCACGAGGCAACGCACGCCGGGCTCTTTCATACCATCGAGCAAGCTCGGTTGATCGATCAGCCGGGGAGTCAGCGCGAGGCGCAGATGAAACAGGCGCTGCGCGATTGGGAAGCCATTCGCCAAGGCGCGCTGGAGCACACCTCGGCCGATCAGCAGTACGGGCTGAAAAACGCGCATGAGTTCGCCGCCGAGCTGATGAGCAACCCGAGTTTTCAGGACTTTCTCAAAGGCTTGACGGCGGGTGGCCAGCGCGCTTCGTTGTGGACGCGGGCGGTCGATGCGGTACGGCGTTTCCTGGGCTTGCATGTCGATGCGCGTAATGCGTTGGAAAAAGCCATGGACGCCTCGAACGTGATGCTCGACGCGGCGAAGCAAAGCCGGGACTTTGAGGCGTCGCCGCAGGGGGCGGCGCGGGCGCTCGATGCGACGCTCGAACCGTTGGCGAAGCGTGCCGATGAATGGGGCAGTAAGGTGCCGATGCAGGCGGTCGGCCGGGACGTGTTCGGGCGCATGCTCCAGTGGAAGACGGTTGACTTCATTGCGCATCAAGTGCGTGGCAATGCGGATATGGTGCGCTCGGGCTTTGCCAAGATGCTCGATGCATATCGGCGGGCGCGCGATGATCGGCGTATTGCGGCGCGCAGCATTGCCGATCCGTTGGGCAAGTATGTCGATCGGGTCGATTCGGCCTTGCGCGTGACGAACGATTACAAGGGCCTGCGTAATCAAATGATGACGGTCGGTGGCGAGGCATCGATTGGCGGGTTCGATTATCGCCAGAATTTTGCTGGTAACGTCAAGGCGGGCCGCGCGCTGGACGCGTCAAGCAAGTCGTGGGTCGACGAGATCCATCGGCAATACACGCAGCTGGCGAAGGCGCAGCCCAAGCTCGCGCAGCTGCTCGTGGAAGGTGAGCAGCATTACCGCAAGCAGCTGGTGCAGACGACGGCGGTGCTGGGCAGCAATTTGATGGGCGCGCGCACGGGTATCGTGCCGCGACTCGAAGCGGAACTGGCGCGGTTGCCGCCCAATGATGCGAGTCGGGCGCGCTTGGAAAATCAGTTGGCGGGCGCGCGCACCGAGGCGGCGTTCGTGAATCAGCATTTGCGCGGGCTCGACATGCTGGGCGCAGACTTGAAGACGGTACGCAATGGCGATGCGTATGCACATCTGGATGGCGCGAGTTATCAGCTGGCGTCGCGCTTGAGTGCGGCGTTCAAGGCCGCACGCGAGCAGCTGCCGGAGGGTAATGCCTTGCGTGCGCAGCTCGCGACCTTGGAAGGCGCGTACGCGCCGCAGGTGCGCAACCCGTATTTCAGCTTGGGGCGCGATGGCGATTACTTCGTCAATATCGCGTTCAAGGGCAAGGTCGATGCGCAGACGCAGGCCAAGTTGCAAGCGGCGCTGAAAGGCTCGAACAAGGTGTTGGGCAATCTTGCCGGTCAGGATCACGCGTTTTTCCGGGTGCGCTCAAGTGATCAGGCGGCGGGGCTGTTTCGCAAGCTGGTGGCCGCGGGGGGCGATGCGCTTGATGTGGGGAAGTCCGCGCCGGGGCGGCTTGAAAATAAGGCGACGCTCAGTGCGTCCGGCGTCTCCCCTGCCCTGCGGCAGCTGGAACAGGCGCTGCACGAAGGCGTCGAGCTTGATTCTTCGCTGACGCCCGATCAGGCATTCCAGATGAAGCAGACGCTCACGCGCTCGCTGCTCTCGATGCTGCCGGAGACGAGTGCGCGTAGTGCCTCGATGCAGCGGCGCGGGGTGCCGGGATATGATGCCGATTTTGTCGGCAACTTCGCACGGCGCTCGTCCGGTGCGGTGCAGGAGATCTCGAATCTCTACACGAACCGGCAGTTTGCCGCCGCGCTCAAGGGCATGAAAGATTCGGCGACGGCCATGAATCGGGGCGGCGCGATGCAGGACTCGGCCGAGCGGGCGCAGCGGGTGGCGGACGAGATTAACCAGCGCTACGCCAATGGCATGACACCGTTCGATAATGCGCATGTCAATTTGGTCAACTCGTTGGGCAACAGTTTTTATCTGGCGCTCTCCCCGGCTTTTCTGATTCGCACGATGGCGCAGCCTTGGCATCGTGGGCTGCCGCTGTTGGCTGCGCGGTTCGGTGCGGTGCGCTCCGCGCGTGAGCTGGCCGGGGCCACGGGTACGGCGATCAAGCTGATCCAGCAATCGATCGCGGCGGGATGGCAAGAAGGCGGCGTGCGCGGCGCGATGAATACTGGCTTGCGGTTCAAGGATCTCGGCTTGCCGCCCGCCGATACGGCCTTTATGCAGGAGATGCACGATCGCGGCGTGTTCGAGTTGGGTAACGCGCAGCAGCTGCAGCAACTGATGACCGGCGCGCCCCAGTGGCAGCGTGACGTGACGCGCGTGGCGTCGGCCGTGGCGCAGTACTCCGAGATGACGAATCGGATGATTACCGGGCTGGCGGCTTTTCGGATGGCGATGCGCGAGCGGGGCATGGCACCGCAGGCGGCCACCGACTTCGCGATGGAAACCGTCAATAACGTGATGGACAATTTCGACCCGGAGAATACGGCGCGCGCGACGAGCAAGTTCGGCATGGCGGGCAAGGTGACGCCGCTGATGTCGGCGTTCATGAACTATCGATTGCAGACGATGCAGCAGATCGCGCGCACGGTGCAAGATGGTTTTTTTGCTAAGCCGTTGCCGGGCGAGTCAGCCGAGCAGCTGGGCGTGCGCAAAGCCCAGGCGCAAAAGGAATTTGGGGGCTTGCTGGCGACCACGGCGATGATCTCGGGGGTGATGGGCCTGCCCTTTGCCACTGCGTTCGCGGGGCTGTATAACCAGACGCGGGCGCTGACGAATCCGAACGATCCGAACGACGTGCGCGGCGACGTACGCAACTTCCTGAATAACACCTTTGGCGGTACGGCCGGCGACATTATCGCGAACGGTGTGGGCCACACGATCAACATGGATACGAGCACGTTCGGGCTGCAGGACTTGCTGCCGTTTTCCGAGTTTTTGGCTTCGCGGCAGAAGTGGCAGGATCGGATCGAAGCGCAATCGCAGCAGCTGCTCGGCCCGGCGCTAAATGCCGGGATTGACATCGCGCTCGGGGCGAGCAAGATCTATGACGGTAATTACATCAAGGGTATCGAGCAGATGTTGCCCTCGGGGCTGAAACCGGCTTACAAGGTGGCCGAGCTGACCGGTGCGCTGGGCCCGGGCGGCTATACCAACAGCAAGGGATTGTCGCTGCCGGCGCCGTTCGATAAGGCGGGGGGCTGGGATGTCTTGCTGCAGGGCCTGGGGTTTCGCACGGGAGCGAAGGCAACCCATGATGAAGCGCAGGCTGAACTCTCGGCGACCGACCAGCAGCTGGAGTCGCGCCGCGAGGTATTGGGCCAGCGGCTCTTGCGCGCGCAGGGCGACCCAGCTGCGACGCAAAATGCGCTTTCGGATGTGAAAGCCTTCAATCTGGAAAACCCGTGGTCGCCGATGCGTAATTTGGGTGAAGTGTTTCGGCGCCATGCGATCGAGCAGGCGATCGGCGCGGCGACGGGGACCGGCATTGCGGCCGGCCGGCGCGATATTCCGCGGATTCGTCGTGATTTGGGCTACGCCGCGATGCCGGCAGGGCAATAACCGAGGGCCGCGCCATGAGCTGCAATTTCAACCAGGACTTTTGTGTGGCAGCCGGCGAGACGTTCCGGCCGACGATTCGCTGGGCGCTCGATACGCTCGTGAGTACGCCGGTTACGGCGATCACGCAGGCCGCGCCCGCGGTGGTGACGGCGGTAAATCACGGTATGCCCGATGGTTGGCCGTGTGCCGTGGTGGCCGCGCAAGGCATGGTCCGGATCAACGCCGCGCGTTATCCGCCGCAAGGCAGTGACTGGACCAAAGGTACGGTCGTCGACGTGGACACCGTGCAGCTTAATCAGATTAGCTCGGCCGAGTATTTGGCCTACACGTCGGGCGGCTTTCTGGTCTATCAGCGCCCCGCGGATCTGATTGGCGTGTCGGCCAAGATGACGATTTGGGGCACGCCTGACGAGAACGATACGCCGCTTGCGATGCTGCTTTCCAGTAATGGCGGCGTGCTGATCGATCCGGTGGCGATGACGCTCACGCCGGTGTTGCAGACGGCGGGGCTGGCATGGCAGCTGGGTTATTTTCGCTTCGATGTGACCGATCAGAGCGGTGCGATTACGCAGCTGATGACCGGTACATTCGCGATTGAATAAGGAGTCGGCGATGCCACTCGCTCAAGGTAAGTCGCGCGCGGCGCTCAGTCAGAATATCAAGACCGAGATGAAAGCCGGGCGGCCGCAAAAGCAGGCGGTCGCGATCGCGTTATCCGAGGCGCGTAAGGGTGACAAGCGTAGCAATCTTGGTATGGTGGCTGCACCGAAGAAAATGGCGAAGTGAGGTCAAGATGGCAATGGTCCCGGTTTATGTCGATGGTGTAGCGACTGAGATGGATGAGCGCGCGTTGCATAAGCTCAAAGGCGGTTACGAGAGCGATAACGAGATTGTCGGCTGGGTGCAGTATCACTTGAAGTCGACCGGCGCGATGGTGCATCGTAGCGCGCATGTGCATCTCAAGAGGGCGATTTTTGGCGAGGGCATGGCAGCCGAGATCGGCTGATTTTTTGACCGGATTACTTAGGAGTCCTAAATGGCTGCTAACGCTCAAGCGATGTGCACGAGTTTCAAACAGGATTTGCTGAACGGCTTGCATGCGTTTGGTACGTCGGTGGTGCGGGGCTCGACCGCGGCGGATTCGTTCAAGGCCGCGCTGTATTTGACGAATCAATCCATGGGGGCCGCGAGCACGGCCTATTCGGCCACGGGTGAGGTGTCGGGCACCGGCTATACGGCAGGCGGCGTGGCCGTGACGTTTGGCACGGCGCCGACCACGAGTGGCACCACGGCCTATGTGACGCCCTCGGCCAGCATCGTCTACACGGGGGTGACGCTCGCGACGGCGTTCGATTGCGTGATGGTTTACAACAATACGGCGGCGAGCAAGAACGCCGTGTCGGTCCATACGTTCGGGGCACAGACGATCACCGCGGGCACGCTCACGCTGACGATGCCGACGAATGACGCGAGCAATGCGCTGCTGCGGTTGGCGTAACGGAGGTTCGGCATGGCAGTGACTTTCTATCGCTCGACCGACACGTCGGCGCCGAGCCTGACCGGCGCGGTCGGTTCGCTGGTCGCGCTGCTCGATGCCTGCCTCGTCAACGGCTATGGCTCGCAAGCTGCGGCTGGGTGGACGATTGCGTACACGGCCACGAACAAGCGCGACTACAAGCAGGGCACCGGTTCGAACGGTTATTACCTCGACGTGGATGACTCGGCACCCACGACCGCGAAGGAAGCACGCATGCGCGGCTATGAAACCATGTCAGCGCTTGCAACGGGCACCCAGGCATTTCCCACCAGCGCGCAATCGTCCTTTGGTGATATCTGCCGCAAGTCGAATACCGCCGACGCGACCGCGCGCCCCTGGTATTGCATTGCCGACGCGACCTGTTTTTATCTGTTCGTCGATACCGGCGACTTTACCGGTCCGGCTTATTCGTGCGGTTTTATGTTTGGCGACTTTTTCAGCTACAAATCGGGGGATATTTACAACACGGCCATTGTCGGGCGCAAAGCCGAAAATTCGTCGAGTGATGTGGATGAATGGTTGCAGGTTATTAATAGCAGTGCCAATGCGCTTATTTCGACCGCGTGGCCCACAGGCCATTATGTTGATCGGCACTGGACGGGCGTGGGGGGCTCGCTGCCCTTTTCAAAGTTTGCCTCACTGCTTGCGGGCCTGAGTTCCGGCACAGGGGGCAATAACACCGGGTCGAGCATTTCACTGTGTGCTTACCCGAATGGTCCCGATGGCGCGCTGGAATTATCGCCCCTCTGGATCGGCCATCAAGGCAATGTGCGGGGCTATCTGAAAGGGCTTTGGTGTCCCCTGCATTTTCAGCCGTGCGGGCATGGCGATACGTTTACGGGCACGGGCAATATGGCGGGCAAGTCATTTCTCGCGCTCAATATGCGCAACAGTAATGTGGCCGGTAGCGGCTTGTTAGGCCAGATCGTCGTCGAAACCAGCAACACGTGGAGTTGATGCCATGGCGGCCCACGTCTACTGGCGCCTTAACTTCGCGACGCCGAACAACGGCAATAACCCAGCGATTTGCGAACTGGCGATGCATACGAGCGTCGGGGGCGCGGACGTCTGCACGGGCGGCACGGCGGGCGGCACGAACATCAATGGCAGTTTTCCGGCGGCGAATGCGTTCGACGGCAACTTGACCAGCACAGACTGTCAGACCACCGCGACGCCCAGCACGATCAGCTATCAATTTGGTAGCGCGAAAGCGATCGTCGAATATGTCGTGACGGCCTCGGCGACGCTCGCCGCGACGTATGGGCCGCAAACGTGGACGTTCGATTATAGCGATGACGGCGCGGCGTGGACGGTGGCCGCGTATGCGCGTGGGCAGGTCTCGTGGGGCGTGAGTGAAGCGCGCACCTTTCCCGTCAACGCCGGTGCCGGAACGGCGCAGCAGTTCAAAGCGCTATCGCCCGCGACAAGTCAAGGTGTGGCGAGCGCGGGGGGCTCGGTGCAGCTGGGTCACGCCCCGACGCCTGGGCCGAAGACGGTATCGGGTACCGTGACGGTCAACGGCGTCGCAACCGCGGGCTTGCTCGTGCGGGCTTACGCGAAGGTAACCGGTGAATACATCGGGCAGGCGACGACGGATGGCAGCGGCAACTACGCGATCCAGTGCGGGGCGAATTGGGCCGACGTGTACGTGCTTGCGTTCGACCCGAGCGTGGGGCAAGCGCTGGTTTTCGATCAAATCGTGCCGGCCTAAAAGGAGCGGACGATGGTGATGCAAATTGCGGATCGCGTGAAAGAGACCACCACGACGACGGGCACAGGCGCGTTTGCGCTGGCGGGGGCGATTGGCGGGTTTCGTGCGTTCAGTGCGGTGCTGGCCAATCAGGACACGTGCTGCTATACCGCGCAGGCAGTCGACACGAATGGCAATCCGACCGGCGACTGGGAGATCGGCATCGGCACCTACACTGCCTCGGGCAATACGCTCGCGCGCACGGTGCTGTTGGCTTCATCCACGGGCGCTGCGGTCAGCTTTTCGGCTGGCACCAAGCAGCTATGGGTCGATCTACCCGCGGCGCAAATCGGCGCGCTGAGCGGATGTAACCGCATCATTAATGGTGCGTGCAATGTGGCGCAGCGCGGTTCATCGGTGGCGGTTTCAACGTCGGGGGTTCTATTTGGCGGGCCGGATAGATTCCGCGCAGTCCTGGACGCGTCCGCGGGGGGGCAGTTTACTCAAAGCTGGGGGACGATTACCTATGGAGGCGTTGCGCGCAATGCGGTAGTGCAGACGGTCAATACGGCGATTGCCAGTAGGGCCAGCACTAATGCCTGGGAAGGAATCAATCAAATTGTCGAAGGTGTCAATTGTTTCGATTTGGTCGGACAGCCCGTCGTACTGTCGTTCCTTTTTAACACCAATGTCACCGGTATATATAGTGTAAGTCTTCAAGACGGGGGTGGTGGAAATTCGTACACCACGACCTTTAACGCGACCGCCAACACGCCGGTCAAGGTGGTGATTCCGATTACCTCGCTGCCGACATCACTCAGTGTGCCGAATAACACTGGGTCAGGATTGATCGCGCGGATCGGCGCGTTGAATACCGGCACGTTTCAGGCGCCTGCCCTTAACGCGTGGCAGTCCGGGCTGTATTTTACCGCGAGCGGCGCGACCAATTGGGGGGCGACGGCGGCTAACTTTATTGCGGCTGCGGAGATCCAGCTTGAGCCTGGCGTGGTGGCGACGCCATTTACCCGGTTGCCGTACACGCAGGATCTTGCATTGTGCCAGCGGTATTTACTGCGCATTGGATCGGGGTCTGGACTTGAGATGGTCGCCACGGGAATGATAACCAGTGCCGCGGTGATTTTGGCGACTATCAATTTCCCAGTTGCCATGCGCACGAAGTCACCCACGCTGCTGACATCCAATATGGTTGGCTCCAGCGCGACTTCGGCCGTGAATGGCTCGTCGCAGGCACTGACGTGGGGCGGTACGCAGGTAACGGGGTATCAATTGACCTGTAGCGGGGCGGCGTGGACAACGGGGCAAGCGGGGCTGATCTATGCCAACGCTGGGTTCTTTCAACTCGATTGTGAAATTTGAGGCCGCTCATGTACGCAATGCTTAAAAATGGTGATGTCCTGCGTATGTCGGATGGGGCGCAATTTCCGCCTGATATGGTTAATCGCGACTATGTGGCGTTTTTGGCATGGCTCGCAGCCGGCAATACGCCTGCGCCTGCGCCCTTGTCGGCGGCCGAACTTAACCCGTCATCTGACGGCATCTTTGGAGGTCAGGTATGGCAGTTCTAAACTATATCGCCGCCGCGCGAGACGACGCCTTCGCCGCGCGGGTCGCGTTCATCCTGATGACGTTGTGCATCAACGTGGCCAATGAAGACCCCACGACCGCGAATCATGCGAACCGGCTGCATTTTGCGCAGCTGCACTTCCGAGCGTCGATCAACACCAAGGCGCTGGCGGCCGGGGCCATCGCCTATAACGCGACGCTACAAAGCGAGATTAACAGCAACCCCGCGCTGCGTGGCTCGAACGTGCCGGACAGCGATTTGCAATACGTGCTCGGCGGACTGTACGACAACTTCGCGAACGCCTACGCCACGGTCACGTAAGGAGCAGTCATGTCGCTGGGCTTCGCCCCGATTTCCAGCACGCCGATCGCTGCGCTGTCGGGGGGGAACGTCGTTCTTGCGCTGACGAGTGCGAGCGCAACGGGGAAAACGCTAGGCACCGCGTATGTCCCTCCGGGGGCGCACAGCGCGCATCTGTTTTTTACACCTAGCGGCTATACGCCGCCCAGCGCGACTGCGGCTAATTTCGCCCACGCCTATTACACCGCGTTAGGGGTTCGTATCGCGCTGCCGCTTACCGGAGTCGCTGCGGCGGGCGCGGTGGGGGGGATCAGCACGGCGTCGTCGGGTGCCGCGGCGCTAACGGGGGTGAGCAGCACGCGTGGCGTAGGCAGTATGAGCGTCACGGTAAGTGTGGTGCTGGCAGGTGCGAGCAGTACAAGCGGCGTAGGCAGTACGAGCGCCACGGCGAGTGTGGCGCTGACGGGTGCGGGCAGCACGAGCGGCGTAGGCAGTACGAGCGCCGCGGCGAGTGTGGCGCTGACAGGCGCGCAAAGCCTCTCGGCGGTGGGGGATCTTGCCTCGACACAAGCGCTTGGCGGGGTTGCGGCAAGCGGTGCGGTGGGCGACACCAGTCCGGCGCAAGGTGGCACGGTGGCGCTGACGGGTGTTGAATCGTCCGGTGCGGTGGGCGCCGTCGACGTCGAATTGGGGCTGGCGCTGGCAGCGGTTGAATCGACCGGCGCAGCAGGCGATGCGAGTCTCGCGGACGGACTTACCCTGACAGGGGTGCAATTAAGCGCAGCGGCCGGTGCGGTTGCATGTCGCACGCTGCTGACCGGCGTCGCAAGCGCACTCACCGCGGGCGAGGTGCAGGGGCAGCTCACGCTGGCGCTTGCTGGGGTCGAGAGCGCTGGCGCGGCGAGCAATCTAGCCTACAGCGACACGATCAGTGGACAGGCCGACATGCTCGGCCATGCCGCGATAGGCGTGGCGGGCGGGCTTGCGTCGAGCTTCGCCCTGGCGCTTGCTGGGGTGGGTATGGCGGGCGATGTGGCGGCGGCGGCGGCCGACAACCTGCCGAGTGTCACGGGTACGCTTTGCGTGCTTGATTCAGGCACGTTGTCGCCGGCATTCCAGCAGTTTATGGCCGGGGTTGCCGCGCTCGATGCCGTGGGGTCGCTGGGTGCGGCGCCGGCCTTGGCGCTGTCGGGCATGGATGCGACGGGCGCGGTGGGGTTCACTTTTGCCGGCACGCTTGCGCCCGGCGCTGGCACGGCCTTCGTGATCGTGCGCGCCGTTGAGGTATTCGCCACGGCCTACCCGCCCGAGTGCACCGCGAGGCTACGCGGGTTGGGCTCGCTCGTTACGCAGTCCCCCGTTACCCGTACCGTGATGGGTCAAGCCTCCGAGGCATTGTTGGCGATCCTAGACGAGGAAGTGTATGTCAATGCGTAGCATGTAACACAATGTAAGTCATTTCCGACGCGAAGTACGGCAGCGGCTGACAGTTATGGGTCGGTAATTTGATTAGACTACGGGTACGGATTTAGTTAGGAGTCCGAACTAATTACCGAATTACACAGGCTGTTGGGTGAGCGGGTCGGGGGTGAATCATGTTGACGGAACGCAGTGCGCGCGCACTGACGGCAAACGATGTGGACGCGTTGGTGGACGCACTGGAGGATCGGGCTTTGGCGCGACTGAGAGCTAATATTGGCAGCGGCGTGTTGGCGCTGTTCGGTACGTGGGCACTGCGGGTAGCCGTGCTGGGGGTGGTGTATGGGCTCGGGGTAGCGGGCGGGCTCAAGCGTATTTTCGGGTGAAGCGATGCAAGACTTGAGGCGTGGGGCTAAAACGCAGAGGGCATGATGGACTACTTCCCGCGGGCATTCGCCATTGTTGTCGGTATTGAAGCGGGCTATTCGGATGACCCGGCCGATCCGGGCAACTGGACGGGGGGCGCGCGTGGCCGCGGCGGCATGAAAGGCACCAAGTACGGCATCTCCGCAGCGGCCTATCCGAGCATCGATATCGCCAACCTCACGCTTGCCGGCGCGCAAGCGCTCTATCAAGTGGATTACTGGCATGCGGTCAATGCCGACGCGCTGCCGTGGCCGCTCGCGCTGTTCGTGTTCGATTGCGCGGTCAACCAGGGCCAAGGCACCGCGCGCAAACTGCTGCAGACTTCTCTCGGCGTGGTCGTCGATGGCAACGTAGGACCGCAGACGCTGGCGGCGGCGGCGAAGATGAAAGCGTGGGACATGGCGCACTTCATGACGATCCGCGCGCGGCGTTACATGGACTCGCCCAACTTCGCCCACGACGGCAATGGTTGGTTTAACCGGCTATTCCAGATCGCGATGAGTAGCGGATGAGTAGCGGATGAGTAGCGGATGAGTAGCGGATGAGTAGCATGGACTTGAACGAATTAAAGGTGATTATCGACGAGCGCGATCGGACCTACCAGCAGCGCTGGGAAGCCTCTGAAAAGGCGACGGTCACCGCATTGAATGCGACAAAGGATGCGGTTGCCGCCGCCTTTGTCGCGCAGGAAAAAGCTATCGCAGCCGCGCTGATCGCTGCCGAACGCGCGGTCAGTAAATCCGAAATTGCCTCGGAAAAACGCTTCGATGCAGTCAACGAATTTCGCGCACAATTGTCGGATCAGGCCAGCACATTTTTGCCCCGCGCGGAGTTCGACCGGGTGACGACCGCGATCATGGAAAAGATTGATGCAAGCAGTAAAAGCTTTACCGAACGGCTCGATGATCTGCGCATGTCGCGTGACCTGCATAGCGGCAAGGCGGCGGGGTTCAATTCCGGGTGGGGGTATTTGATTGCGGCGGGCGCATTGATCTACAGCATCCTCGCCATCGTCAGCATGATCCGCAAGTGGTAGGAGAATGGCATGGCCTGGGCCGATATCGGGAATTTGCTCAAAAACGTCGCGCCGATGATTGCGACGGCCGTCGGCACGCCGCTGCTTGGGGGCGCGGTCGCGGCGCTTGAGGCGGTGTTTGGTCTCACGCCCGCACCGAACGCCGCGATGGACGACCGACAGAACGCGGTTGCGACGGCATTGCAGGGCGCCACGCCCGAACAACTCGCCACCGTGCGTAAAGCCGACCAGGATTATGCGGCGAGGATGGCGGAAGCCGGCTTCAAAGATAAGGAAGCGATTGCGGCGCTCGCGCTCGCGGAGACGCAGACCTACGTGAGCGACACGGCCGACGCGCGACACACGAACGCCGCTAATGCCCGGGTATTCTGGATGGGGGTGGTGATCCTCGCTACCTTCGCGGCGATCATGGGGGCGGCACTCTACGGCGCGTATTCATTGCTTACTGGCAGCCTGCCGGTGGCGAACGTGGCTGTGGTTGGCATGGTGGCGGGCTTCGTCGGCACCGTGATCGGTTCGGTAGGTGCGAATGCCGCGCAGGTGGTGAGCTTCTTTTTCGGGTCGTCGCGCGGCAGTGATACGAAAAGCGAACAGATGGCCACGGCTTTTACGCAAGCGTTGGCGCAGCCGGTCGTCACCGCACCCGTTGGCACGATCACTAGTAGCTCGGTCAGTCCATGAAGGAGACCGCATGACACTGGAATCTTTTTTTCGGCATCGGGAGTGCGCCCGACTCGATGCAATATTTGACTTACTGGGCGCGATCATTCACCGACTGGAAACCATCATGACTGCACTGACCGATTTGCAAGCCGAAGTCGCTGCCACGACCACTGCCGAGGCTTCGGCCGTTACGCTGATTCAGGGTATTGCCGCGCAGCTGCAGGCGGCGCTCGCCGCCTCGGCCACCCCGGACCCCGCCATCCAGGCGTTGACCGACCAGCTCACGGCCAGTACGACGGCGTTGGCTGCCGCGGTGACGGCCAATACCTCGGCTGCACCGTAAGGCATTGCCGCTAGTGGATTAGTTTGAGCAGCAGGCCGCCGATCACGCCGGTCTGTACGATGCCGATGCCGAGCACGATGGTGAGCGTGGTGACGACACTGTAGTGCTTCATCTCGGCGACTGCGGCCGCGAGATCGCTTTTGGTGATGATGCTATCGGCCAACGCTTCATTCAGTGCGTCGGCGAACTCGGCGGCTTCTTCTTCGGTAAAGCGTCCCTTGCCGGCCAACCGCTTGACGAGCCGGTGCGTGTCGATCATCGTGGCCATCATGGGTTCTCCTGGATCATGGCGTGGGGTGCTCCAGCCTGTACAGCCGTTCGGCGTGGTTGTCGACGCTCTCCCACTGGGCCGCGACCGCTTCGCCCAAGTTGTTGAGCTGCCTTTCGATCGCCGTCAAACGGGCCTTGACCTGCTGAAATTCAGTGTGATTTTCCGCGCGGAACACGGCGAACTCGCTTCGCATTGCGCGCAGCTGTTCCAGCACCAAGTCTTTCGGTTCGTCCATCACCCCCTCCCGAATGTAACTATTATAGCGCTATCACTGCACGGTCGTGCCCGGCTTCGGCGGCAGGTAGTGCTGCATAGCGCCGAGCGCATGCAGCTCGGGACCGGCCATGTACTCGATCGGCCCGAGCAGGCGGCGCTTGCCCCTCACGGTCACTTTAGGCTGGGCCATCCACAGGCTGTCGTGGGTTTCGATGTTGAGTAGGATGACATCGACCGCATCGGGTTGATCGCGGATTTGGCCGCCTGACGCCAGGATCTGTTCGTAGCGTTCAGGTGAAGCGTGGGCGAGCCCCCACCCTTCGCAGACGAAGATCACGCAGTCGCATTGCATTTTGTACGCCATGGCCCGCACCTTGTCGGCGGCAGCGTATTTTTCCTGGGCACTATTGAACGGGATCACAAGCGGTAGCACTGTACGCAGCTCGCGATGAATCAGGAACCACGACGGCGGTAGCTCTTTACCTTCGTCGAGCCGCGTCGCAATGGCTTCGATCAGTCGGTTGACGGTGGGCGCAAGATCGTCGGGCATGGGTCTTTCGTTCATGGCCGTACCTCCTCGTAAGCCGGGTCGCCCCCTTTACGGCGTCGGCCGCTATCCGGGTGGCGATGCCAGCCGGTCGGCTCCCCTTCCCCATCCCACGCATTGAGCGCGGCCTTCGCCGCGGCGTAGTTGTGGAAACACCAGCGATCACCATAGCCCCAATACGACAGGTCAGCGAGGATCGCGTGCGTGAAGACGAAGGGGGCAATGCAGGCGTCGCGCCCGTTCGGGAACTCGCGGTAATCGGTGTAGCCGTTGGCGGTACACACATATTTCATTTTATCGTTCATGGGCCGATCCACGTTTCATCAGACCTAAGTGTAACTATCCCGGTGCAAAACATCCAAAAAACGTCCATTACGGTGGGAAATCAGGGGGAAAAGAATGGCAACTAATGGATGTTCAGACAAATAAAACGCTTTAAAATCAATGACTTAGTGGTGCGAGGAGCGGGACTCGAACCCGCACACATCCTTGCTGCATAAGGCTTTCAGGGCATAGTAGCCAAAAAACGTCCATTCATACTTTTGCCCCGCTGGCGGCCGGGGCGACGTGGGGGGCAAACTTCTCTACCGCGCGCGTACCTGCCGATAGGTCGGCGTCCGGCATCCAGTGGCCGTAGACGCGGGCGATCATCGTCCAGTCGGCGTGGCCCATTTGCTTGGCTACCCACATCGGATGCTCGCCGGCCGACAGCATCATCGAGGCGTAGGTATGCCGCGTCTGGTAGGGGTTGCGGTAGCGGATCTTGGCATTGCGGATCGTCGTCTGCCAGATGCGCCAGATTTCATTGTCGCCACGCCAGCGGCGGGGCTCAGGCAGTCGCCCGCCCATGTTCGGGTTCTGGAAAATTTCCTCGCCCTTGAGTTGCGTGAACGCCTTTTGCTGGTTCAGCGCTGCGAGTGCGGGGGGCAGCAGTTTCACGTCGCGCCGCCCCGCTGACGTTTTTGGTTTCTCGGCGTTGCCCCTGGCCGCGCGTGTCATCGCCTTGCGCACGCGAATCGTGCTGCGCTGCCAGTCGACATCACGCCAGTTCAACGCGATCAACTCGGATGTGCGTAAGCCGGTCCACAGGGCGAACTGAATCAGGTTGCGAAACTGCTCGCTGCGACACGCTTGAAGAATTAAGGCTTGCTCGTCGATGGCGAACGGGTCGACTTCATTCTCGTCCGCTTCCTCGTCATAGCCCGGCAGCTCGCGGCTGTAGGTGTAGCCGGCCATGATGTTGGCGGCTAGATACCCATCCTCCACGGCGTCATCGAGCGCCGAGCGCAGCACCGTCTGGATATTCGCGAGCCGCTTGTTCGACAACGGTTTCTTGCGCCCTTCGTCCAGGGACACGAGCCACTGCTTGATCTCGCGCCGCGAGAGCGCATCCAACACCGACTTGCCGAACTGCGGGATCAGGCGGTTGTAGATGGTGCCGCGCCACTCCCGCGCGGAGCTTGCCGACAGCGTAACCTTGCGCGCTTCGAACCACGTTTCGAGGTAGCGGGCGACCAGCGTGGCGCCCCCTTTGGTGGGGGCGCGCTTGATGGCGTTCTTGGAGTTGGGAAAGACCTGGGCGTAATCGAAGGTGCCGCGCGAAATCTCGTACAAGATCGCGGCGCGGTGCTGCTCAGCCCGTTTCAGGTTAGCGGCTGTAGGCGGCAGGGGGATGCGCTCGCGGCAGGTTTTGCCGTTGTACTGGAATTGAATTTGGATGCTCGTGGCTGTGGCGGCCTTAACACCCCTTCCTTCTCGACCCATGAGTTATACCCCTCAAGACTGACGAGGATGCGGTGATCGGGGGCGCGTGCCCACACCTCGCCCTCGGGCCATATCCGATCCTCTATTTTCTTACGAATGGCTTTCTCGCTATACCCGCTTAGCTCGGCAAATTTGCCGATGGTGACCCAGCGAATCATCGCACATCCTCCGCGCATAGTTGCATGATCCTCTCCCGTAAAGGCTCACCGCGTGAGGCGCCCGGTGGCTTCCAGTAACGCCGCGCACACCCGGCACAAGCCTGTCGGGTGTAACGTGGGCCAGCCATCGCAAGCTGCACAGGCTTCGTTCCAGTCGTCTTCGCCGGGCTTGAGCGACTCAGCCGGGTTCAGGTCGATACGCGGATCGTGCCGCGGGTTCTCGTTCATGCGCGTTGCTCCAGAGTGGGGCGATGGTAGGCGCGCACCCAAGCCAAGCCACGCGCTTTGCCCGTGGCGCCCTGCAACCGGCGCACCAGTACCTGCCAATCGCCATCGGGGTAGTAGCGGATCGCCTCGATCACGCCGGACTTTTCCAGCACCGGCAGCGACGAAGCAGTCGTGAAAAAACGGATCGTGTCGCCCAGCGTGAACGGGCATTGCGTCTCGGCGAACTGCTGCTGCACGTCGCGCAGCTGCGCATCGAGCTGGCGGCGCAAGGTGTGCAGGCGGCCAATCGTTGCGCGCAAGGCGTCCGGGTCGCTCATGCTTTCCTCCCACCTTGGATCGGCACCACGTTGGCGGGGGGTGTATAGGCGGTTTGAAACTGGGCGTGCATCTGACGATAGCCGTCGAACTTGGTCGCGTCGATCAGCCAGCAGCGCGTTTGCCCATTGCTGTAGATCGTGTCGGCACCGAGCACCTTTTGCGCGTCGCGTTTGGCGATCACGCCCTCGTGCTCCAGCTGCCATTCGAGCGCGCGAAACGCGGTGTGGCTGCTCGCGCAATACTCCATCACGGCGTTGCGCGCGATATAGATCCGATCGGCATCCAGCTCCACGCGCACGAGCAGCTCGTCGGTGGGCTTATGCGCGATATTGTCCAGGTTCGAGGCCGCTTTCACGCTCACGATCAAGGTGCTGCGCAAGTAGGCATTCAGAAAACCGTTGAGCATTTCCTGGGGCGTCGCGCGCGACTCTTTGATTGTCTCGCGCTGCTGCGAGAGGTGCGCGAGCATCCATTGCAGGTCCGACTCGTAGGGGTAGTCCAGCAGCCCGACCTTGGCCGCGATTTGCGCGGCGGTGTAGCACGCCGCCACCACGGCCGACCAGTAGCGTTCGGCTGATGCATTGGTCGAGGCGCGCAGCCGGTCGACCTTCTCGATGTTGTGGATATACAGGCGCTTGACCGCTTCGTACTCGCGCACGATATGGCCCATGAAGATCGGCCCGGCGTGGCCGTAGTTCGTCCCCAGTGCGCGAATGAAGTGGTCCGCCGCAATCTTCGCCTCGGCCCCCGTATCGATCAGGCCGAAGTCCACGGCGATGATGCGCATCAAGTGCGGGTCCACGTCGCGCCCCGAGCCCATGATGGCGCTGATCGTATCCAGGTTGGTCGACAGCAGCACGAGCAGCGACCACGTATCGATATGCTGCGTGATCGAGCCGTCGGACAGCATGCGGCGCTTGCCCTCGCCTTGCGTGATGTTCAAAAAAAGCCGCCGCAGCTCGTCCGTCTCGCGCTCGGTCACGTCGTCCAGCAAGAACGGCAGCGAGTGGTACGTGCCCATCGTCGCGTACAGCGCATTGGTCGTGGCACCCTCCCGGTTGCCGTTCACGAGCAGCGCCGGGGGCGCGCCCCACACCGAGGAGCACGCTTTCAAACAGGTTGTCTTGCCGCGTCCCGATGCGCCCCCCGCGCACAGCACCGCCCCGTGGTTGCCGGTGTCGTTCATATGAAAAAGCGGCGAGGCAAAACTGGCGTAAATGAAAAAGCGATGTCCCTCGTAGCCCGGGTGGTTGTAGAACCGCAGCGCCGCCTGCCAGTCGGCCAGCGTGCCGGCGCTTTTCAAGCCGTGCTTGGTGGCCGACTGGATCGCCTCGCCCGCCGAGTGCGGCAGCACCTTGCCATCGCGATGCAAGATGCGGTCGCCCAGCACAAAGGCGGCATGTTCCTCGTGCCAGCCGAGCCGCTCGTACAGTTTGTCGCGCCCGGCATCCTTGGCGAGCTTTTGCAGGTAGGCGCTCATGTAGTGCTGTGTCATTTTGGCTTGCTCTCCCGTGAGAATCAGGCCCTTTGAGCCGAGCAGTTTGATCAGCCCGCGCGCATCCGGGATCAAGGACAGCGGCACGTTAAAGTCGCGCGGCGCCGGAGGCTGCCCTTTCACGAACGGTAGCAGCACACGCCAGCGGCTCGACTCGTCGACGTCGGCGTCGAGGTCGTTTTGGCTGCGGATCATGAGCGGGTACAGGTCGTACGGACAGACCAGCGCGTAGATCGGCCGCCCGTCCGCGTTTTCCAATTCGCGCACGATCGTCCCATCGGGGCGCCGCGAATATCCGACAGGTGGATCGGGAATGTCGATCGTCACCGGCGGCGCGGCATCGAACGTGAGCGTGACTTGCGGCGCGGCGACGTGCGCCACGACACGTCCGAGCTGCGCGGGCGACGTCAGGGTGGACCAGTGGGGGCAGGCTTCGCACAGCTGCGGCTGCAGCTCGTGAAAGTGCTGGCAGGTAGTTGGCCCCGCGTTCCAATGTGCGAGCTTCGCGGCCGTGGCGGGCAGGTTGAAGTCAGCATGCGCATCCGAAATCGCTTGCGCGGCCAGCGTCTGTTGGTCGCAGAATTTCACGATCCCCAGGCCCGCGCGCCACAGCGGCTCGGCCACCCCCGCGCCACGCGTCGCGACTTGGGTGCCCATCTGCGCGCAGTGAAACGCGATGCGATCGAAATTCAGCGGCTCGTTGGTGGCGCCAAGGTTGTCCTCACCGCTCCAGGCGCCCGCTGGCGCCCCCGCCAGGGGCGCCCCGCTGCTCACCCCTTTGGCACTGGCGGCGACGCCGTGCTGGCTGGCGTACGCCTCGATGCGCGCGGCGAAGTCGGTGAAGCTGACCGCTGCGCGCGCTTCGGCCAGCAGCGTCACGGTGGCGTGCCGGCGCGTGTTGTAGGAGCCGAGTGCACGCAGCACGCGCGCATGGTCGGAGGTCAAACTACGGTCGGCCTGAAAGTGTTCGTGCACGCAGATCGCTTTGAACTGCTCGGCTACCGGATGCCACAGGCGGGCCGGCACCTCGGCGGTGAGCGGCCAGTACACGTGGATGCCCCCGCCCGAGTCGACGATCATCGGCCGTGGCAGCCCGATCTTTTTGACGAACGCGCGCAGCTCGGCCAGCGCCTGCGCTTTGGAGGCGAACTTGAGCGGGTTATCCGGCTCGACGTCGAGATCGAGAAAGAACGCCTTGAGTGCCTGGGCGTTGACCTGGGTGCGCTGGCGCCAGCGGTGCTTGTCCGCATCCCAGTAGCGCGCTTTGTCGTAGCTGGCAACGGCAAAGTAGGCGGCTTGGTGCTCGAACGTCAATGTGTTGATATGCGCGATGGCGCTGTCAAGCGACTCGTGCGCGACGTTACTCCAGCCGGCGTCGGCCGGCGTGGCGGTAAAGAGAATCCCCGTGGACGGCACCACGAGCAACAGGAATTGCCGCAAATCCATCACTGCCCCCTATCGAGATTGCGAAGCAGCCGGCGTTACTCGGGGCGTGGTGGGGGTCGGTGCGCCACCAGCAGGTTTTTCATTTGCGCCGTGCGCTGCCCATCATCGCCCGCGAGCGGCAAGTCGTTGGCCCGTTTGGCTTTGCGCAGCACCGTGACCAAGCGGCGCAGGCGTTGCAGCGTGGTCGGGTCGCGCGGCTGCACTGCGCCGTACATCCAGCGATAGACCGTGACGTTGGCGACATCCAGCAAGGTCGCCACGAGCTTGACCGGTACGTTGCCTTCCACGACCAGCTCGCCCAGGATCGGCCCGAGTGCGTCCGGGTCCAGCGTACGAGCGTGGGCGATTTGGCGGCGCCGCTCGACGGTAATGATGCGCGACATAGTTCGTTCTCCGAAAGAGTAGGGGCAGCGCTTAAGTGGCCGCCCCCGCGCATCTCATTCACTGTCATCCCAGCCATCGAGCAGCTGCCGCAGTCCGGCCGGGCTGCCCGTCTCAACGGCCGTAGCGGCGGGCTTTTCGGGCGACGCCTTAGCCGGTTGCGCGACCGCGGCGGGGGTTTGTGCGGGCGGCTTGGGTGACTCGGCTGCCGTCGCCCCGAACCCGTCGTCCTCGGTTTCCGCTTCCGCTTCGGCTGCTGCCGCCGCCGCTGCCGCCGCTTCGGCAGCCTTGCGCGCCTCTTCGGCTTTAGCTTGCTTCGCTTTCTTGGCCGCGTCTTTTTTCGCCTGCTCCTGCGCCTTGGCTTGCTCCTGCGCCTTGCTGGTTGCCGCGCGTGCGGCCGTTTGTGCCTCGACCTCGGCTGTGTCGTCGTCTGCCGAACGGCTTGTCGGCGCCGCCGTATCGGACTCGACGCCCTCGCTCGCGATACCCGGCTGACCCGCCACTCCGTCATTCGAGCCATCGCCCGTTAAAATCTTGGCGATCGGTTCGGCATCGTCGACGAGACGCTGTTTGGCCGCGGCCGCTTCGTCCGGGTTCAGCCAGCGCGTAGCCGAAAAGAGCAGCTTCGGATAGGCCATGCGGGGGTCGAACTTCACCTTGGTTTCCACCGCTGCCGTGTGCTTGGCGCTGCGTACGCGCAGCATGTCCAGGAACTGATCCCAGGCATACCAGCCCTGCGCTTCGTTCACGCCGTTATCCTTATCCCACACCGAGGTTTGCGCGAGGCGCAGCAGCATGACCGGCACTTTCGGATCGCCCACCTTGCCCGAGGGCACCACGGCCACGCGCTTGAACGGCGCGCACAGCGTGCTTTGCTTGCCCGCGTCGGTGATCTTGCTGCCCTTGACCGCGTTCGGGCAGCTCGCGCACGTCTTGGCAATCGGATCGGCAATTGAGGCATCCGGCGTCACGCCGTCGACGCTGGAGCACCGCGGGCGCTTGTTCGCTCCGTCCACGAAGTCACCCTCGTAGTAGGCGCGCGAGCGGCCCTTGTTGTGGTCGAGCACCACCAGCGTGATGATCGGCACCGGCTCCATGTCACCCGTGTCAGCATTGCGCCGCTGCACGGGATGCTCTTCGCCGTCGATCACGGTGCGCCACTTGCTGCCCTTATACGAGAGCGTGTTGATCGAATTGCGGGGCTGAATGTTGCCCTCTTCGCCAAAGAGCGAAAGCAAATGTGCCGGTACTTCGGTCGAGCCGCTGTTAAACGGAATGATGTTGTTGCCCATAATGGCCATCCCTTGAGATTGGTTAAACACTCGTCGTGATTGTCGACAGACCCAGCGCCCGATAGATATCGCGCAAATGCTGCGCTTGGCTTACCGCATCATCGAGCGCGTTGTGATGCGTGCCTTGCCGTTGCAGAGCGACGCTACGCGCCCCCGGTAAATTTTTGAGCGTGCGATAGCAGCGTTCCTTAAACCAATCCCACGGCAACTCTTTGCCACAGGTCCGATAGGCCGCTTCGAGCAGCCCACAATCGAAGCGCGCGCTGTTGCCCCACATGCTCATCGGGCGCGAGCCCCACCAATCGGTGAACGCATCGAGTGCGAGTGACAACTTCACTTGCTTGATGTCGTTGAATGCTTGCACACGTGCCGCTTCTTCTTGCTGCATCCACCACTTGATGGTGGAACTCGATGGGCGCATGCCCAGCTCCAGACAGGATTCCAGATCGATCGCCTGATAGAACACGTCGGTGATCGGACTGTCGTCCAGTGCGAAGGCGCAGGCGCCGATCGCAAGCACCGGTGAGTACGGCGCCGTGCCCAGCGTTTCGAGATCCAGCATCACCTCGGTTAGCTCAGTCATTTATCGCTCGCTTTGCGAACCCGCATTACGCGTTCGCGAAAAAGGTTTAGCCCTGGCGGCAAGGTGCCGCCGCTTTGTTCCATGTACTGCTGTACATGCGTGGCACTGATGCGGCGCTCGAAAAAGTCCAGATCGCCCAGCTGCCTGACGAAGGCATAAAACGCCGCATCGTCGGCAATCGAATACTTCGGCACCTCCGCGGCGTAGGTGGTGCCGCACGGGGTGGTGAAGCCCGACACGCCCTGCGCATCGGCGTCGCGCAGCATGCTGTTTTGGCATACGTCCATGATTTGTTCGTACTGTGCCTTTTCATCGTCGAAGCACTTTTGCGCGGCGGCTTTCGCTTGCCGTGTCTTGAGGAAAAGCTTGACGCGCTTTTCCACCGACATAGCGGGGATCGTCTTCAAGAACTCTTCCAATAGATTCGTTTCCATCTTGCCCATCGCACGTTCTCCTCGTTTAGCGATCCGATATGATCAGTTTCCTAAACCAATTGCATACTTTCAACTTGCACATAGGGCATGATTTCGTGTTGATACAATTCCAAAATCGACTCTTGTGTCAGGGCGTGCCCTTCCACCACCGCGTAAATGTTTTTTTCCAGCAGCGTCGCGTACATGCGCACGATCGTCATCTTGCGGGTCTGCCCCGGCCGGTTAAAGCGGTCCATGACTTGCGTCGTGTCTTCGTTGCTGAACACCGGGGCATAGAACACGATCAAGTCCGCTTGTGTCAGGTTCATGCCGTGCGCCATGACTTTCGGGTGGCACACGAGTTCGGTGAGCGTGGCGTCTTCACGAAACGCGCGGAAGATCGCCGTGCGCTTGGCCGGTGTCACGTCGCCGTTCATGACCATCACGCGCCGGCCGTCCTTACGATGGTCGTGCCACGCCTGAATCTCGGCGCACAGCGTCGCCACGATACCCTTGTATGGCACGATAATCAGCACCTTGGCGCTGGCTTCCTCGATCGTCTCCAGCAACACCTTAAGCCGTGGGGCGTGGTCCAGCGTGATGTACTGCTGCGTGGCCGTGTCCTTGACCGCACCGCACAGGATCTGGCGCAGCTTGCCGAGCTTGTCGGCCGCATTGATCGCGGTGATCTGCTGCTTGGCGGCCTCGGCCACGCAATAGTTTTTCATCTGCTGGTACGCCAGCTTCTGCGCATCGGACAGTGGACATTGCCGGTAGGTTTTCGTGACGGGCGGCAGCTGCAGACACTCACTTTTCTTAAAACGAATGGCCGGTTGCATCGCGTTGTAGGCGATTTCATGCGCACCGATTTTCGGCACCCACTTGTAGGTGGAAACCTGATTCATCGTCATGCGCTTGAATTGGTTGTAGTACGGCGGCACGCGCGACTTGTCGACCAAACGCGCCAGCGCCCAGGCATCGGTCGGCGCGTTCGGGCAAGGCGTGCCGGTCAGCAGCCATAGCTTCTTGCCGGCGCTGACTTTCTCCAGCGTCTTGTACAGCGCCGTCCCGGCGTTGCGAAACGCCGCTGCTTCATCAACGATAACGAGGTCGATGTCCCGACGTTTGATGATGTCGGCGCCAAGAATTTTTAGACCGTCGTGATTGATGATGTAAAAATCGACTGGCTGCGCAAGCCGTTCGCGCCGGGTATCCGCATCGGCATGTAACACTAAAGCCGTGCGGTGCATACACACGTCGAATATCTCGTTGAGCCATACCTCCTCCAGCGTAGAAAGTTTGGCGGCGATGAGCACGCGCTGAATGCGCCCGAGCTGCATGAGATAGTCGGCGGCCCACAAGGCACTCGCCGTCTTGCTCGTGCCCTGCTCGTTCAACACAAAACAGCGCGGATGCAGCGTGAGGAAATCCGCCGTGGTGTACTGATGATCGAAGACCTGATCGAAGCGCGCGGGCCGGGGCCAGTTATAGAAATACCGGATTGGGCTGGGCGCGCGAATGCCCATATTGCGCAGCACTTTAACGACCGACAAGTTATACGGCAATGCCAGGTTATGACCCTGGTAATCCAGTGACTTGCTGTGCGCGGGAAAAATTTCGCGCAGGGTCGAATAAGCCTTCGGCCGGACTTTGAGCAAAAGACTTTGTGAGGGCGTATGAACGATCATGATAGGAGCTGCAAAAATGCTTCGAGAATATTCAACTCGGCGTCGCACGACACTAGAAAAACGAATCCACCCGCGTCCTTCATCCTGCGCATGGTTGCTAACTGCCGGGCTGTTGGCTGCTGGCCTTGTGCCTTTGTTTCGACCGAACAAAAATGCCCCCGCACACAGGCGACGAAATCAAGCGTGGGCTCGCCCATCCCGTTCTGTACGGGCATGTGGTAATACACCCCGTATTGTTTGAACAGGCGTTTTACTTTCGCCTTAACTTTTCCCTCATCGGTCACTTGAAATAACCGCTCAAGTAATCCGCCGTGCGCCAGATGAAACGCTGTACCTCGATACAAAACACCAAAATCATGACGATCCATAGCCCACTGATGAGCCGGTCCATCAACTTATTCATTATCGTGATCCCGCGCCGAAATACTCACAAGTGTCCACCGCACAATACTTCTTGCATAAACCACTCGGCTTCGGCTTAAACAACTCGATCTCGAACGCCGCTTTGTAGCGCTGCAGCTTCGGGATCAACGTTTCCCACAGCTTGGGGATCTGATGCCGATGAAACGTCTCGCGATCCTTGGCCGATTCGCCGAAGCCATGCTGCACCCAATGGAATGCGGTATGGCAGGTCTCGATCTCGGGATGCCAGTAAAAGACGTGCAGCGCCGAGATGATCAGCTGCTGCATATCCTTCTTGCGATTCTTGCCCGTCTTGTGATCGTCGACCTGCGCCACGGGGCCATCTAACGTCAGCACATCGAGGATCGCGCGGCACCACACGTTGGCCGCGAAAAAATCACACGGCGCCAGCTGCAGGTCCAACGCGTAGCGGCGCTCGACATATGTCTTGCCCGGGCGCCCAATGAACTGCGCGAGGTAATCCGCGTACGACTGCATGTCGGCGCCCAGCGGCGTCACGGCCTCGCCCGCCACCGATTGCTCGATGAACTGCTCGGCGGCCTTGTGGAACCGATCACCCCACAAGTTGGCCGCGTGCTTCACGTCGGTGAAGTTGCGCAGCACCTGCACCTGTTCGAACTGGCGCGCGCATTGCTCGAACGCCGAGAGCTTGCTGTGCGTCCACGGCAACGGTTTCATGAGTTTGACCTAGCTGTTGTGCTTCGCGCTGCCGTTGGGGTTGCGCGGGAAGCTACGATTCTTGTGTGCCGACTCGACCCGCAGATTCGACATAGCCTCGGGGGCGCCCCCCTTGGAGAGCATGCGAATATGATCCACGTCCTGGCCGTCGTGCTTGTGCACCATGCCTAACTGCGCGAGCTTGTAGCGGGCACGATCGCGTTCGTTGCGTTTGAGCTTTTCGCCGCGCGCGTCCGACGTGCGCTTTTCCTGCCGGTAATTACGCACATAGTTCGGTGAGCTAGGCATCGCGGTGCTCCTGCGCTTCGGGCTCACCCTGCATCACGCGATAGCCGAACTTCTCCAACACGTCATCGGATAGCACGCGTTCGAAGGGCACGCCCGTTACGCCTAGAAGCTTTGCGCGGCGCGTGGACCTGTCGAATTCCAGAATCTTGAATCGCAGGCCCTGCGCTTTCGTCGACTCCAGATACCACTGCATAACCGACACCCCCTAGCGGTTCGTCAAAGCATCGTGCGCACTTGCGCGACGAGATGGCGAATCTCTGCCATGACATCGCCGCCGTACTGGATGGCCAGCGCTTCGATGCGATCGAGCGTACCCAAGCCAGGATGCTCGGCCCCGGCGTCAGGCTCGACGGGCGGCTCGGGCTCGGTGTGCGCATCGAGGCTTAGGCCAAAGTCGACATCAGGCGGGAGGGTCGGGGTGGCAACTTCTTCGGGGATCATGGTGGCGGGGTTCGCTTGCGGGTCGGACATTTAGGACTCCTAACTAATGGGGGAAAAATTTTTACTCGGGTGCCTTGGGCTGCAGACGGTCCCGCTGCTTGCGCGCTTCGTTGACGATCGAAAAATCGCGCTGCGTGACCGGTCTGCCGTTGATGTCGGTGCCGAACTGCAACCTGATCTTGGCCGCATCGATCAGTGTTGAAAGTATAGACATGAGCGCGGCGGATTCATTAGGAGTCCTACACATTTTTTTGGTCATGATTTTTCCCAGCGTTGATGAATGTTACGTCTTTGCCAAACCGTATCGTTGGTGGTAGCCGCCCTCGGAATTCAAAGGCAGATCCGGCGCCCAGGCGGGCGCCACACGCATGTTCGCGAGCAGCCGATCTCGCAGCCAGGGTGCTTCGAATGCGTGTGTCACAAAGCCGCCCTCGTCATGCGAGGAGAGTTTCCATTGCGCGATGCCGCGCGCTTCGCGCGCCGTGGTTAAGCATTGCTCAAACACGATAATTCTCGCCAAACATTGGATGATGTTCTCGATCACCTTGGCGCCATAGATATGCTCGCGCGCCTTGCCGTTCCAGAACTGCCATTCCTCGGCCCCGGTCACTTCGTTGCGCACCCGTTTCAGATCCGGATACAGGATCTTCAAGCCGCCCGGCATCACGAGCCCGTCCTCGCAGGTGCGCACGATGCCGCGAAAGTCGACCGCGACGCCTATCCGGCCGCGACTGATTGCAAACAATGCGTCTTTGCCCCGCCCCCATAGTTTCAGCACCTGGGGGTGGCTACCGCGATAAACCGTCTGCACCACATAAGTTGCAAAGGCGTGGTCAAGCACGATGGGCTTGCCGTCGCGGCCTTTAGCTTCACCGCGTACCGACAGAATGAATCGATCTTCCGCCATGCCAAAGCCGAGCCCCAGTTTCACCCGCTTGCCCATCTGGCGCTCGTCGGGATCGTTTTCTTTCGTGATCGTGCGTTGGTAAATTCGCCCGCCGATCACACAGTACATATCCGGGCCAAGCCCTGCATCCGACTTGCGATATACCTCCACCATATCGTCTTGGCCAGCGAGCCAGTCAAGCAGTCGCGCCTCGATGTTCGCGCTGTCGCCCACCACGATCACATGGCCCTCGGGCGCCTTGAGCGCGCGGCGGATCGTGCTGCCGCGCCCCATCGCCTGCCAGTTGTACTTGTCACCCCCCGAGAGCCGATGCGTGCCGCTTGCCCCCGAGTATTTGTAGTAGACCGTCGCCGCCCCGCGCGAGCCCATGCCGATGAGCCGTTCGGCGCCACGCTCGGCGTTGGTCGTCTTGTTCTTGAGCCGCGCTTCGACGAGCACCTGCACGCGCGGGTCAGGATGCTCCTGCAGCGCCTGCATGCCGCTATCCGTCTTGGCAAAAGCATAGGCGTAGGCTTTAGCCGGGTCGCGCTCCCCGGGGGGCTTCTTAAGCCAGCTCGGACTGAACTTCATCGGCGGCACTACGCCAAGATCCATCAAGGCGCGGGCAAACTTCTCGTTGCTCATCAAGTCGTCTTTCTGCACCCCAGCTGCCAGCATGAGCGCCATCTTCTCAGCGTGCAGCTGCTTGGCATAGGCCACCAGCATCGCTTCGTCCAGCACGAGCACGGGCTCGGTGAACATGCGCGTGACCTGATCGATGATCTCCAGCTCGGTGCGCGAGAACTGCGGCGCCATGCGCTCGAAGAGTCGATAGCACAGTGTGCCATCCAGGCAGCTATACAGGCCGTAGCGGGCCAGCTGCGGCAGCGTGAAGTCCCGGTAATGCATCCCCTTGGCCTGCAGCACCTCGGTACCTTTACGGCCGATGCCATAGCGTTCGGCGAGCTTGTCCAGCGACAGGCGCCCGTTGGCCCCGTGCAGCGCGCGGGCCATCGACAGCGTATCGAACCACAGCTTGGGGCGCACGCCGTAGTGATGCCAGAGAATCCCGCCATCGAAGTGCGCGTGGTGGGCCAGCGCCGCGCGTCGTTCCAGGTGCAGATCGAGCAGTGCCGGTTGGATATCGGGCTGCGGCACCCAATACGGCTCGTTCTCGTTGATCCGAATCGACAGCAGGATCGGCTCGAAACGCGTGTCGCGAATGTACTCCTCGGTCGTCAGCTTCGAGAGCGAGTACGTGTCGTCGTAGTACGTCTCGTAATCGATCGTCACGAGGTCCATCACACACCCGCAGGCAGTTCGCCGGGCGGCAAAAGCGGTAGGCCG
>Ga0307280_10000018_pt1 | contig 61125 bp, 53 predicted proteins | sample ER_DNA_119_FD_194479 | JGI IMG/M metagenome (GOLD analysis project Ga0307280, IMG submission 194479) | Bulk soil microbial communities from the East River watershed near Crested Butte, Colorado, United States - ER_DNA_119 | ecosystem: Environmental > Terrestrial > Soil > Floodplain | place...
CAGACACTCAACATCGAGCCATCGGCGAGATGTGTCTGGAGAGGGGCACCCCGCCCCCACATCGCTACGCCCGAGCCGGCTCCGGCTCGGCCTCGACCGCCGTGTCGACCAGCGTCGCACGCTCGATGTCGCTCTCGCGCACCAGCCACAGGGCCAGCACCGCGCCCGCGAACGAGAGCAGCGCCCCGAGCACGAGGATCTCGTTCAGCCCATGGATGAACCCCTGTTCGGCCGCGTTCCGTGCCGCATCCTGAGCTCCGGCAGGCAGACCCGAAACCGCCTGCGGCAGCGCCCCAGACGAGGTCGCCTCGAGCAAGTTACGGGCCTGGTCGCCATCGAGCGACCCACCGGCCACCTCCTGAGTCTTGGACGCCCCGGCGCCGAGGAAGATCGCGCCCCAGGCGGCAATGCCCACCGCGATCCCGACCTGGCGGAAGGTGTCGTTGATCCCCGCGGCCATGCCGCTCTGCTCCTTCGGCACGACGCTGAGGGCGACGTCGGCGATCACCGGGTTCAGCAGCCCGACGCCGATGCCGCTGACGAGGAAGCCGAGCAGCAGCGCGGTCCACTCCGAGTCCAGCTGCAGGCCGGACATCAGCAGCAGGCCGAGTCCGGTCAAAGCCAGCCCGGCGGCCATCAGGTAGCGGGCCTGGATCTTCGCCAGCGCCATCCCCGAGAGCGGCGCGACGATGAACGAGGCGACGGTGATCGGCAGGTAGCGCAGCCCCGCTTCGATCGGCGAGAGGCCGAGGAAGCTCTGCAGGAAGAGGGTCAGGTAGAGGAACAGCGCGAACATCGACCCCGAGACCGCGAAGGCCGCAAGCTGCACGCCGGTGAAGGCGCGGCGGCGGAAAAAACCAAGTGGGAGCATGGGTTGCTCGACGCGGCGCTCGATCGCGAAGAACGCCGCCATCAGCGCCGCGGCGGCGGCGAAGAGGGAGACGATCAGGGCGCTGCCCCAGCCCTCGTCGTTGCCGCGGACCAGGCCCAGGACCAGCAGGAAGAGCGCGCTCGAGAAGGTGACGAGCCCGCCCCAGTCGATCCGGGTCGCGTTCGGGTCGCGGGACTCGGCGACCTTCCAGTAGGTGACCGCGATCGCCGCGATCCCGATCGGCACGTTGATCAGGAAGACCGACTCCCAGCCGAGGCTGTCGGTCAGCACGCCACCGACCAGCGGCCCGACCGCGACCGCCATCCCGATCGTGCCGCCGTAGATCCCCATCGCCATCCCTCGTTCGGGGCCGCTGGGGAACTCCTGGGCGACCAGCGCCAGGGAGACGGCGAACATGATTGCGCCGCCGACGCCCTGCAGGCCGCGGGCGAGGTTGAGGAAGGTCGGGTCCGGCGCCAGCGCGCAGAGCAGCGAGGCGACGGAGAAGATGCCGAGGCCGATCGCGAAGACGCGCCGGCGGCCGAGCCGGTCGGCGAGCGAGCCGGCGGTCAGCACCAGCGCCGCCAGCGAGAGGGCGTAGGCGTCGATCACCCACTGCAGGTCGGTGAAGCTGCCGCCGAGGTCCTGCTGGATCGCCGGCAGCGCCGTGTTGACGACGGTGATGTCGAGCAGAAGCATGAAGGTGGCGACGCAGACCGCGCCGAGCGTCCACCACTTGCGGTTGGCGGCGCCGGGGGAGGTCGCCGCGAGATTCGAATCCATTTGAGGTCTCCTGGTCATCGAGTACAATTCGTAAGGTAGCCTGGTCAGGCACCCTTACAACACGGCGACCTTATCAGGCTCCCTGACGAAATGAACCCCGGCTCGAAAAACGCCTTCGACTGGATCCCCCTCCCGGGATTGCTCGACATCGCCTCCGAGGCGCTCTTCGCCGAGTTCCGGGCAGAGTTGGAGCGCTCGGAGTTCGGCGACATCCGCCCGACCCACGGCTGCGTCTTCCGCTTCGTCCAGGGCGAAGGGCTACGCCTCACCGACATCGCCGAGCGGGCGAAGCTGACCAAGCAGTCGGTGGGGGAGATCGTCGACGACCTCGTCGAGCGCGGCTACGCCAAGCGCATCCCGGCCCCCGACGACCGGCGCGCGAAGCTGATCTGCCTGACCGAGCGCGGCGAAGCCGCCCAGGCCCACGGCCGCAAGCTCTTCGCCAAGGTCGAGAAGCGCTGGGCCGAGCGCTACGGCGCCGAGCGGATCGCCGCGCTGCGCGAGCTGCTGGAGGAGATCGCCGCCGCCGAGGCCCCGTTCGCCGTCCCCGAGCTCGCCCACGCCGAGCCCGCCGCCGCCTGACCCGGCAGGGAAGCCGCCGCGCCCGCCGAAACATCTCCCGTGCCGTTCGACCTACGATCGACCGAGAAGCTGCTCGAGGGCCTCGTCATCCTCTTCTACGCCGCCATGGGCCTGGCCCTGCTGGCCACCCTGATGGGCTCCCCCGGCTGGGGCTTCCTCTTCCTCCTCCTCGGCTCCGCCGGCCTCGTCGCCCGCACGGCCCTGGAAATCCAGCAGCGCCCCCGCGGCCGGGTCGCCCAAAGCCCGCCGCCTCCCGCCAACCGCTGAGAAGTGGGGGCCTCGGCCGGCCGGGAGGGATGGGCGGCTTGAACTTCACCTCGAAAGGATGAAAAGCTCCCGAGCGGCGTGACGGGACAGAGCGAACTCAATGAGCTGCTCGGGGGGATCAATTTTTCCTCTACCGCGCGGGGGAAGTACCGGGGAGTGGCTGAGTTCCTGGCATCCCTGCTGGGATTGCCGCCGCAAGAGGTCTACGTCACTTACGTCTCGGGAGGGTCCAAGAACGATCTTCAGCGGGCGGATCAGGCCAAGGATTCACACAAGGTCCTCTTTCTCATCCTCGATGGTGACTATGTCGACACCAGCTCGAGTCGCCTAGCGCCACTGATCGCGGCAGAGCAACGAGAGGCCATCATCCTCGGGGTCGAGGATGGCCAAGGCGAAGGAACCGTTCCAGTACGCCGAATCCTTCGAGCCAAGAACGGCCTTCCTACTGCCGACCTGGCAGCCGTCTTTCCCGACGCAGAAGTCATAACCGTCGGCAGTTCTCCCGATCTGCCCTTGTTCACCGAAGAGGATTGCGAGCTCTTCGCCAGGACCTCGGGCAAACCGTGGGCGGATATCAGTGACCTCGATAAGCAGTTGGGGAAAGACATCACCCAACGTCTCAAACGTCTGGCCGTGACCACCGCGGCCGCGCAACCCGGAAGCCTCGACTGGGCCCCTGCAGTCTCGCGCCACCTGAAGCAACCTACGTCCACCCAGCCGCCAAGCGGTCACCAAGACCTCTGGTGCTGCGTTTACCCAGCAACGGCGCCGACCAAGTCCCATGCCCTCCAGGTGGCCTTAATCATCAAGGCCGAGGGTGCTGAGCTCTGTTTCTGTCTCGGCTCTGGACAAACCAGCGGTAGCGGCGCAAGGGAAGCCAAAGAGCTCTACGCCGCGGCTCGATTGCGTCTTCGAGAATTGTCCGCTGATCTTCGAGCGCAGCTCGGGGAGGCAACTGCTGGCTTCGATCTTCGCCGCCAATGGCGTGACCCCGGCGCTAATGACTTCGAGAACTTGGATGCCTGGCTTTCGCATGCCGCCTCGAGCAGCGGCTCTTCGGCGAGTATCTCTCGCGATTTCAGCCGGGAAGAAGTCGAGTCGATGGGCAGCGGTCTCTCGGAGGAATTCACCAGGCTGGCGAGGCAGTTGCTGCCGGTGTTCGAATGGGTCTACGGGGGGCATGAAGTTCCGTCGGGCGAGCTCACCGTCGAGGCGGTGCGTGCCGAGGTAGGTGACCTGCGAATCGAGGAAGACGTCTACGCGGCTTTGATTGCGTCACTGCGCAGCGGAAAGCACGTAATTCTCACCGGGCCGCCAGGAACTGGAAAGACGACGCTGGCCGAGGCGGTTTGCAGGGCTGCGGCAGCCTCTGGTCGCACCAAGGGGCATCTGCTCACGACGGCAACCTCCGACTGGACTACCTACGAGACGATCGGAGGGCTCCGACCTACGCCAGGCAAGACCCTAGAGTTCCGGGAGGGGATCCTCCTGGAAGCAATTCGTGACGACCGGTGGCTGGTCATCGACGAGCTCAATCGAGCGCCTTTCGATCAGGCCTTCGGACAACTTTTCACCGTGCTTTCGGGCCAGTCGGTGGTTCTTCCCTACGTTCATCCGGATGACAAGGGCCGGATTTCGATCGTTCCCCCTGATGGGGTCGTCCCGGAGAACTCCACGCCGGTTCAGCTAAGGGAGGGCTGGCGTCTGGTGGCGACGATGAATGTCTTCGACAAGGACCTCCTCTTCGAGATGTCCTATGCGCTGATGCGACGGTTCGCATTCGTGGAAGTGGCGGCGCCACCAACTGCTGTCTACGAAGAACTGATCGATGAACGCGCCGGCGCCGTCACCCTGGCGGCTCGCGCTTCAAAGGCCCTGCTGCCCGTGCGGGAGGTCAAGGAGATCGGTCCCGCTAGCTTCCTCGACCTCACCGCCTTCTTCGTTGAGCGGCTTAGGGTCGGAGAAGTCTCGGTGGATGACCTGATCGTGCAGGGCTTCTATGGCTATCTACTGCCCCAGTTCGAGGGGATCGAAGAGCAAGAGGGCAGGGAGTTGCTGGCGCATCTGAAAGGCGCTTTGAACTCCAGGCAACGTGGGCGCTTGATCGATGCTCTCGTTGACGTCTTGGGGCTCGAGCGCGTTTCCCTCGAGCAGACGCCGAAAGCGATTGCAATGAACGAAGAGAACGACTGAAAGACCTCGCCTGGAAGAGGACGGAACTGCTGGCGCGGTTTCGCGAGGACTTCTGGCGCTACCTGAGTCCGGCCTCGAGTCGGACCGAGTTCCTCGCTCTGGCCGCAGCCCTGGTGCGGATGCCCCCCGAGGCCATCGCCGAGTTGGGCGAGATCGAGTTCCTCATCAGCACCGAGGTGGAGGCGCTTCTCGAGGAGTTACCGACCTCCATGCGGCAGCTGGCAACGACGGCGATTGCGGCGGAGGACTACGACCCAGAGCGTGTCGCTGGTTCCCCTCGCTGGGCGCGCACGACGTCCTACCAGGCAGTAACGGGTCTGGACCACATCATCGTGACCGCGCCGGCCCGGCGCAGTCATGACACGGCAGAGAACCGACTGCTCGCCTTCCTGCTCGAGGAGATTGCCGTGATCGGCTCACGGATGCGTTGGTACAGCTCCCGAGGCGGAATCCAGGCGGAGGTAGTTCGCCGTCGTACTGACTCCGCGCGCCGGTGGCGACAGGCGCGGTCTCTGAGCGGAGTCACTCCACGAGCGCCCACTGCGCGGGAGATCCGCCGAATCCGCTCCGGCCGGCGCGCCAGGAGGTATCGATGCGCTCTTGCCGCGTTCGAGAGCCATCGTGACCTGATTGCCAAGGGCGACGTGGCCAGCCTGAGGCAGGCGTTGGAGAGAGGTGCGCTGGCGGTGACCGATCCAGCCACCGTCCTCGAGATCCTCGTCACCTTTGCGATCGCCGCCGAACTGGAGAGGACCTGGGATATCGAGCCGTTGCACATCGTGCATGTGGGAGACCTGCGGATGAATGCAAGTCGAGGTTCCCAGAGGCTCGAATTGATCTACCAGTCGGTGCCACAGGATTTGAAAGCCGCCTCTCCCTACCTGGATATTTTGGACGTTCACGGCATCAGGCCGGTAACCCGGCGGCCTGACCTCGTCCTGCGAGTGACCGACGGCGATCGGTGCCGTTGGTGCCTGGTAGAGGTGAAGGGGGGAGAGGTCGGGACCGAGAAGCTTGCCCGGCGGGCCGCCTTCGACCTCCATGCCTACCGCCGCACCTTCGCGCCTGCACTGGATGGGCAGTCGAGAGACCGGCCCTACGGAATTGGAGTGGTCTGGGGCGAGGACCTGCGCCCTCGCCCCGGCGATGTCGCGCTCTGCAGCGTCGATCGGATCGGGGAAGCTCTCTCGCTCGTTCTCGACTAGGAGGGATTCGCCAATCCCTCCAAGCTCCTGTTGCCGAGATCCGCGTTGTTTCTCCAACCGCTAGATTTGCCTCCGGGCCGCTCCAGCGGCCCATCCCGAAGCACCCCTCGGGGGCGTAGCTCAGTTGGTTAGAGCGCCGGCCTGTCACGCCGGAGGTCGCGGGTTCGAGTCCCGTCGCTCCCGCTTCGGCGTGAATCTGTTTTGGGGACGGGCGGGGTCTTCGGGGGATGAGCAAGACCTTCGTGACTTTTGCCCGCGAGGAGCTGATTGCGAGGGTGGCTATGGCCGAAGAGCGGGTGTGGCTCGCCAGTCCCTTTCTCACGGCGCCGATCGCGGCGCGGATCGCTGACGCCGCCGCCGAGGCGAAAGGCGGAGTGCTGCGACTGCTGACCGCGCTCGTGCCGAGGAGCGTTCAGGCCGGGGTTCTGAGCACGACCGGCCTCTCTGTGTTGCTCGAGGCCGGCTTCGAGATCGCGAGCATCCCCAACCTGCACGCCAAGGTCTCCCTGGTCGACTCGGACTGGGGACTGGTCGGCTCGGGCAACCTCACCGGGACTGGTCTCGGCGGTGAGGAGGGGGGCAACCTGGAGCTCGGGGTCCGGCTCTCTTCCGGTCAGAGGGCCGAGGCTGCGGAGCTGTTTGCGGATTGGTGGGAGGCAGCCGATCCGGTCACCCCCGACCTGATCGCGGCCTTTGCAGCTCTGCCCGAGTTCTCCTCGTCGCACGAGCAGCCACCTCCCGTCGGCGAGCCCCTCGGTCTGGTTGGGGACCCGGGTCTCGAGGAGGTCCTGGCCGAGGATGCAGCGACCGCGGCAGGCCGCAGCTACTGGATCAAGTCGAACTACCACCGCCCCGACGATGCGCAGTGGTGGCACCGGAACTGGATCAGCGACTGGCGACAGGGGCCCTACGAGATAGGAGACCTGATCGTCCTCTACCTGAGCGCCCGGGACGGTGGCCCGGCGTGCTGCCCCGCGGTCGTCGAGGTCACGGCCACCTCACGACATGATCCCGAGTGGGTTCGCAGCCACCGGGACGTCGGCGCCGCCGATCGGTGGCCGTATGTGACTGAGACCGCCGTCGTAGGAGAGGTCCTGCCGGAGGCGGGAGCCAAGCTCTCCGTCATCGCCAAGAACGGGCAGTCCGTCCAGGGTGGTTACTGCTCCATCTCCCGCGGGGAGTTCGAGTTGATGGTGAGGGCGATGCTCGGGGCGACCCACGTGTCCGGGTAAGCCACCACCCAGCACCCAATAATCCGGAAGCGAGAGGCAAGATTTTTCGAAAAGCCCGCATCTTCCGTCCCCGGCGGGAGTTGTGCTGAGTACTGTGCTGGGGATGAGTCAGGCGAGTGCCGGGCGGGGGCGTGAATTTGGTTTCGGGCGCATCGGTGCCGTGTGCGCGGTGGTCCTTGTCTGGGCGCTGCTGGTTCCGGCGAGTAGCGGGGCCGTTACCGGTGGGACGATCGCCGGGACGGTGCGGGCTGTCGCCGGCGGGGCACCGCTGGAAGGGGTCGAAGTCTGCGCCTTTCCGCTCTCGGGCCCCGGCTTCGGCGGCTGCGACTTCTCGGCGGCGAACGGGGGCTACGCGATCGAAGGCGTCGATCCCGGCAGCTACCGCGTCAGCTTCGAAAGCTCGGCTCCGACCTACCTCGACCAGTACTACGACCACGCGAGCGGCTGGTTCGACGCCGACTCGGTCTCGGTCAGCGAAGGGGCGACGACCAGCGGGATCGACGCCGACCTGGAGGAGGCGGGGTCGATCTCCGGCACCGTCACCGATGCCGTCGGCGGGGAACCGATCGAGGGCATCCAGGTCTGCGCCGAAAGCTCCTTCAACTCGAGCTGTGCCACCACCGGCGCCGACGGCACCTATGCGATCGAAGGTCTGAGCGAGGGCAGCTACGAAGTCGCCTTTCGCGGCTTCTTCGTGGAAACCGGCCCCGACGAATACGAGCCCCTCAACTACATCCGCCAGTACTACGACGGGAAGTCCAGCGAAGAAGACGCGGACCCGGTCGCGGTAGTAGCCGGCGAGGACACGCCGGGGATCGACGCCGAGCTGGAGGAAGGGGCCGAAGTGGCCGGCAGCGTGACCGCCGCCTCTGACGGGGAACCCCAGGAAGGCGTCGAAGTCTGCCTCTACGCGGCGACGAGCGGCAACAGGGTGCGGTGCGGCGACACCGACGAAAACGGTGATTACCTCCTCTTCGGCGTCCCGGGCGGCAGCTACAAGGTCGGCTTCGGGATCGAAGCCTTCAACTTCGCCTATGCCCCGCAGTACTACGACGACGAGCCGACTTTCGCGGACGCGGACGTTGTCGCCCTCTCGGTCGGCGATCGGGCGAGCGACATCGATGCCGCCCTCCGCGAGGCCGGGAAAGTCGCCGGCACGGTCACCGCCGCCGCGACCGGGAACGCCGTCGAGAACGCCCAGGTATGCGCCTCGCCGGTGGGCAGCGGCGGGCCGAAGTGCGCCTCGACCGACGCCGACGGCGGGTACACGATCGTCGGCGTGCGAGCCGGGAAATACACGGTCTCATTCGGCGGCTCCCCCGCCTACCTGACCCAGTACTACTCGGGCAAGACCAGCTTCGGCGAAGCCGACCGGATCACGGTCGCCGACGAAGCGACCACCCCCGGGATCGACGCGGCACTGCAGCCCGCCGGGCGGATCGAAGGAAAAGTCACCGCCGCGGCAAGCGGCAAAGCCCTCTCCGGGGTCGAAGTCTGCGCGGTCAAGTCCACCGCGAACTCCTTCTTCCCAGGCGGTGCCTGCGTCCAGTCCGGTTTCGACGGGACCTACGCGGTCGGCGGGCTCGTAGGCGGCGGCTACGACGTGCGCTTTTCCCCGAGCTTCGGGGAAGTCGCACCCGGTCAGTTCGGAAAACTCAACCTGCTCACCCAGTACTACAAAGGCGGTCTCACCCGCACCGAGGCCGACCCCGTTGGAGTCACCGTCGGTAACGCGACGACGGGGGTCGACGCGGCCCTGCTGACCGGAGGCAGCATCAGCGGCACCGTGCTCGGTGCCGACACGGGCGAAGGAATCGGAGCCTCCGTCTGCGCGCTCCCGACGGTGCGCCAGGGCGATGAAGCCTGCGCCTTCGCCGATGCCGACGGCGGGTACACGCTGCGAGGCCTGCGCAGCGGCAGCTACAAGGTGCGCTTCGCGCCCGGGCCCTCTGACCTCACCTACGTGCGGGGGTTCTACGACGGCAAGGCGACCAGGGCCGAGGCGAACCCGGTCTCCGTCGTCGCCGGCGCCACGACCAGCGGTATCGACGGCGAGCTCGAGCGGGGCGGGCGGATCGCCGGCGTCGTCACCGATGCCGACGGCGGAGCCCCGCTGGCGGGGATCGAAGTCTGCCTCTCGAACTTCGGAACCTGCGACGCGACCGCCGCCGACGGCAGCTACGAGCTCGAGGGGCTGGCGACTGGCAGCTACAAGGTCCGCTTCGAAGGGCGCTTCGCCAACCGGAAGTACGTGCAGGTCTTCTACCAGGACGCGGCATCGGCGAGCGCGGCTCAGAAAGTTCCGGTGACGCTGGGTCAGACGACCGCCAACGTCAACCAGGAGCTGCACGAGGGCGCTCGCGTGTCGGGGACCGTGTTCGACGCCGCCAGCGAAGACCCGCTGGCGAACATGACCGTATGTGCGACCGAGCCGGATACCGGAGCGGGGAGTTGCGACCAGACGGACGAGCTCGGCGGGTACGTGATCGAAGGCCTGGGGGCAGCGGACTATCGCGTCCGGTTCTCCAATCAGGGCTCCTATCCGCCGGGCACCAATGCCAAATACCTCCCCCAGTACTTCGACGGCGTCACCGATCCCGACCAGGCGACGCTGCTGAGCCTGGAGCTGGGTGAGAACGCCGAAGCCGTCGATGCCGAGATGGAGGTGGGCGGCAACATCGACGGGTTGGTCACCCTCGCCTCCAACCACGCTCCGGTGTCCGGGGTGGGGGTGTGTCTGGTGTTCGAGAGCGAAGAAGAAGCCGAAAAGTGCAGCTTCACCGACGGGGACGGCCATTACCTTCTCGAGGGCATCTCCACCGGCACCCACCGGGTCGCCTTCTATCCCGGATATCTCGCACCGTTCGAACCGCCGAACCTGCTGCGCCAGTACTACGACGGGGTTCACCACCTCGCCGAAGCGACCCCGGTCGCGGTCACTGCCGGCGCGACCACGCACGGCATCGACGCCGACCTGATCGCGGGCGGGACGATCACCGGCCTGATTACGGCGGCCGCCGGTGGAGAACCGCTCGAAGGAGTCGAAGCCTGCGCCTACGAAGTCGGCGGCGAAGGCGAGATTTACGGCTGCGCGAACTCCAATGCCCACGGCGAATACGCGATCGCGCGCCTGCCCGGCGGCTCCTACAAGGTGCGCTTCAGCGCCTTCTTCACCGAACCGAGCGAATACTCATTCGAAGAAGGCGAAGAACCCGACCGGCAGGAAGAATTCGCCACTCAGTACTACAGCGGCAAAGGCTCGCTGGCGACCGGGCTGCCGGTGGCTGTGACCGCGGGCGGGACGACGGCGGGAATCAACGCCCAGATGTACGAGCCCGGCACGATCATCGATGAACCACCCGACGACGACGACGGCTCGTCGCCACCTCCGCCGGCCACGCCGGCCCCGGTCGTCACGGCTCCCCCAGTGACGAAACCCAAACCGCTGAAGTGCCGGAAAGGGTTTCGGAAGAAGGTCGTCAAAGGCAAGCGGCGGTGCGTCAAGAAGCACCGGGCGAAACACCACCGCCAACGGCGCTAGCGATTAGTAGCGCGGCGGCTGCTCCCGGTACGCCGGATCCCGGACTTCGCGCCGTTCTTCCACCGGCGCCTCGCCGGGAGGGAGCGGCCGCGCCCGGCGGGACCAGACGATTTCCTGGAAGAGGCCGATCAGGAGGCCAGCGGCTCCGGCTACCATCAGGATCACGCCGATGGTGTCGATACTGAGGCCCTTGACGTGGATGTTGGTAGCGAACTTGAGGATCGCGCCCACGGCTATGAGGAAGATGCCTGCTCCGATGGTCATGCCGGGGGAATACCCGCGGGTTGGATCGACAAACCGATGCGGACGGCTGTCGTTTCCGAGGTTTTCCTCGCTATAGGCGGGAGAAGTTCGGAAGGGTTCAGGCTTGGAGGGAGGTCCAGAGCTTGCGCTCCGCTCCGAGCACCTGCTCGGCGCCCTCGCCGACGGCGCGCCACAGCTCCGGGCGCGGCTCGTCGCTCTCGCTCGCCGCTTTGAATGACTCGGCCAGCTCGGTCCAGCGGGTCGCCGCCTCCGCCGCCAGCCCCGCCTCCTCGCGCCCGGCTTCGGCCAGGAAGCGCGAGTACATCAGGCGGAAGCAGCCGCCGCCGGTGCCGCGGCGCTCGATCACCTGGTAGGCGAAGCGGGCGCACCACTGCCAGTCCTCGACCGCCTCGGGCCACGAGCCGGCCTCGGCCGCCAGTCGCTCGAGGGCGGGGATGCCGCCGAACTCGCCGAAGGGCGGCTCGAGCATCTCGGTGGCCGCGCGCTGGATCGCCTGGGGCACCGCGGCCATCAGCGCTTCGCGGTCGAGTTCCCCCGCGTTCGTGAACATGTGGCCTTCGAGCGGGTAGGCCGGGTGACCGCTGTGGCGGGCCCGGGCCAGGTTCTCCAGGCGCGTCGTCTGCAGCTCCTCGAAGCCGGTGTCGGCTAGATGGGCGACGTCGGCGTCGTAACCGGCCAGCACCACCGCGTGCCCGGGGAAGTGGGCCGAGTTGCCGTAGTGGTCGAGGTAGAAGATGTCGGTCAGCAGTAGCGCCGGGCGCCCGCCGTCGACCGTCCCTCGCGCCGCCTCCCATGCCGCCTCACCCTCCTCCTCGGCGAAGGTCCGCAGCTCCAGGGCCGCACCGGTCAGCTCGCGGAAGGTCTCCTCCAGCCGCGCCGTGCGGCCGTTGAACCAGCGGCTCGGCGAGGCGTCGTCGAGCGCCAGGTAGTAGAAGCCGGCGCCCGCCCCCAGCCCGAAGGCCATCTCCTCGCTGATCTCGACCCCGTGAAAGGCGAGCAGGTTGCGCAGCGCGGTCGAGCCGCAGTGGTTGCCGGGGGTGTGCACGAACCCTGGGACGGAGGTCATCGCCCAATAGTCTCTCGCGCCGATGGAGGAACTGGATCTGAAGCTCCTGCGCTGGATGCGCACGCACGGCCACTCGCCGGGCCTCGAGGGTGCCGCGATGGCGCTCGGCAAGGCCGGCAACAACGGCCTCGTCTGGCTCGTGCTCGGCTCGGTGCTGGCGATCATCGACAGCTCGCGCTGGGAGTCCTGGCTGATCTGCGCCCTGCTCGGCCCGATCGCGATCGGGCTCAACTACGCGATCAAGCTGGCGGTGAAGCGGCCGCGGCCGGTGCTCGAGGGCCTGCCGCCGCTCGGCGGCGCCCCCAGCTCGCTCAGCTTCCCCTCCGCCCACGCCACCTCCTCCTTCGCGGTGGCGACGGCGATGGTCCGCGTCGACCCGGCGATGGCCGGCGCCTTCGTCGTCGCCATCGCCCTCTCTCTCGGCCGCCCCTACCTCGGCATGCACTACCCGTCCGACGTCCTCGCCGGCGCCTTCATCGGCGTCGCCCTGGGCCTGATCGTCCCGCTCTCCTCCTGATGGAGGCCATGGCATGAAGGTCGGAATCGTCGGGCTGCCGAACGCCGGCAAGTCGACCCTCTTCAACGCCCTGACCAAGGGCGGCGCGCAGACGGGCGACTACCCCTTCACGACGATCGAGCCCAACGTCGCCGTCGCCCTGGTGCCCGACGAGCGGCTGGAGCAGGTCGCCGAGACCGTCGGCAGCTCCGAACTGGTGCCGGCGAAAATCGACTTCCACGACATCGCCGGCCTGGTCAAGGGCGCCTCCGAAGGCGAGGGGCTGGGCAACCAGTTCCTCGCCTCGATCCGCGAGACCGACGCGATCTGCCACGTCGTCCGCTGCCACACCGAGTCCGACGTCCCGCACCCCGACGGCCGTGTCGACCCGCTCGCCGACATCGAGACGATCGAGACCGAGCTCGTGCTCGCCGACTACGACCAGGTCGAGCGCCGGCTCGGGCGCGTCGGCAAGCAGGCGAAGACCGGCGACAAGGAGGCGATCGCCGAGCACGGCTGGCTGACCGCGGTGCACGAGGCGCTCGCCGCCGGCCGCCCGGCGCGGAGCATCCCCGTCCCCGATGCGGCGCCGAACGCCGCGCAGAACCTGCAGGGGCTGACGACGAAGCCGATCCTCTACGTCGCCAACGTCGACGAGGGCGACGCCGAGGCTCCCGAAGCGGTCGTCTCCCACGCCAACGCGGTTGGCGCCGGGGTGGTCGCGGTCAGCGCCCGGATCGAGGGCGAGCTGGCCGAGCTCGACCCCGCCGAAGCCGAGGAGATGCGCGAGTCCTACGGGGTCGAGGGAAGCGGCCTCGCCCGCCTCGTGCGCGCGGCCTACGACCTGCTGGAGCTGATCACCTTCTTCACCGCCGGCGAGGGCAAGGAGGCGGTTGCCCGGCCGCTGCACCGCGGCGCCACCGCCCTGGAGGCGGCAGGAACCATTCACACCGAGATCATGGAAGCGTTCGTCAAAGCCGAAGCGATCGGCTGGCAACAGCTGGTCGAGTGCGGCGGTTACGCCCCCGCCCGTGACAAGGGGCAGCTGCGAATCGAGGGCCGCGACTACCTCGTGCAGGACGGCGACGTGATCACGATCAAGGTCTGATCGCCGAGCCGCGTCTGCGGCTGAGACCTGACCGCCCCGCCGATCGGTGCTGCATCGGGGCGGAACCCTTCAGGCCTCAGCCACCCTTGTGAATGGAGGTGGCCGGGTAGGTCTGCCCGCATCCGCTGAACCGCATACGCATCACCTCCTTCCCGCGCCGGAAGCGTCCTCCTCGGCGACATACCGGTTCCTATTACTTCGGTCGGCTCTAGTAAAGGGCTCTACCTAGCCATTTTCCCGCAATGTCCGAGCATTTATGCCCTAATGTGATCGCTCCTAGGATGTCGAACAATCGAAAGGGTCGGGGCATGGACAAGAGGGAGTTCGAGGGGAAGAAGCGCAGCGTGACGATTTTCAACGCCCTCAAGCACCCGCTGCGGGTACGGATCCTCGAAATCCTCAACGAAGGCCCGCGGAGCCCCAGCCAGTTCGTCGAGGAAGGGCTGGTTCCGCGCGCGAGCTACAACAGCTACCAGCAGGCCCTCTCGCTCGCCTCCTACCACTTCCGCGAGCTGGAGAAAGAAGGCTGCCTGGAGGTCGTCGAATCGATCCCGCGGCGGGGCGCCGTCGAGCACGTCTACCGGGGGCTGGCGCGCGTTTTCATCGACGACGCCGAATTCGAGGAAATGGACCCGGCGACCCGCCGCCAGCTCTCCCGCATCTCCCTGCAGGGGATGATCGCCAGGGCCGACCGGGCTATCGCCGAAGACACCTTCGACACGCGCGCCGACCGCCACCTGACCTGGATGCCGATGCAGCTCGACGAGCGCGGCTGGAAGGAACTGATCGCCAGGCTGGCGACGACCTTCGCCGAGCTCACCCAGATCCGCCGAGACGCCAAGGACCGGATCGCCTCCTCCGGCGCCGAGGTGATCCCCGCGACGGTGGCGATGCTGGGCTTCGAGTCGCCGCCCCCACCGCCTTTGCGTGGGTGACTAGCTGAACCGGAGCGGGAGACCCGCCCCAGACACATCTCGCTATGGCTCGATGTTGAGTGTCTGGGGAGGGTGTCCCGCTCCGGTCTTTCACAGTTAGAGTTGCTTGATGGAGGAACGGGCCCGGTTTCCTGAGGTCGCCGCCAAGGCCGGCCACTACGAGAGCTTCTACATCAAGGCCTGTCGGCCGGATGGGGGGCAGGGGGTGTGGATCCGCCACACCGTCCACAAGCGCCCCGGGGCCGAGCCCAACGGCTCGATCTGGTTCTGTCTCTTCGACCGCGAGGCCCCGGCGCCGCGGGCGACCAAGGTGACGGTGCCGGCGGCGCGGCTCGAGGCGCCCGCCGGCGACTGGCTCCGCGTCGCCGACGCAACGATCGGCGCGGGCCGTGCTGAGGGCTCGATCGATACCGACGCGCTCAGCGCTTCCTGGTCCTTCACCTTCGAGGGCGACGCCGAGCCCTGCAAGTACCTCCCGGCGGACTGGCTCTACCGGGCGCCACTGCCGAAAACCAAGTTCCTCGCGCCCTTCCCCGACGCCCGCTTCCAGGGCCGGCTGGAGATCGACGACGAACCCTTCGAGCTGAGCGGCTGGCCGGGGATGATCGGCCACAACTGGGGGACCGAGCACGCCGAGCGCTGGGTCTGGCTCGAGGGCACCGGTTTTCCCGACGCCCCCGGCACCTACTTCGACGCCGGCGCCGCCCGCGTCCGCCTCGGCTCCCGGGTCAGCCCCTGGATCCCCTCGGGGATGCTGGTCCTCGACGGCGAGGCGCACCGGCTCGGCGGCCTCGGCGCGATCCGCTCGGCCCGGATCGAGGAGCAGCCGACCGTCTGCTCCTTCTCCCTCCCCGGCAAGGACATCGTCGTCCACGGCCGCATCGCCGCGCCGGAGAAGGACTTCGTCGGCTGGGTCTACGCCGACCCGACGGGCCCCGAGCACCACACCGTCAACTGCTCGGTCGCCGACCTCGAGCTGACGGTCGAACGCCCCGGCCTACCGCCGCGCGAGCTGAACCTCCCCGGCGGCGGCGCGTACGAGCTGGGAATGAGAGAGACAGATCACGGCATCCCGATCCAGCCGTACCCCGACGGCTGAGTGTCGCTTTTGTCCCCTGGGGGGAGACAAACTCGACACGGGGTTGGCGCGCGACGGTACTGGTGGATTTGGTTCACGGTCGCGCCGCTCGTGGCTTGGACGCTGGTGCGCGTCCTCGGCCTCGACCGCGGCGTGCCGCTGGTGCCGGTGATGGCGTTCACGCCCTATGTCGCCGTCGCGGCGTTCCTCGTCACCGGCCTGGCGCTCGCCCTGCGCAACTGGCCGGCGGCCGCGGTCGCCGGGCTGGCGACGCTCTGCCTCGCGCTGGCCGTCCTGCCGCGGGCGATCGGCGATGGCACCGTCGATCCGGAAGGTCGCGAGACGCTCACCGTTCTCTCGGCCAACGTCTACCGCGGCAAAGCCGATCCGGCGGCGCTGGTCGCGCTGGTCGAGCGCAACGAAGCCGACCTGCTCGCCGTGCAGGAGCTGACGCCGCGCTTCGCCCGTGGGCTGCGCCAAGCCGGAATCGGCCGTCTCCTGCCGCACGCGGTCGTCGAGGTCCGCCGGGGCGCGGCCGGGGGAGGGATCTACTCGCGACTGCCGCTCCGCCCGGTGGCGGCGCGGTCACCGACCTTCTTCCGCCAGCCGCGTGTCTCCCTGCAACTGCCCGGCGGCCGCCAGGCCCGGCTCGTCGACGTCCACCCACTGACCCCCGGGCGCACCGGGATCGACGTCTGGGAAGACTCCCTCGGCGACCTGCCGGCGACGGGGGAGGGGGTGCCCTGGATCCTGGTCGGCGACTTCAACGCGACGCTCGACCACTCGCGGTTGCGCGAAGTTCTCGACCGCGGCTACCGCGACGCGGGCGCCGTCGCCGGCGAGGGCCTCGTCCCGACCTGGCCGAATCGCGACCACGACCTGCCGCCGGTGATCACCATCGACCACGTTCTCGCCGACGAGCGCCTGGGGATCGTCGACTACGGCGTCGAAGACCTGCCGGGCTCAGACCACCGCTCGATCCACGCCGAGCTGGCGCTGCCCGCGGCGAGCGGTTAGTCGCCGCCGACGACCTTCTCGAAGGTCATCCAGGTGTCGTAGCCGCCGAGCGCGACCGAGAGCTGCGAGCCGGTGACGGTCGAGGTGCCGGCGGTCCCGATCAGCTTGGCGCTGACGATCCGGGGGGAGACGCCGGTCTTGGTGATCACGACCTGTTTCAGCTTCCCCTGCAGGTAGGCGCCGAGCCGCGAGCTGATTTCCGGGCCGCTGAAGTTCAGCGTCCATTTGTGCAGCGGGCAGTAGTAGTCGTAGGGATCGGGGACGCCGACCAGGTAGGGGACGGGGGAGCCGAAGACGTTGACGGCGCTCTCGGTGTGGCCGCCCGAGCAGGCCGAGTAGAGCGTCTGGGCGACGTCGCCCCCGTACATCACGACCTGGCCGCGGGTCGCGGCGACCGCGGCGTTGGTGCTGGCGTACTCGCTTTCCAGCCCCTCGTAGACCTGGCTGCGGGTGTCGGAGTAGAGGTCGAAGCCGTTGCCGCCGACGTCGCCGGTGATCGCGATCGAGCGCACCGCCACCGCGTGGGCCTTCAGCTCCTCGGGCGGCCACGAGGGCGGCACCTCGTTCGACATCACCCCTTTGGCGTACTGCTCGATCGCCAGCGCGTTGACGATGTTGAGCGAGCCGGCGTCGCTTTCGGTCGGCACCGTCTCCAGGGCTCCGCGGAAGGTCCCCTGGCCGGCGATCGCGATCCTGCCACGCCCCGCGGCCCGCAGTTTCCGCCCGCAGCTGGCGAGCCGTTTGCCGCCGGAGCTGCGCAGCACCACCGAGCCGCCGCTGCGGTGCGCCTCGTAGCTGCGGCCCGGGTCGAGCTGGGCGCCGCAGGCGCTGGTCGCGCCGCTGAATTCGACGTCGCCGGGGGAGATGTCGAGCAGGACCCGGACGATCCGGGTCTTTTCCAGCGTTCCGAGACTGGTCCCCGTGTAGTAGTGGCCGAGGATGAAGCGGTAGTTCTTACCGGCCTTGGCGTAGCCGTAGGCGCCGTAGGCGCTCATCCCCACCCCGTGGCCGAAACCGCGCCCGTGGACGACCCAGCTGACGCTGGCTCCGGCGGCGACCGGGTAGAGGGACAGGAGAACCACAGCCGCCCCCCAGGCGGCCGCGCAGGCACGGATCCTCTTGCTCACAGCCTTGGACATCTCTAGGCCAACAGATTCAACGTTGCGGAGTAGCGGCCTGCATGGGCGGGGGCGTACGCTGGACGGAGACGAAATTCGGAGGAGGAAGCGATGGCGACGCAGACCGTAGAGGCAACCGACCACAAGCTCCTCGCCGCCGGCGAGTGGCAGGCGACCGGCGAGTGGGCCGAGGTGAAGAGCCCCTACGACGGGACGGTCGTCGGGCGGGTCGCGCAGGCCGACGAAGCGCTCGCCGAGCGGGCGATCGAGGCCGCGCACGAGGCTTTCCAGGAGGCCGACTTCCCCCAGCACCGCCGCGCCGCGGTGCTCGAGCGGGCGGCCGAGCTGGTCGCCGAGCGCCGCGACGAGCTGGCGGCGACGATCGCCGCCGAGGCCGGCAAGCCGATCAAGACGGCGACGGTCGAGGCCGAACGCTGCGTCTCCACGCTCGAGTTCTCCGCCGTCGAGGCGCGCAAGCTGACCGGCGGCACGGTGCCGATGGAGGCCGCGACGGCGGGCGTCGGCAAGCTCGGCGTGATGCTGCGCGTCCCCTACGGGGTCGTCGGCGCGATCAGCCCCTTCAACTTCCCGCTCAACCTCGTCGCTCACAAGCTCGGGCCGGCGATCGCCGCCGGCAACGCCGTCGTCCTCAAGCCCGCCGGACAGACGCCGATCTCGGCCCTGAAGCTGGCCGAGATCCTGGTCGAGGCGGGCCTGCCGGAGAGCTGGCTCTCGGTCGTGCCGGGACCCGGCTCCAAGGTCGGCAACAAGATCGTCGAGCACCCGCTGACCAAGGCGATCACCTTCACCGGCTCGGCCCCGGTCGGCTGGGACATCCGCTCAAAGGTTCCGCACAAGAAGGTCAACCTCGAGCTCGGCTCCAACGCGCCGCTGATCGTCAACGACGACGGCGACTGGGAGGCGGCCGCCGACAAAGCCCAGATCCACGCCTTCTCGCACGCCGGCCAGAGCTGCATCTCGATCCAGCGAATCCTCGTCCACGAGGCCGTCGCCGACGAGTTCACCGCGCGGCTGGTCGCCAACGTCGAGAAGCTGACCGTCGGCGACCCGCTCGACGAGGGCACCGACGTCGGGCCGCTGATCACCCCCGACGATCGCGACCGGGTCAAGCAGTGGGTCGACGAGGCGGTCTCCGGCGGGGCGGAGCTCTTGACCGGCGGCGAGCTGGTCGACGAGGGCCGCTGCCTGGCGCCGACGCTGCTGAAGGCGCCGCCGAAAGCGGCCAAGGTCTGGTGCGAGGAGATCTTCGGCCCGGTGGCGACGATCGACACCTTCTCCGAGTTCGACGAGGCGCTCCGCCTCGCCAACGACTCCAAGTTCGGCCTCCAGGCCGGCGTCTTCACCCGCGACATCGGCCGCGGCCTGCGGGCGGGGCGCACGCTCGAGTTCGGCGGCGTCCTGATCAACGAGGTCCCGACCTTCCGCACCGACCAGCAGCCCTACGGCGGCGTCAAGGATTCCGGCAACACCCGCGAGGGCCCGGCCTACGCCGTCTACGAGCTGACCGAGGAGCGGTTCGTCACCCTGCAGGGCTAGCTCCGCCGCCGGCTCCCCCGCCGTTCCTCGCGTCGCAGCGTGTCTCCGATCAGCCAGAGCATCGGCGGCCAGAGGCCGACGAAGAGGGCGCGGCGTTCGGCGTTCCCGCGTTCGTCCTCGCCGATCGTCTTGGCCCGCAGCCAGAGTGCGATGCAGAGCACGATCGACGCCAACGAGAGGCCGTAGAGGTAATCGCTCCGCGGTCCGAGCTTGCTGCGTTTGCGACGGGGGAAAGCCATGCAGTGGGCCTACCCGGATCGCCCGCCCGGTCAACCGGTGCTGTGCCGAGCGAACGGGTAGGGCAGGGAGATGGGCAAACCTCACCTGCAGAGCGCGGGCCGGCGCTGGGCGACCGCGGCGCGATGGCCGCTCGGCGTGGGGCTCGCCGCTTGGCGATACATGTGGAGCATCACCCCGGTGCACCGCTGGGAGATGAGCGGCGACTGGCCGGCTGACGCACCACCTCGGCTGCCGGCGGACCTCGACCTCTCCGAGGTGCAGCGCTTCGAGGACGGGGTCGGGCCGCTGGTCCACCGGATCTACCGCACCCGGATCGTCGGGACGACCATCTCCCCCGAGCAGTTGATGGCACGCATGACGGAGAACCTCGACGGCGTCGCTCCCTCGGAGTTCGCCACCTTCCAGAAGGTGGACGGTGAGAAGGGGGATCTCGGCGAGGGCCACCGCTACGTGGTCCGGATGCCCGGGCCATGGGACGGGCCGGTCCGGGTCGTCGCCGCCGACGCGACCTCCTTCCGGCTGGCGACCCTGCCGGGGCACCTGGAGGCCGGCCAGATCGAATTCCGAGCCCGCTCCGACTACCGCTCGCTCTGGTTCGAAATCGAGTCCTGGGCTCGCAGCGGCGATCGGCTCAGCGACCTCCTCTACTCCCGCCTCCGTATCTCCAAGGAGGTCCAGTTGCACATGTGGTCCTCGGTCCTGCGCCAGGTCATCGGCCTCGCCGGCGGGAAGATGGAGGGCGGGATCGTGATCACCACCCGCGTGGTGGCAGTCGACTCCCTGCCTGGAGCGCGGGACGGTCGCCGCAGCCGCAGGAGCCGGGCCCGGGTCGCCGCCCTCGCCGATCGCGACGTCAACTTCGACGCCGCGCAGGCCGACCCCTCCGAGCCGGGCTGGCACCTGGACGACCTGGTCGAAGCGCTGCCCCACGAGTCCCCCGGCCCGCCGGCCGAGGACGGCAGCTGGCAGGTTGCCCGCCGGGTCATGGACAGCTACCAGCTCGCCGACCCGGGGGTGGTGACCGCCTCCTACGACAGGGACCGCGCGCTCTCCGGCCGGGACATGCTGCTGCGGATCAGGTTCGCCGGGCTGCGTCTGCGGGTCGGCGTCAGGATCGGCGACGTCTACGAAGAGACGCGCGAGGTGGACGGGCGCGCCGTGCGGGTGTTCGGCTGGAGTTACAGCACGCTCGAAGGTCACTTCGAGGAAGGCCGGATGCACTACGAGCTGTGGAAGTGGGAGGACAGCGGCGACGTCGAGTTCCACCTGAAGGCGATCTCGAGAGCGGCGCGGAAGGGCCCGCTACTGCCGCGGATCGGATTTCGGCTGATCGGCCGCAGCAACCAGCTGCGCTTTTACCGGCAGGTCTGCAGACGGATCAAGAGGCTGACCGAGGCCCAGCTGGAGTCCGAGCGCGCGGCGGCCTCACGCCAGGCGATCACGGCGGCCCGGTAACCACCGCAAAACATTTCTCGCTTAAAACTGGGTACTCTCTTCCGATGGGAATTTGGGAGGTTGTGCGGGTCTGGGTGGCGATCGCGGCATTTGCCGCGGTCGTCGTAACGCCGAGCGCGGTTGCCGCGGTCTCCGACACGGTCGGCAAATCGACCGTCCAGCAGCGCGTCCTCCCCGTCGGGTCCGGCGCCTACCGCTTCCTCCAGCTCGGCGCCGGTGAGCCGTACTCGGTGCGGCAGGACCTGGCGACGGCCGGCCCCGAACGGACCGCGAAACGCACCTCGCTCGTCTACTTCGGCCAGCTCTCGGACTTCCAGCTCGCCGACGAGGAGTCGCCGGCGCGGCTCGAGGTGATCGACCCGCTCTCGACGCCGCTGAACCTGCCCTTCGGCGCCGCCTGGCGGCCCTGGGAGGCGCTCGAGCCGCAGATCGACGAGTCGATGATCCGCCAGGTGAACCAGTTCTCCGCCGCCAGCCCGGTCGCCGCCGGCAACGGCGCCCGCCGGGCGATGGACCTGACGATCGACACCGGCGATTCGGCCGACAGCCAGCAGCTGAACGAGACGCTCTGGGTCCGGACCCTGCTCGAGGGCGGCAACCTCAACCCCAACAGCGGCGTCAGCAAATCGACCTACTCGCATCCGCTCTGCCCCAACCTCTTCGTCCCGGGTGCCGCCGAGGCCGCCCGCTACACCGGCGTCCAGGACTACGACGACTACCTCGAGGGTCCCTACCCCGAGTTCTACGACCCCGACTCGCCCGCCGGCCCGCACTCGGCCTGGCCGAAATACCCGGGCCTCATGGACCGCGCCCAGCAGGCGTTCACCGCCAGCGGCGTCAAAGTCCCTTCCTACGTCGCCTTCGGCAACCACGACGCGCTGGTGCAGGGCAACGCCGCCGCCAACGCCGCCTTCGAGCAGGTCGCGACCGGCTGCCTGAAGCCGATCGGGCCGGTCTCGAACCCCGAAAACGCGAGCGCGCTGCTGGCGGCGCTGTTCAACCCGGTGACGCTGCTGTCCACGTTCCTGACCAGCCCGCAGAACACGATCCTGGTCCCGGGCGACCCGAACCGTCGCTTCGTCTCCAAGAAGCAGTACAAGGACATCTTCAAAGCCGGCAAACAGAAAGACGGTCACGGCTTCGGCCTGATCGAACCGGCGCAGGAGGCGGCCTCCAAAGGCGCCGCCGGCTACTACGCCTGGAGCCCGGCGCCGGGGATGCGGTTCGTCGCCCTCGACACCGTCGCCGAGGCGGGCACGATCCTCACCCCGAGCGGCGCCTCGACCTCCGACGGCAACGTCGACGATCCGCAGTTCAAATGGCTGCGCTCGCAGCTGCAGGCGGCGACGGCGGCCGACCAGCTGGTCGTGCTCTTCAGCCACCACGCGCCCGAGAGCCTCGTCGCCGACATCGCCGACGAGGTGGCGCCGCCCTGCACGGTCAACGATTCGCACGGGCACGACATCAACCCCGGCTGCGACCTCGACCCGCGCTTCTCCTTCCCGATCCACCTCGAGGCCGACCTCGTCGCGCTGCTGCACGAATACCCCAACGCGATCGCCTGGGTCGCCGGCCACTCGCACGACAACGTCGTCAACGCATTCCCGAATCCCGGCGGGTCGGGCGGCTTCTGGAGCATCCGCGTCGCCGCCGAGGCCGACTGGCCCCAGCAGAGCCGCCTCCTGGAGGTCTTCGACAACCACGACGGCACCCTCTCGATCTTCGGCACGATCCTCGACCACGTCGGCCAGGCCGCCGCGCCGGCCCCCGGCACGCCCGCCTCCTCGATGGACTTCAACGACCTCGCCTCGGCGGCCCGCACCATGAGCTTCAACGACCTCCAGTCAGGCGCCCCGATCGGCGAAGGCACCCCGCAGGACCGCAACGTCGAGCTGCTGATCCCCGACCCGCGCTAGGCGAGCTGGATCCTCAGGGTCCGAGCAGCGCTGCGGGCACAACTCCGATTCCGTCCGAGCGACGATAGGCGGCAGCGCCAGTGGTGACGACCAGTGCATCGAGCAGCTCGTCGCCGTGAGGCGGTCCCGGTCTTGCCCACCGCTTTCAGACCCTCCAGCGCGATGGCCGAGAGCGAGGCCTGCAGTTGGTCGAGCTCATTGTCCAGAATCCGCTTCAGATTAGGCATCAGCGGACCCTAAGAGAACATTTCTCCACTTTCTGGAGTACAAAAACTCCGAGCTGGAGAGTTCGATTTCTCCAGAATGTGGTTCCCCTACTCGTGCGGCCGAGCCATACGCCGGTGGTCCAGCGCCTCCTCGAGCACCGAGGGCTCGACGCCCTGCTCCAGCGCCACCTCGCGCAGCGAGCGGCCCGACTCTGCCGCGGTCTTGACGATGTCGGCGGCGCGGTCGTAGCCGATGTGGGGATTGAGCGCGGTGGCCGTGGCGAGGGTTGCCTCGGCGTGACGGGTGGTCATCTCCTCGTTGGCCTCCAGGCCCGAGACGCATTTCTCGTTCAGCAGGCGGGAGGCGCTGGCGAGGAGTTTGATCGAGTCGAGCAGGTTGCGGGCGATCAGCGGCACGCGGACGTTGAGCTCGAACTGGCCCTGGCTGCCGGCGACGGTGATCGCGGCGTCGTTGCCGATCACCTGGGCGGCGACCTGGATCACGACCTCCGGGATCACCGGGTTGACCTTGCCGGGCATGATCGAGGAGCCCTTCTGCAGCTCCGGCAGGCGCAGCTCGGCGAGGCCGGCGCGCGGCCCGGAGCCCATCAGTGCCAGGTCGTTGGCGATCTTGTTGAGCGAGACCGCGTAGACCTTGAGCGCGCCCGAGAGCTCGACCAGCGCATCGCGGTTGCCCTGCGCCTCGAAGGCGTCGAGCGGGCCGGAGATCTCGAGTCCGGTGTCGGCGACGAGGGTTTCACGCACCTTGGCGGCGAACTCGGGGTGGGTGTTGAGGCCGGTCCCGGTGGCGGTGCCGCCGAGCGGGATCTGGCCGACGCGCCGCAACGTCCCCTCGACCCGCTGGACACCGAGCCGGACCTGCGCCGCGTAGCCGCCGAACTCCTGGCCGAGCGTGACCGGGACCGCGTCCATCAGGTGGGTGCGCCCGGCCTTGACCACGTCGGCGAACTGCTCCGCCTTGCCTTCGAGCGCGCCCTCGAGCCCGCCCATCGCCGGCAGCAGGTCGTGGGTGACCTCGTCCAGCGCCGCCAGGTGGACGGCGGAGGGGAAGACGTCGTTGGAGGACTGCCCCATGTTGACGTGGTCGTTGGCGTGAGCCTCCTCGCCGGCGAGGTTGGCGATCACCTCGTTGGCGTTCATGTTCGAGGAGGTGCCGGAGCCGGTCTGGAAGACGTCGATCGGGAACTGGTCGTCGTACTCCCCCTCGGCGATCGCCTTGCCGGCGGCGGAGATCCGCTCGGCGAGGTCGGGGTCGAGGCCGCCGAGGGCGCCGTTGGCCTCAGCCGCCGCGCCCTTGATCCGGCCCAGCCAGCGCACCACCGGCACCGGCACCGGCTCGCCAGAGACGGGAAAGTTGTCGACGGCTTTGGTGGTCTCGCCACCCCAGAGCTGCTCGGTCAAGGCTGCCTCCATCTGAAGTTCTCGGTCCCCTCAGCGTATTCACCGCCAAGGGCCGGGGGAGTGACGCCCGGTCGCCTACCCGCCGGAGCGGCCCGCCTCGAAGCCTTCGCTGTAGGTGGGGATGAACCCCGGCGGCGACGCCTGCTCGTCCGGCACGAAGCGGGCGGCGACGACCAGCCGGCGGACGAGGTCGGAGTGGATCCCTTCGCTCTCCTCCGCGCCGCGCTCCACCGCGCCGAGCAGGTAGCCGAGCTGGAGGTTGGCCGCGCCGCCAGGCTCTGCCCGCGCTTCGGCGTTGAGCGCCGTCGCGGTCTCGATCATCGCTTCCCCCACCCGGGCGAGGTCGCCGCCGCTCTGGTTGCGCGGGACGCATTCGCTGATCAGCGTCTCGTCGCCGAGCAGGACTTCGTCGGGGGCTGCCTTCAGCGCGCGCTCGTAGGCGGTGGCGCCTTCGAGGCAGGCGACCGGGGTCGATTCGTCGGCGCTGCCGCAGCCGGCAAGGGCGAGAAGCGCTGCGACACAGGCGAGAGCGGCGATCCAGGGCGTACGCACCGCCCCATCCTATGAATCGTCCCCCCCATCCGAACTGCATCAACTTGTCCACCCAGCAGATGGACAAGTTGATGCAGTTCGGATCAGTCGCCGCCCGGGCGAGCGGAGACGCCGCCGGTGGCGACCTGGGAGACGCCGCCGGGGGGACCGGCCGGCGCCTTCGGGGCCGAGTTCGGCTTTTTCTTGGCGCTGGGCTGGACGCCGGTGAAGTTGACCGCCATCACTTCGACCCATTCGGCGAGCTGGAACATCGGCGCGACCGCGTGGTTCCAGGAGAGGTGCAGGTGATTGCCGCAGCCGTGCCCGGCGTCGCCGTCGTAGCCGACCCAGCGGAAGGGGAGACGGGGTTTGCCCGGTTCGGGCTCGGCGAAGAGGGCGAGGCGGGTGATGCCGGCCCAGTTGGCGTCGCATTTGGAGCTCGGTTCGAGCGGGACGATGTCGACGGCGAGACCGTTGTAGTGGTCGGAGTTCTTGACGTGACAGCCGTTGCAGCCGACGTGTTCGCCGTTCAGCAGCGGGCCGGAGTAGCCGTCGGTGACGTAGATCGGGTACCGCTGGGCGATCCAGCGCAGGTTGGGGATGATCCGCTGGTCGACCATGTCGCCTTCGGCGTGGGGGATCGAGGCCGGGATCGGAACGATCTTGCCGGCGCCGTAGGCGACCCTGGTGGCCGGCGCCGCTTCGGCGTAGGCGCAGATCGCCAGCAGCGGCGCGAGGGAGAGAGCGAAGACGGCGAAGGTGCGGGCCCAGGCGTTGGCGAGGAGGCGGTGGCTCACCCCTGCGTTATCGGCCGTACGACGCCCGTTCCTTGAATCCTGCCTGAGAGTTCTCCTGAGCATTGGGAGATGCAACCCATACGGATAGGGTTCGATTCGTGCCAAGCGTCCGCGAAGCGACCTTTGACCTGTTCCGCGCCCACGGGATGACGACGATGTTCGGCAACCCCGGCTCGACCGAGCTGCCGATGCTCGCCGACTTCCCGAGCGACTTCAGTTATGTGCTGGGCCTGCAGGAGGCGGTGGTGGTGGGGATGGCCGACGGCTACGCCCAGGCCTCCGGCCGCGTCACCGTCGTCAACCTCCACACCGCGCCCGGAGTGGGCAACGCGATGGGGGCGATCTTCAACGCCCAGGCCAACCACTCGCCGCTGCTGATCACCGCCGGCCAGCAGGCACGCGCCCAGATCACCCTGCAGGCGAACCTCACCAACCGCGACGCGACGCGGATGCCGCACCCGCTGGTCAAGTGGTCCTTCGAGCCGCCGCGGGCCGAGGACGTGCCGCTGGCCCTCGGCCACGGCGCCCACCTCGCCGGGCTGGCGCCGCGCGGCCCCGTCTTCGTCTCGCTGCCGATGGACGACTGGTACGCCGAGGTCGACGAGGCCGACGCCAGCGCCGCGATCGAACGCCAGGTCGACGGCCGCGCCGTCGCCGACCCCGAGGCGGTGCGCGCTCTCGCCGAGCGCCTCGACGCCGCAGCCAACCCCGTCCTCGTCGCCGGTCCCGACATCGACACCGCCGGCGCCTGGGACACCGCCGTCGCCCTCGCCGAGCGCCAGCGCCTCCCGGTCTGGGCATCGCCCGCGACCGGCGGGGTCCGCCTCGGCTTCCCGGAGAACCACCCCAACTTCCGCGGCGTCCTGCCGCCGGCGATCGGCCCGGTCGGGCAGACGCTCGAGGGCCACGACCTGATCCTCGTCGTCGGCAGCTCGGTCTTCCCCTACTACCCGCACATCCCCGGGCCGCTGCTGCCCGAGGGTGCGCAGCTGGTGGCGATCACCAGCGACCACGACGAGGCGGTGCGGGCGCCGATGGGCGACGCGATAGTCGCCGACGTCGGCCTCACCCTGGCGGCACTGCTGGAGGCGGTGCCGGAGTCCTCGCGGCCGGCGCCGGAGCCGAACGCCGGCCCGGGGGAAATCCCGGCCGAGGACCCGCTCAACCCCTCCACCGTCCACACCGCCCTCGCCGAGGTCCTGCCCGAGGACGCGATCGTCGTCCTCGAGTCCCCCTCCAGCACCCTGGCGCTGCGCAACCAGCTGCGCATCTCGCGTCCCGGCAGCTACTACTTCAGCGCCGGCGGCGGCCTCGGCTTCGGCCTCGCCGCCTCGGTCGGCGTCCAGCTCGCCCAGCCCGACCGCCCGGTCGTCTGCGTGCTCGGCGAGGGCTCGGCGCAGTACGCGATCACCGCCTTCTGGAGCGCCGTTGCCTACCAGGCGCCGGTCACCTTCCTCGTCCTCCAGAACCAGGAGTACGCGATCCTGAAGTGGTTCGCCGACGTCGAGCAGGTGAATGGCGCGCCCGGCCTCGACCTGCCGAAGCTCGACGTCGCCGCGGTCGCCGAGGGCTACGGCGTCAAGGCGCACCGGGCGAAGGGCCGCGACGAGGTCGCCGGCGCGCTCTCCGCGGCCCTCGCCTCCTCCCAGCCGGAGCTGGTCGAAGTCCCGGTCTCGCCCGGCATGTCCCTCTTCTAGGAGTCAGGGATGCCGCTGCTCCAACGCCAGCGCAGCGTCCCGCCGCCGCCGAGCCAGCCGGTCGACGACCGCGCTCCCGACGAGCTCGCCGCCGGCGTCGCCGCGCCGCTGCGGCGCGACCTGGAGGAGCTGCTGGGAGCCGACCGCGTCCTGCACCGGGTAAGCGACCTGGTCGCCTATGCCTCCGACGCCAGCCCCTACCGGCGCTTCCCGCGGGCGGTGGTCGAGGCCCGCGACGCCGACGACGTCGCCAAGGTGCTGCGCTTCGGCCGCGAGCGCGACATCCCCGTCACCTTCCGCGCCGGGGGCACCAGCCTCAACGGCCAGGGGCAGAGCGACGGCATCCTCGTCGACGTCCGCAAGCACTGGGGCGGGGTCCGCGCCGAGGACGACGGCGCCCGCGCCCGGGTCAAGCCGGGGACGATCCTCGGCCACGCCAACCGCGTCCTCGCCCCCTATGGCCGCAAACTCGGCCCGGACCCGGCCAGCACCGACGTCTGCACCGTCGGCGGCGTCGTCGCCAACAACTCGGGCGGGATGCGCTGCGGCGTCACCAGGGACTCCTACTCGACGGTGCGCGAGCTGACCTTCGTCCTGCCCTCGGGGACGGTGATCGACACCGGCGCGCCCGGCGCCGCCGAGGCCTTCGCCGCCGCCGAGCCGGAGCTGGCCGCCGGTCTGGAGGCGATCCGCGACGAGATCCGCGCCGACGCCGAGCTCGGCGACCGCGTCCGCCGCAAGTTCGCGATCAAGAACACCACCGGCTACCGCCTCTGCGCCTTCCTCGACGCCGACGAGCCGCTGGAGATCTTCCGCCGCCTGCTGGTCGGCTCCGAGGGCACCCTCGCCTTCATCGCCGAGGTCGTCTTCGAAACGGTGCCGGTGCCGCCGGTGACGACCACCGCCTGGATCCATTTCCCCGGCATCGACGGGGCGATCGCGCCCGTCCAGGACCTGGTCAACTCCGGCGCCACCGCAGTCGAGCTGATGGTCGCGCCGGCGCTGATCACCGCCGCCTGGAACATGGTCGGCGCGCCGCAGGAGTGGAAAGAGCTGCCCCCTGAGTCGGCCGTCCTGCTGGTCGAGTTCGGCGGCACCGACGAGGGCGACCTCGCCGCGCAGGTGCTGCGCGCCGAAGCGATCCTCGGCTCCCACGAGACGATCCGGCCGATCGACTTCGCCCGCGAGCCGGAGGCGATCGAGCTCGCCTGGAGGGTGCGCGAGGGGTTGCACGGGTTGATCGGCCGGGTGCGGCCGGAGGGCACGGCGCTGATCGTCGAGGACGTCTGCGTGCCGCCGGAGCGGATCGCCGAAGGGGCCAAGGACCTGCAGGCGCTGCTCGGCGAGCACGGCTTCCTGCCCGGGGTCGCCGGCCACGCCTCGGCCGGAAACCTCCACTTCATGCTGACCCCGGACTTCGCCAAGCAGGAGGACTTGGAGCGCTACGAGACCTTCATGGGCGGCCTGGTCGAGCTGATCGTCGGCAAGTACGACGGCTCGCTGAAGGCCGAGCACGGGACCGGGGTGAACATGGCCCCTTACGTCGAACGCGAGTGGGGGGAGAAGGCGACCGAGCTGATGTGGCGGCTGAAGGGTCTGGCCGATCCCGACGGCGTGCTCTCGCCGGACGTCCTCCTCAGTCGCGACCCCGGAGTCCACCTGCGCGACCTGAAAACGACGCCGGCGATCGAGGACTGGGGCGGGGCCACGACCTGCGTCGAGTGCGGCTTCTGCGAGCCCGTCTGCCCGAGCCGCAACCTGACGACGACGCCGCGGCAGCGGATCGTCCTGCGGCGGGAGATGGCCCGCCAGCCCGAGGACTCGCCGGTGCAGCGGGCGCTGCTCGCCGAGTACGACTACGACGCGCTGGAGACCTGCGCCGCCGACGGCTCCTGCCAGATCGCCTGCCCGCTGGGGATCGACACGGGGAAGATGGTCAAGGAGCTGCGGCATGCCCAGCACGGGGAGCGGGCCGAAAAGGCGGCGTTGGCTGCCGCCAAGCGCTGGGGGGCGGTCGAGAAAGTCTCTCGCTTGGCGCTGAAGGTTGGCGGGCTATTGGCGCGGCGGTCCAAGCGGGGGAAGGGACTACCTGGACCAAGCGCCTGGGGAGGGGGGGATGACCCTCTCCGGACACATCTCGCCAATGGCTCGATGTTGAGTGTCCCGAGAGGGTCATCCCCCCCTCCAGGCGGGGCCGCGGCGGTGTACGTCCCGAGTTGCACCAACCGCATCTTCGACGGCAATCCCGTGGACGCGGTGGTGAAGGTTTCGGCGCGGGCTGGGTTGCCGGTTGCGATTCCGGAGGACGTTGCTGGTAGCTGCTGTGGGTTGCCCTGGAGCTCGAAAGGGTTTGCGGCGGCGCATGCGCACAAGGCGAACGAGATGGTGGAGCGGCTCTGGCGCTGGAGTGGGGAGGGGGCGCTTCCGGTTGTGATCGATGCTGCCTCCTGTACCGGGGCGATTGCTGAGGTCGGGGATGGTGTGCTCTCGGAGGAGAATGCGGAGCGGCTCGGGAAGCTCGAGATCGTCGATTCGGTTGCCTGGGCGCTGCGGCTGCTGCCGAATCTCGAGGTCGACGAGAAGGTCGGCTCCGCCACCGTCCATCCCACCTGCGCCACTCGCCTGCTTGCGCTTGCGCATCCGCTCCGCACGCTCGCCAACGCCCTTGCCGACGAGGTCTTCATCGCCCCCTCCGCCACCTGCTGCGCCTTCGCCGGCGATCGCGGCATCTCCCACCCCGAGCTGACCGCCTCCGCCACCCGGCCACAGGCAGAAGAGTTGTCCGGCCGCAGCTTCGATGCCTACCTCTCGAGCAACCGCACCTGCGAGATCGCGATGACCCGCGCCACCGGCCAGCCCTACGAGTCGGTCGTCTGCCTGCTCGAGCGGCTCAGCCGCTGATCAGCCGTCGGTCCGCGATTTGACCGCGTCGACGCTGGCGGCGTCGATGTCGCGGACCAGCGCCCGCGTCTTCTCGTCGCTCTCCATCCGCCTGTCGAGCAGCGGGTTGACGATCCCTCGCAGGGCGGAGACGTAGCGCCACCATTTCGGGACGAAGATCCGCGGCGCCCGTTCCTCGATCCCGCGCACCAGCCCGGCGCCGGCCTCTTCGGGCGTGATCCGTTTCAGCAGCCACTCCGGGCTCAGTTCCCGCACCCGCGACGAGGTCTCCTGAGCGAAGGCGTCCTGCACCAGTTTGGTGTCGACCCAGCCGAAGTAGGCGACGCTGGCGCTGGCGCCGTGCGGCGCCAGCTCGACTCGCAGCCCCCGGCCGAGTGACTCGACCCCGGCCTTGGCGACCGCGTAGGGGCTGTTACCGAAGCCGTTGGCGAAGGCGTAGACGGAGGAGATGACGATCATCTGGCCGCGCCGCTCGACGATCTGCGGCAGCGTCGCCCGCACGGTCCGCCAGACGCCGAGCATGTCGACCTCGAAGACCCGCTCCCACTCCTCGCCGGAGATCCCGCGCACCGTCGCGAACTGCTTCTGGACGATGCCGGCGTTGGCGACCGCGACGTCGATCCCGCCGAGCCTTTCGACCACCTCGGCGACGGCGTTCATCAGCGCGCTCTGGTCGGTGACGTCGCCGCCGAGCCCGATCGCCCGCGGCCCGATCCGCTCCGCCGCCTCGCGCGCCTCGTCGGCGTCGAGGTCGAGGACCGCGACCGAGGCGCCGCGCAGATGCATCTGCCGGGCGGTCTCGAACCCGATCCCGCGGGCGGCACCGGTCACCAGGGCGACTTTGCCGTTGAGGTCGTAGCGCTCCATCGGCGGCCCACCCTAACGCCCGGCGGGCTCGAGCTCCACGCCGCCGGCCGCTCTAGGCTGCGGCGGTGTCCGACGTCCAGTCCGCCTACACCGACCTCGCCGCCGCCCGCGGCCTCGAGCAGCTGAGCGCCTTCGACCCCGGGCCGCTGACGCCGCTCCTGGTGGAGGGCAAGGGTGAGCCGCTGGGTCCCGCCCTCCGCGGCACGCTCGGCGATGGCGTCGAGGGCGTCGTCGGCCACCTCGCCTACAAGCGCAACAAGACCTTCCGCTTCCAGGTCGCCCTCACCGAGGTGCCGGCCGCGACCGCCTTCGCGCCCCGCGTCTTCTGCATCCGCCGCGGCCGCAGCACCCGCGACGACGAGTTCTACGGGTTCGAAGCGCGCCACTCGAAGCTCTGGACCGAGAGCACGGCGCTGAACGAGCGCTACGAGGTCGCCACCAGCCCCTACCAGGATCCGAACTGGCTGCGGCAGCTGTTCTCGCCGAGCTTCGTCGACTGGCTCGGGACCGAGCCGCCCGCCGACTTCTCCTTCGAGCTCGCCTACGGCGCCGTGCTCGGCAGCGTCGAGGACGACGACCCCGGCGCCGAGGGGCTCGCCGCCCTCTGCGAGGCGACCGCCCACGTCGCCAGCCGCATTCGCCGGGAGTGCGAGGAGTAGATGCAGCTCAACAAGGTCGGCATCTCCCTGATTGCGTTCTTCGGCCTCGCCGGAGCGGCATTCGTCGCCGTCCCGATCCTCCTCGGCGCTCCGGGGGAAGTTGCGGGGATCCTCGCCTCCGTCGGGGTGATCTGGGTGCTCGTCGCCGCAGGGCTCTACTGGTACGCCCGCCGACAGCAACGCAAGGCCGCCCGTAACGACTGGATCTTCCGCCAGGGCCTGCGCGGCACCGCGACCGTCCTGCACGCCGGCAGCAGCGCGACCGTCAACGAGATGCCGCTGATGAGCCTGCGCCTCGACCTCGACGTGCCGGGACACGGGGCTCGCGAGGTGAAGCGGCGGGAGATCATGCCCGTCTTCGCCGCCTCGCGGATGGAGGCCGGGCTGGTCCTGCCGGTTTACGTCAACCCACAGGACCCGAGCGAGTTCGTCCTCGTCTGGTGAAGCCACTCACAAAACTGATTCGGGTCATGAATCGCAGTTAGCTCCATAGAATCCTGACCTTCGTGCCCGGATTCGACCCTGTAGACCCGAAGCAGTCCTTCCCCGCCCTGGAGGAGCGCACCCTCGCGCGCTGGCGCGAGGAGAAGGTCTTCGAGCGCTCGCTCGCCGCCCGCGAGGGCGCCCCGGTCTGGAGCTTCTACGAGGGGCCGCCGACCGCCAACGGCCGTCCCGGCTCCCACCACGTCTTCGCCCGCGTCTTCAAGGACGTCTACCCGCGCTACAAGACGATGTGCGGGTACCGGGTCCCGCGCAAGGCGGGATGGGACTGCCACGGGCTGCCGGTCGAGCTCGAGGTCGAAAAGCAGCTGGGGATCTCCTCCAAGCAGGAGATCGAGGAGTTCGGGATCGCCGAGTTCAACCAGCGCTGTCGCGAATCGGTCTTCGAGTACGTCGAGGAGTGGAACAAGCTGACCGAGCGGATCGGCGTCTGGATCGACCTCGACGACCCCTACGTCACGCTCGAGGACGACTACATCGAGTCGGTCTGGTGGTCGCTGCGCAAGCTCTGGGACAACGACCGCCTCTACGAGGGTCACAAGGTCGTCCCCTACTGCCCGCGCTGCGGCACCGCGCTCTCCTCGCACGAGGTGGCCCAGGGATACGAGGACGTCGAGGACCCGTCCATATACGTGCGCTTTCCGCTGCTCGACGACGACGCCGCGCTGCTGGTCTGGACGACGACGCCCTGGACCCTCCCCGGCAACGTCGCCGTCGCCGTCGCGCCGGAGGTGACCTATGTGCGGGCGCGGGTGGACGACGAGACGCTGATCCTCGCCGAGCCGCTGGTTGAGCGGGTGCTGGGGGAGGGGGCGGAGATCCTCGCCCGCTTTCCCGGTTCTGACCTGGTCGGCCGCGCCTACCGCGGGCCGGTCTTCGAGCTCTCCGATGGCGGCCCAGCCAACGCCTTTACGGTCCTCGCCGGCGACTTCGTCACCACCGAGGACGGCACCGGCCTCGTCCACCTCGCCCCCGCCTTCGGCGAAGACGACTACGGGGTCGCCGCCGCGGCGGGGCAGTTCGACCCGACCGACCACGGCTCGCTCTACAACCCGGTCGGCCTCGACGGCAAGTTCACGGCGCAGGTCACCGCCTTCGAGGGCGGGTTCGTAAAGGACCCCGAGGTCACCGCCGCGCTGATCGCCGATCTGGAGGGCCGCGGCCTGCTCTTCCGCGAGCAGGTCTACGAGCACGCCTACCCGCACTGCTGGCGATGCGGCACGCCGCTCCTCTACTACGCGAAGTCGAGCTGGTACATCGCCACCTCCCAGGCGCGGGACCGCCTGCTCGCCAACAACGAGGAGATCAGCTGGCACCCCGAGCACGTCAAGCACGGCCGCTTCGGCAAGTGGCTGGAGAACAACGTCGACTGGGCGCTCTCCCGCGACCGCTACTGGGGGACGCCGCTGCCGATCTGGGAGTGCACGGGCGAGGACTGCGACGGGCGCTTCTGCGCCGGCTCGGTCGCCGAGCTGCGCGAGCGCGCCCGCGAGGCTGTCCCCGACGACCTTCACCGCCCCTACATCGACGGGGTAACCCTCGACTGCGAACAGTGCGGCAGCGTCATGCGCCGCGTCCTCTCCGTGATCGACACCTGGTACGACAGCGGCGCGATGCCCTTCGCGCAGTTCCACTATCCCTTTGAGAACAAAGAGGAGTTCGAGGAGCGCTTCCCGGCCGACTACATCTGCGAGGCACAGGACCAGACCCGCGGCTGGTTCTACACCCTGCTCGCCGAGTCGACGCTGCTGTTCGACACCTCCAGCTACCGCAACTGCGTCTGCCTCGGCCTGATCCTCGACCCCGAGGGGCAGAAGATGTCGAAGAGCCGCGGCAACGTCGTCGACCCCTGGGACGTGCTGAACAGCCACGGCGCCGACGCCTTCCGCTGGTACTACCTGACCGCCCAGCAGCCCTGGGCCGGGTACCGGTTCTCGGTCGACACCGTCGGCGAATCTGTCCGCCAGTTCCTCCTCACCCTCTGGAACACCTACTCCTTCTGGGTCCTCTACGCGAACGCCGAGGGCCTGGGTCCGGACGACTTCCGTGGTTCCTTTCGGTCGGATAGCGACCAAAAGGAACCACGCGACGATCTGAACGACCTCGACCGCTGGGCGCTCTCGCGCCTGCAGGCGACGGTTGCGACCGTGCGCGAGCGGATGGACGACTACGACTGCACCGCGGCCGGTCGGGCGATCGCCGAGTACGTCGAGGAGCTCTCCAACTGGTACGTGCGGCTCTCGCGCCGCCGCTTCTGGGAGGGAGACCGCGCCGCCTTCGCGACCCTGCGTCACTGCCTGCTGGAGACGGTGGCGATGCTGGCGCCGTTCGTCCCCTTCCTCGCCGACGAGATGCACCGCAACCTCGGCGGTCCCGAGGCCGAGCCGTCGGTCCACCTGCGCGACTTCCCCGGAGTGGACGAAGCGCTCGCCGACCGCGAGCTGGAGCAGGGGATGGAGGCGGTCCGGCTCACCGTCGAGCTCGGCCGCGCGGCCCGCGCCCAGGCGAAGGCGAAGGTGCGCCAGCCGCTGCGCCGCGCCGTGATCGTCGCCAACGACGCCGAGCGGGCGGCGATCGAAGCCCGCGCCGGCCTCGTCACCTCCGAGCTCAACGTCAAGGAGCTCGACTTCGTCACCGACACCTCAGAGCTGGTCAGCTACAGCGCCAAGCCCAACTACCGCGCCCTCGGACCCCGCTTCGGCAAGAAGATGCCGCAGGTGGCGGCTGCGGTCCAGGCCCTGGACGCCACCCATGTCGCCTCGATCCTCGCCGAGGGCGGCGAGATCGGTATCTCGATCGACGGCACCGACCACACCCTCGGTCCGGACGACCTGACCCTCGCCCTCCAGCCCCTGGAGGGCTACGAGGTCGAGGCCGAGGCCGGCCACGCCGTCGCCCTCCAGCTCGAGCTCGACGACGAGCTCCGCCGCGAGGGCCTCGCCCGCGAGATCGTCCACGCCGTCCAGAACGCCCGCAAAGCCGCCGGCCTGGAGATCACCGACCGCATCGATCTCACTCTCACCGGCGACCCCGACCTGATCGAAGCGGCCCAGGCCCACCAGGACTACCTGGCCGGCGAGGTCCTCGCCACGACCGTCTCCTTCGACGGCAACAGTGGCGCCGCCGCAACGATCGACGGTCGCGACCTCAAAATCGGCGTTTCTCGCGCCTGAGGGGGGAGAGACATTGTCTCCACGCCCTTGGTCGGGCGTGGAATTCAGTCACCACGCAAAGAATCAGCTGCGTCGAAACCGTTGGTTTCCGGGCGATGCCGTTGCGATCGTCCTGGATCCAGTGCAAGTGGACGCTGATGAGTGTTGTAACCCTCGCTACCTTGGCTACATCCGCGATGAACTGGTTCGTGTTGTGGTGGCTGCCGACGACCCAAACGTCGTGATCACCGTCCATCCGAGGAGGCATCTATGAAAGCCGATTACGACAGCCAGGCAAATGCCGTATCGATCGATCTGCTCGATGTGGATCGATGGGACGACGGCGGCGAGTTCGACGAGAACTACTGCACTATCGCCTTCTCGAAAGGCCGTGTCGCGAACATCGGTTTGCTCTATCCAGGTGACAATCTCCATCTCCTGGAGGCTGTAGCCAAGCGCTACAAACTTGACGCAGACTGCCTCATCGCCACCGCGAAAGCAGCGCTAGCTGCTCCCGATCGCGCGGTGACGATCAGCGACCGTCTCGCCGCCTAGTCCTTGGCTTCGCCGATGATGAAGTCGGCTTTCGCCGAGTCCTCGAACTTCACCCAGCAGTGGTCGGGCGAGACGCCGGCGACCTCGACGAGGGCCGCTTCGATCCGTTTGGCGATCTCCGCCTTCTGCTCGTCGGAGCGGCCCTCGTACCAGTGGACGTGAACGAATGGCATGGGAGGGGGCGCCGGGCGCAGCGCCGCTAGGCGAGCGCCGGCTCCAGCTCGGCCTCGAGGCGGCGCTTCGGCATCGCCCCGACGACTTTCTTCGCGATCGCGCCGTCCTTGAAGAGGATCATCGTCGGGATCGAGAGGACCTCGTAGTTGGCCGCCGTCTGCTGGTTCTCGTCGACGTTGATCGAGACGATCTTCAGGTCGTCGCGCTCGGCGTCGATCTCCTCCAGGACCGGGTGGACGACGCGGCAGGGACCGCACCAGGGTGCCCAGAAGTCGACGAGGACAGGGCCCTCGGCGTCGAGCACATCGGCTTTGAAGGTGGCGTCGGTCACGTCCGTCAATTTGCCAGTCACGATTCGGTCTCCCGGTTGCGGTTTCGGCTCAAGCTCAATACTTCAGAAAGTATAGCGGCACTGTCCACGGTCGGAAATAGCGTTTGCTCCCCCTACCCGGCAGCCCCGCGATGGTATTCCTTGGCGGGTGACGAACGCCGAGATCGCCGCCGCCCTGGAAGAGCTGGGCATCCTCTACGAGCTCGACGGGGCGGTCAAATACCGCGTTCTCGCCTACAGCACCGCCGCCAAGGCGATCCGTGAGAGCCCCGTCTCGGTCGCCGAGCTCGCTGGGCGCGGGGAGGCCACCGAGGTCCCCGGCGTCGGCAAGACCCTGGCGGAAAAGATCGACGCGCTGCTGGCGAGCGGCGAGATCCCGGCCGCGGTGAAGCTGAAGGCGAAGTTCCCGCCGACGCTGATCGAGGTGACGCGCGTCCCGGGGGTCGGGCCGAAAACCGCCCGCCGCCTCTTCGAGGAGCTGGAAATCGCCTCGATGGACGATCTCAAAGCGGCCGCCGAGGGGGAAAGGGTCCGCGACGTCAAAGGCCTCGGCGCCAAGGCCGAGGAGAACATCCTCGCCGCGCTCGAGCGCCTCGGCGAGCCCGGCGAGGGCCCGGGTCGCCTGCTGCTCTCGAAGGTGAAGCCGATCGCCGAGGAGTTGGCGGCGGCGCTGCGCGAGCACCCGGCCGCCAACCGGGTGGAGGTCGCCGGCTCGGTCCGCCGCTGGGGCGAGACCTGCAAGGACATCGGCCTGATCGCCACCGCCGAGGAGCCCGCCGCTCTCGCCGAGCACCTCTCCGAGCACCCGCTGATCGCCGCCGCCGGCAAACCCGGCCCCAACGGGGTCCGCGCCCAGACCCACAACGGCGTCTCCGTCGACCTGCGGATCGTCCCGCCGGCCGCCTTCGGCAACCTGCTGCAGCACTTCACCGGCTCCCAGGCCCACAACGTCCAGCTGCGCGAAGAGGCGGTCGCCCGCGGTCTCTCGGTCTCCGAGCACGGCATCACCGAGACCGAGAGCGGCGAGGTCGAGACCTGCGAGACCGAGGAGCGGGTGTACGAGCGGCTCGGCTACGCCTACATCGAGCCGGAGCTGCGCGAGGGCCGCGGCGAGCTGAAAGCCGCCCGCGAAGGCAAGCTTCCCGACCTCGTCGAGCTCGCCGACATCAGGGGCGACCTCCACTCCCACACGACCCTCTCCGACGGCCGCAACAGCGTCGAGGAGATGGCCGAGGCGGCCCGCGACCGGGGCTACGACTACCTGGCGATCACCGACCATTCCGCCAGCCACGGCTTCGGCGACCACGTCACCGCCGAGCGGCTCTGGGAGCGGATCGAGGAGGTGCGCGCCTGGAACGAGGGCAGCGGTCAGAAGCGGTTCCGTCTGCTCGCCGGCTCGGAGATCAACATCGGCCTCGACGGCTCGCTCGACTACCCCGACGACCTCGTCGCCGCCCTCGACTGGGTCGTCGCCTCCGTCCATACCTCTTTCAACTTCTCCGAAGAGCAGATGACCGAGCGCGTCCTCACCGCGATCGAGAACCCCGACGTCGACTGCATCGGCCACCTCACCGGCCGCCTGATCGGCCGCCGCGAGCCCTACGGGATCGACGTCGAGGCGGTCGCCGAGGCTGCCGCCCGGACCGGGACGATGATCGAGATCAACGGCAACCCCAACCGCCGCGACCTCTCTGACCTCCACGCCCGCCTCGCGACCGAGGCCGGGGTGAAGATCGTCCTCAACACCGACGCCCACGGCGTCGACACCCTCGACAACATGGCCTACGCGGTCGCCACCGCCCGCCGCGCCTGGCTCACCGCCGACGACATCGCCAACACCCGCGGTTGGACCGAGTTCAAGAAGCTGCGCAAGCGCTAGTAGGCGCCGAGTTGGTCGCTGCGCAGCCCCGGCGCTCGCACCAGCTCGATCGGCCGCAGCGGGTGGGAGGGAACCACGTAGAACTTGACCCCGTCGCGGGACTCGATGCCGAGCACCGCGGCCTCGCGGGTGTGCCAGGCCAGCGAGACGATCAGGGCATAGCCGGCGCCGACGGCGGCGACTCCGGGGAAGAAGATGCCGAGCACGCCGGCGGCGACCGCCGTGAAGGCGATCGGCCAGAGGCGGGTGAAGGCGATCCGGGCCGGGCTCTGGTCGGGCAGCGAGGTGGCGGTCCTGGCGCGGGCGAGGGCGTCGCGGACGTCGTCGGCGGCGCGCTGTGGCCGGCCGAGATACATCCCGATCGCCAGCGCGACCAGCCACCAGCCGGCGGCGACGAGGGCGATCGTCGTGTCGCCGTCGCGGTTCGCCGCCAGCGCCGTGATCGCGCCGAGGGCGGTCGCCTCGGAGGCGGTGATGAAGACGCTGGCGCGGAGCAGATCGGTGTACGGCATGGCGCTCCCGCCTACTCCGCCAGCCACTCGAGCATCGCCAGCCAGCCGTCGAGCCCGCCGACGGTCAGATCCGACTCCTCGGCCAGCTCGGCCGGCGCCTCGGCTGAGAGCACGCCGATGCAGACGGCGGTGCTCAGCCTCCCTTCCCCCTGCAGCTCGCGCAGGCGGCGGAAAGCGTCGAGGTCGGTGCGGTCGTCGCCGGCGTACGTCGCCCGGTCGAGGCGCTCGTCGGCGAGCAGCGAGGCGACTGCCCCGTCCTTGCCACCTCCCCCGGCCGGCCGCAGCTCCAACACCTTGCGGCCCCAGCGCGGTTCCAGTCCCGCCCGGCCAGCCTCGTTGGCGATCTCGCGGGCGCGGCTCTCGGCCGTCGCCTCGTCGTCGGAGCCACGCCAGTGCAGGGCCTGGATCGGCCCCTTGTCCTCGAGCCGTAGACCGGCCGCTTCCAGCCGCCCTTCTCCCTCGGCGGCGAGGAACTCGGCCGCGTCGCCCTCGCGGCCGGCGACCGAAGGGTCGGGCCGAACCTCGCGCTCCCCCGGAAGCAGCAGCTCCAGGCCGTGGTTGCCCGCATAGGCGAGCGAGTCGAGGCCGACCAGCCGCCGCGCCTCCGCAGCTTGGCGGCCGGAGATGCAGCCGACCAGCGCGTAGCGCTCGCTCAGCGCCGCCAGCGCATCGCGCGCCGCCACCGGCACCGCCGCTTCCCCTGCCTGCTCGACGATCGGCGCCAGGGTCCCGTCGACGTCGGTGAGGATCGCCGTCCGGCCGGGCTCGCGCCGCAGCGGCTCCAGGCGCGCCATCCAGTTGCCGCTCACCGTCTCTGGCTCGTGGGGCACGGCCTTAGTATCGCGAGATGCCCGCCGACGCCGCGACGCCGGACCACGCGATCTGGAAGCTGGCGGCGATCGGCACCCTGGCCGGCGCCTTCAGCGGTCTCTTCGGGGTCGGTGGCGGCACCGTCATCGTCCCGCTGCTGATCTTCTGGTTCGGCTACGGCGAGCGGCTCGCCACCGGCACCAGCCTCGCGGCGATCGTGATCATCGGCCTGCTCGGCGCGCTCGCCCAGGGCGGTATCTACGGCAACGTCCGCCTCGGCACCGGTCTGCTGCTGGCGATCCCGGCAATCGCCGGCGTCGTCGCCGGCACCGCGATTCAGCAGCGGATCCCCCAGCACGCCGTCTCCTACCTCTTCGCCCTGCTGCTGGTGGCGATCGCCGTGGAGCTGATCCTCTCGTGAGCGGGGGAACCGGTGAGTGAGCTCGCCGCGATCCTGCTCTGCCTCTTCGGCGGGCTCACCGGCGGCCTCGTCGGGGTCGGCGGCGGCGTCCTCTTCGTTCCCGCGCTGACGATCTTCGTCGGCCTCACCCAGGTCGAGGCGGAGTCGACCTCGCTGCTGATGATCGTCCTGGTCGCGATCGTCGGCGCCTACCGCCAGAACGGCTACGGCAACGTCCGCCTGCGGGAGGCGCTGATCGTCGGCGCTCTCTCGCCGCTCGGGGTCCTGCTCGGGGTCACGGTCGCCAACCACGTTTCCGAACGCGCCCTGCAGCTCTGCTTTGCCGCTCTGGCGCTGTTCATGGCCGCCCAGCTGATGCGCCGCGCCCGCTCCGCCTGAGCGCGAGCGGGCGAGTTGCATGGTCTACGCTCAAACCCGTGGATTCACTGACCTGGGAAGGGGACCTGCCCCACCTGCGCTCGCCGCTGATGGTCTGCGCCTTCCGGGGCTGGAACGACGCCGCCGCGTCGGCCTCGACGGCGCTGACCGCGATCGCCAGCTCGCTCGAGGCCGAGCCGCTCGCCAGCCTCGATCCGGAGGATTTCTTCGACTTCCAGTCGACCCGGCCGACGATCAGCATGGACGAAGGCCAGACGCGCCGGATCGACTGGCCGGAGAACAGCTTCTTCGCCGTCCGCGTCCCCAGCGCCGACCGCGATCTGGTTCTGCTCGACGGGACCGAGCCGAACCTGCGCTGGCGCACCTTCTCGGAAACGATCGCGACCGTCGCCGACACTCTCGGCGTCGAGATGATCATCACCCTCGGGGCGCTGATAGCCGAGGTCTCCCACACCCTGCCGGTGCCGATCACTGGCCTCGCCTCCAGCGCCGAGCTGGTCGAGGAGCTGGAACTGGAGCGCTCCAACTACGAGGGGCCGACCGGAATCGTCGGCGTCGTCCATGACCTCTGCCGCCAGAACGGGATCGACTCCGCCTCGCTCTGGGCGGCGGTCCCGCACTATGTCGCCGCGGTGCCCAACCCGAAGGCGGCACTCGCCCTGCTGCGCCGGCTCGAGGGCCTGACCGGAATCGCCGTCGAGGCCGCCGAGCTGGAGGAGGAAACGACCGACTACGAAGAGCAGATCGGGCGGGCCGTCGCCGCCAACCCGGAGATCGAGGAGCTGGTCTCCCGGATCGAGGCCGAACAGACCGATCTGCTCGAGGACGAGGGCGAGCTCCCCTCCGCCGACACCCTCGCCCGCGACTTCCAGCGCTTCCTCCGCCAGCGCGGCGACGACAAGTCTTAGCTTCGTCACCGCCAGGGAGGGTCGGGTACCCGTCTACCTTCGCTGGGCTATTCGCCCGGAGACAAAGGAGCCATCCGAGGTCGAGCTCTGGGGCGAATAGCGGACGCCGCTCGTACGAGAGGTACCCGACCCTCCAACCGGGCCGCATCTAGCTTCGTCCCAAAACCTCGTGAGCTAAATCAGATTTCGAATCGCCGGGGAGGTGGGGCACCCTCCGTACGAGCGGCGTCCGCTATCCGCTCGATAGCTCCTCCTAGGACTGCTCGCAGTTTCTCTCCGGGCGGATAGCCCAGCGAAGGTAGGAGGGTGCCCCACCCTCCCTAGCGGCTCGAGGTAGAGGAGGAGCTCAAGCTTCCGCAGCAGGACAGATGAGGCGGTAGTCGCACCAGCTGCAGACGCTGGGGGAGGGGCGGGGCTCGAAGTCCTGGCCGACGATCCCCTCGCCGACCTGCAGGACGGTGCGCTCGACCCGCTCGGCGTCGTCGGGCCGGGTCGGCGCTGGGACCTTCTCGGCGTCGAGCACGTAGTAGTAGCTGCCGGTGCTGGCCTCGATGCCCCAGGCCTCCCGCGCCGCCATCCGGTAGAGCGCCAGCTGCAGGTCGGCGTCGAGGTCCGCTTCGCTCTTGCGCTCGCCGGTCTTGTAGTCGATCAGCTCGTAGTCGCCGTCGGGCAGGCGGTCGACGCGGTCGACGCGGCCGCGGACGTGGTGGTCGCCGACCTTGAAGTCGAACTTTTTCTCCAGCCAGACGGGTTCGCCTTCCGACTCGCGCTCGCGTTCCCAGTAGAGGCGCAGCGCCTCGCGGGCGCGGTCGCGGAACTGGAGCTCGTCGTCGGTCGAGCCGAAGCCGGTCCGCCGCCAGCCGGACTCGAAGAGCCGGTTCAGCAGCCGCAGCCCTTCCTCGGGGTCCTCCGGCGGTTCTTTGTGGAAGCGCTCGAGGACGTTGTGGAAGAGGATCCCGAAGCGCTGGTTGATCGTCGGTTCCTGCGGGATCCCGAAGACGCGGGCGAACTTGTACTTCAGCGGACAGGTCAGATACAGCGAGAGGTCGGAGGCGGAGAGGCTGAGCATGCCGTCGCCGCGGCGCGGCAGGAAGGCGGCGAGCGACGGCTCCTCGCGGGCGGCGACCAGCTCCAGCCGGTGGCCACGCTCGCGTTCGGAGTCGAGCAGGTAGGCGTCGAGCGCCGAGGCATCGAGCTCGGCCTGCTGCTCGGGGCTCGCGACCTGGCGCAGGAGGCCGTTGACCGCCTCGATCGCCTCCGCAGTCGGCTCGTCCCCCGGCCGCTGCGCCAGGGCCGCGAGCTTCAGCAGCTCGAGGTAGCGGGCGATCGCCCGGTTGACGTCGATCGCGGTGTCGAGGCGCGGCTCGGAGAGCTCCCGCCCCGCCCGCCAGGAGGCCTCGAGCACCTGCTCGCGCAGTGCCCGGTAGGTCGCGTGCAGGCCCTCGGCCGGGCCGAACAGCTCCTCCTCGTGCAGCTCCTCCGACACGCCTTCGGCAGCGGTCGCCGCCAGCGCGCGCTCGTAGAAGCGGGACGGCCGGGCCGCCTCGCCGCCGGCGCCGCGCTCCAGCCGGGAGAGCACGAGCCCGCTGCGCGCCGGCCAGCCGATCCGCTCCCACTCGCCCTCCTCCTCGAGGCCGAGGACGAAAACGTGGTCGAAGCCGAGCCCCTTGACCGCGCCGGCCGCCATCCCGTTGACCGACCCGGGCGAGCGTGGCCGCTCGGCGTCCTCGGCTTCGTCGCCCGCCTCGGCGACCGCGCTCAGATAGGCGACGAAGGCGCGGGTCGAGCCGTGCGGTTCGCGGCGGGTCCAGGCGGTCGCCAGCTCGGCCAGGCGGGAGAGCCCGAGCAGCCGCTCGGCCACCTCCGGCTGGGCGGCGAAGAGCCGCTGGCGCCGCAGGCCCACCTGCTCGATCAGGCGCCGCACGAAGACGTCGGCCCGCCGTTCCTCCATCACCGCCGCCGCGGCCCCGTAGAGCTTGAGGAAGCTGCCGATCCGCTCCCGCGCCTCGGGCTGGAACTGGGGGCTGTCGAGGGCCGCCTCGCAGGCGGCGACCATGTCCTGCTTGCGCCGCCGGGCGATCGTCGTCAGCCGCGCCAGGTCCCCCGAGCGCAGCTCCACCGGCGGCCGGGTCAGCGCCCGGGCCGCGGCGGCCGAGTCGTCGGGGTCGGCGAGCACCCGCAGCCAGGCGATCGCGTCCCGGACCTCGGGCCGCTGGAAGAGCGCCGTCGGCCCGGAGAGGTGGAAGGGGATGCCCCGCTCTTCCATCGCCGCGGCGACCGCGCCACCCTGCTTGGCCGGGTCCTCGACCAGCACGCAGATCTCTTCGGCGGCGGCGCCCCCGGCGACCAGGTGCTCCACCGCCCTCGCCACCGCCTGCGCCTGGGCACGCTCGTTGGTGCAGCGCCAGAAGCCCAGCTCGGGGTCGCGGAAGCGGTCCTCGAGCAGGATCCGCTCGCCGGCGGGATGGACCTCGTCGAACCAGGCCTCCGCCGCGGCGCTCCCCTCTCCGGCCTCGATCTCCAGCGCGACGACCTGGTTCGAGTCCTCCGCCGCCAGCGACTCCAGCACCGCGCGCTGGGCCGGAGTCGTCTCCTCCAGTTCGTCGACCATCACCTGGCCGAAGCGCTCGGCGATCCGCCGCCGCACGTCGGGCCGCTCGACCAGGAGGCAGTCGAGGGCGAGGAAGACGTCGCCGCGGTCGAGGCTGCCGGACTCGGAGAGGACGCGGTCGTGGGTGGCGTAGAGCTCGGCGAACTCGAGCTCGCGACCGAAGGCCTCCCGGTCGGCCTCGTCGCTCGCGCCCGCCTCGCCGGCGCGAGCGCGTTCGGAGAGGGTGGTGGGCCCGACCCGCTCGGCCTTCAGCCGGTCGATCCGCGCCAGCAGCCGCGCCAACAGCCCGGCCGGGTTGCCGCGGATCTCGTGCCGGCGCAGGGGCAGGCGGTCGAGGCGGTCGAGCAGCATCGCCAGCCGCTCGCCCCGGCTGAGGACGTCGAAGAAGGGGTCGAGGCCGGCCTCCTCGGAGTGCTCGCGCAGCAGCCGCTCGCCGATCGCGTCCCAACTCCCGATCCAGAGCTCCTCGAAGGACCCCTCGAGCAGCGCCTCGCAGCGCTCGCGAAGACGGCCGGCCGTCGCCTGGCGGGAGGCGATCGTCAGCACGCTCTCGGGCCCGACCCCGGTCGCGGCGAGCCGTCCCAGGCGACGGGCGAGGAGCTCGGTCTTGCCGGTGCCCGGGGCGCCGGCGATCAGCAGCGGCCCGGCCTCGTGCGCGACCGCGCGCTCCCGCGGCGTGTCAGCGGTATCGGTGGCTGGGTGGCCCTCGGGCATCGCCCAACGCTAGCGCGCCGGAGAAGCCATCTACCATGCCGCCGATGGACATCCTCACCGCTGACTGGCCGGCGATCTGCCGCCGCATCGTCGCCGCCCAGCGACCGATCTTCGAGCGGGCGCGGACGAGCGAGGATCGGACCGTCTACGAGGGGGTGGGCGAGGGGGGCGACCGCACCCTGGTGATCGACCGCGAATGCGAGGACGTCGTCTTCGCCGAGCTCGAGCGGCTCGCAGCCGACGGCGCCTCCTTCGTCGCCGTCTCCGAGGAGCGCGGCGAAGTCTCCTTCAACTCCGGCGGCGAGCACCGGGTTGTGATCGACCCGATCGACGGCTCGCTCAACGCCCGCCGCACGCTCCCCTCCTTCGCGGTCTCGATCGCCGTCGCCTCGGGTCCCTCGATGGCCGAGGTCGAGCTCGGCTTCGTCCACGACTTCGGCGCCGACGAGGAGTTCCTCGCCCGCAGGGGGGAGGGCGCGCAGCTGAACGGGAGATCGGTGCGGGTCTCGCCCGAGGCGGAGCGGCTCGAGGTCGTCGGCGTCGAGTCGGCCGAGCCGGAGTGGGCGATGCCCGCCTTGGAGGCTCTCGCCGGCAAGGTCTTCCGGTTGCGGGTGGTCGGCGCGATCGCGATCTCGGCCGCCTACGTCGGCGCGGGCCGCTTCGACGCGATGCTCAGCCTTCGCTCCTGCCGCTCGGTCGACGCCGCCGCGGCCCAGCTGATCGTCCGCGAGGCCGGCGGCGCGGTGTCCTTCGGCGCCGGCGGGCTCTCCGAGGCGATGCTCGATCTGGAGTCGCGCTACCCGATGGCCGCCGCCAACGGCGAGGCCGGTCTGGCCACCGTTCGCGCCGCGCAGCTGGCGAAAGCCGCGTAACGCTTCTTCGGCAGTGGTTTACAAACGTCTGTTCCCAGGAACATATGTTCGTTACACTCGGGCACTTCCCTCGCCCTAAATCACGACTGAAGAGGTGTTTTCTCCGCATGGCTGAGAGTAAAAGCAACGGCAGCAAATCCAAAACTCAGGCGAAACGCGCCACCACCGAAGCAAAAAAGTCCGCGGCAAAAACCGCCAAAGCTTCGAAACGGGCAGCGACCAAGACCGCTGTTGCCGAGAAGAACCAGGTCCAGACCGTCGTCGAGACCGCGGTCGACTTCCCGGTCGGCGCCGTCCTCGCCGTCAGCGACCGCGTCACCGAGCTGGTCGAGCCCTGGACCGATCGCAGCAAGGCCGAGCGCCAGATCAAGAGGTACCGCAGCTCGCTACGCAAATCGCTGAAACGGACCGAGCGACGCGGCGGCACCGCCCGCCGCAGGGCGATCAGCGAGGCCCGCAAGACCCGCAACCAGGTCGAGCGCGAGGCCCGCAACCGCCGCCGCGAGGTCGAGACCACGATCAAGCGCAACCGCAACGAGGTCGAGTCGCGCGTCCGCAAGGCGATCGACGAGCAGACCTCCCGCGCTCAGGGCGTCGTCGAGAGCGCCACGGGCGTCGTCGGCACCGTGAGCAGCCAGATCACCGCCCTGCGGTAGATACCCGGCAGCAACCGTCACTTACCGGTGACGGTCACAGGCCGCGAGGTGCCTGGCTCATAGGGCCAGCCCTCGCGGCCTCTTACTTTGGCGCGGAACTTGAAGCGCACGCCGCGGCTGTCGTCGTCGCTGAACCGGTAGACGTAGCGGAAGCGCCCCCGCGGGTCGGCCTCGACCGTGCGGAAGCCGCGCCAGCCGGCGCCCGGGTAGCGGAACTGGAGTTCGACCGGCAGGCCGCGCACGGCGTCCTCGGCGCCGAGGGTGCGAACCGCGCCGGTGAAGACAACCGGTCTGCCCCCGACGGTTGCCGTCGCCCTGGAGGCGCACAGCCGCAACCCCGTCCGAACGGCGAGGTGAGCAGTCGCGCCGCTGCTGCGGGTCAGCGTCGGGGTGCCGGCGAAGACGGCGGCCACGTCACGGCTCGGCCCCGCTCGCAGTCGCAGCGAGAAGGCACCGCTGCCGTCGGTCGTGCGCATCGTCGTGCGGCGCCGCAGCTCGGCCCCGGCGGCGAAGGTCTCGACGACGGCAATCCGCTGCCGCGCGATCCCGCCTCCTCCGATCCGGCGCAGGCGGCCGTCGATCCTCCCGCCCGAGAGCTCCGTCGTCAGCGAGACCGGGCTCTTCAGCGGGTTGACGAGGACCATCCGCCCGCCGCGGGCGCGATCGATCCCGGTCGCCGGATTGCCGGCGACGTCGTAGCCGGTGGCGAGGAACTCGTACTTGCCGGGCGGGTAGGAGTCGGAGTCCCAGCGGGCGACCAACCGGCCCGCCTGCACCCGCGTCGGCAGTTCCTGGAAGCGGGCTCGGGTCCCGGCGAGCCGGACGGAGATCGAGCCCCGGCTGGAGCTCGACCCGGAGAGGGCGTCGGCGACGGTCGCTTCGATCCGCTCGGGTTCGCCCGGGTCCTGAGCGGGAGCGAAGGCGACCCGCGGCGGTCCTTCGTCGATGCGGACGAGGGCGGCGGGAGGCGCCGCCCCCAGCGGGTCGCCTCCGACGTTCCCGGCGGCGTCGCGGGCGAAGGCGGCGACCGTGTGGATGCCGCTGCCGCCCACCCAGGTCGAGGCCGTCTCGCCAGGTGCCGTCGTCGGGGCGCCGCCGTCGACCGAGATCGCGGCGATGGGTCCCGTCGGGCCGGCGGCTGCCATCCCCGAGAGCGAGTCCGCCGCCTGTGCGGTGACCTTCACCGGCCCGCTGCTCCAGCCGCCCGGGACTCCCGAAAGAGAAAGCAGCGGATCCGTCGCGTCGACGCGGAACGTCGCGATGCGCACCGGCGATGGGACGCCGGCGCCCGAGACTGCGACCACGCTGGCGTAGGTGGTGCCCTGGGGGAGGGTCCCGAGGGCGACCGGCCCCCCGGCCGCGCCGGGCGCGAGGTCGGTCTCCGCTGCCGTGCAGAGCGACGGGTTGGCGCAGGGATGGTCCGCGCTGCCGCGATCCAGTGAGACCGCGTAGCCGCCGAGGCCCGAGAGCGGCAGCGGCTCGGGAGGGGCATCGAGCTCGAGCTCCGCAGCTTCCTCGCCCCGCAGCCAGCGCTCGGGAGCGCTGGCGACCGGTGGCGGTGGCGGGCTGTTGTCGAAGCGCAAGCTGGCGCTGGCGCGGGAGAGCTCCACCCCGGCGTCGTCCACGGTCCAGGCTTCGAGCCTGTAGACCCCCGGGACCGACGGCACCGTGTAGAAGTCGAAGAGGTCGCTCGCCGGCCGTTCCAGCAGCGGCCCGACCGCGGTCCCCCCGGAATCGAAGAGGCGGTACCTGCCAGCCGCCGCCTGGGCCGAGTACCCCGGCACCTGCTCGGGGTCGATCGCGAACTCGGGGTTGGCCTGCCACTGCCCCGAAGCCGCCGCGGGGGCTGGGAGCAAAAGGGCGACCGCGGTGGCGGCGACGGCCAGGGCGGAGCGCGAGAAGAGCGCGATCATGGGCCGAACTCCCCGGCCGGGCTGCCCCCGCCACTCGGTTCGGGGGTGGGTTCGACCGCCGGTTCGGGTGGCGGCGGGGCGTATTCGACCGCTTCGCTTTCGACCGGCACCGGTTCGGCGGCGGGTACTTCCTCGCTCGCGGGCTCGGGAGATGGGTCGGGTCGTGGAGTGGCCTTTGGTTTCCGTTCCGGCTCTGGTTCCGGCGTCTCTTCGGCCTGCGGCCGGGGGCTCTCCGGGGTCGGGATCTCCGAGATCTGCCGCTCGACGGGAGTCCGATCGCGCTCGCCGGCGAGGTCGATCGGGCTGGGAGCGAATCCGCCGGCGACGCAGGCCGCCGCGCCTCCCGCCGCGGCGACGCAGACGGCGGCGATCTTGACTCCGGCGGCGGCACCGCCGACACCGGTTCCGGCCGCCGCCGGCGAAGCCGCGCCATTGCCGAAGCGTCCGAGGAGATCGCCGAAAGCATCCCGAGCCCGCTCCCACAGCGAGGCGTGCGATGGCACGAACGGCGCCAGGCCGGCTGCCGCCGCGGGCGCGGCCCGGTAGGCCCGCAGGGTCGCCCGGCACTGGGCGCAGGCCCGCAGGTGCTCGCGCAGCTCGGCGATCTGCTCGGGCTTCGCCTCGCCGTCGCAGAATGCCGAGAGCAGGGGCCGCATCTCCACGCAGCGACCGCCGTCCTCGCTGCGCGCGACCAGCGTGCGGAAGCGCTCGCGTCCCTCGGCTAACGAGCGGTTCACTTTCGTTTGGCTGAACCCGGTGATTTCCCCGATCTCCACGTAGGAGTAGCCCTCGGCCAGCAGCGTCAGGGCGCGCAGCTCCTGCGGCTTCAGCGCCTGTAGGGCCTCGCGACTGCGGGCGACCGCCTCCCGTCGCTCGGCCCGTTCCGGCGGCCCGTCGGCGGTGGCGGGGAGGAGGGCGACCCAGTCCTCCATCCCGGGCTCGGGCCTGAAGGCAGCGGGCCCGGCCAGGGTCCGCTCGCGCTCGCTCCGGATCGCCAGGGCCTCGTGCTTGACGACCGTTTGCATCCACTTGATCAACTCCCGTGGATCCTCGGTCGGGGCCTTGCGAAGCAGGATCTCGAGCCCTCGCTGCATCGCGTCCTCGGCGTCGTCGGCGCAGAGGGAGAAACGGCGCGCGGCCCGTTTCAAAGTCGTCTCGTTGCGGACGTACAACTCCACCGCCGCCCGCTGGCGAGCGGCGGCATCGGCCGGCCCCGGACCTAGGCCCGCCTCCTCTTCCCTGGCTGTCTCCACTGCTCGGTTTCCCCTGCCGCTCCGGTTCTCGGTATCGGACACTGGCAGCGTCAAGTACGAACGGGGCGAAAGTCTCCCCCCACCTGGACGGATGCCCCAGCGGAAAAGGACGGAAATTGCAGACCGGCTGCGAGGAATGTCCAGTGCCCTTCCCGCCCGCTAGGATCGCCCGGTGAGCACCTGCGTAGTCACCGGCGGCGCCGGCTTCCTCGGGTCACACCTCTGCGAGCGGCTGCTCGGCGACGGGCACCGGGTGATCTGCCTGGACAACCTCGAGACGGGGTCGTTGGAGAACATCGACCACATCCGTGACGATGCGTTCGAGTTCCGGCACCTCGACATCACCAATTACGTCGAGATCCCCGAGGACGTCGACTTCGTCTACCACCTCGCCTCGCCCGCGAGCCCGATCGACTACCTGCGGCTGCCGCTGCACACGCTCAAAGTCGGCTCCCACGGGACCCACCACATGCTCGGCGTCGCCAAGTGGAAGCGCGCACGCTTCCTGATCGCTTCGACCAGCGAGGTCTACGGCGACCCGGAGGTCCATCCGCAGAAAGAGGACTACTGGGGGCACGTCAACCCGATCGGCCCGCGCGGGGTCTACGACGAGGCGAAGCGCTATGCCGAGGCGCTGACGATGGCCTACCACCGCCAGCAGGGTGTCGACACGGCGATCGTCCGGATCTTCAACACCTATGGCCCGCGGATGCGCGCGCACGACGGGCGGGCGATCCCGACCTTCCTGCGCCAGGCGCTCCAGGACCGGCCGCTGACCGTCTTCGGCGACGGCAGCCAGACCCGCAGCTTCTGTTACGTCGACGACCTGATCGACGGCATCGTCCGGCTCGCCGAATCGGACGTGCACACCCCGGTGAACATCGGCAACCCGAACGAGTTCACGCTCCTGGAGCTGGCGAAGCAGGTCGTCGAGCTGACCGACTCGCGCTCGGAGATCGTCTACGAGGCGCTGCCGACCGACGACCCGAAACAGCGCCGCCCCGACATCGGCCGCGCCCGCGACCTGCTCGGCTGGGAGCCGACGATCGAGCTGTCCGACGGCCTGCGCCGCACGATCGACCAGAGCGGCATCGAGCGCCTCGTCGGCGCCAGCGACTAGCTAACGCGTCCGCGAAACCGCGTCAACCCTTCTTCTGGACGGGTTCATGCGGTCTCGACGAAAGAGGGGCGGCCCGAAGGCCGCCCCCTCTCGCGATGCAGCGAGCTTGGTGCTCTGACTACTGGGTCTGAACGGTTGCCGAGAACGAGCCCAGCGGGTCGCCCGAGTTGATTTTTTCGGGCGATTTCGGCGGTCCGCCTTTGGCTTCATAGCCTTCGTAGACTTCGACGAAGGCGTTCAGGACTTTCGCCGCGATCGGCTGCAGGACCGCGCTGGCGTTCTGCACGCTCACCGTCCTGGTCGCCGAGTCGGCGATCACGCCCGGAATCGTGAGGTCGGCGATCGAGCTGCGCCCGAGGTTGCCGAGGTTCAGTTCGTCGCTGGCGTTGGATACGGCGCTCACTTCTACCGTGATCGTTTTTGCCGCGAGGTCGACGTAGAACCCGCCAAGCGTGATCTTGGTCTCGAGGAACGTGTCGACGCCCGTCTGGAGTTTCTGTTCCAGTTCGAGGCCGCCGGCGCTCTGAACGACGCCCCCGGTGCCGAGTGGCGAGACCGTGCCGCCCGTGACCGGGAATTCGAAGTCGGTCAGCCCTTTGACTTTGGTCGGGTCGATGGTTTTGATTTTCACTTCGACTTTGGCGAGCTTTCCCAGCGTGCCGGCGTTGGCGTTGAAGAGGACGTTGCCGCCCGGCAGGACAGCCACCGTGGCCGGCTGCTCTTCGGCCGCGGCCGAACCCATCAGCTTGCCGCCGAGGAAGGGCTTCGGCTTGCCTTTGGCGTAGCCGAGCTTCTTGTTCAGCTGCTTTGCCGCCTTGCTGGTCAGCTTCAGCTTTTTCACCGTCATGCTCACCCCGAAGCCGGCGCGAGCGAAGGCGTAGCCCGTGACGGTGGCCAGCTTCACCTTCTTGCCGCTCACCTTGGCGGTGAGGGAGGCCGTGGTCGTGTCGAGCACGAGCGCCTTCACCGTCGCCGATTTTTTCCCGGCCTTGAACTTCAGGCCGCCGCCGAGGGCGACGGTGCCGGCGCCGGTGGTCGGGTCGACTTCGCCGCCGGTGCCGGTGAGGGTCAGCTTCTGGCCCTTCAGCTTCGCCGGGGCGATCTTCGTCGTCTTGATCCCAAAGGTCTTCAGGTACTTGGTGAAGCCCTTGTTGAGGGTGATGGTGGCGGAACCGCTGCCCACCGGGTCAGGCGTGGCAGAGGCGAAGGGGGCGAATGCCAGCAGCGCGAACAGCGCAGCCGCGAGGGCCGCTATCGGCAGCCCCGTTCCCCGAGCCATCCGCGGCTGGGTTGCTTCAGTCATATGTGTCCTCCGTTGCTGCCGCCCCCTGCTGTCCCTATGGGCGACTTACGGCGAGTTGACTTGTCTAACAGGTTATTCCCGTATCGCTGCCATTTACAACCCGGCAGGAACACCGTTGTTCCGGTCCCAGCTGGGCTTTCCCGGTGGCGGAGCGCCCCGAGCGCCCGCCCCAATATCCTGCACTGCGATGGCGAGCAGCGACGGATCCGGAGCCCAGGAGGCCCACCTCACGATCGCGCCCGTGGTCGGCCCCGACGACGAGCGCATCTTCACCGATTCCGGGATCGAGATCGAGGCGCTCTACGACGAGGGCGATGTAGCCCCGGGCCTCGAGGAGCGCCTCGGCGAGCCCGGGCAGCCGCCGTTCACCCGCGGCATCCACGAGGGGATGTACCGCGACCGGCTCTGGACGATGCGCCAGTACGCCGGCTTCGCCTCGCCGGAGGACACCAACGAGCGCTACCGCTACCTGATCGAGCACGGCTCGACCGGCCTCTCGATGGCCTTCGACCTGCCGACCCAGCTCGGCCGCGACTCCGACGACCCGCTCTGTCACGGCGAGGTCGGCCGCACCGGCGTGCCGATCGACACGATCGAGGACATGCGGATCTGCTTCGACCAGATCCCGCTCGACGGCGTCTCCACCTCGATGACGATCAATGCCCCGGCGGCGGTCCTGCTGCTGCTCTACGAGCTGGTCGGCGAGGAACAGGGCGTCCCCTCCGAGAAGCTCCGCGGCACCGTCCAGAACGACGTGCTGAAGGAGTACATGGCGCGGGGCAACTACATCTACCCGCCCGAGCCGACGATGCGGCTGACCACCGACATCTTCGAGTACTGCCACCGGAACGTGCCGAAATGGAACACGATCTCGATCTCCGGGTACCACATCCGCGAGAAGGGCTGCTCGGCCGTGCAGGAGGTCGCCTTCACGCTCTCCAACGCGATCGCCTACGTCGAAGCTGCCCTCGCCCGGGGCCTGAAGATCGACGAGTTCGCGCCGCGCCTTGCCTTCTTCTTCAACGGCCACAACAACGTCTTCCAGGAGATCGCCAAGTTCCGCGCCGTGCGGCGGATGTGGGCCGAGATCGTCAAGGAGCGGTTCGGGGCCGAGAACCCGAAATCGATGCAGATCCGCTTCCACACCCAGACCGGCGGGGTCACCCTGCAGGCCCAGCAGCCCGAGGTCAACATCATCCGCGTCGCCCTGCAGGGCTTTGCGGCGGTCTGCGGCGGCACCCAGTCGCTGCACACCAACGGCTTCGACGAGGCGCTGGCGCTGCCGACCGAGCGCTCGGCCCGGATCGCACTGCGCACCCAGCAGGTGCTCGCCTACGAGTCCGGCGCCGCCGACACCGTCGACCCCTTCGCCGGCTCCTACTTCGTCGAGTCGCTGACCGACGAGGTCGAACTGCGGGCGAAGGAGCTGATGGAGAAGGTCGAAGAGCTGGGCGGCTCGGTCGAGGCGCTGGAGTTCATGCAGCGCGAGATCGAGGAGTCGGCGCTGAGCTACCACGAGCGCTACAAGAGCGGCCAGGACGTGATCGTCGGCGTCAACAAGTTCGTCACCGACCAGGTCGACGACGTCGACATCCTCAAGGTCGACCCCGAGGCCGAGCAGCGCCAGCTGGCCCGCCTCGCGGCCTTCAAGCAGAACCGCGACCAGGCCGAGGTCGACGCCAAGCTCGAGTCCCTGCGCGACGTCGCCCGCGGCGAGGGCAACCTCCTGCACCCGATCCGCGCCGCGCTTGCGGCCAACGCCTCGATCGGCGAGGTCTGCGGCGCCATGCGCGAGGTCTTCGGCGAATACAAGGGCGGCGCCTTCTTCTGAGACGCATCGGATTTTTGCCCCAGCGGCCTGGGGTCAAAGTCGGATGCGGCGTCGGAGCATCGCGATGGTCTTGGTCAGAGCCCCCTTTACGCGCCGGGGTTCGTAGCGAATCTCGTAGTGGGTGAAGCGGAGTGGCGTCACCCTGCCATCACATGGGCACGGTCGCGGCGGGCATCGCGGATCTGGGTGGATGGCGTGCGGTGGTAACGGAGGCCGTCCGTCTCGACCACCAGTCCCAGCTCGGGCCAAAAGAAGTCGACCTCAAAGCGGTTGACCCGCTGTTTGCTCAGCGGGATCGGCAGGTGGCCGCCGGAGACGATCCGGCGGAAGTAGATCTCCAGGTCCGAGTCGGAGAGGCGGAAGCTGAGCTCGTCGAGTAATCGACGAAGCGGCCGAACACCTGGCTCCCCGCTGAAACGCAAAAGTTCGTTGCGGACGGCCTCGGGATCGATCAGGTCGCGCTTGTCGGCGTCGTTGACAGCCCGCTCGAGAGCAATCGGCGTAAGTTCAGTCGCCTGATCGACGAGGGTCCGCACGGGTGAGGTGACGGGAATGTCGTCGCGGAGGGAGATGTCTTGCGCGGACATCGACGGCCGACCGCGGATTCTCATGCCCGGACGGCGCAGTTCGCAGCGGCGCAGGACGCTTATGTCGATGCGACCGCCGTGCTCAGTCCCGATTTCCGAGAGAGCGGCGGCACTGCCGTGGCTCAGGGCTGCGCCATCACCGCCGGCGAGCACCGCAGCCATCCACCGCCGCCTGCGGTTCAGCGCTGGCCATCCTACGGCGTAGACGCCTCGACTCACAGGGAATAGCCGACCCCGCACTATGCGGTGCTCGATGGATCGAGATCCATAGCCGATCCCCAGCAGCTGTCGCCGCGTTACGACTCCGTGCTGCTGGCCGGCAAGCCTCCATGCCTCCCTGCTCCGCGCATCCGAATTCTCCCCCACCATGGTGGGGCAAGAATCCGACGCGACGAAGTCTCCCCCTGAACGGTTCATCCCAGCCGCATTGAGCGTGAAGGAACGGCGCGACCTCGGTTGAAGCGGGGGGCAATGATCGAGGTTTCGAGGACGCTGATGAAGTCCGAGCCTGAGCTGGCGGAGCTGATTGCGACCGTCGAGGGGGTCGAGGTGACGATGGCCGAGAAGGGCTTCGGCACCCGCGTCGCGCTGCGGGCCGATGAGGGTTCCGGCCTCGGCGAGGCCGATCTCGAAGCCGTCCTCGACCGCTTGGCGGAGCCACAGCGGCGACCGTTCGTCTGACAACGAAGCTTAAAAGGAGACTCTGAGTGAACAACCTGAAGCGGCACCTCACGGCTGCCAACGTCCTGTCTTGCATGGCTCTCTTCATCGCCCTCGGCGGCACCGCCTATGCAGCGGTCAAACTGAAGCCGAACCAGGTCAAGGCGGTCAACATCGCCAAGCAGGCTGTGACCAACGCGAAAATCAAGACCCAGGCCGTCACCTCCGGCAAAATTAAAAACGGCGGCGTCGTCAACGCCGACCTCGGAGCGGGAGCCGTGACCGGGTCGAAGATCGGTAAGGAAGCTGTCACCAGTGGTGCCCTGGCGAAGAAAGCCGTGACCGAAGCCAAACTCGGCCCGGAATCGGTCGGGACCGGCAAGATCGACAACGAAGCGATCACCTCGGCGAAGATCTCGACCTCGCTCTACGGGCAGCTGCTCAAGAATGTCACCTACGTCAACACCGAAAGCGCCTCCAACAGCGAAATCGCCAAGTCGGCGGAAGCTGTTTGCCCGACCGGGAAGCAGGCGATCGGTGGCGGCGCTCGCGTCAACGGCAATCTGCAGGACGTCGCCGTGACCGGCTCCAACCCCACCTCGGTGGGGTCGACCCGGACTGGCTGGTCTGCGTTTGGCCGGGATATCGATGGAACGCCGGGCGGCAATTGGTCGGTCGAGGCGTTCGCGGTCTGCGCAGAACTCTAGGTACTCTCAATTTGCATCGTGGAATCGAAGGGCCCGCTCCGGCGGGCCCTTCGTCTGTCTGAGGACACCGAAAACCCGGCCTAAATAGACTTCCGCGCCCGATGCGCGAGAGAAACCCCGAAAGCCACGACGAGAAGCTCTCCTACCTGCGCGAGCTGCGCGAGGCGGCGATCAACTCGGCCTCCGAGGCGGCGGTCGAGAAGCAGCACGCGAAGGGCAAGATGACCGCCCGCGAGCGGATCGAGAAGCTGCTCGACCCGGGCTCCTTCGAGGAGCTCGACACCTTCGTTCGCCACCGCACCTACGACTTCGAGATGCAGAAGAACCGGCCCTGGGGAGACGCCGTCGTCACCGGGCACGGGACGATCGACGGCCGGACCGTCTTCGTCTTTTCCCAGGATTTCACCGTCTTCGGCGGCAGCCTCGGCGAGGTGATGTCGGAGAAGATGTGCAAGGTGATGGACCTGGCCGCCCAGGTCGGGGCGCCGGTGATCGGGATCAACGACTCGGGCGGCGCCCGGATCCAGGAGGGGGTCGTCTCCCTCGGCGCCTACGGCGACGTCTTCGTCCGCAACGTCCAGTGCTCGGGGGTGATCCCGCAGATCAGCGTGATCATGGGCCCCTGCGCCGGCGGTGCCGTCTACTCGCCGGCGATGACCGACTTCATCTTCATGGTCAAAGAGACCTCGCACATGTTCATCACCGGCCCGGAAGTGATCAAGACGGTGACCGGCGAGGAAGTCGAGTTCGAGGAGCTCGGCGGGGCGATGAGCCACAACTCGAAGTCGGGCGTCGCCCACTTCGCCTCCGAGGACGAGGAGAGCTGCCTCGAGGACGTGCGCTACCTGATGAGCTTCCTGCCCTCGAACAACCTCGAGGCGCCGCCGCGCTTCGAGCCCTCGGACGACCCCGAGCGCGAAGACGACGAGCTCGACACGCTCGTGCCCGACGACCCCTCCAAGCCCTACGACATGCGCGACGTGATCGCCCGCGTGGTCGACGAGGAGGAGTTCTTCGAGGTCCACGAGCACTTCGCGAAAAACATCGTTTGCGGCTTCTCCCGCCTCGACGGCTATCCGGTCGGGATCGTCGGCAACCAGCCCGCCTTCCTCGCCGGGGTGCTCGACATCGAGGCCTCCGAGAAGGCAGCCAGGTTCGTGCGGACCTGCGATTGCTACAACATCCCGATCCTCACCTTCACGGACGTTCCGGGCTTCCTCCCCGGCACCGATCAGGAGTGGAACGGGATCATCCGCCACGGCGCCAAGCTCCTCTACGCCTTCACCGAGGCGACGGTGCCAAAGCTCACCGTAGTCACCCGCAAGGCCTATGGCGGTGCCTACGACGTGATGAACTCCAAGCACATGCTGGCCGACTACAACGTCGCCTGGCCGACGGCGGAGGTCGCGGTGATGGGCCCCGAGGGGGCCGTCAACATCATCTACCGCAAAGACATCGCCAACTCACCGACCCCCGACGAGCGCCGCCAGAAACTGATCGACGACTACAAAGCCCACTTCGCCAACCCCTATTCGGCGGCGGAGCGCGGCTACATCGACGACGTCATCGAGCCGCGGCAGACGCGGCCGAAGTTGATCCGGGCTCTGCGGATGCTGCAGACCAAGCGCGTCGACCAGCCGAAGCGCAAGCACGGGAACATTCCTCTGTAACACGGAGGGGGACGGTCCGGTGGGGGGTGCCTGGGAGCACCTCCGCCGAGTGAAGCGGGGAGAGCTAGCGCCTCAAAGGTGGCCGGCTCGGCTCCATGCTGAGTACCCAGTCACCCCCCACCGGACCGTCCCCATGCGCTTCACGGGCGTGACACTTCCACAACAGCGCGTTCGTCCCTTGTAGGGCTATAGGGCTACAAAGGACGAACGCCGAGCTCTCTTACGCGACAGGAGGGGTGCCGGGGAGGGATAGGCTTTTGTCTGTGATCGCGGCGTTCTTTGAACTACTCGTCGAGGTGGGAGGGCGCTTTCTTGGGGCGATCGGCTTCGAACGGTTCGTTGAACGGGACGAGGCTAATTCGGACCCGCGCAACTTCCCGCCGTCCCGCTGAGGACAGTCCGCCTCCCTGCACTCAATGTCGGACGACATTGAGTGATTCCGTCCGACAGGGCTACTACCTTGCGGGCATGGAGTTGAAGAGCGTTCCCGTGAAGAGCAATGACGTTCGGGTGCCCAAGCCTGAGGTGGGGAGCGCCTATCTTGTCGAGCGCTACAGCGCCGACAGCGTCAAGGCGGTGATCCTGCATCCGGACGACTTCGCCGAGTTGCAGAGCCGGGCTCAGATGCTGGAGGAGGCGGCGCGGCCGGTCGGGCTCGAGCTGACCGAGGTCGAGGCCAAGGCGCACCGGATCGCCGAGTCCCGCGAGGGCGAACTGGTCGAAGACGAGGCGGCTGTCCGCAGCCTGCTCGGAATTTGAGCTTCGCGGCCGGCGAGGTGTATTGGGCGGTCGTGCCCTCTACGCCGAGGGCGCCGTTCCAGGTCCACGTCAAAGACAAGCCCCCGGTGGAAGCCCCGGATGCGAGGACGATCGTCGAGGGGCTGCGCAAGGGAGGGGACGCCGAGCTTCGCTTCGTGGTCGAGGCCAAGGCCAGGCCCGTTCTCCTGCTCTCGGATCGGACCGACGAGCGCACCGGCGATCTCTTCGGGTTGCGCCTGGTGCGGCTCGCGTCCCTGGGCGAGGAGGAGGCCGAGGGGGTTCGGGACCAGCGCCAGGCCGGTCTCTTCCACCTCAAACCGGCGCGGTTTCGGGACCTGGAGGAGGAGTTCGCGGCGCTGATCAGCGCGCCGATCCGAGTCCATGAGTCCGCCATCGACTCCACCAGCCGGCTCGGGGCCCTCGACCAGAACGAGATGCGCGTGCTGGCCGAGCGCTTCGTCGGCTACTGGCAGTTCGACCTCAACCAGCTGCTGATCGGCAAGATCCGCGAACTGCTGAGGAAACGGGAGTCCCCGTAGAGCGCTAGGGGACTGCGGTGGCCTCGGTCTCGACGCCGCCGCCCGCGCCGCGGCCGCCGGTGGCGCCGCCCTCGTCGCCTCCCAGGCGGTGGGCCAGGTAGACGGGGATGATCGAGATCAGGATCACGATCACGGCGACGGCGTTGACGATCGGCAGTTCGTGGGGGCGGAAGAGGTTGGAGTAGATCCAGATCGGGAGGGTCTGTTCGCCGGCGCCGATCGTGAAGTTGGTGACGATGATCTCGTCGAAGGAGAGGGCGAAGGCGAGCAGGCCGCCGGCGATCAGGGCGCTTTTCATCCCCGGGAAGGTGACGTAGCGGAAGGTCTGCCAGCTGTGGGCGCCGAGGTCGGCCGAGGCCTCCTCGAAGGAGCCGGAGAGGCGGCGCAGGCGGGCGACGGCGTTGTTGTAGACGACGACGATGCAGAAGGTGGCGTGGCCGACGATCACGGTGAAGAGGCTGAGCGGGACGTCGAGCACCTGGGTGAAGGTGTTGGAGATCGCAACGCCGGTGACGATTCCGGGCAGGGCGATCGGCAGGATCACCAGGAAGGAGATCGTCTCGCGGCCGAAGAAGCGGTGGCGGGCGACGGCGAGGGCGGCGAGCGTGCCCAGCACCATGGCGATTGCCGCCGCGACCACCCCGGCTTTCAGCGAGGTGAAGAAGGCCTCGCGGGCCGCGTCGTCCTTGAACGCCTGGGAGAACCAGTGGGTGGTGAACCCCGGCGGTGGCCACTCGAGGATCTTGCTCGAGTTGAAGGCGTAGATCCCGATCACGATCAGCGGGATGTAGATGAAGGCGAGCCCCACCGCGACGGCGATCCGCAGCAGCACCCGGGAGCGTTTCGAGAGTCTCATCGCGTCATCACCTAGACGTGCTCGAAGGCCCCCAGCCGGCGGGCGACCAGGAGGTAGGCGATCATCACCACGATCGGGATCAGGGCCAGGGCCGCGGCAAAGGGCTGGTTGTTGGAGATGTTGCTGAAGATGACGTTGCCGATGAACTGGTCGTTGGAGACCAGGCGGGGCGTGATGTAGTCGCCCAGCGTCAGCGAGAAGGTGAAGATCGAGCCGGCGACGACGGCCGGGAAGCTGAGCGGCAGGATCACCCGGCGGAAGGTGGTGAAGGGCGAGGCGCCCAGGTCCTCGGAGGCGCTGATCAGCGAGTTCGGGATCCGCTCGAGGCCGGCGTAGATCGGCAGGATCATGTACGGCAGCCAGAGGTAGCTCATCACCAGCCAGACCGCAGTGGTGCCGTAGCCGGGCCCGCTGAGCCCGATCGGGTCGAGGGCCCAGTTGATCGCACCGTTGGCGGAAAGCAGCGTCCGCCAGGCATAGACCTTGACCAGGTAGCTCGACCAGAGCGGCAGCAGGATTCCGATCACCAGCAGCGCTTTGCCGCGCCGGCTCGCCAGCTTCGCCATGTAGAAGGCGATCGGGAAGGCGATCACCGCGTCGGTGATCGTCACCAGCAGTGCGGTGCGGACCGTCCGCCAGACGATGTCGCGGTAGACCGGTTCGTCGAACAGCGCTTCGAAGTTTTCGAGGGTGAAGCTCTTCTCGGTCAGCCCGCTGAGCGGGTCGACCGACCAGAACGCGGCGACCAGCAGCAGGGCCAGCGAGCCCAGGTAGCCGATCACCAGCCAGCCGACCGGGCCGGCCAGCAGGGCGCCGATCTGCAGACGGGGGCGGCCCTGGAAGAGGCCGGCGAGCCTGTGGCCCACCGACCTCCTCGTTGCGACCGCTTCGCTCATCGCTCAGGCCGTTCGATCAGCCCTTGATCGAGGTCCAGGCCTGGACCCAGTCGTTGTAGTCCTTGCAATCGCTTTCGCCGTTGCCGCAGTCGGCCAGCGGCGTCTGCCAGTAGTAGACGCGCTTCCAGAATGCCGGTTCTTCAGCGTGGTATTCGCTGCAGAAGTTCGGGTTGGCGGTCTCTTCGCAGGCCTTTTCCTGGGCCGGCGCCTCGCCGAAGAATTCTGCGATTTCGGCATTCACTTTCGGTTCGATGACCCAGTTCATCCACATGTACATGCAGTTCGGATGCTTGGCGGAGGAGCTGATCATCCAGGTGTCCGACCACCCCGTCGAGCCCTCTTCGGGCAGGAAGCCCTGGCTGGCGGGGCTGGCCGCGATCGGCTTGCCGGCACCCTTCAGTTCGAAGTACTGGTACTGCCAGGTTGTCCCAACGACGCTGTCGCCGCCGGCGAAGGCGGAGATCTGCTTGGCCGCTTCGGACCAGTATTCGCCGACGTAGGGGCGCTGTTCGGAGAGCAGGTTGACCGCCGCTTCGAACTGTTCTTCGTTCAG
>Ga0307280_10000019_pt1 | contig 55439 bp, 62 predicted proteins | sample ER_DNA_119_FD_194479 | JGI IMG/M metagenome (GOLD analysis project Ga0307280, IMG submission 194479) | Bulk soil microbial communities from the East River watershed near Crested Butte, Colorado, United States - ER_DNA_119 | ecosystem: Environmental > Terrestrial > Soil > Floodplain | place...
TTCCGATCTCTCGCACCTTGTGCTGGTTGCGGGTGGCCAGGACAAACACCTGCTTCGCCGTCAGTTCGCGAGGCTTCACGAAGCGACGCGCTCCTGCACCTCCCGCAGGCGGCCGATCCCCAGCTCGGCGAGCCCGAGCAGCTCGTCGAGCGAAGCCCGCGAGAGCGGCGTCCGCTCCGCCGTCGCCTGCACCTCGACCAGGCCGCCCTCGCCGGTCATCACCACGTTGGCGTCGACTTCGGCGTTGGAATCCTCGCCGTAGTCGAGGTCGCAGAGGGCGCGGCCGTTGACCATGCCGACGCTGACCGCCGCGACCGAGCCAGTCAGCGGCAGCGCCTCGAGCGCTTCTTTGTCGACCAGCTTCTGGAAGGCCTGGCGCAGGGCGACGAAGCCGCCGGTGATCGCCGCGCAGCGGGTGCCGCCGTCGGCTTCGAGCACGTCGCAGTCGACGTAGACGCTGCGCTCGCCCATCGCCCTGAAATCGACGACGACCCGCAGCGAGCGGCCGATCAGGCGCTGGATCTCGACCCCCCGGCCGTCCTGCTTGCCCTTGGAGATGTCGCGCTGCTTGCGGTCGCCGGTCGAGGCGGGCAGCATCGCGTACTCGGCGGTGACCCATCCTTTGCCCTTGCCCGTCATCCAACGCGGCACCTGCTCCTGGATCGAGGCGGTGCAGATCACCCTGGTTTTGCCGATCGAGATCAGCGCCGAGCCATCCGCACTTTCGACGAACCCGGCGTCGATCGTCACCGGCCGGATGTCGGCCGGCGCCCTGTCGTAGCTACGAGAAGCTGGCATCGCGCGAGTCTCTCATGCGAGGGCTAGCGAGCGGCGGGTGGCGCTTTTGTACGGATATGCCGAACAAAAGCGCCACGCCCCTATTTGAAGGCGACCTTGTCGACCGCCTCCTTGATCTTGTCGACGATCACGTCGGCGAGCTCGGTCCCCTGCTTGCCGTTGAACCCCTTCATGGCCGCGACCATCCCGACCATCAACAGCGAGACGAGCAGGATCAGGCCGACGTACTCGACCGTCCCCTGCCCCGTCTCCCCCGCCAGCCGCCGGATCTCCCGCAGCCGCCGGGTGACGGCGGCGTGGACGTAGCCCATCAGCGCGTAGAACATGAATGCCTCCTTCGGTTCGGTTGGAGGCAAATGCTTCGAGGAGAGGGCACACGGAACAAGACGCGAAAGAAAAATCTCGCGCGCATCACTGTCCTGAAAAAGAGGCGCCGGGGATGACCGCGGAAAGCGTTAGATCTGTCTGAAGGTCGCAGCCTGTGAGGTGATCGCGCCACAGGCGCCGCAGGGGGGATCGCAGACGCTGCAGGCCAGTGCCCCTTTGCGCGAGAGAACGTATTCGGTGCCGCAGCCGCTGCATCGGTAAGCCCCCGGCTCGAGCTTCTTGCCGGTGGGATAGGGGTCCTCGGGCCCCAGCAGGGCGCCGGCTTCCGCCTCGGAGACGCAAAGCGCCTGACCGAAGCGAACGAAGTCGGCGAGAAAACCGTCGCAAACCGACCCTTCGCCCAGCTGGGCCGCCAAGTACTCGCCTGGAGAGTCGTATCTCGCCGAAGTGGCGTCTTCGAAGCGCTTGCGGGCGCTGCTGCTCTTGTGCGCGACGGCGTTGCGGACGGCGCTTGCCACGTTCAAGCGATCCGTCGCCCAGGACCTGGACCCGATCCGGGAGAAGGGGGCGCCGTCGTGGAGGAACTGGCCGGCGCGGTCGAGCGAGTGGTGGATCGGCAGCCAGGCGAGATAGCTGTCGTTCGGACGCAGGAGCAGGGCACGAGCCGTATCGACGTCCGGAAAGGCCACTCTCGTCTTGGTCTTCCCCGGCCTGATCTGCCTGCAGACGGCCGCCAGGAAGATGTCCTCCAGGAAGCTCTCGAACTCCGTCATCCCGTTGAGGAAGATCGACTCCAGCATCCGCTCCCGAGCCTCCTCACTGGGCTGTTCCACCATCCCCAGCTGACGGAGGCCTTCGATCTCACCCCGAAGCCCCGCCGACATTTCGGTCGCTCTGGTCATTGCGCGGCGATTAGGCCCGGAGGCGGTCGACCAAGTACTGCGCCCTGATTTCCCGACTACCCCTGTCGTTGGCCCCGCCACGAGTCGCTTTCGATAGATCCTCGGTGATTTCTCCAGCTTCCAACTCGGCATTCACCTCCCGGGCGACGCGCTTCAGGGCGGCCAGCGAGACCCTCTTCTTGGGCACCCGTGGGCCTTCCAACGGTCCGCCCAGCGCCACCTGCTGGATCGCGTCGAAAAGGGAATAGATCCACATCCGCCGGGTGAGGCGGCGGACTGGTTCCTGCTCGCGGAAGACTTTGTTGAGGAGCTCCATCACCTCGGTCACCCGGCCGATGCACTCGTCTTCGAGCGGGAGCTCTTTGTCGAACTTCTCGTAGGCCTTGTCGAGCCGAGATTTGGAGGTCGAATTGCCACCTTCGAGGGCCAGCAGCAAGAGCTCGCTGGTGAACTCCGCGTCGCGCATTTCGGCGATTTCCTGGCTGTTCAGCGCTTTCCACTCCAGCCAGTAGTAGAAGAAGTCGGCGGCGAGCTCATAGGAGATCTCCTTGAACACGCCGTCGAACTGCGCATTGCGGAGCTCCTGGGCATTCAGTTTTGCCCCGTAGGTGTTCATCCTGCGGAAGATCTCCAGCAGTTCGGGTTCGGAGACGCTGGAGTCGACCGTGTAGTAGGTCAGCCTCGATCCGAGGATCTGCTGGCGATCGTCCTCCCCGAGGTCATCGAAGGTGGCGTTGGCCCGGCAGGGGTTGTGGATCTTCGAGAGGACGAAGCGATCGCGCTCGTCCACGTCATCGAGGCAGTCGATGTCGATGTAGGAGAGGATCGTCCTCAGGCGCTGCTGCCCGTCGATCACGACTATCTGACGCTTGAACGTGAGGGGGTCGGTTCGATCCTGCAAGAACAGGGCGGGGATGGGGTAGCCGCGCAGGAGGGAGTCGATCAGAGAGCTCTTGAGGAGTGGCCTCCAAACAGCGTTTCGCTGGAACGGCGGCCGCAGATCGAGGACGCCGTCTCGCTGCCACTTGAGGAATTCGACGACCGGGTGCGATTCGTGTTCGGGTTTGATCGGCACGAGACGACGGCGATCGTTCCATCGGGACCGGACGCCTGTTTCAAGATTTCCTGCTTACCGCAAAGCGGGGATGGGCGATCAGCCGTTCTTTGACGATTCAAGCAGCGTGAACGTGCATGGCACTTTCCCGGCCGCTTGGGTGAAGCTGGCCATGCTGGTTCTCAATCTCGCGGTCTGGATCGACGCTGCCGCGCAGCTCGCCCGCTGAGTCCTAGCCGCGGCGAATTTCCTCGCGCTCCAGCGCCTTGACGACGGCCTCGGTTCGGGTGCGGGCGCCGAGCTTTTCCGTCGCGTTGCGGACGTGGGTGCGGACGGTCTCCGGGGAGAGAACGAGGCGCCGGGCGATTTGCTCGCCGGTCAGCCCGTCAGCGAGGAAGCCGAGGATCTCCGACTCCCTGGCGCTCAGCGGCTTCTCCGGCGACCCCCCGCTGCCGTTCTCCTGGACGAAGCTGCGGTCGAAGTAGCGGCCGCCGCGCCAGACCTCGCGCAGCGCATCAACCAAGGTCGAGAGCCCGGCCGGCTTGGCGACGAGGCCGCGAGCGCCGCTGCGATAGGCGGCCTCGAGCAGATCGGGGTCGCTGAGCCCGGTGTAGATGACGAACTTCGGACAGGGCGGGTGGTCGCTCATCCGCCGCACCAGCTCGGTGCCGCGCTCGTCGGGCAGGTCGACGCCGACCACGGCCACGTCGGGATGGCGCTCGGCGATCACCTCCTCGCCGCGCGCGGCGGTCGTCGCGCAGCCGCGGACCTCGAAGCCGCGGCGTTCGAGCAGGACCGCTAGACCGTCCCTCAGCGCCTCGTGCTGCTCGACCAGGACCAAAGACGGGCTGCCGCTCTCCTCCTCCACCTTTCCCTCCTACCTCGGGATGCCGCCGGTGACCGACGAACGGTCAAATACCCACGCGCCAATGGGGAGAAACCAGCGCCTCTAACGGAACGCCTGAATCCCCGTGACGGCGCCGCCGATCACCAGCGCGTGGACGTCGGCGGTCCCCTCGTAGGTGACCACCGACTCGAGGTTGTTCATGTGACGGAACACCGGATACTCAAGCGTGACGCCGTTGGCGCCGAGCACCTGGCGGGCGCTGCGCGCGATCTCCAGCGCCCCGTTCACGTTGCCGAGCTTGCCGAGGCTGACGTGCTCGGGGCGCAGGGTGCCGGCGTCCTTCATCCGTCCCAGGTGAATTGCCACCAGCGTCGCCCGGTTCACCTCGAGCACCATCTCCGCCAGCTTCTGCTGCTGGATCTGGAAGGAGGCGATCGGACGGTCGAACTGGACCCGCTCGGTCGCGTACTCGAGCGCCGCTTCGTAACAGGCGCGGCCAGCGCCGGCGGCGCCCCAGACGATCCCGTAGCGGGCCTCGTTGAGGCAGGAGAGCGGCCCTTTCAACGAACTCACCTCGGGCAGCACCGCGTCGGCCGGCAGGCGCACGTCGTCGAGTAGCAGCTCGGAGGTGACCGAGGCCCGCAGCGAGAGCTTCCTATGGATGTCCTGGGTCGTGAAGCCCCTGGTCCCCTTGGGGACGAGGAAGCCGCGCACGCCCTCGTCGGTCTGCGCCCAGACGACCGCGACCTCGGAGACCGAGCCGTTGGTGATCCACATCTTCTGCCCGTGCAGGATCCAGTCGGAGCCGTCGCGCCGCGCCCGCGTCCGCATCGAGCCGGGATCCGAGCCGGCGTCGGGCTCGGTCAGGCCGAAGCAGCCGATCGCCTCGCCGGCCGCCATCCGCGGCAGCCAATCCCGCTTCTGCTCCTCCGATCCCCAGCGCCAGATCGCGTACATCGCCAGCGAGCCCTGGACCGAGACGAGGCTGCGGATGCCGCTGTCGCCGGCCTCCAGCTCCATGCAGGCGAGGCCGTAGGCGGTACCGCTGGCGCCGGCGCAGCCGTACCCCTCCAGGTGCATGCCCAGCACGCCGAGCTTGCCGAGTTCGGGCGCCAGCTCGCCGATCGGCACCGTCGCGTCCTCGAACCACCCCCCCACGTTCGGCACGACCTTGTCGCGGACGAAGGCGCGGACGGTGTCGCGGATGTCGCGCTCCTCGTCGGAGAGCAGGGCATCAAGGGCGAGGTAGTCGGCGGGGCGGATCGGCGGGGCGGCTGCGGTGGATGACATCGGCGTCCTCGTGGTCGGTGGTTCGTATCTGAGATCGTGACCTAATGGCCGACTCGGCGCTGGGAAAGTTGCGAATCCTCGACTTCTCCCGTGTCCTCGCCGGCCCGCTGGCGACGATGACGCTGGCCGATCTCGGCGCCGAAGTGACCAAGGTCGAGCGACCCGGCAGCGGCGACGACACCCGCTCCTGGGGACCGCCGCACGACGAAGCCGGCGAGGCGACCTACTTCCAGGCGGTCAACCGCAACAAGCGCAGCGTCGCGCTCGACCTGCGAGACCCGAACGACCTCGCCGAGGCGCGCCGCCTCGCGCTCGCGGCCGACGTCGTCGTCGAGAACTTCCGCCCCGGCCTGATGGCGCAGCTCGGCCTCGACCACGCGACGCTCTCCGCGGAGAACCCGAGGCTCGTCTTCTGCTCCATCACCGGCTTCGGCGGCGCTGGCGCCGGGGCCGAGCTGCCGGGTTACGACCTGCTGGTGCAGGCGCTCGGCGGCCTGATGAGCGTCACCGGCGAGCCCGATGGGGAGCCACTGAAGGTCGGCGTCGCCCTCGTCGACGTGATCGCCGGCCTCTACGCCGCGATCGGGATCCTCGCTGCGCTCGAGCACCGCCGCGAGAGCGGCGAGGGGCAGCTGGTCGAGGTCGACCTGCTCTCGGCGCTGCTCGCCGGGCTCGTCAACCAGAGCGCCGCCTACACCGTGGCGGGGGTAGCGCCGACACGAATGGGCAACCGCCACCCCAGCATCGCCCCCTACGAACTGCTGCGCTGCGGCGATGGCGAGATCGTCCTCGCGGTCGGCAACGACCGCCAGTTCGGCGAGCTCTGCGCGGCGTTGGGAGCGCCGGAGCTCGCCGCCGAGCCCCGCTTCGCGACCAACCCGGCGAGGGTCGAGAACCGCGACGAGCTGCGACCGCTGCTCGAGGCGGCACTCGCCGCGCGAGCGGCGAGCGAATGGGTCGAGCTCCTGCGCGCGCGCCGCGTCCCCGCCGGGGTCGTCAACGACGTCGGCGCCGCCTTCGAGTTCGCCGCGGAGATCGGCCTCGACCCGATCGTCGAGATCCCCCGCGAGGACGGGCCGCCGGTCCGCCTCCCCCGCAGCCCGATCCGGCTCTCGAAGACGCCGGCCAGCTATCGACTGCCCCCGCCGCGGTTACCCTGACGCCGGTGCGGGTCCTAGTCGTCACCAACTTCATGCCCGACGCTTCGGCGCCGCAGCGCGGGCGCTGGGTCCGCGACCAGGTCGACGAGCTGCGCCGGCGCGGGATCGAGGTCGATCTCTTCGAGTTCGCCCGCGGCCGCAGCGAGTACCTGCCGGCCGCCCGGCGCCTGCGCTCGCTGCTGCGGCGCGAGCGCTTCGACCTCGTCCACGCCCACTACGGTCTGGCCGGCTGGGTCGCGCGGCTGGCCGGGGCGAAGCCGCTGATCGTCACCTTCCACGGCACCGACGTCCGCCACCACCTGGTCGGCCACCTCTCGCGGCGGCTGGCCTGGCGGCTCGACCTCGTCGCGGGCGTCTCGCGGGCGCTGTTCGAAGCCGAGAACGGGCGGCCGGGGCTGCCCGCGGTCCCGGGCTCGGCGGTGCTCCCCTGCGGACCCGACCTGCGGCGCTTCGAGCCGATTCCCCGGGAGCGGGCGCGGCGCGAGATCGGGCTCGATCCCCAGGGCCGCTACCTCTTCTTCCCCGCCAACCCGGCGCGTCCCGAGAAGCGCCACGACCGCGCCGCCGAGGTCGCGGCGGCCTGCGAGGCCGACCTGCTCACCGGCGGCTCGATCGAGCCCGACGAGATGCCACTCTGGCTCAATGCCGCCAACGCCGTCCTGGTCACCTCCGACTACGAGGGCTTCGGGATGGCCGCGGTCGAGGCCCTCGCATGCGAGGTCCCGGTCCTCTCCACGGACGTCGGCATAGCCCCCTACGCATTGGCCGGGATCGACGGCTGCCTCTGCGCTCCCTTCGACGCCGCCGCCTGGGCCGCGGTGGCGCAGCGGCACCTGGGGACGGCGGACCCGCGCGTCGAAGGCGCGAAACGCGCAGCGACGCTCTCGGCGGACGCGATGGCCAGCAGGGTCATCGAGGCCTACAAGGCGGTACTAGGTGATTGACCCCTGGGCGTGCGTGGCCAAGCAGGTCAAGGACGCAGGGAGGGAAGTGTGCTCTGCACACGACCGACCGAGGACGCAGAGATGCGCAGTGCCACGCGCGCCCAGGGGCTATTAGATTGGGGCGCGATGAACATTGAACCGGGTGCTGCCGACGAGAACCTCGAGAGCCGGATCCGCGAGGCGGAGCGGCGGCTGGAGGAGGCCGCGACCCTCGCCGCCGAGACCGAGAAGCGCGCCCGAGCCGAGATCGAGGCGCTGGAAGCCGACCTCGAGCGCGAGCGCGAGGAGAAGGAGCGGGCGCTGGCGGGAGCCGAGGAGCGGTTGGGCGAGATCGAGTCCCAGGTCGAGGCCGCCGAGCAGCGCGTCGAGGCCGCCGAGCGGCGGGCGGCCACGGCCGAGGAGACGATCGCCGACGAGCTGGCCCGGGCTCGCGAGGGCGCGGCGTCCTGGCTGCGCGAACAGCTGGACACAATCCGCCGAGAGGCCGAGGGGCGATAAAGACGTCTGGTGATTTCGACGTCGCCGTGGTCGGCGGCGGCGCAGCCGGCCTCTGGAGCGCGCTGCGAGCTGCCGAGCAGGGGGCTCGCACCGTCCTCATCTCTCGAACTCCCCTCTCGCAGAGCGCCAGCTACTGGGCGCAGGGCGGCCTCGCGGCGGCGCTGGAACCCGACGACTCACCCGACCAGCACGCCGCCGACACGATCGCCGCCGGGCGCGGCCTCTGCCGCACCGCCGCGGTCCGGGTACTGGTCGAGGCGGCACCGGCGACGGTCCGCGACCTGATCTCCCGCGGCGTCGTCTTCGACCTCGACCAGGAGGGGCGGCTCGCGCTCGGGCTCGAGGGCGGCCATACCCACCGCCGCATCGTCCACGCCGGCGGCAGCCAGACCGGCTACGAGATCACCTCGAAGCTGGCGGCGATGGTCGCCGCGGAGGAGGGGATTCAGGTGATGGAGCGGACTTCGGCGCTGGCGCTGTGGAGCGACGGCGAGCGTTGTCACGGCGTCGTCACCGACGCCGGCGACGTGGCGGCGCCGGCGACGATCCTCGCCACCGGTGGCGCCGCGGCGCTGTGGCGGCGGACGACGAATCCGCGTGGGGCGATCGGGGCGGGGCCGGTGCTCGCCTCGCTGGCCGGCGCCGACCTCGCCGACCTCGAGTTCTGCCAGTTCCACCCGACCGCGCTGGCGCTGCCGGGGAAGCCGCACGACGGCGTCCTGATCACCGAGGCGATCCGCGGCGAGGGCGCGAAGCTGCTCGCCGCCGACGGCGAGCGCTTCACCGACGAGCTGGCGCCGCGCGACGCGGTGACGGCGGCGATCCTCGAGCGGATGCGCGGCGACGGAACCGCGGCGGTCGAGCTCGACCTGCGCGAGATCGACCCGGCTCGGTTTCCGAACGTCTTCGCCTCCCTCGCCGAGGCCGGGCTCGACCCGCGCACACGGCCGGTTCCCGTCGCCCCCGCCGCCCACTACACGATGGGGGGCATCGCGGTGGACATCGACGGCCGCTCCTCGCTTCCCGGGCTCTACGCGGTCGGCGAGTGCTCCTGCACCGGCCTGCACGGCGCCAACCGGCTCGCCTCCAACTCGCTCAGCGAGTGCTTCGTCTTCGGCGGCCGCGCCGCGACGGCGGCGATTGCCGAGGAGGCGAGCGGGGATCGTCCCGAGCCGCCCGGGTGGCGCTTCGAGCCCCCGACGGACGGGACCCGGGACGCGGTCTGGCGCTATGCCGGCCCGATGCGCAACCCCGACGACCTGGCGAAGCTGGTCTCCAATCCCTACCCCCTCGCGCGGGCGGTCGGCTCCAGCGCCCTCGACCGTCGCGAGTCCCGCGGCGGTCACCTGCGTCGCGACTGCCCGGAGACCGACCCGGCGCTCGACGGAATCCACGTCGTCGTCTCCCCCGACGGCAGCGTCCGCGAGGAAAAGTGGCTCTAAGGCTGTCTGACCAAGCAGAGCAAGGACGCAGGGAGCGTGGCGTGCTCTGCACGCGAGCGACCGAGGACGCCGCTATGCGCCGCGTCAGACTGCCTTAGATGCTTCTAGGAGTGGACGTCGGGGGGACCTTCACCGACGCCGTTCTGCTCGACGGCGGCGCCGTCCACACCGCCAAGGTGCCGACGACGCCGCGCGAGGAGTCGCTCGGGGTGATGCGCGCGGTCGAGGCGGTGCTCGGGCGCGCCGGCGCCGGCGCCGCCGACGTCGAGGCCTTCGCCCACGGAATGACGGTCGGGACCAACGCGCTGCTGGAAGAACGAGGCGCGCGGACGGCGCTGGTCACCACCGCCGGCTTCGCCGATCTGCTTGAGATCGGCCGCCAGGACCGCCCGCATCTCTACCGCCTCTGCGCCCCGAAGCCGGCGGCCCTGGTCGAGCCGGAGATGCGCTTCGAGGCGGCCGAGAGGGCCGGTCCCGACGGGGTCGTCGTGCCGCTCGCCGAGGACGAGCCGGAGCGGCTCGCCACGGCGATCGAGGCCGCCGGCGCCGAGGCGGTCGCGATCTGCCTGCTCTTCTCCTACCTCGACCCGGGGCACGAGCGGCGGATCGCCGAGCACCTGCGTCGCCGCCTGCCCGGCGTCCACGTCTCCGCCTCGCACGAGGTCCTGCCTCGCTTTCGCGAGTACGAGCGCTGCTCGACGACGGTGATTGACGCGTACCTCAGCCCGCTGCTGGGCCGCTACCTGGGCGAGCTCGGCGAAGCCGCCGGGAGGGCCGGCCTGCCGCAGCCGCTGGTGATGCGCTCCTCCGGCGGCGTCGCGCCGGCCGGTGAGGCCGCGCGGGCAGGCGCCTGGAGCGTCCTCTCCGGCCCGGCCGGGGGCGCCGTCGGCGCCAGCCTCCTCGCGAGGCTGAGCGGCGACGGCGACGCGCTTGGCTTCGACATGGGCGGGACCTCCTGCGACGTCTGCGTGGTCGAAGCCGGCGAGGTGCAACGGACCGATTCGCGCCAGATCGACGGCCGCCCGATCCAGCTGCCGATGGTCGACGTCCACACGGTCGGCGCCGGCGGCGGCTCGATCGGTTGGCGCGACGCCGGCGGCGCGCTGCGCGTCGGCCCCCGGTCGGCCGGCGCCGATCCCGGCCCCGCCTGCTACGGCCGCGGCGGCACCGAGCCGACGGTCACCGACGCAAACCTCCTGCTCGGCCGCCTCGCACCGGGCTCCCGACTCGCCGGCGGGGTCGACCTCGACGCCGACGCGGCCGAGCGTGCGGTCGGCGAGCTGGCGAGCTCGCTCGGCCTCGACCGGCTGCAGACCGCCGCCGGGATCCTCCGCGTCGCCAACCAGGAGATGGTCCGGGCGCTGCGGGTGGTCACCGTCGAGCGCGGCATCGACCCCCGCGGTTTCGCCCTGCTGCCCTTCGGCGGCGCCGGCCCGATGCATGCCGCTGCGATCGCCGAAGAGCTGGGGATCGAGACGATCCTCTGCCCCCGCGCCGGCGGGGTCCTCTCCGCCCTCGGGCTCTGCGCCTCCGAGCGCCGCCGCGACACGGCCCGGACGGTGATGCTGAGCGGCGGCGAGTTGACCGGCCAGCGGGTCGCCGCCGAGGTCGCGGCGATGGTCGTTGACACCGGCGCGGGCCTCGGCGAAGGGGCCGAGGCCCGGGTCACGTACAAGCTCCGTTACGCCGGCCAGGCCTTCGAGCTGCCGGTGCCGGGACCGGTGGACCCCGACCCCGCCGATCTGATCCAGGGGTTCGAACGCCTCCACGAGGAGCGCTACGGCCACCGCGACCCCGACGGCGAGGTCGTCCTGGTGGACATAGACCTGGCGCTCGTCGCCCCGGGGCCGGCGCCGCGGCCGGTCGCGGCCGACGAGGACGCCCTCGAGCGGGACTCCCGGTCCGTCTACTTCGACGGCGAATGGATCCGGACCGAGGTGCTGCGCGGCGAGCCCGGGGCGGGCAGCCAAGCCGAGGGGCCGGTCGTCTTCGAGCTCCCCGAGGCGACCTTCGTAGTCCCGCCCGGGTGGGCGACCGCGGTCGACGACCACGGCACGGTCGTCGCGCGGTTCCTTTCGGACGCTGAGCGACCGAAAGGAACCACGGAATGACCTTGCTCGACCCGATTGCGCTGCAGGTCCTCGTCGGCGGCCTGCGCGCCGCCTGCGACGAGATGGGCGCGACGCTGATCCGCTCCGCCTACTCGGCCAACATCAAGGAGCGCCACGACTGCTCGACCGCGCTCTTCGACGCCGCCGGCGAGCTGGCGATGCAGGCCGAGCACATCCCGGTCCACCTCGGCTCGATGCCCGACGCCGTCGCCGCCGTGCTCGGCGAGGAACAGCACCCCGGACGGAGCTGGATCCTCAACGATCCCTACCGCGGCGGCACCCACCTGCCGGACATCACCCTCGTCTCCCCCCTCTTCGCCGGCGGCGAGCTGCTCGGCTTCGCCGCCAGCCGCGCCCACCACGCCGACGTCGGCGGCCCGACCCCGGGCTCGATGCCGGCCTTCTCGCGCACCCTCGAGGAAGAGGGGGTCGTGATCCCGCCGACGGTCGCCGACCCCGAGACGCTCGAGCGCCTCGCCGCCCGGATGCGCTCCCCGCACCAGCGCCTCGCCGATCTGCGCGCCCAGCAGGCCGCTAACCGGGTCGGGGGCCTGCGCCTCGAGGAGCTGCGCGAGCGCCTCGGGACCGATGCGCTGCGGGCCGGGATGGCGGAGATCCTCGCCTACACCGAGCGTCGCACCCGCGCTGCCGTCGCCGAGCTGCCCGACGGCACCTACCGGGCCGAAGACCTGCTCGAGGCCGACTGGAACGGCTCCGAGCGAGACCTGGTCCTGAGGCTGGAGGCGACGGTCGCCGGCGACTCCCTGCGGCTCGACTTCGGCGGCAGCGACGAGCAGGTCGACGGCAACCTCAACTGCCCGCTCTCGGTGACGAAATCCGCAGCCTTCTTCGCCGTCCGTGTCCTCACCGATCCCGACGCCCCGCCCTCGGCCGGCGCCCACCGGCCGATCGAGGTCCTCGCCCCGCCCGGGTCGCTGCTCAACGCCCGCTTCCCCGCCGCCGTCGTCGCCGGCAACGTCGAGACCTCGAGCCGGGTCGCCGACCTCGTCCTCGCCGCTCTCTCGCAGGCGCGGCCGGGACCGGCCCAGGGCCAGGGGACGATGAACAACCTGACGCTCGCAAACGACGACTTCACCTACTACGAGACCCTCGGCGGCGGACAGGGCGCCTGCCCGGACGCCGACGGCCCCAGCGCGATCCACGTCGCGATGTCGAACACCCTGAACACGCCGACCGAGGCGCTCGAGACCGAGTTCCCCCTGCGTGTGCGCGAGCTCTCGCTGCGCGCCGGCAGCGGCGGCGACGGCACCCGCCGCGGCGGTGACGGGATCGTGCGCGAGATCGAAGCGCTCGAGCCGATGCGCTTCAGCCTGATCACCGAGCGGCGCCGGCACCGGCCGCGCGGCGCCGGCGGGGCCGAGGACGGCGCCGCCGGGGTCAACCGCCTGAATGGCGCTCCGCTGCCCGCCAAGACCGCCGGGAACCTCTCCACCGGGGACCGCCTGCGCATCGAAACTCCGGGCGGCGGCGGGTGGACGTAGGTCACATTTCGCAAATTTCCCGGTTTTTTAGTTGAGATTTCGCTGCACTCCTCTAGAATGCGCGCCTCCGGGCAGGCGGAATCGGCCTCAGTAGGCCAAGTTCGACGCGCCAGCCCCGACTTCGAATCAACGAATCTTCTCTGGACTTACTTCAATGCCGATCGCTCTAAAGGAATGGGCTGTAACCGTCCGCGCTCTCGCGGAGGGCGAGCAGCTGCTCACTTTGCGCAAGGGCGGCATTCGCGAGGAGAACAAGCACTTCGAGCTCGAGCACGAGCGGTTCTTCCTCTACCCGACCTTCGACCACCAGCGGAACAACCTGGTCCGCGAATCCCACCACCCCGAGCTGCGCCGCGCGCTCGAGGAGGGGGTCTGGCCCGACGAGGAGCCGCCGCCGAAAGCGCTGCTCCAGGACGGCGGCATCCCCCAGCCCGATCGCGTACGCCTGCGGGCCTGGGCCGAGGTCGTCGACCACGTCACGATCAACGACCGGCGCAGCCTCGACGCCCTTTCGCCGTACTACATCTGGACCCCGGACTACGCCGAAAAGCGGCTCGCCTGGAAGCGGCGCCACCCGCTCCACGTCCTCCTGCTCCGGGTCCACCGGATCCCGCGCCCGGTCACCGTCCGCGTTCGCGACGAGTACCACGGCTGCCGCTCCTGGGTCGAGATCGACCGCGAACTGCCCTTCGAGGGCACCCCGGTAATGGCCGACGAAGAGTTCGACCGGGCCCGCGAAGAGATCCGCAACCGCGCCGGCGCCCCAGAGCCCGCCCTCGTCTAGCCAGCCTCTCCCCTCGCTAACCTCGCCTCGTGTCCTGGGTCGAGACCGAGTCGCTTAGCTTCACCGCGCGCCACGACTCCGACGATTCCGCCTTCGCCGAGCGCACGCTGGACCGGCTCGAGGAACTGCGGCTGCGGCTCGAAGACCGTTTTGGGACGGTGCCGGAGGAGGTGACGCTCGTCGTCCACACCAACCCGGTCTGGCTGACCGCGGCCCACCCCTTCCTCCCCGCCGCCCGCTGGTCGGCGGCGCCGGCCGGCCGCCGCTACCTCGCCGGCTGGCCGATGTCGACCGAGCTGCACGTTCTCAACGACTCCCACATGGAACGCCGCGCCGCCGGCGACGACTCCTACGAAGCCCTGCGCGGCACCGCCGAGCGGCTCTACGCCCAGATGACGATCGCCGCCAACAACACCGCCCTGCCCCCCTCCTGGACCCCGCGCCGCTTCGCCCGCTACCTGCGCTGGGCCTGGCTGGTCGAAGGCGGCGCCCAGTACTTCTCCCGCCAGGTCGGCCTCTACCGGGCCGCGACGATCCGGCGCCTGCGCGAGAGCGCCCGCCCCTCCTTCCCACCCTCGCGCCGCGACGCGGTGATCCTCGGCGGCACGATCTTCGACCTGCTCGAGAACGAGCGCGGCCCCGAGGCCTGCGAGCGCCTCGTCGCCAAGCTCCTCCCCCAGGGCCCGGAGGTCCAGCTCGAAGACGCCTTCGACGCCCGCTTCCGCGATGTCGAGGACGCCTGGCGCGACTACCTGCGCGAGATGGTCCGCGGACCCGTCGCGGTCTAGGCCTCAGAGCGCCCGAGCCAGCAGCCAGGCAGCGAAGAACAAAGCGAAGGCGACGAACGCCGCCAGGTAGGCCCGTGCGTAGGCACCGATCACGTTGTAGTCGCGCGGCTTTCGCTTCCCCGTTGCTCGATCGAGGTACTCGGCGTTGACCGGCTCGGGAAAGTCGTCCTCCGCTGCCCTCGTCGCCTCGATCAGCGATCGAGCCCGGTCGGCATTGCGACCATGCACCATCACCCGGCGCGCCCCGCCCCCGGGGTTCATCAGCCCGTATCCCAACTGCGGACCGCTCGGGCCGACCTGCTGAAGCAGGCTGGGCATCCCGTGCTCTTCCAGCAGCGCCTGGATGATCCCGGCCTGAAACTCATCTCCGACGAACGCGACCTCGACCAGATCTTCCGCCACGACCCTCTCCCTACTTGGTCAACTCGTAAAGCAGCCAGAGGAGCAGGAAGCCGCCTACCGCGACGGCGAGGATCCAGAACGCGAGGCGGCCGGGTTCAGGGCCGCCGCTTTCCCCCCGGGCGAGGCGGCGTTCGCCTTCCAGCTCGGCCACCTCGTCTTGCTCGTCCTCGATCATCGTTTCGGCGAGCAGGTCCCTGGCCCGCTGGGCGTCGCTGGCGTTGACCATCACGTCGCGCGGCCCGCTGGAGAGGAAGTCGGGGTTGTCGAAGCCGAAGCTGCGCTTGAGGACGCTTGGGATGCTCGCCTCTGAGAGCAGGCCCTGCAGCATCTCCGCCTCCGCCTGGTTGCGAGCGAAGGCGACCTTGACGAGGTCGCCGCCCCCACCGCCACCTCCGCCGCCGCCCTCGTCGCCGCCGTCGCCGGAGCCCCCGCCGCCGTGGGCTCCGCGCTGGTGCCCGCTCGACCCTTGCCTATGCGACGTCGAGGTCGACATCGGCGATCTTCAGATCGGCCAGGTCGAAGGCCTTGACGTCCGGTGCCTCTTCGTGCTCCAGGGAGACGATCACGTAGACCTGTTCGGGCCACATCCGCGCCTCGTTGACGTCAGTCTGCGAGGGATAGGCGGCGCTGCGGGTGTGCGAGTGGTAGATCCCGATCAGCTCGTCCCCGCCGTCTTCGATCGTCTTCAGCGCGTCGAACTGACCCTGCGGGTCCATCTCGTAGCGCAGCGGGCTCGCCGCGGCGTTCTCCACCCGCACGACGCTGGTCGCCTCTCCATCCCGACCGCCGATCATCCCGCAGCACTCGTTCGGCAGATCCTCGCGCGCGTGCGCGATCAGCTCGTCGATCAACGACTGGGAGAGTTTCACGACTGGACTCCGAAGCCGTCCTACCACCAAACGGTGGAGTCGAGGTTCTCGATCTCCTCGAGCGGCTTGGTGTAGACGCCGGAGGAGAGGTACTTCCAGCCGTCGTCGGGGATCAGGAAGACGACGTTGCCGGAGTCGAGCTCGCCGGCGATGCGGTTGGCGATCGCCGCGATCGCGCCGGCGGAGACGCCGGCGAAGACGCCCTCCTCGTCGAGCAGCTTCTTGGTCCAGATGATCGCGTCGCGGTTGTCGACCATGATCTTCCGGTCGAACAGGGAGATGTCGATGATCGGCGGGATGAAGCCATCGTCGAGCGAGCGCAGCCCCTGCACCAACTCCCCCTGTTTCGGCTCGGCGGCGACGATCAGCGTCTCCGGGTTGGCCTCCTTGAGACGGCGGCCGTTGCCCATCAGGGTGCCGCCGGTGCCGAGACCGCCCACGAAGGCCGCCACCTCGTCGAGCTCTTCGAGGATCTCGACCGCGGTGCCGTTGTAGTGGGCCAGGGGGTTGGCCTCGTTGCCGTACTGATAGGGCATATAGAAGCTCGAGTCCTGCGCCATCTCCAGCGCCACCTCGACCGCTCCGTTGGAGCCCTTCGCCCCCTCCGAGTAGACGATCTCGGCCCCGTACATGCGCAGCAGCTGCGTCCGCTCCTCGGTGACGTTGTCGGGCATCACCACCTTCAGCGGGTAGCCCTTGCGGCGGCAGATCATCGCCAGGGCGATGCCGGTGTTGCCGGAGGTCGGTTCGAGGATCGTGTGCCCGGGTTCGATCGCGCCTTCGGCCTCGGCCGCCTCGATCATCGATTTGGCGACCCGATCCTTGACGGACCCCGTCGGGTTATGGCCCTCGAGCTTGGCGTAGATGCGGACCTCGGGCTTCGGCGAAAGCCGCGGCAACTCGACGAGCGGGGTGTTACCGATCGACTCGACGACGTTGCCGAATCGGCCGCCGCAGGGTCTGTTGAGAAGTCGCTCGTCCGCCATTCGCCCACCCGTTACTTCAGAAAGTGTAGCGAGGGGACTCTCGGGTGGTGGGTCAGTTTGAGGCGGCCGGACTTGATCTAGGCTGGCGACATGGTTGTTACCGCTGCCGAGCAGAGCTTTTACGAGGCCTCTGCCCAGGTGATCCCGGTGCTGCTCTTGGTGCTCGCCATTGAGCTAGTCCGCTACCGCGCCCCCCGAGAACCGGTGTGGGTCGCGTACACCTTCATGGGCACTGTGCTGGGAATGATTCTCGGCGAGGTAGCTGCATTGGCCGCGCTCGCCGAAGGTAGCGACAGCTTTTTCACCGCCAGCTTCACCGCGGGTGGCATCGGCGTAGGCGTGAACGCGGTGTTCATGAGGGCCGGCCTTCTGGCGCGAGACAACCTCAGAATCGAGCAGTCGGCGGCCGTAGCCGATCGGTTCGAGTTCGTAATCACTCTTGTGGGTGCCGTGGTAGGGCTCGGCGTGACCGGAGCCTTGCTGCTGGTCGCCACCTAATCCAGCAGCGCCGCGATCTCCTCCAGAGACCAGATGTGATCGGCAACCCCCGCCGCCATCGCAGGCGTACGCGGGTAGCGCTCCTTCAGCGTCCGATGGGGCCGGGCGAAGTTGTAGTGCATGAAGTGCAGAGAGACCGCATGGGAGAGGTTCTCGACCTTGCGGCTGAATCCGTTGGTCAATCGCGTGAAGCGCCGCATCCCCATCCGCATCGTCAAGTTCTGCCGCTCCACGTAGCTGGTTGAGATCCGGTCGGGGTCCGGGTCGCCCTTCAGCACCCGGCGCTTGGTCCCGGTGCAGACCGGTGGGCTGTATTTGCCGCCTTGGTTGGGGTCGGAGGCGTAGTTCTTCTGGATCACGGCCCAGTCCACGTCGTTTCGGAACGCCTGGTAGACCGACGATTCGTACATCGGGTGCCCGTCCGTCGAGAGCTGGATGCGCCCGGCCATCCGGCTCGCCAGGTCTTCGAGGAAGAACGCGGCGTCGTACTTGGTCCGCTCGCCGACCAGCCAAGACGGGGCGAGCTTCGTGTCGGCGCAGATCGCGGTGAAGGTCCAGACGTCTCCGTAGCCGGGCGTCCCCTTGAACTGCTCGGGGACGTTCTTCTGCTTGCTGTAGCAGTAGCTCCAGATCTCGTCGGCCTCAACGACCGAGCAGGGGAGTTCTTGGAAAACGCCATCCTGATGCTCGGCGCAGGCTTCGCCGAGATCGGCCAGCAGTTTGGTGATCGTGTTCTTGGCCGCCCCGGTCATGCGGACGGTGGCGCGGATGCTGTTGCCCTCTACGAGGCAGCCGATGATCTGGGCGCGCTTCTCGGTGCTCAGCCTGTTCATACTGACCATAATGCTTAAGCGGCCGGACGGAACAAATGAAACAACTCTGCGCAGCGAGAGCGGACGTGGTGAATTAGAGTGGCCACCGTCCTGCTAACCGCTTAGGGAGTCCCGCCCAAATGTCAGGAGAGAAAGCAAATAGCGATCCCCATCTGCTCGCCAAGGTGCTTGAGGATGCCCGGTCCGCTGAGGAGCGATCCACCCGCTCGTACACCGAAATTCGCGAGGAGGACATCCTCAGGAGTCAGGAGCTGTTTTCTCGATACTCGGAACTGTCTGAAGGTCGCCGCTTGGTCGCGTACTTCGCCAAGATCGAGCATCCCAATAGCTCGATGCAGCACTCCGACGTAGCCCCGGTGACCGCTCTCCTTGAGCGAGAGGAAGAAACCGAGAACCTTGACTTCTGGATCAATAGCCCAGGCGGAAACGCACAAACCGCCGAGAAGATCGTTGCTGCGTGTCGCGCAGGTTGCTCGGGAGAATTCCGCGTTGTGGTGCCCAACATGGCAAAGAGCGCTGCAACGATGACGGCCCTTTGCGCTGATCAGATCGTCATGGGGTACCTCTCGGAGCTTGGTCCTATTGACCCACAGGTGCCGGTGCAGGTTGGAGGTCTGCTGCGATATGTGTCGGCCCAGTCATTCCTTGACGGGCAAAAGGCTGCCCTGCAGGCGGTAGCTAGTGCTCAAAGCAAGGAAGAACCCGTGATCGGTCACCTTCAACTCTTGAATTCGCCCGACATGTCTGCGGCCTGGATAAAAGAGATGGAGAGGGAGATCAAGTTCGGCAAGGACATGGTTAGCAAGCACCTACGGCGCCATATGCTGCCGCGGCTCCATCCAAAGGCTGACGCACGCGATCTGGGCTCGAAAGCATCGCGGATCGCCAGCAACCTTTCTCAGGCCAACAAGCGCTTCAGTCATGGCCGCATGATCCCGGCCGACGAGTGTCGCGATGATCTGAAGCTAGACGTCGAAGTGCTTGATAAGGAAGCCGAGCGCTGGAAGATCATCTGGGAGATCTGGGTCCGTATGGAGATTTTCCTTCAGACCTACCCCCGAGGCGCGGATGACAACGGTCCAGCGAAGATATTCGCGGACCAATATGAGGTCCAACTTTCAGGCTGACGCGGGCCGTCCGGACTTCACGAGTAGGCGTGAAGGCGGAACATGACCTACGGGTTGCAGCTTTCCAGCGTTTAGGTCAGCGAGTTCCCTGAGGAGTTTCAGGTCATCCTTATTGACTCCCGCCTCTTTCAGCGCAGCCGTGTATCCCCGCACAGCGCGAGTCTCCGTCGTTGAGGGTTTGGAGGGCTTGGTCACGGTCGACACGATTCCTTCCTGTTCGGCCATTTAGGCTGTCGCCAAGGCGACAGCCTAACGACTGCTCCTGACTGCTCAGCTAGCATAACTTCTTTGGGATCGGCGGGGAAGCCGGAGGGCTTGAGGGGTGCTGAGAGCGGGAGCTTGCGGAAGAAAGCTAGAGGCGGGGGCGTGTTAGCGGTCCCATCGAGCCCGCGCCGCCTTGCGGGCGATTTCTGAGCGCTCAGACGAGGTGAGACGTGCTGCTCTCGCACGTCCGCCGCGTTGCCCTCCGACGCGCCCTGCCTGAGCCTGCTGGCTCTCCGGCTCCTGCGGCGTCTCGTCAGTCGCCTCGTCAACGATGGCGGCAGCGAGGCGGTTGAGGTCCGCTGGCTTCTTGCTCCGCTTGGTCATAGTCAAAGCCTAGGGCAGGCTCAGGCGCTCCATGTGAGCAGCAGCCTTGGTTGGCCTTACCGCCGAGCCGTGGTTTTCCAGCAAGCCGAGCGTGATCAGCTCGATCACCGCCCGCGTCAGCGCCCCGCTGCCGCCGATCTCGCGGGCCAGTTCGGGGATCGTGCGCCAGTGCGGGTAGACCTCCAGCGCCAAAGCCATGACCGGGCGCTGGAGGGGAAGCCGATGAGCGGGCCAGTGCTTTCGTCTATCGCTCGGAGCCACTTCTCTACTCGATCCCGTAGAGCAGATCGCGGACCTGAACCCCGACCGCATCGGCCAGATTCACGACGTAGTCCAGCCGGGGCAACCGCTCGCCTCGCTCCCAGCGAGCCACGTCGGTCTGACTCATCGAGATGCGTCGGGCAAGCTGTTTCTGAGAGAGACCCTCCCAGCCGCGAGCCTCTACGAGATTGCGACCGAACTGGGCTGCAACGGCCTGCGGGCTCAAAGCTCCCACCCCTGCACGTAGACCGCTGCGGGGGTCGGCAGCACGCACTCGCCCTGGCGGTGGAGGAGACCGGCCTTGACGAGTTCGCGCACCGCTCGCTCCACGGCGTCGCGACAGCCGACTTCACGGATCAGATCGCACAGCCGCAAGACCGTCGGCTGGGCGGCGAGGACGCGCCTTAGAACCGCCTGCTCGTAGAGGTCGTCTTCCTCGAGCGGTGCTGAAATACCCTGTGCCTGCATCGGAAGGTTCCGCCTTTCGGTGCCATGGCGGGGGGCTGTTCCACCAGCGCCCCCGCCGCTATTTCGTCGGGACGGGGCGAACCTACCGGGGGATCAGTCGCTCGTGGGCGCTATTTCAAACTGACCCACTACCGTCGCAAAACGATTGAAAGCCCCCCTGGCGGGGAGGTGACTGGAGCCTGTATATGTAGGCGAGCGTCTGTCCATCCCTGATCGGAGGAGATTCGATGAGAACGACCCGGCTGACTGCATTGCTTGCGGTCTTCCTGCTGGCAATTGCGTCATTTGTCGTGGGCTGCGGGAGCAGCGACGACGACACGACCGGCGGCGGTGAAGGTGGCGGCGAGCCCTTGACCGTCGGCTCGGACATCCCCTATCCGCCTTTCGAGCAGGGGAAACCGGGCAACTACACCGGCTTCGACGTCGAACTGCTGGAAGCGGTCGGCAAAGCGATCGGCCGCGAAGTCGAGTTCGAAGACACTTCCTTCGACACGATCTTCCTCGACCTCGCGCGGGGAAACTTCGATGTGGCCGCGTCGGCGGCGACGATCACCGACGAACGTGAGAAAACCGTCGACTTCACCAACCCCTATTACATCTCCGAACAGGCGATCCTGGTCAAGGAAGGCAGCGACATCGACTCGGTGGAGAAACTGAGCGGAGCCAACGTGGGAGTCCAGCAGGGCACCACCGGGCAGGAATTCGTCGAAGAAGAGGGCGACGCCGGCGAACTGCGCAAATACCCCCAGGGACCGGATGCCGTGGGCGCCCTGCAGACCGACACGGTGGAAGCGGTCGTGATCGACATCCCGGTCGCTGAAAACGCGGTCGCAGCCAGTGACGGGCTGGAAATCTCGGCGGCGATCCCGACCGAAGAAGAATATGGCTTCGCCGTCGCCCAGGGCGAAAACGAACTGCTCGAGGAACTGAACGAAGGGCTGAAAGAAGCGATCGACGACGGCACCTACGCCCAGCTCTACGAAAAGTGGTTCAAACACGAGCCGCCGAAAGAGATCGAGACGGCGACGCACGAAGCGAGCTGATCCCGGCAAACGTCTGCGGAGGGGCGCCGGCAACGGCGCCCCTCTACGTTTTAGGGGCTAATGGAAGAGTTCCTCAAGCAATTCTTCGACGTCGGCTTCATGGTCGACCACTTCGACGAAGTGCTGGACGGCTTCTGGGTCACGATCCAGCTCTCGGTGATCAGCGGCATCCTCTCCCTGGTCTGGGGCCTCGTCCTCGCCACCCTGCGCCAACTTCCCGGCAAGGGGTTCCTCCCGGTCCGCTTCGTCACGATCACCTACATCGACGTCTTCCGCGGCGTCCCCCTGCTGCTCCTCATCCTCCTCATCTACGGCGGGATTCCCTCGCTCGACTTCCTGCCCGAGTCCCTCCGCCATCCGGAGTTCTTCGGCAAGAAAGACAACTTCTGGTTCGGGGTGCTGGCGATCACGATCACCTACGGCGCCTACATGGCCGAGGTCTACCGCGCCGGGATCGAATCGGTGCCCGGCGGGCAGATGGAGGCCGCCCGCTCGCTCGGGATGAACCACGGCCAGGCGATGCGCAACGTGATCCTGCCGCAGGCGGTGCGGAAGGTGATCGCCCCGCTGCTCAACGACTTCATCGCTCTGACCAAGGACACGACCCTGGTCAGCGTCATCGCCCTCAACGAGGTGGTGCTGGTCGGCAACGACATCCAGTCGGAAACCTTCAACAGCTCGGCCCTGACCCTGGGGGCTCTGATGTTCCTCGCCCTCACCCTTCCCCTCGCTCGCCTGGTCGACAAACTGATCGCCCGGGAGCAGGGCCGCTTCACCCGCGGTGCGCCGAGAGTGGAGGCGCTCTGATGGAGGGTCAGGGGAACAGCGGCGGCTCGATGCTGAGCCTGCGCGGCGTCTGCAAGCGCTTCGGCGAGCTCGAGGTGCTGCGCGGAGTCGACCTCGAGGTGAAGAAGGGCGAAGTGGTCTGCGTCCTCGGCCCCAGCGGCTCCGGCAAGAGCACGCTGCTGCGCTGCCTGAACCTGCTCGAGCCCCCAGAGGAGGGAGACATACATCTGGAAGAGCGGAGCATCTGCAAGGGTCCGGGCTCCGGTACCGGCGAGCAGAGCTGGGAGCTCGACTTCGTCCGCCAGCGGGTCGGGATCGTCTTCCAGCAGTTCAACCTCTTCCCCCACAGGACGGCCCTGCAGAACGTGACGATGGCCCAGGAAAAGGTGCTGGGGCGCTCCTCGGTGGAGGCACGGAAGAAGGGGACCGAGCTGCTGGAAAGGGTCGGGCTCGCGGACAAGCTGGGCGAGTACCCCGAGCGCCTCTCGGGGGGTCAGCAGCAGCGGGTAGCGATCGCGCGGGCACTTGCGATGGACCCGCACGTGATGCTCTTCGACGAGGTCACCAGCGCCCTCGATCCCGAGCTCGTCAAGGAGGTCCTCGACGTGATGCGGGAGCTGGCAGAGGAAGGGATGACGATGATCGTCGTCACCCACGAGATCGGCTTCGCGAAGGAGGTCGCCGACCGGGTGATCTTCATGGACGACGGCCTGATCGTCGAGGAAGGCCCGCCCTCGCAGCTTCTCGACGACCCGCGCGAGGAGCGGACGAAGCAGTTCCTGGGTCTGGTCCTAGGGCACTGAGCGCCTAGGAGGCGCCGCCGGCCATGGCGGGGAGAATCACGACCGTGTCGCCGTCCTTGACCGCGGTGCCGAGCCCGTCGAGCACCCGCACGTCCTCGTCGTTGAGGTAGACGTTGACATAGCGGTTCAGCTCGCCGTCCTCGCCGAACAGCTGCTCCTGGGTCTCGGGGTACTCGCCGGTCAGGGAATGCAGGACCTCGCCGACGTCGGAGCCGGTGGCCTCGACCTCGGCCTGGCCGCCGGTCTTCGGGCGCAGCACTGGGGGGATTCGGACGGTTGCCATGGGCGCGTGATCCTACCTAGGCAATGGACTGGCGGTCGCCACCAGCTCCGGCGCAGAATGCGTCGTAGTCGGGGAATTGCCCCATCTCCGCCTCGGGGATCTCCTCGGCGTGCTCGCCGCAGATCAGGCAGTCGGGGTCGCGGCGCACTTTCAGCTCGGTGAAGGTGGTGCTGAGCGCCTCGTAGAGGAGCAGGCGGCCGATCAGCGGCTCGCCGGCGCCGAGGATCAGCTTGATCACCTCGTTGGCCTGCAGGGTGCCCATCGTCCCGGCCATCACCCCGAGCACCCCGTTGGCGGAGCAGCTCGGCGCCAGCTCGGCCGGCGGCGGGGTCGGGTAGAGGCAGCGGTAGCACGGCCCCTCGAAGGGGGCGAAGGTCGAGATCTGCCCGTCGAAGCCGAGGATCGAGGCCGAGACGACCGGCTTGCGCAAACGCACCGAGGCATCGTTCAACAGGTAACGGGTGGGGAAGTTGTCGGCGCCGTCGACGACGATGTCGTAGCCCTCCATCACCTCGAGGATGTTGCTCGCGTCGAGGCGGCCGTTGTGCTCGACGACGTCGACGTCGGGGTTCAGCTGCTCGATGAAGATCCGCGCCGAGGTGGTCTTCGGCATCCCGATCCGCTCGGTGTTGTGGATCACCTGGCGCTGCAGGTTGGAGGCGTCGACGACGTCGTCGTCAACGAGCCCGATCGTCCCGACCCCGGCGGCGGCGAGATAGAGCGCCGTCGGAGCGCCGAGGCCGCCGGCGCCGAGCAGCAGCACCTTGGCGTTCAGCAGCTTGACCTGGCCGTCGACGCCGACCTCGGGCAGCAGGGTGTGGCGCGAGTAGCGCTCGCGCTGCTCGGGGGTCATCCCGTGCGCGGCGACGACCGGCAGGCCCTGCTCCTGCCACTGCAGGATGCCGCCGCTCATCGAGGCGACGTTCTCGTAGCCGAGCTGCTGCAGCTGAGCGGCGGCGAGTGCCGAGCGGTTCCCCGAGCGGCAGTACAGGATCGTGCGGGCCGACTTGTTCGGCGCCGCGGTGGCAATCTCGTCGGCCAGCAGCCCCGGCGGCACCAGCTTGCCCCCCTCGAGGTGGGCCTCCTGGTACTCGTGAGGCTCGCGGGTGTCGATCAGGACGACGTCGCCGCCACCGATCTCCTCGGAAGCCTCGAAGGGTTCGATCTCCTCGATCGTCTGAGCGCGCGTGGTGTCGATGGCCATGACAGAAATCCCCTAATCCGGATCAGCTTTTACTTCAAAAAGTATAGCGAGAGTCCGGCGACCAGACAAAAACGGCCCCGGGAAAAGTTCCCCGGGGCAGCTTTGCGCTTCCGTGGAGGTGTGCCTACGAGAGGGTCGGGCGCATCTGGCGCAGGCGCCGGACCCGCTCCTCGATCGGCGGGTGGGTCGAGAACAGGCTGGCCATGCCCTTGCCCGAGAAGGGCTTGACGATGTAGAGGGGCTCGGCCGCCTGGTTGACCTGCATCGGCATCGCCGTGGCGCCCTGCTCGAGCCGCAGCAGCGCGCTCGCCAGCGACTCCGGGTTGCCGCAGATTTCGGCGCCGCCGGCGTCGGCCGCGTACTCGCGCTGGCGCGAGATCGAGAGCTGGATGATGCTCGCCGCGATCGGGGCCAGGAGGACCATCGCCAGCGAGGCGACGAGGCTGAGTGGCGAGTTGTCGTCGTTCCCGAACCACATGAACATGTAGGCCAGGTAGGTGATCGCCGCGCCGATCGCCGAGGCGACCGACTGGATCAGGATGTCGCGGTTGCGGATGTGCGTGAGCTCGTGGGCGAGGACGCCTCGCAGCTCGTCCTCGGAGAGGAGCTTGGTGATCCCGCGGGTGACCGCGACCGCCGAGTGCTTCGGGTTTCGCCCGGTGGCGAAGGCGTTCGGCTGATCCTGGGGGATCATGTAGAGGCGCGGCATCGGCAGGTCCGCGCGCGTCGTCAGTTCGCGGACGATCTGGTAGAGCCGCGGTGCCTCCGACTCCTCGATCGGCTCCGCGCGGCTCATTTTCAGCGCCATTTTGTCGCTGAAGAAGTAAGCGAAGAAGTTGATCGCCAGGGCGATGAAGAGGAAGGTGAGCGCGGTGCTCGGGCCGCCGATCGCGGCGCCGATAACGACGAGCAGGCCACCGAGGGTGGCCATCAGGATCGTGGTCCGCAGGGTCGCGCCCCAGGTGGATTGCTTGGTGGTGGTCATCGAGTAGTCGCTCCTGAGAGTCGGGGTGTCCTCGAAGTATGCGGCGAGAGCGGCGAATCGCCTATAGGGGGAATCCCCCTACCGGCCCCGGGGTGACCCCTAGGCTTGCGCCATGACCTTGCTGGTGATCGGGCTCTCGCTTGTCGTCGTCGCCCTGTCCCTTGCGTTGACCCGGGAGCGACGGCGGCTGCGGCCGCTCGAGGATCTGGTCGAGGCGATGGAGAAGGTCGACCTCTCCAGCCCGCGGCTGCACCTCCCCCCTTCGATCGACGGCGTCGGCGAGACGGAGGAGGTGGAGCGGATCGAGCTCGCCTTCCTGCGGATGATGCGGCGACTGGAGGCCGAGCGCCGCCGAGCCGGCTCGGCGGCGCTGCACGCGCAGGAGGAGGAGCGGGCGCGGGTCGCCCGCGACCTGCACGACGAGGTGAACCAGTCGCTGACCGGGCTGCTGCTGCGGCTGGAGGCGGCGCGCGAGGCGGCGCCGCCGGAGCTGGAGGGCGAAATCGCCGAGACCAAGGCACTGGCCAACCAGGCGATGACCGAGCTGCTCTCCCTCGCCCGCCAGCTGCGCCCGACCGCGCTCGACGACCTCGGCCTGGTGGCGGCGATCGGCGGCCAGGTCGAGCAACTGGGTCGCGGCGAGATCGAGGCGCGGCTCGAGGTCGAGGGCGAGTTCTCCGACCTCGGCGACGACGCCCAGCTGGTCGTCTACCGGGTCGCTCAGGAGTCGCTCAACAACGCCGCCCGCCACAGCGGCGCCGAGCACGTCGAGGTGCGGCTGCGGCGGGCGGAGGACGGCGGCGTCGTGCTCGAGGTCGCCGACGACGGCCGCGGCTTCGCCTTCGACGAGTCCGAGAGCGGCCTCGGGATCGGCGGCATGCGCGAGCGGGCGCTGATGGTCGGCGGCGAGCTGAGGATCGAGTCCCGCCCCGGCGCCGGCACCACCATCCGCCTCGACGTGCCGGGAGAATCGGCGCGATGAGAGTCCTGATCGCCGACGACCACGGGATCATCCGCTCTGGCTTGCGGCTGCTGCTGGAGCGCCAGCCGGACATCGAGGTCGTGGCCGAGGCCGGCGACGGGGCCGAGGCGCGGGATCTGGCCGTGCGGGAGCGGCCCGACCTAGCGATCCTCGACGTGAAAATGCCGAAGCTGACCGGGCTGCAGGCGACGCGGGAGATCAAGAGGCAGGCGCCCGAGGTCTCGGTCCTGATCCTCTCGATGCACGACGACGAGCGCTACCTGTTCGAGGCGCTGAAAGCGGGCGCGTCGGGCTACGTGCTGAAGGCGCAGGCAGACACCGACCTGCTGGCGGCGATCCGGGCGGTCGAGCGCGGCGAGCCGTTCCTCACCCCCGAGGCGCAGCGGACGCTGATCAAGGACGTGCTCGAGCGCGGTTCCTCGGGCGAGGAGGAGCTGACCCCGCGCGAGGAGGAGATCGTCAAGCTCGTCGCCGAGGCGCACACGACGAAACAGATCGCCGAGATCCTCCACCTCTCCGAGAAGACGGTCGAGAACCACCGCGCCAACGCGATGCGCAAGCTCGGGATGCGCGACCGGGTCGAGCTGGTGCGCTATGCGATTCGCCGCGGATTGATCGAGCCCTGAGGCACGACTCTGCGTCACTGTCCGATATGCGGATACTGACGCGGAGTCGGCGCTGATCGGCATAACCGACCTCTTCAGTAGGATTTGAAGTCGATGCTGTTCTCGACCAAAGCCGAGTACGGAGTGCGCCTGATGGTCGAGCTGGGCCGCCAGCCCGGCTCGCAGCCCGTCTCGCTGGGCTCCGTCGCCGAGGCGGAGAACCTGCCGCTCTCCTACTTGGAGCACCTGGTGGCGAAACTGCGCAAGGCCGGTCTGGTCACCTCCACCCGCGGCGCCCATGGCGGCTATCGCCTGGCGAAACCGGCCGGGGAGATCACGATGGACGCCGTGGTCGAGGCACTGGAAGGGCAGATAGCGCCGATGGAGTGCTTTCACGACGTACCCGAAGGCAAAGTCCTCTGCTCGCATGAGAACGACGGCGACCAGGCCTGTTCCACGAAGCTGCTGTGGATGCGAGTGCAGGGCGGCGTCACCAAGGCGCTCGCCGGCACCACCCTCGCCGAGCTGGTCGAGTTCTCCGACCACAGCGCCCCCAAGCGCGCCGCCGTCATCGGCAGCGCCGCGTAAGAACTTCGATTAACCCCAGAAACGGAGCGAAATTGGCTGAGCTGGAGATACGCAACCTGCACGTCGAGGTCGAGGACAAGAAGATCCTCAAAGGCCTCGACCTCGACGTCGAGAAGGGGAAAGTGCACGCGCTGATGGGGCCGAACGGCTCCGGCAAGTCGACGCTCGCCAACGCGATCATGGGCCACCCGGCGCTCGAGGTGACCGAGGGGACGATCACCTTCAAGGGCGAGGACATCACCGAGGCCGCCCCCGAGGACCGCTCGCAGGCAGGCCTCTTCATGGCCTTCCAGTACCCCGTCGCGATCCCCGGCGTCTCGGTCAGCAAGTACCTGCGGATGATCATCAACGCCCAGCGCGAGACCCGCGGCGAAGACCAGATCAAGATCAAAGACTTCGCCCGCACCGCCCAGGAGGCGATGGAGCTGGCGAACATCCCCAAAGACTTCTCCAGCCGCTACCTCAACGACGGCTTCTCCGGCGGCGAGAAGAAGCGGATGGAGCTGCTGCAGCTGGCGCTGCTGCGGCCGGAGATCGCGGTCCTCGACGAGACCGACTCGGGGCTCGACATCGACGCGCTGCGGACCGTCGCCGAGGGCGTCAACAAGTTCGCCGGCCCCGATATGGGCGTCCTGATCATCACCCACTACCAGCGCATCCTGCACATGGTGAAGCCCGACGCCGTCCACGTCATGTACCAGGGCCGAATCGTCAAAGAAGGCGGCCCCGAGCTGGTCGGCGTGCTCGAGGAGAAGGGCTACGGCTGGATCGCAGAGGAGGTAGAGGCAGGCGCCGCCGCCTGACCTCTTCGCCATGGAGCCGGTGAGCGCCAAGAGCCCAGCACCGATGGCGGCGCCGTTCTCCATCGAGAAGGTCCGCGCCTCCTTCCCGGCGCTCGAGCGCGAGGTCAACGGCAAGCCGGTCGCCTACCTCGACAGCGGCGCCAGCGCCCAGCGGGTGCTGGCCTCGATCCAGGCGGTCGACCGCTACGAGCGGCGCCACCACTCCAACGTCCATCGCGGCTCCCACACCCTCTCGGCCGAGGCGACCGAAGCCTATGAGGGGGCGCGGGCCACGGTCGCCGACCACCTCGGCGCCGGCGACCGCCGCGAGGTCCTCTTCGTCCGCAACGCGACCGAGGCGATCAACCTCGTCGCGCGGGCCTGGGGCGACGCCAACGTCGGCGCCGGCGACCGCCTGCTGCTGACCGAGATGGAGCACCACTCGAACATCGTCCCCTGGCAGCAGCTGGCCGAGCGGGTCGGCGCGGAGATCGACTGGGCGCCGATCGACGACGACGGGCGGCTCGACATGGAGGCGTTCGCGGCGCTGGTCGAGCGCGGCCCGAAGCTCGTCGCCGTCGCCCACGTCTCCAACGTGCTCGGGACCGAGAACCCGATCGCCGAGATCTCCCGGCTGAGCCACGCCGCCGGCGCCAAGCTGCTCGTCGACGGCGCCCAGTCGGCGCCGAAGCTGCCGCTCGACATGGCCGAGCTCGGCGCCGACTTCTACGCAATCACCGGCCACAAGCTCTACGCGCCAACCGGGATCGGCGTCCTCTGGGGCAGGCTCGACCTGCTGCGCGAGATGCCACCCTTCCTCGGCGGCGGCTCGATGATCCGCAAGGTCAGCCGCGAGGGCACCACCTACGCCGACGTGCCGGCGCGGTTCGAGGCGGGGACGCCGGCGATCGCCCAGGCGATCGGGATGGCCTCCGCCTTCCGCTGGCTCGACATGCTCGGGATGGAGGCGGTGCGCGAGCACGAGGAGCAGATCGCCGACTACGCCCTCGAGCGCCTCGCCGAGGTGCCGGGCCTGCGCGTCTTCGGGCCGCCCCGCGGCGAGGGCCGCCTCGGCCCGGTCTCCTTCGAGATCGAGGGCATCCACGCCCACGACGTCTCCGAGATCCTCGACCGCCACGGCGTCGCCGTCCGCGCCGGCCACCACTGCGCCCAGGTCCTGATGGACCGGCTCGACATCAGCGCCACCGCCCGCGCCAGCTTCGGCGTCTACACGATCCCCGAGGAGATCGACCGCCTGGTCGACGGGCTCGAAGACGCGCGTAAGGTGTTCGGTCTCTGATGGACGAGCTCTACCGCGACCAGATCCTCGAGCACTACAAGCGGCCGCACAACTTCGGCCGGGTCGAGAGCCCCGATCTCGAGTTCGAGGACACCAACCCGTTCTGCGGCGACGAGCAGCATGTGACGATCAAGCTCGACGGCGACGAAAAAGTCGCCGAGGTCGCCTTCGAGGGCAAAGGTTGCGCGATCTCCACCGCCGCCACCTCCCTGCTGACCGACGAGCTGGTCGGGATGAGCCGCGACGAGCTGCTGAGGCTGCCGAAAGACTTCGTCCTCGAGCTGCTCGGGATCGAGATCTCGGCCACCCGGATGAAGTGCGCGATGCTCGGCCTGAAGATCGTCAAGAGCGCGTCCCTCGGCCAGTCCGCCGAATGGGAGGACGAGGGCGAGACCGGCGACCCCTCGGAAGCGGTCGCCGACCTCGGCCAAATCTAGCGAAACCGGCGTCAGGGGTTCAGTCGAATCACCGAGAAGACCGCGCCCCAGGGGTCGTGGACGACCGCTATCCGGCCGACCTCGACGTCCATCGGGCCCATGACCTTGGCGCCACCGCCCGCCTCCACCTGCTCGATCGCCGCCTCGGTGTCCTCGACGGTGAAGTACGTGTTCCAGTGCGGGGGCACCTCGGAGGGAACCCGGCTGGACATCTCCAGCATCCCGGCAACGCGGTCGCCGTCGACCAGGCAGATCACGTAGCTGTCGGCGTTCTCGCTTTCCCGCTCTTCGAACTCCCAGCCGAAGACGCTGCCGTAGAAGGCCTTCGCTGCCGCGGCGTTACCGGTGTTCAGCTCGTTCCAGGAGAACGCGCCCGGCTCGTTGACGAGCTCGGCGCCGGCGAAGTCGGCCGGCTCCCAGATCCCGATGAAGGCGCCCTCGGGGTCGGTGAAGATCGCCAGGCGACCGTATGAGGCCACGGCCATCGGCTCGGCGATCATCGTGCCGCCTTTTTCCTGGATCGCGCGGGCAATCGCGTCGGCGTCGTCGACGGAGATGTAGGTGCTCCAGGCCGGCGGCTGCCCCTCCTGCATCAGCGGCATCGCCCCGGCGACGTCCCTGCCGTCCTTTTTCGCCCGCCGGTAGCCGCCCATTTCCGCCGAGTTCGGCAGCTCGGGGATCTCCCAGCCCAGCAGCGGGCCGTAGAACTTCTCCGCTGCCTCCAGATCGGGCGTCGCAAGGTCCACCCAACATGGCGTCCCGGGCGCGTAACTGGTCCTCTCGCTCATCGTCAGAATCCTTTCGTCGCGGGTCTTCGCTAGATAAGACCAGACCCGGGGCTCGAACTCATCGCCCCGATGTGAATGGCCCACCCGGGCTCCCCGCTAAAATCCGACCGTAGAAGTAGGATTAAGTCTTGATCCGCACTAGCCACTGCCGCACCGCGGCGACTGGAGCACCCCCCTCTTGACCGACACCGCTGGAACCAAGATCCCCGTCTGCCCGGCAGCCGAGCTGCCGCCGGGCGAGATGCGCCTGGTCGAGCACGACGGCAAGAAGATCGGCGTCTTCAACTGCGACGGGACGCTGTACGCGATCGAGGACCGCTGCTCGCACGACAACGGACCGCTCGCCGAGGGTGAGTTCGACCCGGCCACCTGCACGGTCGAGTGCCCGCGCCACGGTTCCCTCTTCGACCTCAGCACCGGTAGGCCGAAGACGCTCCCAGCTTTCCAGCCGGTGCAAACGTTCCCGGTAGAGATCGAGGACGACACCATCACCATGGAGGTCGACTGATATGGCAACGCCCGAGGTACTCGCCGAGAAGCGCGATCTGGCCGGCATCAACGCCGACTACAAAGAGAGGTTCGGCTTCAACGACCCGGAGGCGGGCTACGCCTATAAAGCCCCGAAGGGCCTGAGCCGCGAGATCGTCGAAACGATCTCCGACTTCAAGGAAGAGCCGCAGTGGATGCGGGACTTCCGGCTGAAGGCGCTGGACCATTTCGAAAGCCGCCCGACCCCGAAATGGGGCGGCGACCTCGACCAGATCGACTTCGACGACATCCACTACTTCGTCCGCGCCTCGGACAAGAACAGCCGCGACTGGAGCGAGGTCCCCGAGGACATCAAAAACACCTTCGACCGCCTCGGGATCCCCGAGGCGGAGCGGAAATTCCTCTCCGGCGTCGGCGCCCAGTACGAGTCCGAGGTCGTCTACCACCAGGTGAACGAGAAGCTCGAGGCCCAGGGCGTGATCTTCACCGACATGGACACCGCCCTGCGCGAGCACGAGGACCTCGTCCGCGAGCACTGGGCGACGATCATCCCGCCGAACGACAACAAACTGGCGGCGCTGAACAGCGCGGTCTGGTCGGGCGGGTCCTTCGTCTACGTCCCCGCCGGGGTCAAGGTCGAGATGCCGCTGCAGGCCTACTTCCGGATCAACACCGAGAACATGGGCCAGTTCGAGCGGACGCTGATCATCTGCGAGGAGGGCGCCGACGTCCACTACATCGAGGGATGCACGGCACCGGTCTATTCCAGCGACTCGCTGCACTCGGCCGTGGTCGAGATCGTCGCCAAGAAGAGCTCGCGGGTCCGCTACACGACCGTCCAGAACTGGTCGCAGAACGTCTTCAACCTCGTCACCAAGCGCGCGGTCGCGCACGAGAAGGCGACGATGGAGTGGGTCGACTGCAACCTCGGCTCGAAACTGACGATGAAGTACCCGTCGATCTACCTGATGGGGCCCGAAGCCCACGGCGAGATCCTCTCGATCGCCTTCGCCGGCGACGGCCAGCACCAGGACGCCGGCGGCAAGATCATCCACGCGGCGCCGCGGACCTCGTCCTCGATCTTCTCCAAGTCGATCTCCAAGGACGGCGGCCGGGCGACCTACCGCGGTCTGCTCGAAGTCGCCGACGGAGCGAGCGAATCCCGTTCGAAGGTGGTCTGCGACGCGCTGCTCCTCGACGAGGACTCGCGCTCGGACACCTACCCGACGATCCGGATCGACGAGAACGACGCCGATATCGGCCACGAGGCGACCGTCTCGAAAATCGGCGACGAGCAGCTCTTCTACCTGCAGAGCCGCGGCCTCGACGAGGAGGAGGCCTCGAAGATGATCGTCAACGGGTTCATCGAGCCGGTGACCAAGGAGCTGCCGATGGAGTACGCGGTAGAGCTCAACCGGCTGATCGAGCTGCAGATGGAGGGCTCCATTGGCTGAGGTCGCGACCGCACCGGCCTGGCTCGACGAGAGGCGCCAGCGCGGCGCCTCTCTCGCGCGGGAGCTCCCCCTCCCCGACCAGAAGGCCAAGGGCTGGGAATTCACCGACCTCTCCGGGCTCGACCTCGACTCTTATGAAGAGGCGAGCGCCTCGCCGGTCGTCTCCGGCGCCGAGGGCGCGACCGTCCTGCCGCTGAGCGAGGCGCTCACCGGCCACGGCGACCTCCTGCGCGAGCGGCTGGGGTCGCTGGTGCCGGTCGAGGACCCGTTCGTCGCTCGCAACGAGGCGGCCTGGCAGGACGGAGTGCTCGTCTACGTCCCCAGCGGCGTGCGGCTGAGCGAGCCGATCCAGATCGAGCTGCCGGTCGACGCGGCCGGTGCGGCGATCAACTGGCGCACCCTGATCGTGCTCGAGGAGGGCGCCGAAGCCGAGGTCTGGGAGCACTGGTCCTCGCCGGCCGACGACATCGACGCGGTCCTCAACTCCGTGGTCGAGCTGGCCGTCGGCCAGGCCGCGACGCTGCGCTACGTCAACACCCAGGACATCTCCGAGCGGGCCTGGATCTTCGCCACCCAGCGCGCCGAGGTGCAGCGGGACGGCCGCCTGGACTGGGCCGCCCTCGGCTTCGGCTCGGCCCGCGGCAAGGTGCGGATGGAGACCAAGCTCGCCGGCCCGGGCTCCGAGGCGCGGGTCACCGGCGGCTACGCCGGCGGCCCCGGCCAGCACCTCGACTTCGACACCCTGCAGGAGCACGCCGCCCCGAACACCAACTCCGACCTCGCCTTCCGCGGCGTCCTCGCCGCCGGCTCGACGGCGGTCTGGCGCGGGATGATCAAGGTCGACCCCGGCGCCCAGCAGACCGACGCCTTCCAGGAGAGCCGCAACCTGCTGCTCTCGCCCGAGGCCCACGCCGACGCGATCCCGGGCCTGGAGATCCTCGCCGACGACGTCCGCTGCACCCACGCCGCGGCGATCGCCCAGGTTGACAAGGAGCAGCTCTTCTACCTCACCTCGCGCGGCCTCGACGACGAGGCGGCCAAGGCGCTGATCATCGAAGGCTTCCTCGAGTCCCTGGTCGAACGCCTGGCCGAGGGCCCCGTGCGCGACAGCATCTCCGAGGCGCTAGAGACGCGCCTGGCCGAGATCCTCTAGCCGGAGCCGCCGCCGTTCCGCTCCTCCCGGCGCACCGCGATCGCGCTGCGGAGGATCGCGCCGACGACGACGAGCACAGGCAGGACGTATAGAACCCAGACGGCGTAGTGGCCGGCATGGGCTAGGGGCAGCACTCCCCTCCCCTACCCGTTGGAGACCGAGAGCAGGTAGAGGCCGAAGCAGGTGAAGGCGACCATCACCGCCAGCATCCAGTACTGCGAGGCGGTGGCCTTGCGGTAGTCGGGCCAGTAGACGAGAGCGCGGTCGTGAGCGAGCGTCAGCCCGATCACGTGCCCCGCGATCAGCGCGGCGACCTGGACGTACCAGATCGCGTTGGCACTGAGGACCGTGTAATCGACCCCCGAGCCGGCGGTTCCGAAGAGGTCGGTGTGGCCGGTGCCGAGCGGATCCGAGAGCAGGTAGCCGAACTGCGCCTGCTCCTGGAAGACGAAGTAGCTGAAGTAATGGGCGACGAGGTAGGCGAGCGCGATCGGGATCAGGGTGTGGGCGAAGCCCGCCCGCAGCCTCGCAAAGGACGGAGCGCCCGGCACCGTTCGCATCCCCCGCACGCCGAGCAGGTAGATGGCGGCGACCCCGGCGAAGCAGAGCAGCATGAAGATCGTCCCCGCCAGGCGCAGCGACAGGGTCGGGTTCGTGCCCGCGTCGAGGAACCATCCGTAGACGGTTTCGATCGCGTCCTTGAACGCCCCCTCCTGCCCCCCGTCGAAGCTGGTGGTGGAGATCGAGGCGATCACCACCGCGACCGAGCCTGGGATCGTCGCCCAGGTGGTCGCGGCCGAGAACGGGCGCCGGCGCTCCAGCCTGCCGTCGCGGGTCCCGAAGATCCCGAGGCGGCCGAACATCCCGAAGTAGACCGAGAAGACCTCGCCGCTCTCGCTCCACTTCTCGGTTCCGAAGGCGGCCATCATCGCCAGCGTGTAAGCGCTGTAGACGAGGGTTGCGACGGCGACCGTGTGGGGGTCGAAGCCGGTGCCGCCATTGCCGTAGACGACCTCGAGCCAGACGACCGCGAGGAGTCCGATCGCCGCCGGCCAGCGGCCGAGGCGCTCCGGGTAGGCGAGGTGGGCGGGGCGCTGGCCGGCGATCGCGCGGAAGCCGGCGCCGGTTACACGGCCGATCGCCCGCCACGGGTTGAACGGCCGGAAGAGGTCGCCGAGGACCGCCGAGAAGAACGGGAAGCCGAGCCAGCAGGTGACGAAGAGGAAGGTGAGGGCGAAGTTGCGGTCGGGGGCGGCGGTGCCCTCCAGCCCGGCGTAGACGGCGAAGCCGAGGAGAAAGACGCCAATCGTGCCGCAGAGGATTTGGACGGGGAGGCCGAGCAGGGCGCGGGAGAGCCCCGCTCCGAGCGGCCGCTCGTGCAGCTGCTCGAAGCGGGGACTGCGCCAACCTGCCGCCAGCGCGAAGAAGGAGACGACCAGGACGATCGACGCCCCCCACGCGAAGAGCCAGGCGGGTACCGGCAGGTCCTGCCTGGAGGCCAGGGCGTGCGCCAGCGGCAGGAAGCTCACGGGTTGATCCGCAGCTCGATGATCTGGACCCCCAACTCCTCCAGCTCGGCCTCGTAGATCCCTTCCAGTTCGGCGGGGAAGTCGAATTCGACCGTGCCGCCGGCGGGCACGTTCTGGGAGAGGTCGTAGCCGTGGACGTGGATCTCTTCCGCCGCGTCGGAGGAGACCCGGAATCGGATCTCTTCGCCGGCGCTGTATTCGAGCTCCTGAACGCCGCCGACCGGTTCGCCGTCGCGGACGACGATCGTCGGCACGTCGCCGCCACTGGCGGTCCCGCCTTCCGCGGCCGCGGCGCCTTCGAGTTCGGCGCAGGCGACCTTGTCGCTGTGCGCGTGCTCGGGCTCGGCCTCCTCGTGGTGGCCGCCTTCCTTCGAGTGGTCGACGCCTTCGTGGACGAGGATCGTGGCGACCGCTTCGGAGTCGGTCGGGTCGTAAGCGGTCATCTCGTGGTGCGATTCATCGCCGACGTGGATGACGACGGAGCCGGCTTCGCCCGCGGGCACCTCACGCTTGCTGGTCGCCTCGGCTTCGCCTTCGCCCGCCGAATCGGTCGTGAACTCGAGGTGGATCTCGTTCGGGGGCTCCTCCGGGCCGCCCTGTTCGAACTGGAAGTGCGGACCGCCCGGGTCCGCCTGGTCGCAGCCACCGGTATGGAGGTGGGCGACGTAGGCGGTCTTCGGCTCCAACCCGCTGACGGTCAGCGAGACCTCGGTGCCACTCCCGGAGCGTTCCAGGTCGGCTTCGCCGGACACTTCGGAGTATCCAGCGGGGGCATCGGCGACGGGGGCGAACTTGCCGCTGACGGCGGTCTCCTCAGCGGTCGTATCGGTGCTGCTGCCGCAGGCGACGAGGGCGCTCGCCGCGACGAGCGCGAGCAGCGCAATCATCGGTTTCCTTGCGTATCGCATAGTCGATTCCTCTCTTCTCGGCTTGCTCCGGGCGCGGGCGCCCATGCCTGGCGGCGCGAGGGCGCTAGGCCGCGGAGGGCGGGGCGCGACCGGAGAGCGAGAGGGCGAGGAGCAGGCCGCCGCGGGCGGCGAACGAGCGCGGCGGCGGGCGGCGGCGGGCGGCGAAGGCGGGGCGAGCGGAGGCCGCGATCCGCTCCGAGAGGCGGACGATCGCCTCACAGCCGGGATAGTGACCGAGGAGCAGTGTCAGCAGTAGGGCCAGCAGCGGCAGCGCCGGCAGCAGGAATGCGACGAACTCGGTCACCGCGGTCAGGATACTGTCCGCCCCCCGTGCGCCCCGGTCGCGACAACATCGCCTCCCCCGACCTGCCCGCCGGCCTAACCTGGGTCGGGGTCGAACCGGAGTCGATGCCGGCGCTGACCGCTGGCGGACCGGCGCTGGTCCACTTCGTCGAATACGCCCAGCTGAACAGCGTCCGCACCCTCCCCTACCTGGCCGAGTGGCAGCGCCGCTACCGCGAGGCCGGCCTGAGCGTGATCGGCGTGCAGGCGCCGCGCTTCCCCTTCGCCGCCGAGCCCGATCGGGTCGCCGCGGGCCTCGAGCGGCTCGGAGTCGAATTCCCGGTCGCGATCGACGCCGAGCACGAGCTCTGGAGCGCCTACGGCTGCGAAGGCTGGCCGAGCCTCTTCCTCTGGAGCCTCGGCGGCTCCCTCTCCTGGGCACACTTCGGCGAGGGGGAGTACAGGGCGACCGAGGAAGCGATCCAGGGGGAGCTGCGAGAGATGGACGCGCTGCAGGATCTGCCCGAGCCGCTGGCGCCGCTGCGAGCGACCGACGCCCCTGGAGCCCGTGTCCTCCCCCCCACGGCCGAGGTCTTCCCGGGCGGTTCCTGGCAGCAGCCCTGGGTCGCCGGCACCGATGGCGAGGACCTGGCCCTGGACTACCAGGCCGGCGGGGCCTTCGCCACGATCGAGGGCGAGGGCGAGATCGAGGTCGAGATCGACGGCCGCTGGACCACCCTCCCCAGCGACCCCGCCCCCGGCCTCCGCACCCTGGCCGAGCACCCGAGCCACGAGGCCCATAGCCTCATCTTGCGGCCAGCATCGGGTATCAGGGTCTGGTCGCTCAGCTTCGCGCCGGGCGTACCTTGAGTCCTCCACCACAGTCGAAGAGGAGAAAGCGATGATCACCAAGGCCGACTTCATCGGCGTCCCGTCCACCGACGCCGAGCGTTCGCGCACCTTCTACGTCGAGACCCTCGGCCTGCGGCCGGACGAGAACAGCCGCTTCGAGTGCTGGGCCGGCGACACCTGCTTCGGGATCTGGGAACCGGCCAAAATGGGCTTCGAGTTCGCGCCCCAGAAAAACGCGCACCCGGCCCTCCACGTCGACGACGTCGGGGCCGCGCGCAAGGAGCTGGAAGGCAAGGGCGTCGAGTTCAACGGCGAGACCTTCGACACCGGCGTCTGCCACATGGCGCTCTTCACCGACCCCGACGGCAACGACCTGATGCTGCACAACCGCTACGCGCCTTACGAGTGAGCGATTGGTGAGTTATGGGGGCTATAGCGCCCCCAACTCACCAATCGTCAGGCGCGCGCGGCGACCTCTTCGCGGATCTCCTTCGGCAGCATGAAGCGGACGTCCTCGTGGACGGTCCGCAGCTCCGAGACGTCGTCCGCGCCGCGCTCGCGGAAAAAGGAGACGAGGCGTTCGACCAGCTCCTCGGGGGCCGAGGCGCCGGAGGTGATGCCGACCGTCTCGACTCCCTCCAGCCACTCCTCCTCGACCTGGCCGTGGTTGTCGATCAGGTGCGAGGCGGCCCCGTATTCGCGTGCCACCTCGACCAGGCGGTTGGAGTTGGAGGAGTTGGTCGAGCCGATCACGAGCACCAGGTCGCACTCGCGGGCCAGCTGCTTGACGGCGATCTGGCGGTTGGTGGTCGCGTAACAGATGTCGTCGGACTTGCTGCTGACGATGCCGGGGAACTTGGCGCGCAGGGCGGCGATCACCTCGGCGGTCTCGTCGACCGAGAGCGTGGTCTGGGTGATGAAGGCGACTTTGTTCGCATCCGGCACCACGAGGCTCTCGACTTCGTCGGCGGTTTCGATCAGGACGATGCTCTCGGGCGCCTCGCCGGTCGTCCCTTCGACCTCCTCGTGGCCCTCGTGGCCGATCATGATGATCGTGTAGCCCTGGGCGGCGAAGCGGCGGGCGGAGACGTGGACCTTGGTCACCAGCGGGCAGGTCGCGTCGATCGTCCGCAGGCGGCGGGCGGCGGCGTTCTCGTGCACGCTGGGGGCGACGCCGTGGGCGGAGAAGACGACCATCGCGCCCTCCGGCACCTCGTTCTCCTCCTCGACGAAGATCGCCCCGCGCTCGGCCAGCTCCTCGACGACGTGCTTGTTGTGGACGATCTCCTTGCGCACATAGACGGGGGCGCCGTAGAACTCCAGCGCGCGCTCGACCGTCTGCACGGCCCGGTCGACGCCGGCGCAGTAGCCGCGCGGGGCAGCGAGGAGCACCCTTTTCGGGCCGGTTGCGGTGGCGGGCATACATGCAGGGTAGCGATGGCGGCCTTGCGACCGCCCCGGCGGGATTGCCCCGAAATTGCGGCGTAAGTAGCCTTGCTGGATGGCAACCTCCGGACGCCACCTCGACCGCCTCACCGCCGTCGACGCCTCGTTCCTGACCAACGAGAGCTCGAGCAGCCACATGCACGTCGGCGCGATCCTGATCTTCGAGGGGCCGCCGCCGAAGTACACCGACCTGGTCGAGCACGTCCGCAGCCGCCTGCCGCTGGTGCCGCGCTTCCGCCAGAAGCTGGTGGTGCCGCCGCTGGAGGCCGGCCGGCCGCTCTGGGCCGACGACGTCAACTTCAACCTGACCTACCACATCCGCCACACCGCGCTGCCCGAACCGGGCGGCGAGGCGCAGCTGAAACGGCTGGCCGGGCGGGTCTTCTCCCAACAGCTCGATCGCTCGAAGCCGCTCTGGGAGCTCTGGCTGGCGCAGAACCTGGAGCGCGACCGCTTCGCGATCCTGACCAAGACCCACCACGCGATGGTCGACGGGGTCTCGGGGGTCGACATCGGCACCGTCCTCTTCGACCTCGAGCGCGACGCGCAGCCGACGAAGCTCGAGGACGACTGGGTGCCGCAGCCCGAGCCGGGCACCACGGAGCTCGTCGCGCGGGGGATCGCCGACGTGGTCGCCGCCCCGGTCAAGCTCGCCGAGCGTGCGGTCGACGTCATCCGCAACCCGGAGACGACGGCGCGCAAGGCAGTCGAGGCGCTGGAGGGCGTCGGCGAGATCGTCAGCGCCTTCGCCGACCCGGCGCCGGACGTGCCCCTGAACCAGGGGATCGGGCCGCACCGCCGCTACGTCTGGGAGCGCTCGGAGCTGGCCACCTTCAAGGGGATCAAGGACGCCCTCGGCGGCACCGTCAACGATGTCGTCCTCGCCGTCGTCACCGGCGCCCTGCGAACCTGGCTGCACGAGCGCGGGGTCCGCAGCGAGGGGCTGGAGCTGCGCGCGCTGGTGCCGGTCTCGATTCGCGGCGAGGACGAGCGCGGCAACCTCGGCAACCGGATCGCGCTGATGCGGGGGCCGCTGCCGGTCTACATCGAGGACCCGGTGCGGCGGCTGCGGGCGATCAGCGACGCGATGGCCGGCCTCAAGCGCTCCAAACAGGCGCTCGGCGCCGAAGTGATCTCCCGCTTCAACGACTTCGCGCCGCCGACCCTGCTCGCCCAGGCCTCGCGGATCAACTTCTCGACCCGGCTCTTCAACCTGATCGTCACCAACGTGCCGGGGCCGCAGATGCCGCTCTACGTGCTGGGCAAGGAACTCGAGGAGGTCTACCCGGTCGCCTTCCTGCCCCAGAACCACTGCCTCGCGGTGGCGATCATGAGCTACAACGGCAAGGTCGGCTTCGGCCTGCTCGCCGACTACGACTGCATGGAGGACATCGAAGTCGTCAGCAACGGGATCAGCGAATCGCTGGCCGAGCTCGAGGCGGCGGCGGGCAAGGCCGCCAAGGCCGCGTAGTCCGCTCTCTAGGCTTTCTCCATGCCCCTGCTCCTGATCCTGCTGTTCATCGTCGTCCCGATCGCCGAGCTCTACGTAATCATCCAGGTCGGGCAGCTGATCGGCGTGGTGCCGACCCTGCTCCTGCTGCTGGCCGACGCGGTCCTCGGCTCGCTGCTGCTGAAACACGAGGGGCGGAGCGCCTGGCGGCGCTTCAACGAGGCGCTCGCGGCGCGGCGCTTCCCGGGTCGCGAGGTTGCCGACGGGGCGCTGATCATCGTCGGCGGCACCCTGCTGCTCACCCCCGGCTTCATCACCGACATCTTCGGTCTATTCCTCCTGCTGCCGCCGACCCGGGCGATCACCCGGCGGCTGCTGAAGCGGTTCACGATCGGGCGGTTCACCGTGGTCGGCGCCTCCAGCGGCGGCTTTGGCCCCTTTGCCCCGCCGAACGGCGAGGGCGGCAACCGCCCACCCCGCGACTACGACGTCGAGGGCACCGCCGAAGAGGTTCCGCCGCAGGGCAACGGCGACCCCCGCCTGCCGCGCAGCGACCAGGGTTGACCCGGTGGCCGAGGGGCGGCAGACCGAGCGGCTCCTCCTCCGCCCGCCGACCGCCGAGGACCGCTCCCTCTACCACGCCCACTTCACCCAGCCGGAGATCGAGCGCTGGCTGCGCCCCTCTCCCCTGCCGCCCTTCAACTCCGGCGCGCTCGACGAACTGATCCAGGGCGACCAGGCCCACTGGTCCGACCACGGCTTCGGCCCCTGGGTGCTGATCGAGAAGGAGTCAGGAGCCTTCGCAGGCCGTGGCGGCCTGCACTGGACCACGGTCGAAGAGATCGCCATGATCGAGCTCGCCTGGAGCGTCGAGCCCCGTCTGCACGGCAACGGATACGCGACCGAGATGGCGAACGAGGCGATCAAATGGGCGCGAGAGCGGAAAATAAAGGAGCTAGTGGCGCTGGTGCTGCCGGCTAACGCAGCGTCCCGGCGCGTCGCCGAAAAGGTAGGCGGCAAGCGAAACGGCGAGGTCATCCACGCCAGCCTGCCCCACCTGCTGTTCCGCTTGAGGCTCGACTGAACGCCAGCAGAGCTCGTCGAAGCTACTCGCCCCTAGTCCAGGTCCTACAGCTCGCGCAAAAACCCGGGTTTCCGTCGACCATCCGGGTTCCGCACCGAGCACAGACATAGCGTTTCGGCTGATCATTTCCGAAGAGCAACACGGAGAATTCTTGGTCAGGAGCTTGCTCGTGTCCAAGCTCCCGGCGAGCCTCCTGAATCGCCTCGACAAGGCGAGTCTGTCCGTCCGGGGTGCTGGTAGTGGCATCGAGTTGGAAATTTCGAAATCTGGCGATCACGACCGGCGAACCATGCATAGCAATTCTCGACACAGCGTCGATCTCCCTGTGCCCTCCTTTCATTCTGTCGCGTGAGAAATGCCCCAAAGGCCACGCCCAGAATCCCGACTAGGAGGGTGATTGAGGCGGCCGCGAACTCCATAGGGCGAAGCTAATGACCCAAAGGCACCGATTCTTTGTCCCTAAAAGGGATCTCAGAACCCCAAAGCGAACTTGGCGTCCTCGGTCATCATCTCCGGGCTCCAGGCGGGGTCGAAGACCATCTTGGGATGGACGCCGGTGACGCCGGGCATGTCGCCGACGAACTCGCGCATCTGCTCCGAGACCTGGGGGCCGATCGGGCAGGCGGGGGTCGTGAGGGTGAAGGTGACGTAGACGTCGGAGCCCTCGATGTTGACGTCGTAGACGAGGCCGAGGGAGACGAAGTCGAGGCCGAGCTCGGGGTCGATGACCTCCTCGAGCACCTCGTAGACGTCCTCCTCGGTGAGGGTTTCGTCGTGGGCGTCGGGGGTGGTCGGGGCCTGGTCGGAGGCTGCTGCGGGGTTATCGGACATGGCCACCATGGTAGCCGGGCGCTACCTCGGCTCCGGCGGCGGCCCGTCGCGTGGCGGCGTCAGCTCGAGCTGGTACCAGCCGACGTCGCGCCAGGCGCCTTCCTTCCAGCCGATCTCGCGGTTGACGCCGACCTGCTCGAAGCCGAGGCTCTCGTGCAGACCGGCGCTCGCCTCGTTGGGCAGGGTGATGCCGGCGCAGGCCATGCGGAAGCCGCGCTCGCGCAGGCGCGCGAAGAGCGCTTCGTAGAGGGCGCGGCCGACGCCGACGCCGCGGGCCTCCTCCGCGACGTACACCGAGACGCTCGCGCTCCAGCGGTAGGCGGGCCGCTCGTTGAAGCCGGTCGCATAGGCGTAGCCGACCACGGGTCCCGCGCGCTCGGCGACGAGCCAGGCGTGGCTCGCCCCGTAGCGCTCGATCCGCGCCGCCATCGCGGTCGCGTCCGGCGCCTGCTCCTCAAAGGAGACGGCGCTGCCCTCGACGTGCGGCGCGTAAATCGCCGCGCAGGCGGCGGCGTCGCGCTGTGGCTCGGCGTCGCGAATCGTCAGCTCGGGCATGGGTCGGCAATCTAGACCGCCACGGGCGCCGTAGAGCTTTTGCACCTCATAGGGGCTAAAAGCTCTACGGCGACAAGCCAGTCACTAGGCTGCGGACCATGAACGCCCAGGGGCAGATCGTGCGGCGGTCGATCGGGATCGTCTTCTCCGACGGCGGCCTGCTGGCGCTCAGCTCGAACCTCCCGGAGGGGGCCGAGGCTCACGGCGAAGAGGAGGTCGCGGCGGTCCTCTGCGACCCCGACGGCGCGCCGCTGCGCTTCGAGGAATCGCTGCTCTCGACGGAGTACGGCGAGGACGGGGTCCAGCGGCGGGCGACGCTCGAGCTCTGGCCCGACCTCGAGGAGATGCGGCCGCTGCGCGGCGCCGGCACGCTGATCAGCTCGGTCAACGTGCGCCGCCGGGGGTTCGACTCCGAGATCGCCTTCTTCCGCTGGTCGATCGAGGGCCGCGAGGGACTCGGAACCTACGAGGTCGCCCGCAGCGCCCATGGCTGAGCCCCCGACCAATTGCTTGCGGGCGATCGTCTCCGACTTCGGCGGCGTCCTCACCACGCCGCTGTTCGCCGCCTTCGCGGCGTTTCAGGACGAGGTCGGGATCTCGCCGGAAAACCTCGGCAGAGCAATGCGGGTGGGACTCGAGGAGGGCGAGGATCTGCCCCTCTTCCAGCTCGAGCGAGGCGAGATCAGCGAGGACCGGTTCATCGAGCGACTCGAGGACGGCCTGGAATCGATCCTCGACCACCGCCCTCACCTGCACCACTTCCGCCAGAAGTTCTGGGGCGCCCTCCATCCCAACCAGGAGATGATCGCCCTGATGCGGGAGCTGAAGGAGAGCGGGCTGAAGATGGCGATGCTGACCAACAACGTGCGCGAGTGGGAGCCGCTCTGGCGCGCGATGCTGCCGGTCGACGAGATCTTCGAGGAGATCGTCGACTCGGCCTTCGTCGGCTGCCGCAAGCCCGAACCGAAGATCTACGAGCTGACGCTGGAGCGGATCGGGCTGCCGCCCGAGGCCTGCCTCTTCGTCGACGACCTGCAGCCGAACGTCGAGGGCGCCGAAGCGGCCGGAATGAGCGCCGTCCACTTCCGCGACAACGCCCAGGCGATCGCCGAGATCCGCGCCGCGCTGGGCTAGGCCCGCTGCCGCTCGACCGGCGCGCCGTTGCCGCCCGGCGCTTCGCGCCAGCGGCGGGCGAACGGCAGCCGCCAGCTGTGAGGCGCGATCAAGGCGCCGATCTCCGACGGGCCCCAGGACCCCTGCGGGTAGGGCTTCACCGGCGGCGGGTCCCGCAGTAGCGGTTCGGAGACGTCCCAGAGGCGCTCGATGCCCTCCGCCGTGGTGAACAGGGTGCGGTCGCCGATCATCGCGTCGCGGATCAGCCGCTCGTAGGCCTCGACCGTCTCGCCGCCGTAGTGGGTTTCGTCGAGCGAGAACTGCATGCTCGCCTTGTCGAGCACCATCCCCATCCCCGGCCGCTTGCCGTAGAAGGAGAGCGAGACGCGCGAGGACTCGTCGAGGTCGAAGGTGAGGTGGTCGGGGCCGTAGCGGCCGACCCGCGAGTCCTCGGGGAACATCGCGTGCGGCGGCTCGCGAAAGGCGATCGAGATGATCCGCGCGCCTTCGCCCATCCGCTTGCCGGTGCGCAGGTAGAACGGCACCCCACTCCAGCGCCAGTTGTCGAGCCCACAGCGCAGGCCGATGAAGGTCTCGGTGCTGGAGCTGGGGTCGACTCCCTCCTCCTCGCGATAGCCCTCGTACTGACCGCGCACGACCTGGGCGGGGTCGAGCGGCTGCAGGCTGCGGAAGACCTTGTTCTTCTCGTCGGTGATCGGACCAGGGGCCAGCGAGGTCGGCGGCTCCATCGCGACGAAGGCGAGGATCTGGAACAGGTGGGTGACGACCATGTCGCGGAAGGCGCCCGTCTTCTCGTAGAACGCGGCGCGCGAGCCGACCCCGACCGTCTCCGGCACGTCGATCTGCACATGGTCGATGTGGCTGCGGTTCCAGATCGGCTCGAAGAGGCCGTTGGCGAAGCGCAGCGCGAGGATGTTCTGCGCTGCCTCTTTGCCCAGGAAGTGGTCGATGCGGAAGACCTGGTCCTCGGCGAGCACTTCGTGGACCATCTCGTTCAGCTTGCGGGCGCTGGCGAGGTCGGTCCCGAACGGCTTCTCCATGATCACCCGCGAGCGCTGCGAGAGCCCGCACGTCTTCAGCATCTGGATCACGTCGGGGGCCGCGGTCGGCGGCACGCTGAGGTAGTGGAGCAGGTGCATCTCCGGGCCGAGGTCCTCTTCGGCCCGGTCGACTGCCTGCTTCAAGCCTTCCGGCGCCTGCGAGTGCGGGACGTAGGAGAGCCGGCAGGAGAACTCGTGCCACTCCTCGCCGCCGAAGGCGTGGCGGGCGTGCTCGCGGCAGGCCTCTTCGGCGATCGCCCGGAAGCGGGCGTCGTTGATCTCCTCCATCGAGACGCCGATCACCCGGAACGGCGGCATCAGCCCCGCCTGGAAGAGCCGCAGCAGCCCCGGCAGCAGCTTCCGCCGGGCCAGGTCGCCGGTGGCGCCGAAGATGACTATCGCTTGCGGGGGAACGTCCACCATGACGAGAGTAGCCCCGCCGGGAACTACCTAAACAGATGACCCTCGAGATGCGCGGCGGTACGAGAGCCCCAAAACGAGCTCAGCCAGCCCGAAGGAGGTGCAGGAGCAGGCTCGACACCGCGCCGAAGGTCCCCGATCCCCCGAAGGCGTAGACCTCTTCCGTTTGCAGGCCCGCGAGCAGCAACCCGACCGCGAGGACGAAGCAGACCACGGTCATGCCCAGGAGGATCCCTTCCCGCCACGATCCGAAGGCGAGCTTGGCCTCCCGTTCTCGACGCTCGAGGTCGAGGCGGACCTGCCGCTCCCTGAGCTCCTGTCTGCATCGAGCCTCCCGTTCCAGGCGCTCCTGGAACTGGTCAGCCAGTTCAGCCTCGCGGGGTCCGGGATTCCTGTCGAGCTTGGGGAACACGAGCGGTATCTCGACATAAACTAGACAAACTGCCTACCTTTGTCCAGTAAGGATGCCGCTATTTTGCGAGCAGCTAGTTATCGCTGCCGGCGCGGTCCCACACGTAGAGCTCCAGCGCCTCGGCGGCGAGCTCCATCAGGCGGGGTGGGCCGAGTAGGCCGAGGACCAGCTCCAGCGCGTCCTCCTCGGTGACCCCGGAGTCGACCGCCTCCTCGCCGCGGAATCCGGCGGCGAGCTTGAGGGCCTCGCGGCGGTTGTCGCCCAGGGAGCTGAAGGCGGCCATGAGGAAATCGCGGTTGGGGACCGGCTGGCCGGCCTCGAGCGAACCGTGCCAGGCGGCGAGCATCGAGAGGTCGTGCTCGTCGAGCTCGGAGATCGCCTTCGCGTAGTGGACTTCGAGCTCGGACTCGGGGATCTCGTCCACCCAGGCGCGCACCGCCTCCCCGAGGAGCTGGCGGCGAGCCTCACGGCCGACGGAGTCGGCAATGGCCCGGATGGCGTCGGCTGGGTCTACGAAGCAGAGGGACATCGGCTGCTGGAAATGTAGGGGCGGCCCAAGACGCCAAAAGATGCCCGCTAATCCCCCACTTTGCGGGGTCGCGGAAAGAGGCCCGGAGGGTACGCCGGACCCGTGCGTAGGCTCGGACGGGTGCCTCTGAAACTGATCCACGGGCCACCCAACTCGGGTCGCGCCGGCGTCGTCCGCCGCGCCTTCATGGCCGACCTGGAGCGCGATCCGGTCCTGGTCGTGCCCAACGTCGACGACGTCTTCGCCTTCGAGCGCGAGCTCTGCGCCGACGGGGCGGTCCTCGGCGGCTCGGCGATGACCTTCGGCGCCCTCTTCCGCACCGTCGCCACCGCCGCCGGGGCGCCGCCCGGGGCCGAGCTCTCCGCCGCCCAACGGCTGCGGGCGGTCGCGGTGGCGATCGCCGCGCGCCAGGGCCGGCTGGGGCCACTGCGGCGCTCTGCCGCCCGCCCCCGCTTCGCCGCCGCGCTGGAGCGGCTGCTCGACGAGCTGCAGGCGGCCGGGGTCGAGCCGGAGGAGGTCGAGGCCAGCGCCGCGACCCTGGAGGGCTCCGCCTACCTCAGCGACCTCGCCACCCTCTTCGGCGGCTACGAGGAGGTGCGGCGGCGCAGCGGCCGCACCGACGCCCACGGCATCGCCCGCGAGGCGATCGCGCAGCTGCGGCGGGACGGGTCGCTGTGGATGGACCGCCCGGTTCTCCTCTACGGGTTCGACGACCTGACCGAGAACCAGCTCGCGCTGGTCGCGGCGCTGGCCGGGCGGACCGAGGTGACGATCGCCCTCCCCTACGAGGAGGGCAGCGCGGCGCTGGAGGCCCGCGGCCGCCTGCTCGACCGACTGCGGGAGCGGATCGGGGCCGAGGCGGAGGAGCCGATCGCGGCGGATCCCGCCAATACCGAGAGCCCGCTGCTCTTTCACCTCACGCGCTCCTTCGGCGCCACCCGGCCGCCGCGCCTCGAGCCCGACGGCAGCCTGACCCTGCTGCGCTCGGCCGGCACCCGCGCCGAGGCAGAAGCGATCGGAGCCCACGTCTCCCGCCTGATCCACGCCGGCGCCGACCCGGCGGAGGTGGCGATCGCCCTCCGCGACCCCTCCCGGCGCGGTCCCGAGATCGCCGCGGCGCTGGAGGCGAACGGGATCGCGGTCGCCCTGGAGGCCGAGCTGCCGGTCGCCGGCACCGGCGTCGGCGGTGCCCTCGCCGCCCTGCTCGAGACCGCATTCGGCGCCCGGCGCGCCGCCGACTTCCTCCGCTACCTGCGCGGCCCCTCCGGCTTCTCGCCGCGGCGGGTCGACTGGTTCGAGCGGCGGATCCGGCGCCGCCGCGTGCGCGACGCGGAAACCGCGCTGCTGCACTGGCAGGGCGAGGACGGCGAGCCGCCGCGCGACCTCCAGCGCCTGCGCTTGGCGGCGGCGCGCTCGCCGCGGGCGCTCGCCGCCGAGGTCGGCGCGCTGGCGGCGACGATGGGCTCGCGGCCGCTGCGCGACGAGGCGGACGGGCCGCTGCCGCGGCGCGGCGAGGGGCTCGAGCTGCGCGCCGCCGGGGCGATCGCCTCCGCCCTGGGGGAGCTGGCCGAGCTCGGCGACCTCGCGCCGCGGCCGGATGAGCTGGCCGGGATCGTCGCCGAGCTGCGCTTCCGCGCCTGGTCGGGGCCGGTCGAAGGCCGGGTTCGGCTCGCCGACCCCTACCGTCTCCGCGCCGCCCGCTTCGACCACGTGGTGGTCGCCTCGCTGCAGGACGGCGAGTTCCCCCGCCGCGACCGCGGCGCCGATCCCTTCCTCTCCGATGCTCAGCGCACCACCCTTGGGCTCGACCCGCGGCGCGACAGCGAGGCCGAGGAGCGCTACCTCTTCCACGCCTGCCTCGCGCTCGCCCGTCGCAGCCTCGTCCTCTCCTACAGAGACAGCGACGACGACGGCGCCGCGACGGTGCGCTCGCCGCTTCTCGACGACGTCAGGGCGCTGCTGGCGCCGGCGCCGGACGGGGCCGTTCCCGACCCGGTCGAGGAGGCGATCACGGTCGGGCGCGACCTCGCCCAGGTGGTCGCGCCGTTGGCCGAGGCCCCCTCCGAGGACGAGCTGGCGCGGGCGCTCGCCGCCCACGGCCCAACCGCGGACGCGCCGGGACTCCTCGACGAGGCGGGGGTCAGCGGCGATCTGGCGTCGCGGCTGCTGGGCCGGCTGGCGGCGGCGCGGCGGGCCGAGGTGGCCTCGCGGGCCCCGGGGCCGCTGACCAACCCCGCGGTGCTGGCTTCGCTGGCCTCGGTGCCGGCCTACGGCGGCACCACGCTGGAGGAGTTCGACGTCTGCTCCTACCGCTGGTTCGCCGGCCACGAGCTCGACCCCCAGCTGCTCGAGCCGGTCCCCGATCCGCTGGTCCAGGGCGGGCTGATGCACGAGGCGCTCGACCGCCTCTACCGCGAGCGGCCCGGCGGCGACCCGCTGCCGCGGCCCGGCAACCTCGCCGCCTGGCGCGAGCGCGGCCGCGAACTGGTCGGGGAGATCGTCGCCGAGCGGGAGCTGGGAACCCACCCCGTCGAGCGGGCGATGGCACGGCGGGTCGAACGGTTGCTGGAGCGGTTCCTCGGCGAGGAGGCCGAGCGCGAGACCGGTGGCTTCGAGCCCTGGCTGCTCGAGGCGCGCTTCGGCGAGCACCCCGACGCAGAGCGGCCGGTCCTCGACCTCGGCGGCTGGGGGCTGCACGGCGCCGTCGACCGGGTCGACCGCGCCGCCGACGGCCGCGCCGTCGTCATCGACTACAAGCTCGCCGGACAGGTCACCCCGCGCGAGAAGTTCGAGGAGCGGGCCAAGCTGCAGCTGCCGCTCTACCTGCTCGCGATCGGCGAGCACTGGGGCGCGCAGCCCGTCGCCGCCCTCTATCACCCGCTGCGCGGGACCTCGGTGCGGCGCCCGCGCGGCGTCGTCTCCAGCGAGGTCGCAGGCGAGCTCTCCGGCTACGGGCTCTATGGCGGCGACGTCGTCGACCCGGAGGGATTGGAGGAGGTCCTCGAGGACTCGCGCCGGCGCGCCGGCGCGATCGTTGCCCGCATGCGCGGCGGCGAGATTCGGCGCGACCCCGGTCCGCGGGCCGGGCTGCGCGGCCACGACACCTGCCCCGCCTACTGCACCTTCGCGCCGATCTGCCGCCGCGACCGCTCGCCGCGCTACGAGGAAGACGACGAAGGAGACGAGCGGTGAGCGCCGGGACGAGCGCGGCTCCCCCGCGCCAGCCGACGCCCGAGCAGGCCGCGGCGATCGCCGCCCGCGGCGAGGACGTCCTGCTCGAAGCCGGGGCGGGGACCGGCAAGACCGGGGTGATGGTCGAGCGCTACTGCCGGCTGGTCTGCGATAGCGGCCTCTCCCCCGACGCCGTCCTCGCCTTCACCTTCACCGACAAGGCCGCAGCCGAGCTGCGGCAGCGGATCCGCGCCGAGCTGGCGCGGAGGGCGGAGCGCGGCTCGGAGCGGGCGGCGAGCGCGCTGGCCGGGATCGGCGGCGCCTGGGTGACCACGATCCACGGCTTCTGCAACCGCGTCCTCGCCGCCCATCCCGTCGCCGCCGGGGTCGACCCCGGGTTCCGCGTCCTCGATGCGCCGGAGACCGGCCGCGCCGCGCGCGAGGCCTTCGACGACGCCCTGGTGGACTTCCTGAAAGCGGGGGGTACCGCCCCGGGCGACCCGGCGCGCGAGGAGACGCTGGCGGCCTTCGACGTCGAGGGTCTGCGGGGCGCGATCGTCAGCGTCCACGCCGAGCTGCGCAGCCGCGGCATCGCCGCGCCGCGCCTGCCCGATCCGCCCCCGTCCGACCCCGAGGCCTCGATTGCCCAGGCGATCGAAGCCGCCGGCGAGTGCCTGGCCGAGCTGGAGGAGAAGAACGGGAAGCGGAGCGAGGCCGAGCGCGAGTTGCTGGCCCGGGCGCTCGAGCGGCTCTCGGCTCCCGGCGATCCCCCGACCCTCGACGAGCTGCGTGCGCTCGCCACCTCCAGCCGGGCGAAGACGCTCAGCTCTTACCGGGAAGCGATCGAGGCGGCGATCGGCGCCGTCGCCGAGGCTGGCGAGGGCCGCGTCGCCTACGGCCACCTCGCCGAGCTGCTCGAGCTGTTCACCGAGCGCTTCGAGGCGGCGAAGGAGCGCCGGGCCGGGATCGACTTCGAGGACTTGCAGATCCTCGCCGCGCGGCTGCTCGAGCGGGCCGAGATCGGCGAGCACTACCGCTCCCGCTTCCGCCAGATCCTCGTCGACGAGTTCCAGGACACCAACCGCCTGCAGCTGCGACTGATCGAGGCGCTGCGCGGACCGAAGACCGAGCTGGTCGCGGTCGGCGACGAGCTGCAGTCGATCTACGGCTTCCGCCACGCCGACCTCGACGTCTTCCGCCGCCGGCGCGAGGAGGTCGAGCGCAGCGCAAATGCCGAGCTGATGCGCCTGAGCGGCAACTTCCGCTCACGGCCGGAGGTCATCGGCGCCGTCAACCTGCTCGGCGAGGCCCTGCTCGGCGAGGCCTACCAGCCGCTGAGAGTCGGCGCCGCATCAGGGTCGTGGTTCCTTTCGGACGCTGAGCGACCGAAAGGAACCACGCACACGCCTGACACGCGAGAGGTCGCTGGTTCGGAACCAGCCGTCGAGCTGCTGCTGACCGCCCGCGACGGCTGGGACGGCGAGGGGATCGAGCTGGAACCGGCGATCGACGGCGCCACCCCGCTCAACTGCCTCGCCGAGGCGCGGTTCGTCGCGGAGCGGCTGCGCGGGCTCGCCGACGCGGGGGTGCCGCGCGGGGAGATGGTGGTGCTGCTGCGCGCCTTCACCCACCTCGATGCCTACGAGGACTCGCTCGAACGGGCGGGACTGCGGCCCTACGTCGTCGGTGGCCGCGGCTACTGGTCCCAGCAGCAGGTGGCCGACGTCTGCGCCCTGCTGGCGACGATCGCCAACCCGCTCGACGACCACGCGCTCTTCAGCGCCCTCGCCTCGCCCGCCTGCGGCGCCGCGCCGGACACGCTCTGGCTGCTGCGCGCGGCCGCGGGCAAGCGGCGCCACGTCTGGCCGGCGGTCGAGCGGGCCGCGGGCGCGGGCGACTCCGAGCTGACCGAGCCGGAGCGGCTGGAGGCGATCCCCGGCGAGGAGCGGGAGCTGCTGCGGACCTTCGTCGCCCGGATCACCTCGTTGCGCGAGCGCGGGCCGCGGCTCTCGCTGCCGGCCCTGATCGACGCGGCGGTGACGGAGACCGGGTACGACCTTGCGGTGCTCTCGCGCCCGGCCGGCGAGGCGCGCTTCGCCAACGTCCGCAAGATGGCGCGGCTGGCGGCCGAGTTCGAGCAACGCGAGGGACGCGACCTGCGCGGCTTCCTCGACTTCCTCGCCGCCCGCGCCGAGGGCGAAGCCGAGGCGCAGGCCGCGACCGCCGCCGAGGGCCACGACGGGGTGCGGATCATGACCGTCCACAACGCGAAGGGGCTCGAGTTCGAGGTCGTCGCCGTCCCCGACCTGGCCCGCGGCCTGCTCGCCGGCGGCCGCGCGCCGCTGCTGGCGGTCGGCCGCGAGGACGAGCCGCGCGTAGGGCTTCAGCTGCGGCGTCTCGGCAGCGCCTCGATCAACCTCTTCGGCTACGGGGAGCTGCTGGAGGAGGCGCGCGGGCGGGACTCCGAAGAGGGGCTGCGGCTGTTCCACGTCGCCGCCACCCGGGCCAAGCGCCACCTGATCCTCAGCGGCGTCGTCAAACCGGAACCGGGCAAGGAAACGAGGCCGGGCACGCCGGTGATCGAGCGGCTGGTCGACTCGCTCGGGATCGCGCGGGACTCCGACGCGACCGTGCCGGTGGCCCCGCCGGCGCCGCGACCGGGGCTCGAGGCCGCCCCCGAGCCCTCGGAGATCGCCGTGCAGACGAACCTCCCCTCGCCCGAGCGCGCGGCCGAGCTGCGGGCGCTGCGCCGTCGCGAGGCGAGCGACCGCAATCTGGGCCAAGGCCCGCCGCCACTGGTCGAGCGCAACCCCCCGATCGTCCCCAGCCGCCCCCTCTCCTACACCGCGATCTCGGCTTATGAGGAGTGCCCTTACCGCTTCTACCTGGAGCGCGTCCTCGGGCTCGCGCGCGCCGAGCACCGCCCAGAGACCGATGGCGAGCCCTCTGTGCGCGAAGAGCGGACGGCGCGAGGAGCGGCCGTTCACGCGCTGCTCGAGTGGAGTCAGGCGAATGCGTGGGCGGAGCCGTCTGAGGAGCTGGTTCTTCGTCATGCCTCGGCTGTTGGGCTGGGGACGGGGGGTCCTTCTCCAGACACATCTCGCCAATGGCTCGATGTTGAGTATCTGGAGAAGGACCCCCCGTCCCCGCAGCTAGCGGCGGAGTTGCTCGCGCCGGTTCGGTTGTGGCTCGCTTCGCCTCTCCGGGAGCGGATTGAGGTCGAAGGAGTCCGGGCGCGAGCCGAGGTACCTCTGCTGCTCGGGGTTGGAGACACTGTGCTGCGTGGGTCGATCGACCTGCTCGTGGAGCGCGAGGGAGCGCCGCCACTGGTTATCGATTACAAGACCGACCGGCTTGGCGGTGCCGATCCCGCCGAGCGTGCTGGCCGCTATGAGGTGCAGCGTTCGATCTACGCCTTGGCCGTTGCCGAGGCCTTGGACGCCCCCGAAGTCGAGGTCGCTTATGTCTTTCTCGAGCGCCCCGAGACGCCGGTCGTCACGACCGTCGGGCCGGCGGAGATGGTGGCTGCGCGGAGCGCGCTGGAGGATGCGGTCGCCCGGATCGGCCGCGGCGAGTTTCCGGTGGCCGCACCGGAGGAACGCAGCTGGGAGCTCTGCCGTGGCTGCCCGGCTCTGAAAGGCCTCTGCTCGGGGCCCGGGTCAGCCGACGTCTGAGGCGGTGTCGAGCTTCGCTGCCAAATCGTCGAGCCGCAGCTCTTTCAGCCCGGCGCCGACCTCGTCGAGCTCGGCGGCGCAGTAGGTGACGAGCTGCTTGCCCTCGCTGCAGAGGTCGAGGGTCTCGCGCAGCCCGGCCTGGCCGGAGTCGAGCCGGTCGATGATCTCCTCCAGCCGCTCGACCGCGGCCTCGTAGGAGTCAGGCTGCGCCGTCGGGCTCGGGTCTCGCTCGGACTCGTCCATCGCTGAAGCGAAGGCTAATGCGCTCCGCGGCGCCGGCCTCGGCCGCGCTCGTCAGCGGCTCGCCGCCCTCGCCCTCGACCAGGGCGTAACCCCGCTCGAGGGTGCGCTCGGGCTCGTGGGCGCGCAGCGCGACAGCCGCCCGGTGCAGGGCGGCGCGGCGCCTGTCCATGTCGGCTCCGACCGCCCGCCGCCGCGCCCGCTCCAGGACCACGGTCCCGATCCGCCGCTGCGAATCGGCGCGCCCGGCGAGGCCGCGTTCGGTGGCGGCGCGGATCTCGCGGATCTTCTGGTTTAGCTTGCCGCGCTCGCGCTGCAGCGCCCGCGCCGGCCCCCGCGCCAGGGCGCCGAGGTGGCGCGAGCGGGTTCCGATCGCCCCCTCCCCAGCCCGCCGCAGCGCGACCACGCAGCGCTCGAGGCTCTCGCGCGCCGCCAGGCAGTCGAGCGGCACCGCCGCCTCGGCCGCGTGGGTCGGGGTCGAGCAGGCGACGGCGGCGACGTCGTCGATCAGGGTGCTGTCTCGCTCGTGCCCGACGGCGCTGATCACCGGTACCCGCAGCATCGCCACGGTGCGGCAGAGCGTCTCGTCGCAGAAGGCCCAAAGATCGGCGAGGCTGCCGCCGCCGCGGGTGACGACGATCGCCTCGACCTCCGGCCGCGCCGCCAGGTCCTGCAGCGCCATCCCGATCGCCGGCGCCGCGTGGCGGTCCTGCACAGGCGCGAAACCCCAGATCACAGAGCCGCCCCAGCCGCGGCGCTCCAGCGCCGCGACCAGGTCGCGCCGCGCGGCGCCGCGCTCGGCGGTGACGACCCCGATCGCCTTCGGCAGGACCGGACGGTGCAACTGCTTCTGCAGCTCGAAGAGGCCCTCGGCGCGCATCTGCTTGCGCAGCGCCTCCAGCCGCGCGATCAGGTCGCCTTCGCCGGCCAGCCGCACGTGGGTGGCGCGGAAGCAGAAGTTGGGCGAGGCCTGGCCGCCGCCGGGGTAGTAGTCGAGCCCGCCGGAGATCACGACTTCGGCGCCGTCGCGCAGCCCGGCGCCGTCCAGCCCCGCCTTCTCGAGGTCGTTGAGCCAGATCGCGCAGGGGACCGCGCCCTCGCCGTCGCGCAGCTCGAAGTAGGCCTGGACCTTGCTGCGGCCGGCCCCGGTCACCTCGCCGATCAGCTGCACCCGCGCCCGCTCGCGCATCCAACCCTGCAGCTTGCGCGCATAGGTGCCGACGGCGAAGGGGCCCGGAAGCTCCGGCGCCGCCCGTCCCTGCGGGGCTATCCGGCTTTCTTCCACCGTCGCGCCCAGGACTTCAGCTCACTGAGGACCGGATCCAGCTGCTGCCCCGCCTCGGTCAGGGAGTAGGTGACACGAACCGGGGTCCCGGCTTCCACTTCACGTTCGACCAGCCCCTCTTCCTCCAGCTCCCTCAGCCGCTGCGACAGCAGCCGATCTGAGAGCCCCGGAATCGCCTTGCGCAGCTCTCCATAACGCTTCGACCCCTCCGTCAGCGCACAGACGATCGCCCCAGTCCAGCGCTTCCCAATCAACTCGATCGCATGGTGAAAGTGAGGACAAACCCCCCCGTTTCCCGACTTCTCCTGGACCTCCGCAGAGCTAACCGGCTCCATTTCACGAGCTTACTGAATGTAAGTGACGGGCAAAATCAGCGCTGGCAGTGGGGTCGGGGGTCCCTCTCCAGACACTCAACATCGAGCCATTGGCGAGATGT
>Ga0307280_10000020_pt1 | contig 54244 bp, 60 predicted proteins | sample ER_DNA_119_FD_194479 | JGI IMG/M metagenome (GOLD analysis project Ga0307280, IMG submission 194479) | Bulk soil microbial communities from the East River watershed near Crested Butte, Colorado, United States - ER_DNA_119 | ecosystem: Environmental > Terrestrial > Soil > Floodplain | place...
CAGCATTGGTCTCCCCGATAGGGTCCGGGCCGATGGATCTCTCGGTGGCCAGATTGAAAGGGGAGGCTCTGCTTCCTACGCGGGCGCATGCGGGGGATGCTGGGCTTGATCTCTATGCGTGCGAGGCGGCGCATATCGGGCCTGGTGAGCGGTGGAGCGTCGGTACCGGGGTGGGGGTGGAGATTCCGGAGGGGCATGCCGGGCTGGTGCTGCCGCGGTCGGGGTTGGCGCGGGACCATGGGATTGCGCTGGTCAACGCTCCGGGGCTGATCGATTCCGGCTACCGCGGCGAACTGCGGGTGCTGCTGCTGAACACGGACCCGGCCGAGACCTTTCGGATCGAGCCGGGCGAGCGGATCGCCCAGCTGCTGATCACGCCGATCGCGACGCCGGAACCGGTCGAGACTGCTGCGCTGAGCGACTCCGCTCGTGGCGAAGGCGGCTTCGGCTCATCCGGCCGTTAGCGGTGTTCCTTTTGGGTGCTATGGACCCAAAAGGAACACCGATTCAGGTCTGAGCAGCCTGACGCGCCGATTCGTGAGCGGCCGTCTCCAGCCCGTCGTCGAGCGGCTCGAGGTCGGGAGGGGTCCCGTAGCGGCGCTCCAGCCCCAGCGCGATCAGGTGGTCGGCTAGCCAGGCGTTCTTCGGCAGCAGCGGGCCGTGCAGATAGGTGCCGATCACGTTGTCGCGCCGCACGCCCTCGAGCCCGTCGCGGTCGTTGTTGCCGTGGCCGGAGAGGACCCTGCCGAGCGGCTGCGCGCCCGGGCCGAGGTGGGTGCGGCCGCCGTGGTTCTCGAAGCCGGCGATCAGGCGCGGCCCAGTGCCGAGGTCGGTCTCGATCGTGACGTTGCCGATCAGCCTCGCACCGGGCTCGCGCACCGTCTCGAGGTCGGCGATTCCCAGACCCGGCAGCTTCTCCTCGCCGAGCTGGTAGCTATGGCCGAGCAGCTGGTAGCCGCCGCAGACCGCCAGCAGGACGGCGCCGTCGTCGGCCGCGGCGGCGATCGCCTCGCGCTTGCTGGCGACCATGTCGGCGGCCACGGCTCGCTGGTCGCGGTCCTGGCCGCCACCGATGTAGAAGAGGTCGTGGGCGGCCGGGTCGACCGCCTCGCCGGGCCCGGCGCCGTCGTGGACGAAGCCGATCCCGCGCCACTCGCAGCGCCGCCGCAGGAAGATGATGTTGCCCCGGTCGGCGTAGATGTTCATCTGCTCGGGGTAGAGGCTGAGGACGCGGAGCTCCATCACCCGTTCCTCTCCAGGAGGACGACCAGGGAGCCAACGTGGAGATCGGTCGGCGGGATCTCGTGCCGGCCGGCCGGGACCAGGCCGAAGGCGGCGGCCTCGGACTCGAGTGTCTCGGCGGCGAAGGTCGCGATCCGCACCTCGTTCGGCTCCTCGCGGAGCGCACCCTCGGGGGAGACCGTCTGGCGCAGGCGCCGAACGAGCAGCTCGCCCGGCCCGACGGCGACCTCGGTCGCCAGGCTCGAGTAAACCCAACCATCGACCTCGCGGACGTCGGGGAGGGGAGGGGGCGCGCCGTCGGGCTCGGGCAGGCTCTCGATGATCGAGGCGGCGAGCAGGCCTCCCGGCTGCAGGGCGTCTGCGACACAGCCCAGGCACTCGGCCCGCTCCTCTTCGCCGGCGAGCAGCTGCAGCAGGTGAGTGGGGGCGAGGACGAGCGATGCGGGCTCCCGCAGCTGGAAGGAGCGGGCGTCGGCCTCCAAGGCGCTGACCGGCAACCCGGCGCCACGCTCGGCGAGGGCGGCCAGCAGCTCGGCATCGCTGTCGAGGCCGACCACCTCGTGCCCGCGGCGGGCGAGGTGCAGAGCGACGCGGCCGGTCCCGCAGCCGAGCTCCAGCACGCTGCTGCCGCCGCGCTCGGCCAGCGCCTCCCAGAGCGGCAGGTCGGCGGCGTAGGCGCCACACTCGACGTCGTGCCAGATCGCGTTCGCGGTCAGAGCACCCATCATCGCCAGAACTCCTCGGCCAGGCCGCGGTCGGCGAGGAGCTTGCGCAGCTCCAGCAGCGCGGTGTAGGTGGGGAGGGCGAAGAGCCGGCCCTCGGATCCGGCGATGGCGGCGTCGAGCGAGGCCTCGATCCCCGGCACCACCTCGATCGCCTCCTCGGGCCAGCCGGCGTACTTGAGCCGGAGCGCCATCTCCGGGGCTCGGGTGCCGGAGCAGACGACCCGGCGCACGGCTCCGCCCAGCAGCTCGAAGTCGGCGTCCCAGATCCAGGAGACGTCGCGGCCGTCGGCGATGCGGTCGTTGAGCGCGATCCAGAGGTCGACGTCGCCGCGCTCGCCGGCCTCGAGCAGCAGCGTCCGCAGCACCTCGTTGGCGCCGGCCGGATTCTTGATCAGCAGGATCGAGACGGAGCCTTCGCCGACCGGGATCGTCTCGACCCGGCCGAAGGCGGCCCGCATCTCGCCCAGGGCGGCGGCGACCCGATCGGGCGGCACCCCGAGTTGCAGCCCGGCGGCGATCGCGGCGAGGGCGTTGTAGACGTTGTAGAGGCCGGGGAGCGGCAGCTCGATCTCGATCCCGCCCTCGGGGGTGCGGATCTCGACCCGCGAGCCGTCCATCCCCCGCAGCTCGATCGCCGTCGCCGCAACTTCGGGCGCCGGCCGTTCGGCGCCGCAGTTGGGGCACGAGTAGTGGCCGAGGTGGCCGACGAAGGCGCGCTCGTAGGCGTAGGGGCGCCCGCAGCGGCGGCAGTGCTTGGCGTCGAAGGCGTGCTGCAGCTCGGGCAGCGCCTGGGAGGGGTCCTCGATCCCGAAGTAGGTGACGCCCTCGCGCCGCACGCCGTCGGAGTCCCGGCCGAGGTCGGCGATCAGCGGGTCGTCGGCGTTGAGCGCGAACCTCGTCCGGCCGGTGCGGCTCGCCACCGTCTTCGCCCACTCGTCGGCCAGCGCCTCCATCTCCCCGTAGCGGTCGAGCTGGTCGCGGAAGAGGTTGCCCAGAACGATGAGTGAGGGTTCGAGTTGTTCGGTCACGCGGGGCAGCCAGGCCTCGTCGACCTCGAAGAGGCCCTCGCTGCCGCGCTGCTCGAGCAGCGCCGTCGCCACGCCCCAGGTCATGTTCGAGCCGGCGCGGTTGTGGACCGGGCTGCGGCCGTCGGCGGCGAGGATTGCGGCGATCATCCCGGCGGTCGTCGTCTTGCCATTGGTGGCGCTGACGACGGTCGTTCCCTTCTCCAGCCCGGCGCCGAGGCGGGCGATCGCCTCGGGCTCCAGCCGCAGCAGGACCCGGCCCGGCAGGGTGGTGCCGCCACCGCGGCCGCTGCGCCGGCTGGCGGCGCCGATCGCCCGTGAGAGCGCCAGCTTGGCGCCGAGGAGGGGCCTCGATCGCGGGTTCGACACCACTCGGCTCAGCGATCGCCGGCGTCGGCGGGGACGAGGATCGAGAGGCAACTGGGCAGGACCCGCAGCGAGACCGGCAGGTCGGTCAGGTGGTCGCCGTCGGCGTAGACGGGAAAGGGGCGGCTGGCGTCGAGCTCGAGGCGGGAGGTGCGGAAGACGCTCACTTCCTCCTTGCTGAGGTGCTCGCCCTCGAGGACGTCCCGCAGCCCGAAGAGGAAGCGCCACTTGCTGCCCTCTTCGATCGCGACGACGTCGAACTGGCCGTCGTCGATCTCGGCCTCCGGCGCGATGTACATGCCGCCGCCGTAGACCTTGTTGTTGGCGACGTCGACGAAATAGCCCTCGAGGCGTTTCCGCTCACCGTTGGCGACGATCGTGAAGCGGGCCGAGCGCCAGCCGATCAGCGTGCGGACCATCGAGTAGGCGTAGACGAGGTTGCCGCGGAGCCAGTGCGTTTCGTTGGCGAGCCGGTTGCATTCGGAGTCGAAGCCGACGCTGACGATGCCGAGGAAGCGCTTGCCGTTGGCCTCGCCGACGTCGATCCGGCGGCTGTGCCCGGCGAGGATCACCTCGACCGCGGCCTCGGGGTCGTCGGGGATCCCGAGCGCGCGAGCGAGGTCGTTGCCGCGCCCGCCGGGGATCAGGCCGACGGGGGTCTCGGCGCCGGCCAGGGCGCCGCCAATGGCGCCCATCAGGCCATCGCCGCCGACCACGACCGGGACCTCGCCGAGCTCGACCGCGCGCAGCGCCAGCTCGACGCCGTGCTCGAGGCTGCGGGTGCGCTCGACCCGGAGCACGGCCCGCCGCGCGTCGAGCGCCGCCTCGATGCGCGGCAGCAGCTTCAGCGTCTTCCCCCCGGCCGAGGAGGGGTTGACCAGCAGGGTCAGGGGCATGCCGGCGATCTCCATCGGCGCCCAGCCTAGAGGGAGTCGCCGATCGGCCCGCCGCCCCGAAGCCGGCTGACGAGGAAGCTGCCGTCGCCCGCCGGTTCCTCCCAGATCGGCTCGAAGCCGCGACGCGCGAGACGGCGCCGGAAGAGGGCGCCGCCCGGTCCCCCCAGTGGGGCTTCGCCGCGGGTCACGGCGAGCACGAGGAAGCCGCCGGGGCGGAGCACCCGTCCCGCCTCGGCGGGGTTCGGCCGGGCGTCCAAGACCGACAGCAGGTCGAACTGGTCATCGGGGAAGGGGAGCGAGCGCGGAGCGCCGTGCTTGAAGGCGATCCGTCCTTCGGGGTCGAGTCCGATCCGGGCGCTCGCCCGTTTCGCCTCCCGCGCGGAGCGGTCCACGCCGCGGATCCGCGCGCTCGGGAACTCGCGCGCGAGGAACAGCACCCCGTCGCCCTCGCCGCACTCGACCTGCAGGATCCTCTCGGGGCTGCCGACGTGCAGGACCGCAGCGGCCAGCGGGGTGAGGGGCGGGGGCGAGGACACCGACGGCAATCGTAAGCAGTCGGAGGCCGACCGTCTGGGACTTCGATTAGGGTTCCGGCCCGATGCAGGGGGAGCAAACCGACCGCCGCTGGATCATTCTCGCCCTCTTCGCCGTGATCACGGCGGGCGTCGTGGCCGCCGTCCTGATCGGCCAGGGGGGCGGTTCCGACGACGATACGTCGAGCTCCAGCCAGGCGAGCGCCGACGGCTGTAAGAAAGTCGAAGCCCCCGAACCGAAGACGGTCAGCTTCGAGCAGCCCGATCAGGTGGTGGAGAAGGGCGAAGCGGCGACCGTCGTCGTCGAGACCAGCTGCGGGACCTTCGAGATCGCACTCGACACCGAGCGAGCGCCGAAAACCGCCAACTCCTTCGCCTTCCTCGCCGAGGAAGGCTTCTACGACGACCTCACCTTCCACCGCGTCGCCCCGGGTTTCGTGATCCAGGGAGGCGACCCGGAAGGGACCGGTACCGGCGGCCCCGGCTACAGCGTCGACGAGAAACCGCCCGCCAACCTCGCCTACACCAAGGGCCTCGTCGCGATGGCGAAGAGCTCCGCCGAGCCCCCCGGGCGATCGGGCAGCCAGTTCTACGTCGTCACCGCACCCGACGCCGGCCTGCCGCCGGAATATGCGCTGGTCGGCAAAGTGAGCGAGGGCTACGACGTGGTCGAACGGATCGACGCGCTCGGGACGCCGGAAGAAAAACCGAAACAGACGATCCTGATCGAAAAGATGACGGTCGAATAGGGCTAAGCTCGTTCGCGTGGCCAAGCCCGACGTCGGCGATCCAGCTCCAGACTTCGCTCTCCCGGGAACGGGTGACAGGACCTACCGGCTCTCCGATTACCTCGGCCGCAACCTGATCCTCGCCTTCTATCCAGGCGACACCACGAGGGTCTGCACGAAGCAGTTCTGCAGCTACCGCGACGAAGGGGACCGGCTCGACGAGCTCGACGCCGAGGTCCTCGGCATCTCTCCCCAGTCCGTCGACTCGCACGAGCATTGGGTCAAAGAGCAGGAACTGAACGTGCCGCTGCTCGCCGACGAGGATCTGCGGGTGGCGAAGAGCTACGGCGTCACCGGCTGGATCGGGCCGCTGGCTCGCCTGACCGAGCTGAAGGACGCGCCCGGCGGCCGCTACGTGATGCGGGCGATCTTCGTGGTCGACGGCGGTGGCGTGATCCGGCACCGCACCGTCTCGCGAACGGGCAGCAGCTACGAGTCCGTCGGGGACCTCGAGCGCGCGATCGCCTCGCTGGGCTGATGGTCGGCGAGCCGCGGCCGTTCGCGGTCGGGGGCGCCCCGGCGCTGCGCGGCGAGACCGCGGGGGAGGGGCCGCCGGTCGTCCTCTGCCACGGGATCACCGCCACCCGCCGCTACGTCCTGCACGGCTCCAAGGCCCTGCCGCGGGCCGGTTACGCCGTCACCACCTACGACGCCCGGGGGCACGGGGAGTCCGGCCCGGCGCCGGTGGGGGAGGGTTATGGATACCCGGAGCTGGTGGGCGACCTGGAGAGGGTGGTGGAGTCGCAGGTTGGCGATGGGAAGTTCTTCCTCGGCGGACACTCGATGGGCGCCCACACGGCGGTCGCCTACGGGTTGCGGCATCCCGACCGGCTCGCCGGCCTGGTGCTGATCGGACCGGTGTTCACGGGCGCGATCGAGCCGGGCTCGCTGCGCTACTGGGACGGCCTGGCGGCGGCGCTGGAAGCCGGCGGCGTCGACGGCTTCGTCGCCTACATCGACCGCGAACAGGGGATCGACCCGCGCTGGCGCGACTCGGTGCTGCGCTTCACGCGGGAGCGGCTCCTGCTCCAGCGGCATCCCGAGGCGCTGGCGGTGGCGCTGCGGGAGGTGCCGCGCTCGCGTCCCTACGGCTCACTGGACGAGCTCGGCTCCCTCGCGGTTCCGACCCTCGTCGTCGCCAGCAACGACGACGCCGACCCCGGCCATCCCTACGAGTCCGCGGCCGCCTACGCCCGGGCGCTGCCGAACGCGCGCCTGCTGAGCGAGGCGGAGGGGGAGTCGCCGCTCGCCTGGCAGGGGGGCAAGCTCTCCCGCGCCTTAGCGACCTTTTACGCCGAAGCCTTATCTTCCGCACGATGAGCTACCCCGGCGAGGGCAACCTGCAGCGGGCGACCGCTTTCGTCGCCGCCCTGGGCGTCGGCGTCGCGGCCTACATCGCGGTCGAGGCAGCCGGCGGCGACGCACCGACCTGTCTCGCCGGCAGCTCGGGCTGCGCCACCGTCGCCAAGAGCTCGTACTCGCACGTCGCCGGCGTCAACATCGCCGTCTTCGGCATCGTCGGCTACGCGCTGCTGCTGGCGAGCGCCTTCTTCGCCAACGACCTCGCCCGCTTCGGCGGCTTCGTCGTCGCCCTCGGCGGCTTCGGCTACAGCGTCTTCCTCACCTACCTGGAGATCTTCAAGATCGAAGCGATCTGCCAGTGGTGCGTCGCCAGTGCCGTCCTGATGACGATCCTCTTCCTGCTCCAGGCCACCCGCCTGATCGCCTACGCGGGGAACTCCGAAGTCCTCCCAGACCGCGCATGACCGACGCCGACCGCCGCACCCGGATGCTCCAGCTCGCTTCTGGAGCGGTGTTTCTCGCCGTGGCGGTGGTCCTGGTCCTGATCGTCGTCGCCACCTCGAGCGGCGGCGATGGCGGCGACACGGATCTGGAGGGCGCCGCGGAGGTCAACCGGCAGCTGGCGGGGATCCCGCAGCGGGGAATGGTCCTCGGCGATCCCGGCGCACCCGTCGAACTGGTCGAGTTCGCCGACCTCCAGTGCCCGTACTGCAAAGCCTTCACGGAAGAGGTGCTGCCGCCGATTATCGAAAACCAGGTCAAGAATGGCCAGGTGAAGATCGCCTTCCACAACTTCACGATCATCGGTGAGCAGTCGCTGCCCGCCGGCGCCGCGGCGCTGGCGGCCGGAGCGCAGGGACGCGGCTGGAACTTCGTCGAGCTCTTCTACCGAAACCAAGGGGCCGAGGACAGCGGATACGCCGATGACGCTTTCCTGGAAGCCCTCGCCAGGGGCGCCGGGGTCCGAGACGTCGCCAAATGGAACCGGGAACGCGACGAATCCACCGCCGAGGTCGAAGAAACGACCGCGGAAGCCGAGCAACTGGGCTTTACCGGCACGCCGTCCCTGGCGATCAGGGGCCCGAAGACCGGCGGCCTGGAACCGATCGAGACGCCAGGCTCCACGGGAGACCTGGAAACGGCGATCGAAGAGGCCCGGTAGGGCTTTCCCCGGGCTCTCCTGCCTCGGGTTTACATAACCACCATTATCGTGCGTTGAAGACGAAAGGAGGTCCAGACCCCTTGGCTGCCGAAAGCCGGCAAGGCATGATTGCTTCCATGCCCCAGTCAAAGCTTCCCGAGTTCCTGGAGGCGAGTCCCTGCCCGTTCGCACGGCGTGCGAGCGTTCCCCTCGGGTGCCTGTGGCCGGACCCCGATCCGACTCCGGCGAGGCTCGACGAGCTCGCCGATCGGCTGGGCCGCTTCTCCGCCGATCGGTCTGAGGACGTCTGCGTGCTCGAGATTCAGGGCGCCCGCGCGAATCTCCGCTCCGTGGCGAGTGCCGGGCGGCTCCTCTATTCGACCCTTCGCGGGCTGCGACAGCGGGATCCGCAGCTCGCCCGCCCGTTGACCCAGGGAATCGAAGATCCGAGCTGGGATTTCGAGTTCCGCGGCCTCTCCTACTTCATCTCCTTCTTCGGCTCTTTCTATCCCGGTTGGCACTCGCGGTACTCGGGCTTCGACGACGTCTCGTTCCTCCTCTTCCAACCCGAGCGCGGTTTCCGACGGTTCGGCGTGTCCTCGGAGCGGGACGACAGGCGCGAGCTCTCGCGTCGCGTCCACCGGCATTTCACGCGCAAGGGAAAGCCATACGACCTCGACCTCAACCTCAGCGCCCCGAAATCCCTCCGCTACCTCAAGCCGGTACACAGCGGCGAGCCGCCGATCGCATGGTGGCGCGAGGCATCGGGGCCCGCGCGGGCAAATGGCTAAAGGATTTCTACGGCGCTCATTGAATCTCGGTGCGCATGGGTGGGGAGCTCTCCGAAATCGACAAACGCCGGGAACTCGAAGACAAGGACCGCGAAGAGGCCGCGTCGCTGCCGAGCGACGATGACTGGTCGGAGCGGATAGAGACCCCGGATCTGACGCCGAAATTCTGGGAGGACCCCGAGCCGAACTGCTCGGGACTGCTCAGCGCCGACCGCATTCGCAGCTACCACTACGCCGTCGGCAGGATGATTCGGCCGTTTCAGGAGACAAATCTGAACGCCGCGAGCTATGACCTGACGCTCGGGCCCCGCTACGTCCTCGACGGCGAGGAAGCCACCTTTGACGCCAAGCGCCGCGTACTGCGGATGCCGCCCGGCTCGATCGCGATGGTCACCTCGCGCGAGGTTCTGCTGATGCCGTACTGGCTGGTGGCGCGGTTCAACCTGAAGAGCAAATCCATCTTCGAGGGGCTCCTGATGGGTGCCGGGCCCCAGATCGACCCGGGGTACATGGGGGTCCTCACCTGTCCCCTCCACAACATCTCCAACCGGCCGATCGAGCTCGAGTTCTGCAAACCCTTCGCGAAGCTCGACTTCATGAAGACGACCTGGGGCAAGAGCGTCCACCCCGTCGCCTGCGAGAGCGAGGACCGACTTCACCAGGAAGCCCGTGCCGGCACCGTCACGGGGAGCGGCGAGGAGCCGGTGCGCCTCTGGGATCGGTCGAAGAACTTCCGACCTCCGGTGAGCCATCTCGCCGGCTCGGAGGGAAGCCGGAGCTCCCTGCGGGGGCTGCAGGGGGAGTTCGAGACCCTCAGGGAGGAATTTGAATCGGTGGAAAGCCGCACCCGCATCGGCCAGTACATCGGCGCCGGGTTTGCGCTCGGGGTGATCTCCTTCCTCGTCGCCCTGGCAGGGTTCACCGTCCTCTACACCAACGAGAAGGTCGACGCCGTCAAGAACGAAAGGGCGTCGGCGACCGCGCCGGGGGCCGGGAGCGCACCCGCCGCGAGCGCCCGCTCAGGGAGATGAAGCGACGCCGCTGACCGTCGGCCTGACCAGCGGCGGCATCTTCGGCAGCTCGCCCCGCTCGAGGTCCCCGACCTGGAATCCGGCGGCGACGATCCCGGCGACGGTGTCGCGGTTGCAGTGGCAGCCGTCGCCGAGGAAGCGCCAGGGCTTCTCGAGGCGGTCCTGCCACTTGGCGAGGCCAGGCTGTTCGGAGCGGACGTGCTCGAGGAACAGGAGCTCGCCCCCGGGTGCGAGGACACGGGAGATCTCGGCCAGGGCCGCCGGCTGGTCGGGGACCGTACAGAGAACCAGCGTCACCACTGCCGTGTCGAAGCTGTCGTCGTCGAACGGGAGTTTCTCCGCCGGCGCCTGAGCCAGCTCCGCCTCGCGGCCGGATGCGGCCAGCTTCTCGCGCAGCTGCTTGACCATGTGCGGGTCGGGCTCGGTCAGGGTCAGGCTCTCGATGCCCCGGTCGGGATAGAGCCCGAGGTTGAGGCCGGTGCCGGCCCCGATCTCCACCACCCTCCCCCGCGCTCCGCTCAGCAGCTCGCGGCGCATCTCGCGCAGGCCGGCCTCCTCGGTCGCCTCGAAGGCACGGTCGTAGAGGGCCGAAAACATCCGGCCCCAGGTGGCGTCGTAGATCCGTCCCAAAATCATCGTTCGCTGAATTTACGACCCCGGAGGGGCCAAAGTTCAGCGTCCGCTGAATTTAGGCCGCGTCGCGCTGCGGGGCCGGGGACTCGTCGGCCGACTCGCCCTGGCCCGGCTCGCTGGCCGCTGCCCGCTCCTCGTAGGCGCGGCGGGCGCCGTGGTCGACCTCGATCATCAGCTTGTCGACCTTCATCGCCCGGCCGAGCGCCTCGCGCCAGCTGCGCGGCAGCGGGGCGAGGATCTTGTAGAGGGCGCCGTTGGCGCGCGGGACGAAGACGTCGAAGCGCGGAACTTCCATCGCGTCGACGATCTCGTTCGCCACGTCGGAGGCCTCGACCGGCTTCACCCATTTCTGGCCGACGCCGCTGGTCAGCTCGGTGTTGACGACGGTCGGCATCACGCAGAGAACCTCGACGCCGGTGTCGCGCAGCTCTGCCCGCACCGCCTCGCTGAGGCCGACGACGGCGTGCTTGGTGGCCGAGTAGGTGGCGATCCCCGGCAGGCCGGATTTGCCCGCCTGGGAGGCGATGTTGACGATGTAGCCGCCGCCGCGCGGGCGCAGCCGCTTGATCGCCAGCTGGGTCCCGGTGATGACGCCGTGGAGGTTGATGTCGATCTGGCGGTGGACCGAGTCCTCTGCCTCGTCCTCCAGCGGGGTGACCGGCATGATCCCGGCGTTGTTGATCACCGCGTCGATCGGGCCGAGCTGGCGTTCGGCCTCGTCGAGGAAGTGGGCGAAGGAGGAGCGATCGGTGACGTCGAGGGCCAGCGCGACGGTGCCGCCGCCCAGCTCCGCCGCCGTTTCCTCCGCCAGCTCGAGCTGGAGGTCGCCGATGGCGACGCGGCATCCCTTGCGGACCAGCGCGGCCGCCGTCGCCTTGCCGATCCCCCGCGCACCGCCGGTGATCGCCACGACCTTGCCGCTGAGTGAACGCCGCTCCTTCGCCATCGTGCTCCTCCTACCCCGTGAGGCGACCTCTCAGGCCGCCGGTTTGTAGACCGTGACCACGGCGGCGCCGCCGAGGCCGATGTTGTGCTGGAGCGCCACCTTGGCGCCGTCCACCTGCCGCTTGTCGGCTTCGCCGCGCAGCTGCCAGGTCAATTCCGAGCACTGCGCGAGGCCCGTCGCTCCCAGCGGGTGGCCCTTGGAGATCAGTCCGCCCGAGGGGTTGACGACGACCTTGCCGCCGAAGGTGGTCGCCTCTTCCTCGACCAGCTTGTGCGCCTCGCCCTCGGCGGCGAACCCGAGCGCTTCGTAGGTGATGAGCTCGTTGGCGCTGAAGCAGTCGTGCAGCTCGCAGACGTCGACTTCCTCGGCCGCGACGCCGGCCTCGGCGTAGGCCGCATCGGCGGCGGTTCTCGACATGTCGGAGCCGACGATCGTCATGCAGTCGGCGTTCTCGTCGAAGGTCGAGCTGAGGTCGGTGACCATCGACTGGCCGGCGATCTCGACCGCCTGGTCCCAGAGGCCGTGCTTGTCGACATAGCGCTCGGAGGCGACGATCGCGCAGGCGGAGCCGTCGGAGGTCGGCGAACACTGCAGCTTGGTCAGCGGGTCGTGGATCATCTTCGCTGCCTTGATGTCCTCCAGCGAGTACTCGTCCTGGAACTGGGCGTAGGGGTTGTTGACCGAGTGCTTGTGGTTCTTCCACCCGATCCATGCGAAGTGGTCGGGGTTGGAGCCGTACTTCTGCATGTGGTCGCGGCCGGCGTTGCCGAACATCTGCGGCGCCGGCGGGGACTGCTCGGGATCGCGGATCTCGAACATCCGCATCGCGTGCTTGTCGAGCGCGTTGGTGCGGTCGGTGTACTTGACCCCGAGGCTGCCCGGCTCCATCTTCTCGAAGCCCAGCGCCAGCGCGCACTCGACGCTCCCGCCCTTGACCGCCTGCCGCGCGAGGAACAGCGCCGAGGAGCCGGTCGAGCAGTTGTTGTTGACGTTGACGACGGGAATCCCGGTCAGACCGAGCTGGTAGAGCGCCCGCTGCCCGTAGGTCGAGTCGCCGTAGCAGTAGCCGGCGTAGGCCTGCTCGACGTCCTCATACGGGATGCCGGCATCGGCGAGCGCCTTCTCCCCCGCCTCCTTGGCCCAGTCGGGGTAGTCGCCCTCCTTGGTCCCGGGCTTCTCGAATTTGGTCATTCCAACCCCGATGACGTACGTCTTGTTGCTCAACTGCCCGCTCCTCCCATGTTTGGCTGACTGGCCAAATCTACCGTGCCGAGGGGATTCGGCCAAAGCCGCCAGGCCAGGAAGGCGATCGCGATGCCCAGCGCGGTGCCGGTCGCGCGCTGGCCGGCGGCGCGGAAGGCGCCCTCCCCCAGGGTGGTGCTCATGAGGACGACGTAGGTGGTGATCGCGGCGGTGAAGAGCGCGTACTGGACCGTCAGCAGGCCGAAGCTGAAGGCCGCGGCGACGGTCAGGACGGCGCCGAGGACGAGGTCCTCGCCCCAGAACGCCTCGGCGACGGCGGTGGCGAGGACGAGGCCGAGGACGGTGCCGATTGCGCGGAGGATCAGCCGGTGGTCGGTCTCGTCGCGTTCGGGCCGCATCACGAAGAGGATCGTCAGCGGGATCCAGAAGCCGTGCTGGTGGAGGTCGAGCAGGCGGTAGGCGGCGACGCCTGCCGCCAGCGCGGCGCCGAAGCGAACCGCGTGGCGGGCGCCCTGGGACTCCATGGTCAGGTTGGCGCCCAGTGCCGCGAGCGCCTCCCTCCCGCTCCAGGCTCTTTCCGGCTCCTCGGCGCCGCGGTCGCCCGCGAGCCAGACGATCAGCGACCAGGCGACCTGGGTGAGGCCGCCGAGCGTCCCGTAGAGGAGCGCCGCCCAGGCGTCCCCCGCCGGCAGGAAGAGCCCCTGGGCGATCAGCATCGCCAGCGTCACCGAGAGGCCGACGATCGCCAGCCGCAGCGAGACGCAGAAGCAGTAGCCGGCGAGGAGACCGAGCAGACCGAGGGCGAGCACCGCAGTCGGCCCGGTCTGGCTGCTGAGGATCCCGATCGCGGCGGCTATCCCGATCAGCGGCGCGCTCGCCGCCTGCCACCCCGCACGCGGTCGCGCCGGGGCGTCCATCCCGGGGAAGCCGTTGACGAGGGCGCCGACGGCGATCGCGCCCTGGGTCGGGGCGTCGAAGCCGAGCTCGACGAACAGCGCCAGCCCGATCGGGACCGAGAGCAGGAAGCCGCGGCGGATCGCCGGCCGGGGCTCGGCCGGCCCGATCGCGAAGAGCGGCGAGGCGCGCAGCCGGCAGGCCGTCCCGGCGGCGTTGAAGAGCGGTTGGGACGACTGGCCGGGCGGCACGGACGTGAGGGTAACCTGAGGTCCCGTGGTAATCGCCGAGATCAGCTCCGATCCCGCGGCCGGGGTGGGGATTCTCGCCGCCCTCGCGGCCGGGGTCGTCTCCTTCCTCTCCCCCTGCGTGCTGCCGCTCGTGCCCGGCTACCTCTCGGCGGTCAGCGGCGTCTCGGCGAGCGAGCTGGAGAGCGCCGGCTGGCGGCGCGTGCTCGGGCCGAGCCTGCTCTTCGTCGCCAGCTTCTCGGCGATCTTCATCCTCCTCGGGCTGACCGCGACGGGGATCGGCTCGGTTCTCCAGGACCACAAGGAGCTGCTGACGAAAATCTCGGGGGCACTGATCGTCCTCATGGGCCTGCTCTTCGTCGGCTCCCTCTTCATCACCCGCCTCAACCGCGAGTGGCACGTCGAAGCGCTGCTCGAGCGGGCCGGCAGAGGCGGTCCGATCGTCGCCGGAGCGGCCTTCGCGATCGCCTGGACCCCCTGCATCGGCCCCACCCTGGGGGCGATCCTCGGCGCCGCCTCCCTCTCCGGCTCGGCGGCCCACGGCGCCTTCCTCCTCGCCGTCTACTCGGCCGGCCTGGCGATCCCCTTCATCCTCACCGCGGTCGCCTTCTCGCAGATGACCACCGCCTTCGCCGTGATCAAGCGCCACTACCAGGCGATCGTCGTCGCCGGTGGCCTGATCCTGATCGCAATGGGAATCCTGATCTGGACCGGCGAACTAAACCGGCTCAACACCGAGGTCGTCAACTGGATGGAAGAAAGCGGCCTCGACTTCTACAACGGCGTCTAACCCGCCGAAACCGCGTCAACCCGTCTTAAACACGGGTTCTTGCGGTCTCGCAAATCAGTTCCGCGAGGGAGCGACCGTCTCCAGCTCCTGGCCCACGGCCTCGACGATCTCCAAGCCGTCGTCCTCGAGATCGCGGGAGCAGACGATGCGGAAGCGGCCGGTGCCGATCTCCCCGTCGGGAACCACCGGCAGCCCCCGGATCGTGTCCCAGCCCAGCCGCTCGACCTCGAACGGATTCATCCGCACCTCGGCCGCCGGAAACGGGCAGTTCGAGTTGTGCTGGTCGATCGCCTGGGAGATCGCCTCCAGGTTCTTCGCCTCGGGAGAAGCCACGCGAGAAGTCTAGGCCTCTTCTCCATGGGTCCCGTCCCGGGTCCCTCCTACCATCGACGGGTGAGCTTCGAGCGGACCATCGCCCACCTCGACATGGACGCCTTTTACGCGTCGGTCGAGCTGCGGCGGCGGCCGGAGCTGCGGGGGAAGCCGGTGGTCGTCTGCGGGTCGGGGCCGCGGGCGGTGGTGACGACGGCGAGCTACGAGGCGCGGAAGCTGGCCGGAATCCACTCGGCGATGCCGGCGGCTGTGGCGCGGCGGCGGCTGCCCGACGCGGTCTACCTGCGACCCGATTTCCCCGCCTACCGGGAGGCTTCGGCGCAGGTGATGGAGGTGTTGAGGCGGAACGTCGAGGTGGTCGAGGTCGTGGGGCTGGACGAGGCCTACCTGGATCTGACCGGGCTCTTCTCGCCGAAGGCGACGATGCGGCGGATCGCGACCGAAATCAAGGCCGACACCGGGTTGACCTGTTCGGTCGGGATCTCCGAGAGCCGGATGCTGGCGAAGATCACCAGCGAGCTCGGCAAGCCCGCCGGGCTCGTCGTCCTCTCCCGCGAGCAGGCACTGGAGCGCTTCGCCGGCGACTCCCCCGGCCTGATCCCGGGGATCGGTCCGAAAACGGTCGCGCGTCTCGAGGAGATGGGGATCAGGACGCTGGCCGATCTGCGCCACTGGCAGCGCCCGGCGCTCGAAGACCGCTTTGGCCCCCGCTCCGGCGCCTGGCTGCACGCCCGCGGCAACCTCCTCGACGAGACCCCCGTGGTCACCGAGCACGAGACCAAGTCGCAGTCGACCGAGATCACCTTCGACGTCGACGTCACCCAGCGGGCCGAGCTGGAGCGCCATCTGGCCGAGCTCTCCGAGGAGCTCTGCCGGCGCCTGCGGAAGCGCGAGCTCGCCGGCCGCACGATCGGGCTCAAGATCAGGCTCGACGACTGGACCAATGTCACCCGCTCGCAATCGATCGACGAGCCGACCAACGACCCCGAGGTCGTCGGCCCGATCGCCCTGCAGCTGCTGCGCGCCTACGACCCTCAGCGGCCGGTGCGCCTGCTCGGCGTCCGCCTGGCCTCCTTCGAGAGCGGTGAAGCGTCCGAGCCAGAGCCGACACCCGGTCAGCTCCAGCTCGGCCTGGCTTCTTGAGTTCCCGTGGTTCCTTTCGGTCGCTGGGCGACCGAAAGGAACCACGGAACGTTCAGCGGCTCGCCAAGACCGTTCCGACGCCAGGGAAGCCGAGACGCTCCTTGACGGCCTCGGTCAGGTCGTAGTCGCGCCCGGCGACGTAGGGGCCGCGATCGATCACCGGCACGGTGACGCTGCGGCCGTGGTAGCGCAGCTTCACCTTCGTCCCGCACGGCAGCGTCTTGTGAGCGACGCCCATCGTCCCCGGCAGCAGGGTGCCGCCGCAGGCCACGCCGTTGCCGTAGAGGCCTGGTCCGTAATAGGAGGCGCCGGCGAGGCGGTAGCTCGTCAGCTTGCGCTTGGCGCTGCGCGAGCCGCTCATCCGCCGGTCGTGGACGCCGTAGGCGCGAGCCGCGTAGTTGCCGGTCCGCTCCGGGGCCCAGCGCAGGGCGAAGGTCCCGTTGGCCTTGGTGGTCACGCCGCGCACGGTCCGGCCGGGGCCGCGGAAGACCAGCTTCACGCGGTGCCGGCCGCTCGGCCGCACCTTGCCGTGCACCGCCAGTCCGTTCCCCTTCAGCACGGTGTGCGTGGAGAGGTGCAGGGACACATGGGAGCGCGATCGCTGATGCTGTGCGTTGCGCTCGCTCTGCGCCGCCGCCGGCGCCAGGCCGATGGTCAGCGCGGTGGCAGCCGCCACCGCGGGCATGAGTATTCGCATCTGTGTCGCTCGCTTTCTGCTGCCTACGGGGTTAGCTGACGGGCTCGCGGGCGCCGGCTGTCGGCACTCGCTACGGGCGGCTCGCCGCCCGATTCGCCCCGGCCGCGGCATCGAGCGCCGCGGCGAGTGGGTCCCCCGCTCCCCTGCGCTCAGCGGCGAGGGGACTCGGCAGATCGTTTAGCTCGTTTGGGAGAGAACACGCTAGGGGTGCTTCCAGAGCGCGAATGTGAGCAGACGCACATATTCTGAGGACTGCAACGTACCTGGCAATTTGGCTTCAGATCCCGTTATCCGGAGCTTCACCCGGCTCTGGACCCGTGTGCGAAGATTGATTCGTGAAGCACGAACGGCTCACCGGTCTCGATACGTCCTTCCTGCACTTGGAGCGCTCGGGTGCCCACATGCACGTCGCCTCGACCAGCGTCTTCGAAGGCGAGGCGCCGACGCACGCCGAGTTCCGCGACCACATCGCCTCGCGCCTGCACCTGGTGCCGCGCTTCCGCCAGAAGCTGCGCTTCGTCCCCTTCGATCAGGGTCGACCCGTCTGGATCGACGACCCCCACCTCAACCTCGACTACCACGTGCGCCAGACCGCGCTGCCGTCGCCCGGTTCCGACGAGCAGCTGCGCAACCTGGCGGCTCGGATCTTCTCTCAGCAACTCGACCGCTCCAAGCCGCTCTGGGAGCTGTGGCTGGTCGAGGGACTGACCGGCGACCGCTTCGCAATCATCGGCAAGAGCCACCATGCGCTGGTCGACGGCGTCTCCGGGGTCGACATCACCACCGTCCTCTTCGATCTCGATGCCGAGCCGGCCGGCGCACCCGACAAGGCCCCGCCCTGGCTCGCCCGCCCCGAGCCGACCGACCTGCAGCTGCTGAGCCAGGCCTGGAAAGAGCGGCTGACCAGCCCGCCGGAGATCTACCGCGGCTTCCGCGCCGCCCTGCGTGGCCCGCGGCAGGTGCTGAAGGGCGTCGGCGCCACCTCGAAGATGGTCACCGCCGGCATGTCTGCACCGGACTCCGTCTTCAACGTCGAGATCGGCCCCCACCGCCGCTTCCAGATGACCCAGACCGACCTGGCGGACCTCAAGCGCGTCAAGAACGCCCACGGCGGCACCGTCAACGACGTGATCCTCTCGATCGTCGCCGGCGGGATCGGCAAGTACCTGCGCGCCCGCGGCCACGCCACCGACGGCCTCGAGCTGCGGGCGATGGTGCCGGTCAGCGTCCGTGCCGAAGAGGAGCACGGCGCTCTCGGCAACCGCATCTCGGCGATGATGGCGCCGCTGCCGGTCTGGTGCGAGGACCCGGTCGAGCGGCTGGGGCTGATGACCGCGGAGATGGGCGACCTGAAGTCCTCCGGGCAGGCGGTCGGCGCCGAGATCCTCACCAAGCTGACCGACTTCGCCCCCTCGACGATCGCCTCGCAGGCCGCCCGCCTGCAACCGGCACAGCGCTTCTTCAACCTGGTCGTCACCAACGTGCCCGGCCCGCAGTTCCCGCTCTATGTGCTCGGCCGCAAGATGGAGTCGATCTTCCCGATGGTGCCGCTGGCCCGCCGCCAGGCTCTCTGCGTCGGGATCATGTCCTACAACGGCCAGGTCAACTTCGGCCTGATCGGCGACTTCGACGCGATGGCCGACCTCGACAGCTTCGCCCTCGATCTCGAAGCGGCGACGCGGGAGGTCATCGAAACCGCCCCCGCCGAGAAGGCGAAAAAAGGGGCGAAGAAGCGCAAGGCGGGTGCTGCCACTTCGGCCAACGGCGCCGCCCCGTTCGCCGCCGAGCGCTCCTGACGGCCGCGGCCGTCAGGGGACGAGCCGGCCGCTGACGGCGAACGGCAGGCCGTCGGTCAGGTAGCTCCAGTCGAGGTTGCCGACGTCGAAGCCGGTGACACGGGCGTCGGCGTTGACGATCACCGCGGTGATCCGCGTGAAGCGTCCCGGGCGGCGCAGCCGCACGGTCAGCGAACCGCCTTCGCGCTCGTAATCGAGGCGCACCACCGGACGGCCGTGGCGCTCGCTGCCGAGTCGTCCCACCAGCGCCACCCCGGCCGCGGTCCCGCGCGGCGCCACCAGGTGGACCGTCACCGCGCGTCCGCGGCGCGGCCGCACCCGCAGCAGCTGGAAGGTCGTGTGATTCAGCATCCGGGTCAGCCGCGCACCGCCGAGCGGCAGGCGCCCCTGTCGCGGCGCGTCCGGGTACAGCCGGCTCTCGCGAAAACCCTTGCCGGTTCGCCACTCGGCCAGCGCCGCGGCGAAACGGGCGAAGTCGTGGCTGAAGTCCGACGGGCCGCTGGAGCGGAGCGCGCGCTCGTAGCTGCCGACCGAGAGCCCGCCGGGCTTGGCGTCGATCGCGCCGGCCCAGGCCTTGCGGATGATCTCCGGCCCGTAGCGCCGCGCCAACCACTGGTTCCAGACGGCGCTGCCGTACTCCTTGATCGAGTTCGCGGTGAGGGGCGTTTCCCAGAGCCGCACCCAACGGCGGACGTAGCGCAGGTAGTCGTCGATTCCGTTGTAGACCTGGTCCTCGACCCAGGTCGCGCTGGCCTCTGCGAACCAGGGGTCCTGGTAGGCGTCGTAGCCGAACTGGAGGATGTGGTTGTACTCGTGGGCGAAGGTCACCTGCAGGTCCTCGAGCGGTCTCGTGCCGGGGAACTCGAAGGCGCTGTAGTCGTTGTCGAGGACGAGGTAGCCGTGCAGCCGTCGCGGGATGCGGTGCTCCTCGGTCGCCTGCCCCCGGTCCGGCGCCGCGTAGCCGAACAGTTCGCCGCCGATCTGGGAGAGGTAGACGTCGGTCTTGCCGTTGCGGCCGCCCTGATGGCCGTCGCTGCGCGGCTCGCGCCAGGCGAGCCGGCCGTTCTCGACCGAGTGCACGCGTTCGGCCACCCGCAGGACCCGCTCGACGAAGTCGGGGACGTCGTCGTCGTCGCCGTCGGTGGGGTCGGGAGCGTCGAGCCCCTGGTCGACCCAGTGGACGCAGAAGTGCCGCGAGCAGGCCGGCGAGGCGGGCGACTCGGGGACAGAGTAGGCGTTGCGATTCGGGTCGCGGACGTCGGTCGGCCTCTCCCGGCGTTCGGTCGGCCGCGACTGCGGCAACAGGAACGGCTTCTGCGCCTCAGAGGCAACGGTGGCCGGCGCGACGAGCCGATTTCCCGAGGCATATCGAGGTTCCAGGTCCGTCGGCGAGATTGCGCTCGCGACAGGGGTCACCGCGGCAGCGAGCATCAGCAGCGCCGCCGTGGACCCGACCAGATGCCGCCGACGGTTCCGCATGCCACGAGAACCCTAACGAGGGGCGAAAGTACCTCCCGGGAGCGCGGAGGAGATACTTCCGGTGTGCGCCTGGCCCTCGCCCAGATCGACCCCACCGTCGGCGACGTCGACGGCAACGCCGCGAAGGCCGAGGAGTGGATCGGCCGCGCCCGCGATGAAGGCGCGGAGCTGGTCATCCTGCCCGAGCTCTGCATCCCCGGGTACCCGGCCGAGGATCTCTACCTGAAGCGCCACTTCCTGGGCGCCAACCAGCGCGCGGTCGAGGAGCTCGCGGCCTCGGTGCGAGGAATCACGGCCCTGGTCGGCTTCGCCGAGCCGATCGCCGACCCCGCCGACGCCCGCCGTGCCTACAACGCCACCGCGGTGCTCGCCGACGGCGCGATCCAGGCCGTCTATCGCAAGAATCGCCTCCCCAATTACGCCGTCTTCGACGAGCAGCGCTACTTCGTCCCCGGCGCCGAGCCGATCTCGATCGAGGTCTCGGGCCTCGGCGTCGGCCTGACGATCTGCGAGGACGTCTGGCAGCCCGGGCCGCCCGCCCAAGCCGAGGCGGAAGCCGGGGCGCGGCTGATTGCCAACCCCTCGGGCTCCCCCTACCACCGCGGCAAGGGACGCGAGCGGGAGACGATGCTCTGCGAACGTTCCCGCGCCTACGACGCCTACTTCGCCTTCTGCAACTTGGTCGGCGGCCAGGACGAGCTGGTCTTCGACGGCCAGAGCCTGGTCACCGCGCCCGACGGCAGCGTCATCGCCCGCGCCGCCCAGTTCGAAGAGGAGCTGCTGATCTGCGAGATCCCGCACGCCGAACCGGGCCCGCTGGCCGAGCCGCTCTCCGACCTCGACGAGGTCTACGAGGCGCTGACCCTCGGCCTGCGGGACTACGTCGGCAAGAACGGCTTCGAGCACGTCGGCCTCGCGCTCTCGGGCGGGATCGACTCGGCGTTGGTGGCGATGATCGCCGCCGACGCGGTCGGACCCGAGCGTCTCACCTGCGTCGTCATGCCCTCCCCCCACTCCAGCGGAGAAACGCAGCAGGACGCCCGCGACATCGCCGCCAACCTCGGCTGCGAGCTGTTCGAGATCGCGATCGAGCCAATGATGGATGGCTACCAGCGGGCGCTGAGCGGCTACCTGCACGAGCCCGGGGCGGCGGTCCCGCGCGACCCAACCAGACCCTCAGAGCCCGACCTGACGGCGGAGAACCTGCAGGCGCGGATCCGCGGCAACCTGATGATGGCGCTCTCCAACCGCCACGGCTGGCTCGTCCTCACGACCGGAAACAAGAGTGAGATGTCGGTCGGCTACGCCACCCTCTACGGCGACATGGCGGGAGGCTTCGCGGTGATCAAGGACGTGCCGAAGCAGCTGGTCTACGAGCTGGTGCGGCGTCGGAACGAGCGCGCCGGCAGGGAGCTGGTGCCGGCGAGCGTGCTGGAGCGGGCGCCGTCGGCGGAGCTGCGTCCCGACCAGCGCGACGAGGACTCGCTCCCCCCCTACGAGCTGCTCGACCGCATCCTCGAGTCCTACGTCGAGCGCGACGAGGGGCGCGAGGAGATGATCGCCGCCGGGATGCCGGCCGAGACCGTCGACGAGGTAATACGCCTCGTCGACCGCTCCGAGTACAAGCGACGCCAGGCGGCGCCGGGGATCCGGATCACGCCGCGGGCGTTCGGCAAGGATCGGCGGCTGCCGATCACGAACAGGTTCGGCGGATAGCTACTTGGAGTCCGGTCGCGGCCGGACCGCGATCGTCATCTGCGCCAGGGCGCAGGTCTTGCCCTCGTCGTTGAGGACTTCGGCCTGCCAGAGCCAGGTGGTGCGGCCGCGGTGGCGGGCCTGGGCGCGGACTTCGGCGGCACCCTTGGTGATCGGGCGGATGAAGCTGACGTCGATGGACTGACCCATCGCCACCATCCCCTGGTCGTGGACGGCGCCGAAGGTCGCCCGCGAGCAGACGCTCTCGATCAGGGTCGACATCACGCCGCCGTGCATCAGCCCGAATGGCTGGCGCAGCTCGTCGCGGACCTCGACCCGCACTCTGGCGTCGTCGGGATCGTCGCTGAGCCACTCGGTGCCGACCAGCTCGTCGAAGTGGGACGGCTTAACCCGATCCTCGTCGTTCACGGCCTCGCACCCTAATAGTCTTCCCGTCCGGTGGCGCTGTCCGACGACCAGAAGGCGATCCTGCGTCTGCTCTCCCAGCGTGGCGAGCAGGGGTACGAGGATCTCTCGGCCCTGATGGGGGTCGGGTCTGATGAGGTCTACAAGCGCGCCAAGGATGCTGCCGCGGCGCTTGAAAGCGAAGGGATTCCTGCTCCGGTGATCCCCCGGCCGCCCGGCGGCGGGGACTCCCCCTCCGTCGCAAAACATGGGGAGACTCCTCCGGGGGAGTCCCCGCCGCCTACTGTGCCTGCGGAGCCGCAGGAGCCGCCCCCCGCGGTTGCCCGTGCTTCGGAGGCGCCTCGGGCGAAGCCGGCGCCACCTCCGCCAGCGCTTCCGAAAGGCAAGCCGAAGCCTCCTCTTCGGAAGGAGATCAAGCTTCTCGAGGGACGGGGGCTTTGGTCGCTTCTCGCCGGTGCTGGAGCGGTGATTCTCTTCGTCGTCTTCGTCCTGGTCGGAGGCGATGGCACCGGCGGTGACGACTCGACCACGACTTCTTCCCCATCGAGCGAAGGGACGGTTGCCTCGCTGGAGAAAGCCTCCGAACAGGGGAGCAAAGAAGTGACCAAGGCTTCTCTCTCCTCGGTCGACGGCGGCGACGCGACCGGGGTGGCGATCTTCGGGCGGGTGAAAAACACCCTGGCGCTGCAGGTCGCGGCGGAAGGCCTGGAGCCGGCCGAAGATGGTGAGGGCTACACGATCTGGCTCGCTGCCTCGCCGCAGAAAATGCTGCCGCTGGCCTCGAGCGAAGTCGGGGAGGACGGCCGCATCGGCGCCCAGGTGGAAGTCCCCACCGAAGTCCTCGCCTACCTGGCCAACGAAACCTTCAGGGACATCGCGATCACCCGCACCGAGGAAACGCGGCTGAAAGCCTCGCTGAGGGCGGCGACCAAGGCGAAGGAAGCCCCCGCCTACACCGGCGACGCAGTCCTGCGCGGCGAAGTTACGGGGCCGATTGTCGGCGCCGCCAACAGAAGTTCGCGCGCGAATCCCTGACGCTTTAGTAAGTCTTCTTCGAAGTACTTTATGGTGGCCCCATGCTCAGCGGTCTTCGCCATCCGGGAAGGGTTCTGTCCGTATCTCTGCTTGCCCTCGCCCTCGCCCTCGCCGTGTTCGTCGCGGGTTGCGGAGATGACGGCGGCGAGAGCTCCAATGTCGGCGCCACCTCGGAGCCCGAGACCACGACGAAGACGATCAGGAAAACCGGTCCGACGGTTGCCGTGCTCCATCCGGTGGGCGAATACCCCGATGCGAGCGGCACGGCCCGCTACTCGAAGAAGCCCAGTGGCGTCCCCAAACTCGAGCTCCGGGCCGAGGGGCTCGCGCCGGCAAAGGGGGACCATCAGTACGTCGTGTGGCAGAAGCACTCGCGCGACGACATGTACGCGCTCGCCACCTGGGTGGTGGGCAAGGACGAACGCCTGAACGAGACCTGGGAACCCAACTTCGCCTCCCTGCAGTACCTCGAACTCGGGCTGAGGACCAAGCTCCTGATCACCAGGGTTGAGCTAAACGACAAGCTCTACGAACCAGCCCCCGGCGACAACTCCTACAAACACACCTTCATCGGCAAGCCGGTGCTCGAAGGCCAATTCGAAGGCGCCCTCGTCGACTCGCTGGAAGAAGGCGAATAGGCCGCTAGCGGGCAGGCGGCAGGAGCTTGCCCGGGTTCATGATCCCACTTGGATCGAGCTGGTCCTTCAACGCCCGCAGCGCCTCGATCCCGGTCTCCCCCACCTCTGCCTCCATGTAGGGCGCGTGGTCGCGGCCGATCGCGTGGTGGTGGGTGATCGTGCCGTCGTGGGCGACGATCGCCTCGCAGGCGGCTCGCTTGACCGCGGCCCACTGCTCGGCCTCGGCACCGCGGCGGGCGCGGGAGATGAAGGTGAAGTAGAGCGAGGCACCGTCGGCGTAGGCGTGCGAGAGGTGGCAGAAGACCAGCCCGGGCGTCTCCTGGCCCTCGAGGGCGGCGCGGATAGCGCCGCCGACCGCCTCGTGCAGCTCGCCGAGGCGGCTCCAGGTATGGGAGGTCTCCAGCGTCTCGACCATCGCCCCCATCCCCATCAGCGTGTCGCGCAGGTAGGGACCCCGGTAGCGGCCCTGCTCCCAGGCGCGGCCGGCCGCCTGGCCGAGGTAGGCGGCGCCGCCACGGCGCAGGGCGCGGACCGTTAGCGCCCGCCGCCGCGCGACCGACTCCTCGTCGCCCTCGAAGCCGACGATGACCAAGGCGCCGCCGCGGCGCCGCCGTACTCCCAGATACCCCTCGAAGAGCCGGCCGCTCGCTCCCCGGGGTCCCGAGAGCGCCAGCGTCCCCTCCGTCTCCTCCTCGTCGGAGACGCGAATGATCTCCGGCAACCCCGGGCCCTGGGCGAGCCCGCGGACGATCTCGGCTCCCGCCGCGAAGCCCTCGGCCATCCAGGCCTCGTAACGGCGCACCCCCGGTGCGGGGCGCACCCGCACGGTCACGTCCGGGATCACTCCGAGCACCCCCTCTGAGCCGATCGCGAGCTCGCGTAGCGCCGGCCCGGCGGCGGTGTGGGGCGTCTGCAGGGTCGAGATCTCCCCCGCCGGCGCCAGCATCCGGACCGAGCTGACCAGCGCGTCGAAGCGCCCGTAGCCGCTGGAGGCCTGACCGGCGGAGCGGGTCGCGGCGAAGCCGCCGATCGTCGCGTACTCGAACGACTGCGGGAAGTGGCCCAGCGTCAGACCCTCGCGGCCCAGCGCGGCCTCCGCCTCGGGGCCGCGCAAACCGGCGCCGAGCCGCGCCGTCAGCGAGCGACGGTCGATGCTCACCTCGCGCAGCGAGCCGAGGTCGAGGCTGATCACCCGCTCGTGCGCGCCGCGCAGCGGCTCGACTCCGCCGACGACGCTGGTGCCGCCGCCGAAGGGGACGATCGCGATCCCTTCGCTCGCTGCGACCGCGATCACCCGCCGCAGCGCCTCCGCGTCGGGCGGCATCACGACCGCGTCCGGGGCCGCCTCGAGGGCGCCGTTGCGAAGCCGCGCCAAATCGACGTAGCCGCGACCGACGGAGTGCCTCAACCGATCCTCGTCGCCGCGAAAGACGTTCTCCTCTCCGGTCGCCTCGACCAGTGCCGGCGGCAATGACTGTGACGGCGGCAGCTCGATTTCCTCCAGAGCACGCGCCAGCGGCCAGGGCTCCAGCTCGCCGATTCGCCCCCGCAGCACGCCGAGCGCCTCGCCGTCGAGCTGCGGTTCGATCGCGGGGTCCCCCCACCCCCACCACTTCGAGTCGCGCCGCGGCGTCGTCATCGCAGGCTCCGTGGCGCTTCTACGAACCCCTGGTTTCGAAAAGCGCCCCGCCTCATCCCAGCGCCCTCGCGATCCCCTCGAGCGCTTCCTCGAGCATCTCGCCGCGCGCGCGTCGCATCAGCGGCGAGCCGAGCTTCGACATCCCTTTCAGCGCCTGTTCCTCCGCCAGCGCGACCTCGGTGCCGCCGTCCCGCCCCCGCAGCCGTACCTCGACCCGCGAGGTCTTCAGGTGCCGCTCGAACGGAGTTCCCTCGAGCTCCTGCTCCCAGACGTAGCGCTCGCCCTCGGCCGAGCTGACGCAGCGGAAGTCGGCCCGCACGCCCCGCCCCTCCGCGGTCTGGAGGACCTGGGTCCAGCGGGTGCGCCGGCCGCCGTCGCCCGAGACGTTCTCGACCCGCCCCGTGCGCGGCCACCAGCGCGGCAGGTTGTAGGGGTCGGAGACGAGCTTCCAGACGTCTCCGACGGGCGCCTCGACGGTGCGCGTGCGGGTCACGCGGGCCACGGAGCGGGACTATTCGCCGGCGAGGCGACGAAGGTCGCGCACCAGCAGGAGGTGCTTGAGGTGGGAGACCGTCGCGGCGAGGCTTTCCAGGCTTTCCAGCGCCTCCTTGCGGCGCTCGGGGTTGCGGGATCGCAGCGACGGCCCCAGCAGCGCTTCGAGCAGATTCGCCTCGCGGTCGGCGGAGGAGCGGAAGACACGCAGGTTGCGGGCCCCGACCCCGACCCGGGAGAGCTCGTTGGCGGCGCGGACGATCTCGCGGTCGGTCTCGTCGTAGACGGTCTTGCCCTCGCGTTTCTCCGGCTGCACGATCCCGAAGTTCTCCAGCTCTCCGATCAGCTCCTCGCGGGCGCCGGTCTCCTCGACGACCTCCTCCAGCGAGAGGTAGGCGCGCGAGGTGTCGACGAGGATCGCCCGCCGCACGCCGCCGGCGGCCGGTTTGCGCTCGCCGTCGCCGAGGACGACGTCGCCGCCCGCGGCAAGCTCCTGGCGGATCACCCGCAGCGGCAGGAACTCGTCGCGCTGCAGGCGCAGGATCGTCCGCAGCCGTTCGACGTCGGACTGGCTGTAGAGGCGGTAGCCGCCGGAGGTCCGCCGCGGGTTGAGCAGCTTCTGATCCTCCAGGTAGCGGATCTTCGAGATCGATACGTCGTCGAATTCGCTCTGCAGGATTTTGCAGACGGCGCCGATCGTCAGCGCCTTGCGCGGTCGGCTCGGCGAATCGGCGGTGCGGTTGGACTGCTCGGAGACGGCCATCGGCGCTCCTACCGCTCCAGGTAGCTCAGCTTGTACTTGCCGACCTGGATCTCGTCGCCGTCGGCGAGCCGGTGGGACTCGATCCGGCGGCGGTTGACGTAGGTGCCGTTGAGCGAGCCGAGGTCGTCGATGTAGAGGCCGTCTCGGCGCCGGACCAGGAGCGCGTGGTTGCGGGAGACGGTGACGTCGTCGAGGAAGACCCCGGCGTCGGGGCTGCGGCCGATGCTGATCCGCTCCTCGGCGATGCTGAAGCTCTCGCCGGCGCGGCCGCCGCCGGCGCGGATCACCAGCGCCGCGCCGCTCTCCTCGACAACCTCCTCGATGTCCACCGGCAACATGTCGCCGGTCTCGTCGACGCGGTAGGTCATCGTCGTCGGGTCGTCGCCGGCCTCTTTCGGCCCGCCCAGGTAGGCGCCGCACTTCTGGCAGTAGTTCGCCCCCTCGGGGTTCGCGAACCCGCACTCGGGACAGTGGACGGCCATGGCGGGACCCGCTCAGGCGGCGGGGTCGTCCTCCGCAGGCGGCTGGGCTCCCCCGGAGAGGATCTGGGTCAGCTGCTCGACGTCGGCGCCGGAAATCATCGACTCGCCGGCCTCGCGTTTCTGGCGCAGTCGGTTGACGAGCTCCGCGCGGAGGATGTCGATCTTCCCGTGCAGGACGCGCCGCTTGTAGGAGATCTCGTTCTCTTCCGCCGTCAGGTTGTCGATCATGTCCTTCAGCTCCTTGTCGCTGAGGGAACCGAGATCGGGAAAGGTGTCCTCCATCGTGCTCCTAACTCGAGGAGGCTGAGCCTCCGTTTGCGCGGGTGCCGATCATAGCTGCACCATCGACCAAGGTTCAACCCCAGGTTGAAGGTTCGGGTCGAGCTGGGCGTCAGCTTGCGGTCTTGGCGTTTCGCACGGCGCGCATCCCCGTCTGGGCGTAGAGCACGGTGGCGATGATCGCCATCACCAGGCCCCAGATCAGCAGCGCGCTCGCCACCCATCCCGGGGCGAGCAGCGCGAGGAAGATCCCGCCCATGATCGGGAAGACCGAGATCCGGCCCGGCCAGTTGACCTCGATGTCGACCCCGTGGCGGAGGCCGTACTGGGCGAGGAAGAGCATCGCCAGCTCGCGCAGCGCCAGCAGCGCCAGCGCCCAGCGCGGCAAGAGCTCGAAGTTCCAGCAGACGACGGCGCCGGCGAGGATCGTCAGCCGGTCGACCAGCGGATCGAGCAGGGCCCCCATGCGGCTGTACTGGCCGGTGATGCGGGCCAGGATCCCGTCCAGGTAGTCCCCCGCCGCGATCGCCCAGAAGACCATCGCCGAGAGGAGCGAGGTGCCGTCGTCGGTGTCGAAGGCGAGAACGAGGAAGACCGGCAGTGCTGCGAGGCGGAGGTAGCCGACGGCGTTGGGGATCGTCCAGGGATGAAGCGGCTCCCCCTTGCGGGTAGAGGGAGGCGGCGGCGCGCTGCGATCGAGGCCGAAGAGGCGGCGCACGCGGCCGCGGCCGAAGGGGTCGTGACTAGCCATCGGTGCGGTCGAGGCCGCCGAGCAGCTCCATCGCCTGCGAGGCGGCGCCCTCCACCGGCAGCTCGTGCTCGGCCCCGGAGCCGCGCTCACTCGCCTCGACGACGCCCTTGGCGAGGCCGCGGCGGCCGGCAACGATCCGCAGCGGGCAGCCGAGCAGCTCGGCGTCGGTCAGCTTCTCCCCCGGTCCGGCGTCGCGGTCGTCGTAGAGAACCTCGGCGCCGGCGGCTCGCAGCTCCTCGTAGAGCTTGTCGGCGGCCTCGCGCTCCTCCTCCCCCGCCTTCGCCAGCGAGACCAGGTGGACCTCCCAGGGGGCGAGCGCCCGCGGCCAGACGATGCCGCGCTCGTCGGCGCGCTGCTCGATCGAGGCGGCGACTATCCGCGCCGGCCCGATCCCGTAGCTGCCCATCACGATCGGGTGTTCGGCGCCGTTCTCGTCGAGGTAGGTGGCGCCGAGCGGCTCCGAGTAGCGAGTTCCGAGCTTGAAGATGTTGCCGACCTCGATCGCCGTCTCGATCTCGATCGTGCCGCCGCCGGGGGCGGTGTCGCCGGCCTCGACCGTGCGCACGTCCATCTCGTAGGACTCGAAGTCGCGCGCCGGGTCGACGCCGCGCAGATGCGTATCGGGCTTGTTGGCGCCGGTCACGTAGGAGTCGCCGGTGAGCGCGGCGTCCCTGATGATCGGCAGGCCGCTGCCGACCGGGCCGAGATAGCCGACCGGGCCGAGCTGGGCCTCGATCTCCTCGGCGCTCGCCTGGCGGAACCCGGTCCCCATCCCATTGCGGAGCTTGACCTCGTTCAGCCGGTGGTCGCCGCGGACGAGGACGAGGACCATCCCGCGCCCCTCGACGACGATCGGCAGGGTCTTGATGAAGGCCCCTTGCGGGAGGCCGAGGTGAGCGGCGACCTCCTCGACCTTTGCCAGGCCAGGCGTGTCGACCTCCTCCGGCGCCCCCAGCGGCGCCGGCAGCTCGACCGGACGGGGCTCGGCGGTCGCGACCTCGACGTTGGCGGCATAGCCGGGCGCCAGCGCGACCTCGTTCTCGCCCGCCGGGCAGGGCGCCATGTACTCGTGGGCGCCGGAGCCGCCCATCATCCCGATGTCGGCCTCGCAGCGGTACCAGCGCACGCCGCTGCGGTCGAGGATCCGCTCGTAGGCCCCCGACTGCAACTCATAGGAGTGATCCAGGCCCGCCTCGTCGCGGTCGAAGGAGTAGGCGTCCTTCATCGTGAACTCGCGCGTGCGCAGCACCCCGGCGCGCGGCCGCGGCTCGTCGCGCTCCTTGGTCTGGATGTGGAAGAGCATCAGCGGCAGGCCTCGGTAGGAGCGCACGTCGCGGGCCACGTGGGTGGTGATCGCCTCCTCGTGCGTCATCGCCAGCACCATCGGCGAGCCCTTGCGGTCCTCGAGCTTGAACAGCTCCTCGATCGCGTACCGGCCGGTCTTCTCCCACGCCTCGGCCGGCTGCAGCACCGGCATCAGCATCTCCTGGCAGCCGATCGCCTCCATCTCCTCGCGGATGATCGCCTCGACCTTCCGCTGCGCCCGCCACCCGGCCGGCAAATACGTCCAAAGCCCCGCCCCCAGCTGCCGGATCAGCCCGGCCCGCACCATCAGCTTGTGCGAGATCGCCTCCGCATCAGCGGGCGCGTCCTTGAGGGTCGGGAGGAAAGCTTGGGAGAGCCGCGACATCGAACCGAAACCTATCTGGCCAGGCAATATGTCCGAGCAGCGGCCGAGTTTTGGGGGGCCTCGCCCTTCCGTATCCGATTTCGTCCCCACCCTGGTGGGCCAAATCTCGGATGCGCGCGGGAACTCCTGCGACCCCGCACTGCTCGACCGCAACTGGTCAGGCCCGGGTGAACCTGCGCCCGGCGGTCGGCGAGGCCTCCTCGTCGAGGAGGACCTTGTCGGACTCGCCTCTTTCGACGGCTTCCTTCTCCATCTGGGCGATCTTCTCGGGGGTCAGTTCGCCCTCGTTTTCGCGCTCGATGTTGGCGACCCACTCGGCGCCCTCGCGGGACTCGTCCTCGTCGAAATCGACCTGGCCGCCGCGGTCGAGGGACTTGTCGATCTCTTCGAAGAGGGTGTCGACGAGCTTCTCCTGCGGGACCTTTCGCAGCGGTTTGCCGCCGGCGAAGATCAGGCCCTCGTTCTTGGCGCCGGCGATGCCGAAGTCGGCGTGGCTGGCCTCGCCGATGCCGTTTACGGCGCAGCCGAGGACGGCGACCTCGACCGGCTCCGCGTAGCTTTCCAGCCGCTTCTCGATTTCAGCCACAACCGAGTCCATGTCGAACTGCAGGCGACCGCAGGTCGGGCAGGCGATCAGGACCGGGCCGCGCTCGCGCAGCTGCAGCGCCTTGAGGATCTCCCAGGCGACCTTGACCTCCTCCTCGGCGTGGAAGGTCGAGAGGCTGATGCGGATCGTGTCGCCGATCCCGTCGGCGAGCAGCGTCCCCAGGCCGACCGCACTTTTCAGCGAGCCGCCCCATTTCGTCCCCGCCTCGGTGACCCCGAGGTGCAGCGGGTAGGGGATCTTCTCCGAGAGCAGGCGGTTGGCGGCGATCGTGTAGGGCACGTTGGTCGACTTGATCGAGACCTTGAAGTTCTCGAAGTCGAGGCCCTCCATCAGCTCGACGAACTCGATCGCGGCGGCCACCAGCGCCTCGACCGGGGCCTCGCGCTCGAGCTCGTGCAGGTGCTTGGGCAGCGAGCCGGAGTTGACCCCGATCCGCATCGGCACCCCGGCGGCGTTCGCCTTCGCGGCCACCTCGGCGACTTTGTCGCGGCCGCCGATGTTGCCCGGGTTGAGCCGGATGCAGTGGGCGCCGGCGTCGATCGCTTTCAGCGCCAGGGTGTGGTTGAAGTGGATATCGGCGATCACCGGGATCGGTGATTCCTTGACGATCGTCTTCAGCGCCTCGGCGTCCTGCTCGCGCGGCACGGCACAGCGGACCAGGTCCGCCCCGGCGTCGGCGACCTTGCGGATCTGCTCCATGGTCGCCGCCAGGTTGGCGGTCTCGGTCTTGGTCATCGTCTGCACCGCGACCGGGGCACCGCCGCCGACGGGGACCCCGCCGACGAAGATTTGCCTTTTGGAAGCCATCTTTGAAGCCTACTGAGAGTGGATTGCCAGCCTGTTGGACACCAGACGTCTGAGATCCGGATGCCAGGCCGATATGAGGGAGATGCTCAAACGGACCGCAGGCCTCCTTCCCGCAAGGCATCTTCGGCATGAAACGGGAGCCGGCGGCGCGGCTCCCGCTATCCATTCGATGCCTAAGACTCCACCGTCATGCCAACCGGAGTACTAGCAGTAGCGGTGCCGGTCCATCGTGCATTGGAAGCAGAACAACCTTCAAGCGGAACCAGGCCGTTGAGATCCAAGCCTGCCTGACCCGTGGACGAGGTCGCTCCTGTGATAGTGCCGAGAGAGGTGCCTTCCCCCGTATTCATGGTGCAGTTCTGATTTAGAAGTGTGTTAAAGACTTTGACTTTCATGCCCCTCGAGATCAAGGTGCCATTTGTCGTGCCGGCAATGTTTTTGATTTCCAGTTCGCCGTTGGCTTCCACATCTACTGTGTGACCGCACGAGCTGAAATCGAGTGTTGTGATTTTGAGCTTTCGCACGCCAAACCACCATTGCGTTTCGTCGGCGTGCAACGAAAAGGCGGTGCATGTAGTTCCCGTTAAGCCAAATGCATCTTCAAGCCTGGTGGTGGTTCCTTTGACAAGCTCAAATTTATATGTGACGCCCCCGCTGAGCAGGTCATGGGAACCGCCCGCTGTGTACCTGTAGATCTCGGTTGCTGAAGCGACGCCGCTCCCCGTCGATGCCGCTACCGCGACCACGGCGAGAATCGTGAGACCGAGCCTCTCGAGGCTATTCATGGCCATTCCTCCTTGTTCCGGCTCTCTTCGCCAGATGTGGTACTCGAAGGTCTTAGCGTCCGCGGGCCTTTAAGTCAAGAAGCCTTGAGTATTTTACAGGATTACCGGACCTCGAAGCCTTCGCCGGTGATCCTGCCGATGTCGTTGGAGAGGCCGAGGAAAAAGAGCATCAGGACGAGGGCGACGCCGACCATCGTCGCCCGCTCCATCACCCGTAGCGAGGCGGGCCGGCCGCGGAGTTTCTCCACCAGCGCCCAGAAGATGTGGCCGCCGTCGAGGGGCAGGATCGGCAGCAGGTTGACCAGCCCGAGCGAGAGGCTGACGAAGGCGAGCAGGAGCAGCGCCCGTTCGAGGCCTTTTTCGATCACCTGGTGGCCGACGTCGCTGATCCCGACCACGCCGGAGACCTGCTCGCGCTGTTCCTCTTCGAAGAGGTGCGTGAAGACGTGCGCGGTTCCCTTGGCGACTTCCCAGATCGCGTTGCCGGCTTCCTCGGCGGCGGCGCCAGGACCGATCTCGTTCACCCGCGTCGCGTAGCCGAAGCCGATCAGCGCCCGCCCCGCTTCCTCGTCGTAGCGCGGCCGCACGGTGTACGTCTCGAGCTGTCCGTCCCGCCGCACCACGATCTCGACCGGGGTGGCCGCGACGCAGCCGTCGACCTGCTTGCCATCGCATTTGTGGCTGGCGACGTCGTCGACGAACCTCGCCAGCCGCTCTTCGCGGTCCAGGGCGGGATACCGGTGGCCGTCCACCGCGACGATCTCGTCCCCCGGCTGGAGGACCTTGGCGGCCGGGGTCCCCTGCCTGATCTCGGCCACCCGCGGTACGGCTTCTTCCTGGCCGTTGACCCAGTAGACGCCGAAGAGGATCGCGAAGGCGAGGACGATGTTCACCGCCGGACCCGCGGCGACGACGACGATCCGCTTCCAGACCGGCTTGCGGAAGTAGGCGTTGGCTTCGTGCTCCGGAGGGACGTCCTCCTCCGGGTTCATCCCGGTGATTTTCACGTAGCCGCCGATCGGGATCGATTTCACCCCGTACTCGGTTTCGCCCCGCTTGACCGACCAGATCGTCGGCCCGAAGAAGAGGAAGAAGCGCTCGACCCGCATCCCCGTCGCCTTGGCGGCGAAGAAGTGGCCCGCCTCGTGGAGGACGATCAGCAGGCAGAAGCCGACGAAGACCCAGAACCAGCTCATGCGGGCATCAACCCCCTTACCTGCGCTTCGCTGCGCTCCCGAGCCTCGGCGTCGGCTTCGAAGAGGTCGTCGAAGTGCGTGACGGGAGATCCCGGCATCTCCTCCAGCACCCGTTCGATCACCGCCGGGATCCCGTCGAAGGGGATCCGCTCGGCGAGGAAGGCGGCCACGGCGACCTCGTCGGCGGCGTTCAGCGCGCACGGCGCCGTCCCCCCTGCCGCGCCGGCCTCGAGCGCCAGGCGCAGGCAGGCGAAGGTCTCCGGGTCGGGCTCCTCGAAGGTGAGCGAGCCGGCCGTGGCGAGGTCGAGCTGCGGCACGTCGACATCGGCGCGCTCCGGGTAGTGCAGCGCGTAGGAGATCGGCACCCGCATGTCGGGATAGCCGAGGTGCGCCAGCGAAGAGCCGTCGTTGAGGTGGATCAGCGAGTGGATCAGCGACTGCGGGTGGACGACGACCCCGATCCGCTCGTAGGCGACGCCGAAGAGGTGGTGCGCCTCGATCGCCTCGAAGCCCTTGTTCATCAGCGTCGCGCAGTCGATCGTGATCCTGCCGCCCATCCGCCAGGTCGGGTGCGCGAGGGCCTCGGCGACGCTCACACCCGAGAGGTCCTCGCGGCCGCGGAAGGGGCCGCCCGAGGCGGTCAGCACCAGCCGCTCCACCGTCCCCGGTGCCTCGCGCTCGATCAGCTGGAAGAGGGCCGAGTGCTCGGAGTCGACCGGCAACAGCCGCGCGCCCGTTGCCTCGGCCAGCGCCATCACCAGCTCGCCGCCGAGCACCAGGCTCTCCTTGTTGGCGAGCGCGACGTCGATTCCCTCGCTGAGGGCGACGATCGTCGAGCCGAGGCCGGCGGCGCCGACGATCGCATTGAGGACGAGGTCCGGCTCGGTCGTGGCAATCAACTCCCGCACCCCGTCGGAGCCGGCGAGTACCCGCCCGCTCCAGGCGCCGCGAGCGCTCTCGGCCGCGTCGGCGTCGGCGAGCGCGATCACCGGCACCCCATGCTCCCGCGCCTGCTCCAGCGTCGCTTCCCAGCCCGAGCCAGCCGCCAGGCCGACGGCCTGCAGCTCATCCGAGCGCCCGATCACCTCCAGCGCCTGCGTGCCGATCGACCCGGTCGAGCCGAGTATGAGGACCTTCTTCATGCCTGGCAGAGGATACGGAGGGGCCCACCCGGACCGCGAGACCGCGTCAGAGTTCGCATATCGGACACTCACGCGGACTCGGGGTCAGTAGACCACCGCGACCGAGAGGTAGTAGCCGATGACGACGGTGAAGAACACGGCGTCGAGGCGGTCGAGGATGCCGCCGTGGGGGCCGAAGAGGGTGCCGGTGTCCTTGGTGCCGAGATCGCGCTTGAGGAGGGACTCGAAGAGGTCGCCGATCGGGGCGACCGCGGCGACCGCGGCACCGATCATCAGCGCGTCCACCCCGGAGAGCCAGTTCTGGTAGAGGCCGGCGAACCAGAAGCCCATCGTCCCGATCACGAAGCCGCCAATCAGGCCCTCGATCGTCTTGTTCGGCGAGAGGTTGGGGGCGATTTTGTGGCTGCCGAACATGCGGCCGGTGGCGTATGCGGCGGTGTCGGCGACAAAGGTGCCGACGAGGACGTCGATCAGCAGCGCCGCACCGTGGTCGGGCAGGTCGCGGAGGAATACCGCGTGGGCCAGCGGGATGCCGATCCACAGCACCCCCAGCAGCGTCACCCCGAGCGAGACCGTGGCGCCTTCGCGGTGGCTGGCTTTGGCGGCGAAGGCGAAGAGCAGCGGGACCGTGCCGGCGACCACGTAGAGGACGTTGAAGGCGCTGCCGAGATAGGCCGCCGCGATCAGCGCCGCGATCGAGACGTAGGCGGGGATCAGAAGCGGGCGGTAGCGGCTGGCGATGCCCGCGTACTCGCGGATCGCGACGACCCCGATGGCGACCATCGCCAGGGCGAAGACGGCGCCGCCGGCGACGGTGATCGCGATCGCGAAAGCGATCCAGGGCAGCGCGACGATGACCCGCTTCGCCGTCTCGCCGCTGCCGCGGCCACGCCGACGGGGCTCCCGCGGCGGCCGCTCGGCCGGCTGCGGGTCGTCCTCGAACATCTCGTCGTCGAAGAGGTCGATTTTCACGCCCGGCTCCCGAAACGGCGCTGCCGCGTCTCGTACTCGCGCAGGCAGGCCTCCAGCGCCGCGCGGTCGAAGTCGGGCCAGAGCTCGTCGCGGAAGACGAGCTCTGAGTAGGCGCACTGCCAGAGCAGGTAGTTGGACAGGCGCTGCTCGCCGCTGGTCCGGATCAGGAGGTCGGGATCGTGCATCTCCGGCGCGTACAGCAGCCGGCCGAACTCCTCCTCGGACTCGCCCTGGAACTTCCGTGCCGCGTCGAGGATCTCCGCCCGACCGCCGTAGTTGAAGGCGACGTAGAGGACGATGCGGTCGTTGGCGGCGGTCTCCTCTTCCGACCACCGCATCCGCTCCACCAGCGCCGGGTCGAGGCCCTCACGACGGCCGATGTAGCGCATCCGCACGCCTTCGTCCTTCAGCTCAGGGGTTTCCGAGCCGATCCGCTCGCCCATCATCTCCAGCAGGCCGCGGACCTCCTCCTCGGGCCGGCTCCAGTTCTCGGTCGAGAAGGAGTAGACGGTCAGCTCCTCGATCCCGAGCTCTGCCGCGTCGCGCAGCCGCGCCTTCAGCGTGTCGGCGCCGGCTCGGTGCCCCTCGACGACCGGCAGATCGCGCTGATGCGCCCAGCGGCCGTTGCCGTCGGTGATTATCGCTACGTATCTCGGCGCGGTCACGCTGCGGTGGCCCGCCTCAGACTTCGAGGATCTCGTCTTCCTTGCCCTTGAGCAAAGCGTCGATCTCGGCGGTTGCCTCGTCGGTCTGTTTCTGCAGAGCGTCCTCGCCGCGCCGCTCGTCGTCCTCGCCGGCTTCGCCTTCCTTTTTCAGCTCCCGCAGGTCGCTCATGATGTCGCGGCGGACGTTGCGGATCGCGATCCGGCCCTCCTCGGCGACGCCGTGGACGACCTTGACCATCTCGCGCCGTCGCTCCTCGGTCATCTCCGGGATCTGCAGGCGGATCACGTTGCCGTCGTTGCTCGGCGTCAGGCCGACGTCGGACTCCTGGATCGACTTCTCGATCGCCCCCAGGGCGCTCTTGTCGAACGGGGTCACGGTCAGCAACCGGGCGTCCGAGGCGGAAACGTTGGCCAGCTGCTTGAGCGGCGTCGGGTTGCCGTAGTAGTCGACGACGATGCGGTCGAGCAGGTGCGGGGAAGCGCGGCCGGTGCGCACGGTGGCGAGCTCGCCACGGGTCGAATCGACCGATTTGGCCATCCGATCTTTGGCGTCTACAAGCAGTTCGTCGATCAGCTCCACTGGTTCCCGTCCTCGTCAGTCGGCGGGGGAACTCGAGACCAGCGTCCCCACTTTTTCGCCGGAAACGATCCTATCTATGTTCCTCTCGTCGCCCATGTTGAAGACGTAGATCGGCAGGTCGTTGTCCATGCAGAGCGAGAGCGCGGTCGAATCCATGATCCGCAGGCCGCGCTCGATCGCCTCCTTGTGGGTGATCGCCGGGATGAACTTCGCCTCCGGGTTGGTCGCCGGGTCGGAGTCGAAGACCCCCTCGACGCCGTTCTTCGCCATCAGGATCGCCTCGGCGTGGATCTCCAGCGCCCGCAGCGCCGCAGCGGTGTCGGTGGTGAAGAACGGGTTGCCGGTGCCGGCGGCGAAGATCACCACCCGGTCCTTCTCCAGATGGCGCATCGCGCGGCGGCGGATGTAGGGCTCGGCGACCTCCTGGACTTCGATCGCCGACATCACCCGGGTGTGCTGGTCGAGTCGCTCCAGTGCGTCCTGCAGGGTCAGCGCGTTCAGCACCGTCGCCAGCATCCCCATGTAATCGCCGGTCGCGCGGTCCATCCCACTCGCCGCCCCATCGAGGCCGCGGTAGATGTTGCCGGCGCCGACCACGATCGCGACCTCGACCCCGCGGTCGCGGACCGCCGCGACCTGCTTGGCGATCCGGTCGACCTCGGCTCCGTCGGTGCCGAACTCCTGGCTGCCCATCAGGGCCTCGCCGGAGAGCTTCAGCAGGATGCGCCCGAAGCGCGGCTCGGGGGAATCGGTCACTGCGGCGACTCTATTCGCCGACGCGGAAGTAGGCGAGGCGCGCGACGCGGACGTTCTCGCCCGTTTTCGCCGCCATCTCCTGGCGCAGCTCCTCGATCGTCTTGCCCTCGTGCTTCTCGGCGTTGACGTGGGTCTGGTCGAGCAGCGCGACTTCGGCGGCCCACTTGTTCAGCTGACCCTCGACGATTTTCTCGACGACGTTGTCGGGCTTGCCTTCTTCGCGCGCCTTCTCTTCGAAGACCCGCTTTTCGGCGTCGCGCTCCTCCTCGGGGATTTCCTCGGTGGTGACGTACTGCGGCGCGGTCGCGGCCGCGTGCAGGGCCACCTGGTAGGCGAAGACCTTGAACTCCTCGTTGCGAGCGACGAAGTCGGTCTCGCACTGGACTTCGACCATCGCCCCGACCTTGTCGTTGGCGTGGATATAGGAGGCGACGACGCCCTCGTTGGTGCCGCGCCCTTCGCGCTTGGCGGCCGAGGCCTGACCCTTCACCCGAAGCAGCTCGACCGCCCGCTCGACGTCGCCGTCGGCCTCGACCAACGCCGATTTCGCGTCCATCATCGCCGCCCCGGTGCGATCCCGGAGCGCCTTCACGTCGGCAGCAGTAACGCTCATTTCGACTCCCCCTCACTCTCGGCGTTCTCCTCGCCGTTCGACTCGGCGGCCTCAGCACTCTCGGCGGGAGGCGCCGGGGGCTGCTCCTCAGACGGCTTCGCATCCTCAGCAGCGGGCTGCTCCCCCGCCACGGTAGGAGCTTTCTCCTCCGCAGCCGGAGCCCCCGTCACTTTCTCAGCGGCCGGAGTCTCGACCTTTTTCTCAGCCGCCTCTGCCGTGGGTGACGTCGCAGGGGGGACCGTCTCCTGCGCAGTTGCAGGAGACGGTGGGTCCCCTGCGGCGGCAGGACCCGCGGCCCCAGCGGACTGTCCCTGAGCTTTAGGCGCCTGAGCCTGTTTCGGCGCCTGCTGCTGCTGCGATTTCGGCGGCTGCCCCTGAACCTGCTGCGCTTTCTGCTGAGCGGCAGCCGTGGCCTGAGCCGCTTTCGCGGCCTCCTCGGCCGCTTTTTTAGCCTCCTCGGCTTCGACCCGAGCCTTCTCTTCTTCCTCGCGTTTCTTCCGCTCTTCCTCGTCCTTTTTGCGCCGCTCCATCTCTTCGGCGATCCGCTTCTCCTCCTGCACGCGCCAGGAGCTGGAACCGTCCTCGACCGCTTTGCCGATCGTGCCGATGATCAGCTGGCAGGAGCGGATCGCGTCGTCGTTGCCGGGGATCACGAAGTCGACCGGCGTCGGGTCGCAGTTGGTGTCGACCAGGCCGATGATCGGGATCCGCAGGCGTGCGGCCTCGTTGACCGCGATCTCCTCGGTTTTCAGGTCGGCGACGAAGACCGCGTCGGGCAGCCGGTCCATGTCGCGGACGCCGCCGAGGTTGAACTCGAGCTTGGCGAGTTCGGCCTCCATCCCCATCCGCTCCTTGGTCGGCAGGAGGTCGAGTTTGCCGTCCTCTTTCCAGCCGTTGAGCTCGTGCAGGCGGGCGATCCGCTGCGACATCGTGTTGAAGTTGGTCAGCAGGCCCCCGAGCCAGCGCTTGTTGACGTAGGGCATCTTGCAGCGGTCGGCCCATTCCTGGACCGTGTCGCGGGCCTGCTTCTTGGTGCCGACGAAGAGCACCGTGCCGCCGCCGCTGGCGAGCTCGCCGGCGAAGCGGCGCGCGTTCTCCAGCAGCGCCTCGGTCTGCAGCAGGTCGATGATGTGGATCCCGTCGAGCTCGCCGAAGATGAAGCGGCGCATGTTCGGGTTCCAGCGGCGAGTCTGATGGCCGAAGTGGACTCCGGCCTCGAGCAGCTCTCTGAGTTCTGCCTCTGGCATGCCTTGTTCTCCTTAAATTGGGTGAAGCTCCCCGCTCCGCTCACCGGGACCTGGTTGGTGGCCAGGCAGGATCCGAGCTCGCATCGAGCGGGGGTTTGGTTTGGACCGACGATTGTAGAGAGGGCCGGCTACTCGGCGTGGGCCGCCTCCAGCGCCGCGGCCAGATCCGCGGGCAAAGGCGAAGTGAAGCTCAGCTGCTCGTCTCCGTGAGGGTGCCGGAAGGCGAGGCGATGGGCGTGGAGGAACTGGCGCTCGAGGCCGTAGCGATCCGCCCCGCCGTAGGTCGTGTCGCCGGTCAGCGGGTGGCCGATGGCGGCGAAGTGGGCGCGGATCTGGTGCGTGCGCCCGGTCTCCAGGCGGGCCTCGAGGTAGCTCTCCCGCGGCAGCAGCTCCAGCACCGTGAAGTGGGTTCGCGCCTGCCGGGAGGCCGCCCCCGAGACGGCCATCCGGTGTCGCTGCCGGGCGGCGCGGCCGATCGGGGCGTCGATCGTCCCGGTCCGCGAGGCGAGCCGGCCACCGGCCAGCGCCAGGTACACCCGTTCGACCTCCCGCTCGCGGACCCGCTCCTGCAGCGCCGCGTGGGTCGCGTCGTCCCGGGCGACGACCAGCAGGCCGCTGGTGCCCCTGTCGAGGCGGTGGACGATGCCCGGGCGCTCCGGGTCCCCGCCGCCGCCGAGGATCTCGGCCAACTCGTCGACCAGGGTCGGGCCGCTGTGGGAGGGCGCCGGGTGGACGACCAGCCCGGCCGGCTTGTCGACGACCGCCAGCCACTCGTCGAGGTGGACGATCCGCAGCTGGGGCTCAGTCACGCTCCGCTCCGGGCTCGACTTCGCGCAGGTAGATCAGGACCATCAGCGCGACGCCGACGGTGATCGCGACGTCGGCGAGGTTGAAGGGCGGCCAGGAGCCGAGGTCGATGTAGTCGGTCACCTCGCCGGCCACGAGGCGGTCGATCAGGTTGCCGATTGCGCCGCCGGCCAGCAGGCCGACCGCGACCCACATCCCCGCTCGCCCGGGATCGCGGCCGAAGACGTAGGCGATCAGCCCCAGAGCCGCCAGCGTGACGAGGACGAGACCGGCGCCGGCGCCCCCGGCGAGGCCGAAGGCCACCCCGGTGTTGTGGGCGAGGGTGAGGGTCAGCGGCCCGAGGACGTCGACCTCCTCCCCCGGATAGAGCCTGCCCTCGACCGCCGCCTTCGCCGCCTGGTCGGCGGCGACGACCACGGCGGCGAGGATGCCGGCGAGGGCCCAGGCGCGGGCGGTGGCGCTCACCCGGCGATCAGGTCGACGATCAGCTTCTGGGCGACGAAGAGAACCAGCAGCCCGAGCATCGGGCCGAGGTCGAACCCGAAGCCGCCGCCGCCGACCGGCGGGATCAGGCGGCGGAAGAAGTTGAGGTAGGGGTCGGTGACCTCGTGGGCGAAGTCGAGCACCGCCCGGAGGTAGGGGTTGTAGGGCATGCGCGGGACGAAGGAGGCGACGATCCGGATGAAGATCAGGATCACGTAGACGACGAACAGCGCGCTGACGTAGTCGGCGACGTCGCCGCGGGAGATGGCGAGCGGGATCAACCGCGCATCCTCTCCAGCGAGGCCGCCACCGCCGCCTCGAACGCCCCACGGGCGCCCTCGCGGTCGAGCGCCTGCAGGCCCGCTTCGGTGGCGCCGCCGGGCGAGGCGACGGCCTCTCGGATCTGGGCAGGGTCGCTGCGGCGCAGCAGCTCGGCGGTCCCCACCGCGGTGTCGGCCACGAGCTCCCGGGCCAGCTCGGGGTCGAGGCCCGCCTCGGCGCCCGCCTCTGCGATCGCCTCCGCGGCCAGCGCGAAGTACGCCGGCGAGCAGCCCATCACCGCGGTCGCGGCGTCGAAGTCGTCCTCGGCTATCTCGACCATCCGCCCCAGCACGGCCAGCTTTCCCCAACTCCAGTCGGACGCCGATCCCGCCGCACAGAGCACCCCTCTGCGGACTTCGACGGCGACGTTCGGCATCACCCGCAGGATGTGACCGGCGGCGGGCAGGGCCGCTTGCAGCTGCGCCAGGTTGGTGATCGCGAGCACCGAGACGACCTCCTCCGCCTCGCCCAGCTGCGACGCCACCTCGCCGAGCCGGTTCGGCTTCACCGCCAGCACCACGAGGTCGGCGCGCTGGGCGATCTCCTCGTTGGACACCGCCTCTCCCCCCATGCCCCGGGCCAGCTCGGCCGCCCGGCCGGAGCCACCGTCGGAGAAGAGCATCCGCTCGAACTCTCCGACCCAGCCGCGCGCCATCGCGGCGGCCATGCTGCCCGAACCCACGAACCCGACGATCATGGGCGCAGACTACTTCGCGCTAGGACTGGTTGAAGAAGCCCTTGTCGATCAGTCTCGCCTTTTCCTCGGCGGAGACGTCGACGTTGCGCGGGGTCAGCAGGAACATCTTCTCGGCGATCCGTTGCATGCCGCCGTCGAGGGCGTAGGTGAGGCCGGAGCAGAAGTCGATCATCCGCTTCGAGAGCTCGTGGTCGGCGGTCTGCAGGTTGAGGATCACCGGCACCGAGCGTTTGAACTGGTCGGCGACCTGCTGGGCGTCGTTGAAGTTGCGGGGAATGACGAGGTGGACCTGGAGGTCGCCGCCGTCGCCGCCGTTGTCGACCGGCCGCAGCGTGCGGGTGCGGCTCGCGGCGATCGGCTCGTCGTCGGCGAAGATGTCGTCGATCTCGTCGCGCCGGGGTCGGCGCGAGGTGGGCAGGCGCCGCACAGACGAGCTGCCCTCGCCGCGTTCGCGGCGACCCTCGTAGGCCTCCTCGGTCCCGGTCTCGGGCTCGAAGTCTTCCTCGTACTCGGGGCCGTAGTCGTGATCCTCGGCCAAGCCGAAGTAGACCAGCGCTCTATGCCAAGTGTCTTTGAGAGCCATATGCCCGCGTGATTCGGCCTCCGGGGGCCGACTCCTTTACAGATTATTCCCAGATTTCGCTCGAAATCACACGAACAGCGCGTGTCCGAGCCGGATGATCGTAGCTCCCTCCTCGACGGCGACGCGCCAATCCTGCGAGGTCCCCATCGAGAGATGACGCAGTCCATGGGCCTCGGCGAGCTCGGCGAGGCGGGCGAAATAGGGCCGCGATGCCTCCGGGTCGGGGCTGAACGGCGGCATCGTCATCAGCCCCGCGACCGCCACCGGACAGCGCTCGACGAAGGCCGCCAGCTCTCCCGGGTCGACCCCGCCCTTCCCCTCCTCGCCGGAGAGGTTGACCTCGACCAGCACCTCCGCGCTCGGCCCGGCGTGCCTGCCGAGCTGATCGAGCACCGACTGGGTGGCGACCGAGTGGATCAGGCGGCAGAGAGGGAGCACCTGCTTGACCTTGCGGCTCTGCAGGTTGCCGATGAAGTCCCAAACGAAGGTGTCGCCCCAGCGCTCGTGCTTGGCGGCGAGGTCCTGCTGGCGGTTCTCGCCGACCAGCTTGACGCCGGCCTCGGCGAGCCTGCCCATCTCGTCGAGCGGCACGTACTTGGTGGCGACCAAAACCTCGGCGCCGTCGCCGGCGGTCGCTTGCACCTCCTCCAGTCGCTCCGCGACCCTGGCGGCATCGATGTCGTGGATCAGCTCCGCCATCTAACGCGCCTCGACCCAACCGACGCCGCCCTGGCGACCGGTGCGGCCCTCGTCGCGGCGGTGCGAGAAGAACAGGCCGGCCTCGCAGGAGGTGCAGAGGCCGGCGGACTCGACCCGCTCGACCCCTGCCCGCGCCAGCTGCCGCCTCGCCACCTCGGCCAGGTCGAGCATCCGTTCCTCGGCAACCCCCTCGCCAAGCTCCGAGAAGCTCTCCAGGACCTCCGCTCCGACCTCGTAGCAGCAAGGACCGATCCCGGGTCCGATCGCGGCCGAGGTGGCCTCGACGGCCTCGACCCCGGCGGCGAGGATGCCGCCGGCGAGCCCGCGCCAGCCGGCATGCAGCACGGCAACCCCGCCCGGACCGGCGACGACCACCGGCAGGCAGTCGGCGGTGAAGACGAGGGCCGCCAGGCCGGGCTCGCGGACGACATGCCCGTCGGCCTCGGGCGGGTCGTTCCGTGGTTCCTTTCGGTCGCCCAGCGACCGAAAGGAACCACGGAACTCCGCCGGGTGCTCAATCAGGCGGGTGCCGTGGACCTGGCGGGCGAAGGCGACCCGCTCGGGCTCGAAGCCGAGGGCGGTGGCGAGCCGGCGGCGATTCTCTCCCACGACCTCGCCGTCGTCGGCCGTGACCAGTCCCAGGTTGAGGCTCTCGAACGGCCCCTCGCTGGCGCCGCCGAGACGGGTCGAGAAGGCCACGCCGGCGCCGTCGAGCTCCGCCTGCAGCCACCTGACGCCGTTGCTCTCGTGCCACTCCATGCCCGGAAACAAAGCAGAAGGCGGGGTCCTACTCGCCGCGCGCCGCCTCCAGCGCCGCCGCGAGCTCCTGCTCGCGCCCCGAGATCTCGCCTTCCAGGCGCCTTCCCTTCGCCGCCCGCAGGCCACGACCCACCGCGGGTCCCTGCGGAATCCCGGCGGCGATCAGATCGTCGCCGTCGATCTCGAGCTCGACCCGGCTCCAGGAAGTCAGGTACCGGTCGAGCCAGCTCGCCCCCAGCGCCCGCCCGAGGATCAGCTCGACCGGGTCGCGCCGCCCGGCCACCTCGACCCCCTCCCCCGGCCTCGGCGTGGGCATCGAGGCGAGCACCCGCTCGGCCCCCTCCGGCCCCAGCGCCGCCGCGATCAGGGCCTGCTCGCGCGGCACCAGCCCGGCCCAGTGGGGCTCCTTCAGCAGCTCCTCGACCGACCTCATCAGCTCCACCCCGCCCGCGCGGAGATCGATCAGGCCCCAGCCGGCGAGGAGTCCCAGGCCCACCCTTCCGGTCGGTTCGGCGGCGAGGCGCTCGAGCTCGGCCCGCCGGCGGCTGGCGGAGACGGTCGCGAGGTCCGCCCGTCTCAGGAGCTCATAGGTCTCGGTCTCCAGGCCGAAGCCGAAGCGCGAGGCGTAGCGGGCGGCGCGAATCGCCCGCGTCGGGTCGTCCTCGAAGGACTGGCGGTGGAGGACGCGCAGCAGCCCCCGCTCGAGGTCGGCCTGGCCGTCGTGCGGGTCGATCACCCGGGGCTCGCCGGCGAGCGGGATCGCCATCGCGTTGACCGTGAAGTCGCGGCGGGCGAGGTCGGCCTCGACGCCCGTGGCGGGGGCGACCTCGGGCAGGGCTCCGGGCTGCGGGTAGGTCTCGGTGCGGGCCGTGGCGATGTCGACCTCGTGACCCTCGACCTCCACCTCGACCGTGCCGAAGCGCTCGTGCTCCCGCTCGGCGCCGCCCAGCCGCGCGGCCAGCGCGGCCGCGTCGCCCTCGACGACCAGGTCGACGTCGGCTCGCGGGAGCCCGAGCAGCAGGTCGCGCACGGCCCCCCCGACAAGGTAGACCGGCTCCCGCGCCTCCCTGCGCACGGTCTCGAGCTCGGGATGGGCGTGCCGCAGCGCTGCGCCGAGGTCTTCGACGGACATAGGCGACCTACGATGACCGGTCCCGCGGATGCCCGTGGCTCAGAGGCGGACGGGGATCCCGTCGGCCGCCATCCGCTCCTTCGCCTCGCGGACGCGGTAATGGCCGTAGTGGAAGATCGAGGCGCAGAGAACAGCGTCGGCGGCGCCGGCGGTGATCGCCTCGCTGAGGTGGGAGAGCTCACCGGCGCCGCCCGAGGCGATCACCGGCACGCTGACCGCCTCGGCCACGGCACGGGTCAGCTCGAGGTCGTAGCCGTCGTTGGTCCCGTCGCGGTCCATGCTGGTCAGCAGCACCTCCCCCGCGCCGCGCTCGACCGCCTCCTCGGCCCAGCCGACCGCGTCGTGCCCCTCGACCCGCACCCGGCCGCCGTTGACGTAGACGCCCCAACCCTCGTCCTCGCGCTTGGCGTCGATGGCGATAACCACGCACTGGGCGCCGAACTGGTCGGCCAGCTCCCCCAGCAGCTCCGGCCGCGCCAGCGCCGCCGAGTTGACCGAGACCTTGTCGGCGCCGGCGTCGAGCACCGCCTGCGCGTCCTCCACCGAACGGATCCCGCCGCCGATCGTGAAGGGGATGAAGACGTTGTCGGCGGTCCGCCGCGCCAGCTCGACGATCGTCTCCCGCTGTTCATGGGAAGCGGTGATGTCGAGAAACACCAGCTCGTCGGCCCCCTCGGCGTCGTAGCGCTCGGCCAGCTCCACCGGGTCGCCGGCGTCCCGCAGGCCGACGAAATTGGTTCCCTTGACGACGCGACCGGCGTTGACGTCCAGACAGGGGATCACGCGCTTCAGCGACATGGGCTCAGGTTAGGGCGGCGATGCCCTCGGTGACGGTGAAGTTCCTCTCGTAGAGAGCCCTGCCGACGATCGCGCCCTCGATGTTGGGTGCAGCCCGGCGGGCGAGGGCCTCCAGGTGAGAGAGGTCCCCCACCCCACCCGAGGCGATCACCGCGGCCGTGGTCGCCGCCGCGATCTCGTTCAGCTGGTCGACCGCCGGGCCCTCCATCGTTCCGTCGACCTCGATCGCGGTGCAGAGGAAACGCGACACGCCGCGCTCGGTCAGGTTTGCAACCGCTTCCGGCGCCTCGACGTCGCTGGTCTCGGTCCAGCCGGATAGCGAGACCTTTCCGCCGCGGGTGTCGACCGAGACGACGACGGCATCGCCGTTGGTTTCGAGCGCCTCGTCGAGGAACTGGGGATCGCGCAGCGCCGCGGTGCCGATCACGACGCGAGCCGCACCGGCTTCGAGCACCGCCGCGACCGAGTCGGCGTCGCGAAGGCCGCCCCCGACCTGGATCGGGCACCCGACCTCCTCCGCGATCCGGCGGATCGCGTCGAGGTTGCGGGGCTCGCCCGCCTTGGCTCCGTCGAGATCGACGACGTGGAGGAACTCGGCTCCTTCGCCGGCCCAGCGCTTCGCAGCGTCGACCGGGTCGGCGTCGTAGGCGGTCTCCCGCGCGTAGTCGCCCTGCAGCAGGCGCACCGCCTGGCCGCCGCGGATGTCGATCGCCGGGTAGAGGATCACGGCCGAAGGCGGTCAGGCCGCTGCAGGCGAGCGGGCGCAGATGCCGGCGAAGTTGGAGAGCAGCCGCAGCCCAGCGGTGCTCGACTTCTCCGGGTGGAACTGGACGCCGTAGACGTTGTCGCGCTCGGCCGCGCAGGCGAAGCGGGCGCCGTACTCGGCGCTGCCCAGCAGGTCCTCGTTGCCGGGACGCGGCGCGAAGGAGTGGACGAAGTAGAACGGCGTCCCGGAGGGTAGCCCCTCGGTGAGGCGCGACTCGCGCTCCCAGCGGACCGGCGACCAGCCGATGTGCGGGACCTTGAGGCCCTCGGCCGCGAGCTCGTCCACCGGTCCTCCGAGCAAGCCCAGGCCGTCGGAGCCGCCGAGCTCGGTGGTCGAGTCGAAGAGCAACTGCAGGCCGAGGCAGATGCCGAGGATCGGCACCCCCGCCTCGCGCCGCTCGGCGACCAGCTCGTCCAAGCCGAGCTCGCGGATCCGCTCCATCGCCCGCGGCATCGCGCCGACACCCGGCAGGATCACGCCATCCGCGGCGCGGACCGCCTCCGGGTCGCGGCTGATCGTCGCCGTCACCCCCACGTGCTCGAGCGCCTTCTCGGCCGAGCGCAGGTTGCCCATCCCGTAATCGAGGATCGCGATCCGGGCGCTCATTCGCTCAGCGTCCCCTTGGTCGAGGGCACGCCGGTCTCCTCGGGATCGATCGAGACGGCGACCCGTAGGGCGCGGGCGAATGCCTTGAACGCAGCCTCGATCATGTGGTGGGCGTTGGTCCCGGAGCGGACCCAGATGTGCAGGGTCAGCTTGGCGCTGTTGGCGACGGCGCGGAAGAACTCCTCGGCCAGCTCGCTGTCGAAGCCGGCGATCGAGACGACCGGCAACTCGGCGGCGAAGTCGCAGTAGGGCCGGCCGGAGATGTCGATCGCGCACTCGGCCAGGGACTCGTCCATCGGCACCAGGGCCGAGCCGTAGCGGCGAATGCCGGCGCGGTCGCCGAGCGCCTCGTCGAGCGCCTGCCCGAAGACGATGCCGATGTCCTCGACCGTGTGGTGGGCGCCGGTCTCCAGATCGCCGTTGGCCTCGACCTTCAGCCCGAGGCGGCCGTGGCGCGCCAGCAGGTCGAGCATGTGATCGAGGAACCCGACGCCGGTCTCGGCGCTCGCCTCTCCCCCGTTCAGGTCGAGGGAGAGCCGGATCTGGGTCTCGGCCGTGCTGCGCTCTTTGCTCGCGGTCCTGCTCATCGCCTAATCATCGCTGACTCGCCGTGGACGGGGAAGCCCTCGGCGGTGGCCAGGGCGTTCACGTGCGGCGCCAACTCCGCCGCGGCGCCGTCGATCTCGACGCTGGAGATCCGCCGCCGGAAGGCGCCGGGGCCGAGCGGGCCGGCGTAGCGGCCGGCGCCGCCGGTCGGCAGCACGTGGTTCGAGCCGGCGAGGTAATCGCCGAAAGCGGTGGCGCCGTGGCGGCCGACGAAGACGCAGCCGGCGGTCGTGACGCGGTCGGCGAGCAGCGCGGCGTCGCTCTCCAGCAGCTCCAGGTGCTCGGGCGCGTAGGCGTTGGCGAGCTCGACCGCCGCCTCGGCGTCGGCCACCCGCACCAGCGCCAGCGGCGCCTCGGCGACGCTCGGGCGCGAGGCCGCGGCAGCTTCGGCCGCGGCGGCGATCGCCTCCAGGACGCGCTCCTCGACGGCGACCGCGACGAGCGGGCTTTCCGGCCCGTGCTCGGCCTGGGCGCAGAGGTCGAGCGCCGCCCACTCGGGATCGGTGTCGTGCCCGGCGACCAGCATCAGCTCCGAGGGGCCGGCCAGCGAGTCGATCCCGACGGTGCCGTAGACGGCACGCTTGGCCTCGCGGACCCAGGCGTTGCCCGGCCCGACGACCACGTCGACGGGATCGATCGTCTCGGTGCCGTAGGCGAGGGCGAAGATCGCCTGGGCGCCGCCCATCGCGTAGAGCTCCTCGACTTCGCAGAGCGCCGCGGCGGCCAGGACCAGCGGGTGCAGGCGACCGTCGGGCCCCGGCGGCGAGGCGAGGGCGAGGCGCCCGACGCCGGCGACCCGGGCCGGGATCGCGCACATCAGGACCGAGGACGGATACGCGGCACGACCGCCGGGGGCGTAGATCCCCGCCGCACGGACCGGCACCTCCCGCAGCTTCACGCTCTGACCGGCGGCGAGCTCGACCGTGCGCTCCTCGCCGAGCTGGGCCTCCGCGACGCGCCGGATGTTGGCGATGGCGGCGTCCATCGCGCTGCGCAGCTCCGGCTCCAGGACCGCCAGCGCATCGACGGCTTCTGCGGGCGAAACCCGCAGCGACTCGAGCGAAGCGGCGGGGGCGTCGAAGCGGCCGGTCAGCCGCAGCACCGCGGCATCGCCCTCGGCGCGGACCTCGCGCCCGATCGGCTCGACGTCCACATCCGGCGCCGCCTCGGCCGCCCAGGCGCGCAACGCGGCGGCGGTCGCCTCCGCTCCCTCCCACTCGAACCTGCGGCTCCTCATCGGCTGGCCTCGCGCAGCTTCGCGGTCAACTCGTCGATCTCCGCCGCCCTCAGTTTGTGCGAGACGCGGTTGGCGACGAACCGGGCGGTGCACTCGACGATCTCCTCCCTCACCTCGAGTTCGTTCTCCTCCAGCGTGCGGCCGGTGGCGACGAGGTCGACGATGGCATCGCCGAGCCCGACCAGCGGCGCCAGCTCGACCGAGCCCTTGACTTCGACCAGTTCGACCTGGCGGCCGGTCGACTCGAAATAGCGCTCGGCGATCCGCGGGTACTTGGTCGCGATCCGCATCATCCCCAGTCGCCGCTGGGATTCCGCCAGGCGGTCATTGCCGGTGCGCGCGGCGAGGACCATGCGGCAACGTCCGAAGCCGAGGTCGAGCAGCTCGTAGACGACGCGGTCGGACTGCTCGAGCAGGACGTCCTTGCCGGTGATGCCGACGTCGGCGGCACCGCTCTCGACGTAGGTGGGCACGTCGGAGGGCCGCATCGTCACCAGGACCACCCCGGAGGCCTCGAAGATCAGCGACCGCGAGTCGCCGCGCAGCTCGGCGGTGTCGATCCCGGCGGCGTCGAGCACGTCGAGGGTTTCCCCGAACAGGGCGCCGCGCGGCACGGCGATTTTCAGCGGCCCGTCGCTGCGGGCGCGGCTGTCGGCGAAGCCGCTCATCGCCGCGACTCCTCCATCTGGGCGGTGTGGACGCGCTCCAGGTAGAGGGCGAAACCGGCGGCGGAGTGGTCGAGCCCGAAGCGCTTCATCAGGCCGTCGTAGCGGCCGCCGCCACCGAGAATGTGGCCGAGCGCCGGATCGTAGACCTCGAGGATCGCGCCGCTGTAGTAACCGAGGTCGCGCAGCAGGCCGAGGTCGATCTGGACCCGGTCGGCGGCGCCGCGGCGCTCGAGCTCGGCGTAGGTCTCGCTGAGCCGGGCGATCGCACGCTCGACGGCGCCGCCGCCGAGGCCGCGGGCCTCGTCGAGCACCTCGCTGCCGCCGCGGAGCTGGGTCAGCGCCACGCAGGTCTGCACGCGCTCGGATCCGATCCCCGCCGCGGTGAGCTCCTCCTCCAGGCCGACGAGGTCGTGTGTGGCGAGGCTGGCGAGAACCGCATCCCGCGCGTCGCCCTCGACCCCGAGCTCCTCCAGGAGCTGGCGGTAGAGGTCGGCGTCGCCGAGGCCGATCACGGCGCGGTCGAGCCCGGCGGCGTCCAGCGCCGCCTCGAGAACCTCGATCACCTCGACCGTGCCCTCCTCCGGCGAGGCGCCGATCAGCTCGACGCCCGCGTGCACCATCTCGCGCATCTGACCACGCTGGGGTCGCACGGCGCGGTAGGCGCTGGCCAGGTAGCAGAGCCGGTACGGCGCCTCCCGGGCGCTGGCGAAGCGGCTCGCGACCAGACGGGCGATCGGCACGGTCATGTCCGAGCGCAGCGCCAGCAGCTCGCCGCTCTCGTCGAAGAAGCGATAGGCGGAGCGGGTGGTGCGGCCGTCTCCTCGCGCCAGCACCTCGTCGTACTCCATCGCCGGCGTCGACACCTCGCCGTAGCCGCGCGCTTCGAAGACCTCGATCAGGGCGCGCTCGAGCCGGCGCAGCTCGCGCATCTCGTCGGGCAGCACGTCTCGCGTTCCGGGCGGGATCGGGTGGATCATCGGTCTGACCTTACGCGGGCGGTGCGGAATCCCCTGCTAGGCAGGGACCTCCGCAGAGACCCGTTCGATCTGGGCGCCGAGGCCGCGCAGGCGCTCGTCGATCTGCTCGTAGCCGCGGTCGATCTGGCGGATGTTGCCGATCTCCGACGTCCCCTCCGCCGCGCAGGCGGCGATGAGCATCGCCATCCCGGCGCGGATGTCAGGGCTCTCGACGCGCTCGCCGTGAAGCCGGCTCGGACCGCTGACGATCGCCCTGTGGGGATCGCACAGCGTGATCCGAGCGCCCATCGCGACCAGCTTGTCGACGAAGAACAGCCGGTTCTCGAACATCTTCTCGAAGATCAGGACCTCTCCCCCCGCCTGCGTCGCGAGAGCCAGGGCGATCGAGGTGAGGTCGGCGGGGAAGGCTGGCCAGGGCCCGTCCTCGATCTTCGGGATCGCGTCGCCGAGGTCGGATTCGACCTGCAGCTGCTGTCCGGACGGGACCAGCATGTCGGCGCCCTCGATCTCCGAGTGCAGCCCGAGACGCTTGAACTGGCGCCTGATGTTCGTCAGGTCGGTCGGCTCGACGTCGCGGATCCGCAGCTCGCCGCCGGTCGCCGCCGCCAGGGCCATGAAGCTGCCGACCTCGATGTGGTCGGCGGAGATCGTGTGCTCGGCGCCGCTCAAGCCCTCGGCGCCGTTGACGATCATCACGTTGGAGCCGATCCCGTCGACGCGCGCACCCATCTTCGTCAGCAGCCGCGCCAGATCCTGGACGTGCGGCTCCGAGGCGGCGTTGGAGATTTCGGTTGGGCCCGGGCAGAGGGCGGCGGCCATCAGCGCGTTCTCGGTTCCCATCACCGAGGGCTCGTCCATGAAGATCTCGCAGGCCTTCAGCCCGCCGGGGGCGGAGAGCTCGATCCAGCGACTGCCGTCGACCCGGGCGCCGAGGTCCTTGAAAGCGTCGAGGTGTGCGTCGAGGCGGCGGCGGCCGATGAAATCGCCGCCGGGCGGGGGCATCCTGGCCTCGCCGAAGCGGGCGAGCAGCGGACCGGCGAGCAGGAACGAGGCCCGGATCCGGCCGGAGAGCTCCTCGTCGACGGCGCCGCCGGCGACGTCGCGGGCGCAGAGCCTGACGCTGTTGTCCCCGACCCAGGCGACCTCGACGCCGAGCTGCTCTAGGAGCGCGAGCTGCGCTTCGGTATCGCGGATCCGCGGCACCCGGTGCAGCACCACCTCCTCCTCGGTCAGCAGGCAGGCGGCAAGGATCGGCAGAGCCGCGTTCTTGTTGCCGGCGACGGTCAGCTCCCCGGAGAGGGGAACGCCGCCCTGGATGACGAACTTCTCCATGGTTCCGGCTAGGGTAACGACCGCCATGGGGAGGCGACTGAAGATCGGCATCGGGGTGGTCGCGGCGCTGCTCGCGCTGCTCGTCGTCAACATGCTCGTCGTCGACGCCGAGACGAAGGAGGCGGAGGTCACCTTCCCCGGCGGCCGCATCTTCGATCTCCCCGTCGGGGACCTGCAAGTGGCCGAACATGGCCCGCGCACCGGCTCGCCGATCGTCCTCATCCACTGCTTCAGCTGCGCGATGAACTGGTGGGACGGGATGGTGCCGATCCTCGAACGCAATCACCGGGTGATCACCGTCGACCTGCTCGGCCACGGCGGCTCGGAAAAGCCGGAGTCCGGCTACACGCCGTCGAACCAGGCAACCGTGGTGGCCGAGGCGCTGGAGCGCCTCGGCGTCACCAATGCGACCGTGGTCGGCCATTCCCTCGGCGGCTCGGTGGGCGTGGCGCTGACCGAGCAGAGCCCGGAGCTGGTCGAACGGCTGGCGGTCGTCGACATGCCCCCGGACACCAGCTACGGCGACCTCGGCTTCATTGCCGGGCTGGCCTTCCAGCCTCTGCTCGGCGAGGCCCTGTGGAAGATCAAGCCCGACTACTCCGTCCGCCGGGGCCTCGAGGTCGCCTTCGCCCCCGGCTACGACGTCCCAGACGCCTTCGTCGAGGACGTCAAGCGGATGACCTACACCTCCTACGACGAATCGCCGAGCGGCGTCGACGACTTCCGCGACGAAGAGTCTCTCAACCGGCGTATGGCGACTACCGGCAAGCCGCTGATGGTCCTGATGGGGGCCGAGGAGCAGATCGTCAACGACCCGCAGCGGGCCTTGGACCAGTACGAGGGATCGGTGCCCGGCGCGGAGACCCACCTGATCGCCGGCGCTGGCCACTCCCCCAACGTCGAGCGACCGGCTCTGACGGCCAAATTGGTCCTCGAATTTGCCGAATAGGCACTTCGCGGCTAGGATCGCCCCCGTACCGCGCTTCTGGGGTTCGCGGCGTTGCCGGTCGCCCAGCGACGGCGCCCTGTGCCATCGCCGTATTCCGGCATTCCAGAGCGCTTTAAAGCCCCGCCCTGCAATCCGGATTGCAGGAAGTCAGTGCCGTCCGAAGGCCTACCTACAGTACGAACCCATGTTCGATTCGAAGACCAAGATCACCCACCGGCTGACCGACGCCGCCGACCTCCTCATCGACTTCGCAACCCTCGGCGAGTACGGGCTGGAGCCCGTTGGGAGAACTCGCCAGGGTTGCGCAGACCTTGCCCCCGCGGCCCCCTGCAAGCCCGCCCAGGCGCGAGCACAGGCCCGCAGCGCAAACTGCACCCTGCTGCAGGAATCAGGCCTCTTCCGTCAACGCCGCACCCGAGCCGGCCAGCCCGCCTAGGGCACGCCTTCTCTTGGGCAGCCGCGACCGTCCGAACCCGGGACATTGGTGAGCCAACGCGGTCCGCGCCAGAGATTGGCGCGATCGGCGAGGGGTCCGAGTAGCAAGCGATCCGGTCACGGCGAGTGGCGCCGCGTAGCAGCGCTAAGCAAGCCACTCGACGGGGCCGTAGCGCGCCGCTAATCGGGCACCGCAGCCCGCGCCAATCTCTGGCGCGGACCGCAAAAGAAGAACCGGCGGCGACCTACTCTCCCAGGGGGTTGCCCCCCAAGTACCATCGGCGCAGAGTGGCTTAACTGCTCTGTTCGGAATGGGAAGAGGTGTCTCCCACTCGCTATGCGCCACCGGAATGTTGCGAGACGCAACGCCCGGTGGAGCTTGAAAACCGCACAAGACCGCATATAGGTAAGTAATTAAATATCCGTCAAGCCCTCGACCCATTAGTACCGGTCGGCTACGCACATTGCTGCGCTTCCACCGCCGGCCTATCAACCTGGTGGTCTACACGGCCCTTACTCCCTCGAGTGGGATGGGAAGCCTCATCTCGAGGTGGGCTTCCCGCTTAGATGCTTTCAGCGGTTATCCCATCCAGACGTGGCTAATCAGCAGCGCCGTTGGCACGACGACTGATACACCAGAGGTCTGTTCGTCTCGGTCCTCTCGTACTAGAGACGACTCCTCTCAAGCTTCCAGCGCCCATGGTGGATAGGGACCGAACTGTCTCACGACGTTCTGAACCCAGCTCGCGTACCGCTTTAATGGGCGAACAGCCCAACCCTTGGGACCTACTCCAGCCCCAGGATGCGACGAGCCGACATCGAGGTGCCAAACCGGTTCGTCGATGTGGACTCTTGGAACCGATAAGCCTGTTATCCCCGGAGTACCTTTTATCCGTTGAGCGACGGCGCTTCCACTTGCTACCGCCGGATCACTAAGCCCAACTTTCGTTCCTGCTCGACCCGTCGGTCTCGCAGTCAAGCTCCCTTATTGCCTTTACACTCTACGCACGATTTCCAACCGTGCTGAGGGAACCTTTGGGCGCCTCCGTTACATTTTAGGAGGCGACCGCCCCAGTCAAACTGCCCACCTGACACTGTTCACCACCCGGATTACGGCATGGTGTTAG
>Ga0307280_10000021_pt1 | contig 51932 bp, 59 predicted proteins | sample ER_DNA_119_FD_194479 | JGI IMG/M metagenome (GOLD analysis project Ga0307280, IMG submission 194479) | Bulk soil microbial communities from the East River watershed near Crested Butte, Colorado, United States - ER_DNA_119 | ecosystem: Environmental > Terrestrial > Soil > Floodplain | place...
ACTTCCTCGGGGACTTCATCAACGGCTTCCTGAAGGGGGCTGGGATAGATGTGGAGGCAAAGGGCGAAGAAGCTTGGCAGAGAGCGAAAGGCCTTCTCCGCACCCTGAAGGAGGACCATCTACGGCGATACCCCTCACAGCCCCCGTCCTCCGAGGGTTTACTCGTATTCAAGGACCCCAAGCGGCGCACCCAGGTCAATCTGCGCACGGATCTACCCGACGAAGCTTGGGCGAAGCTTGCCGAGCTCGACCTCGAAGGACAGGAGGCTGTCGCATGGACTTGGGACGACACGGCGAGTAAATGGATCGAGTACGACCTCTCAGACTTTGAGGACGAATCTCCGTTGGGGCCGAGTCACCCAGACGTCCAGTAGGGGCGCGGGGCAATGTGCGACGTCCTCAATTTCATCGGAGAGAACCTTGCCGGACCGGTTATGGCGGCGTTGATTGGCGGTCCCCTCGTCGCGGTTGGCTTTCGCTACTTTGAGATCCCGAAAGAGGTAGCCGATCACGATGCTCGGGTCATCGAGTTCAACATGAACCTTCGTCGGTGGATCGGCGACAGAAATCGTCAGCTGGAACGCGAACTCCGAGCTCTCGTCAATCAGGCTGGCTCCGGCATCGTCAGTCGCTACCCAATCCCGCAGAACACACGTCCGCGAGACATAGGGTCGCAATTGGACTCCGGGGCGCTTACCAGCGAAGCCATCGCCGGCATGCGCCAAGCGCTCCATGAGTACCGCGACGAGGCGTCGAGCAGAGTCAGCGAATTCTCAGCCATCGTTCGAAGCGAGGGAAGGTGGCACCGCTGGTATCGCAAACGAAATGAGCGCCGCGAGATCAAATTCTGGGTGCGCGATGAGGAGCGGGACATTCTTGCTTCGTGGCGGAGTCGGCCACATCCGCTCGAAAAGGACAAAGCAATTTTCGTTGACGTGGGTGCCGACCCCAGCATCGAGCCCGACATTGCCCCATTGGAGGAAGGCGAGGGCTTGACTTGGGAGGCAGCGAAACAAAGTCCGCTCTGACGGCAACAGCTTGGTCCACGCCATAGGACCTACTTCATCAAGGTAGCGCCGGGGGCGCATCGGGGTCTGAGTCTCTGCCCTTCCCCGTGTGATCAATTCGCCGCCCCCACAGGATCATCGCCCCCAGGTCGGCAAGATCGTCATCACGGCGGATCGCCTCCCGGATGTCCACAACAAGTTGGACAAGCCCGAGCCGAGCGGCCTCCGAAAACGGAGCCATCGAATCGGCGCCGCGATGAACGATTCCATTGCGTTGCTGGTAACAGTGCATCCACCAGAAGAACAGCGGCGAGTCACCGTCCTCGGGGTCTTCGGGAAGTTCAAGCACGCGACACAGATGAAGCGCTCGATCCCTGAAAGGACCGGCCAGGATGTTCGCAAGCTTGGACGACTCCATCTCGCGTCTCTCCCCCACGACACTCAACATGGTCGTGATGAAGATCTCGCCCGCAGTCGCGTAGTCATTCACCGCCTCGCGGTGGCGACCTGCGCGGCGAGCCGAACCAGCTCGCTGAATGATCTCGTAGAAGGACGCGAGTCCTTCATCCGACGAGACGATTGCCAACATGCGATCGACCCGCTGCATCTCCTCGGTCGTACGCGTTTGCGTCTCAGTACGGGGAGCGCGAAGGGAGATCAGTTGACTGGGTCCATGCCGAAAGAGGTTCCCCAAGCGATGTGCCGACATGACTGGAAGCAGTGGAGGTAGCTCCTCAATCGAGATTGGGCGGACTCGATCATTGAAGAGGACTCCAAGGCTCACCAGGAAGTCGTTAAGCGCCTTAAGGGCGCGACGTAGGGCCTCGGCCATCTCATCGTTCTTTGAGAGCTGAAGCTCGCGTTCACACTGAGCGTAGGCGACGACAACGGTTCTTCGAACGAGAAAAGGCTGTTCCATAAAGCTCTTCACTCCAGCAGCGCGTTTCTGCCGTTCGGAAGCGGTGGACGCTTCATCCCCCGACAGGTCGCCGAACGCAAGATCAGAGGCCGCAAGCGGTAACTGGGTTGGCACCTCGACAGTCCTAAACCTCAACCAACATCGATCCTCCTCCCCACTCCCAGGGAGAGCTGGCGGGCTAACCTCGTGGTCATCGGGAACACCAAGGTCCCAGGGCAGCTCGATAACGAATCCCGTCGCTCTCGGTCCCTCCGCGCCCATCAACACGCGCTTCGCCCAGCCCCAAATGGATTTGAGAATGCGAGAAATGGAGAAAGTGCGCGCGGCAATCGGACAGACAGGATCATAGGCAGCGTCCGACATCGAAGCCAACCTTCAACCAATGGAGCCCTTGGCCCTATGGGGAGCAGTTACGGGTACGGCAGGAGCGGGGATAGCCCTTCGTCGTGAGTTCCTTGCCGGGCGTCGTCGCCTGGCGGTGGCCCCGACGGTGAACTTTTCCACCTCGCGTGTCGAGCCCGTCGGCGCCCTTCTCCAAGGCTGGGCTGCCGTGGCGGTTTGGAACACTGGCGGTCGCTCGCTAGCCATCGAGAGAGCTGGGTTCCAATATCTAGCTGTGGTACGTGGGACTGAAGAGGTCCGGGTCATGCGAGCCATGATTCATATGGAAAGGCCTGTAACAGCAGCCGTCGACGGTCCTACCCAGAAGATCTACACGCCGCTTGGTCCCATGCTGGCGGGCGGGATCAACCCGTTCGACATGGTTGAAGCGCTCGTGGTGACTACCGGCGGGAGAGAGTGGTTCAGTCCCGCGCAGCCATTGATCCAATCCGTACCCACCCTCGCGGGGCCCGACCTCTTCAAGACGGGTCTCGAGCAATTAAGGAATGAGGCCGAAGCGCCTCCCCAGCTGGGGGATGAGCTTGCGCTTATCCAAGAAGACCCCTTCTTGCCAGACGAGGTACACCCGAACTAAATCAGGGAAAGCGGCAAGCGCTGAGTGGTTGTTCGACGAACCAGCTACTTGCTGTACCGGCTCAGCTCCGCTTGGGCGCCTGCAGAAACTCCTTGACCCCCACAATTCTCGGGTCGGGAGTGAGGGCTGCTCCGATCCAGCCGGCGAACTTCCGAGTCGCCAACTTCGCGTCCATCGCCTGAGGAGCACTTGGCTTCAGGCCATTGTGGACGATCTGATTTCTCAACAGATAGCAGTCGCGATACCAACGTCCCGGTGGTGTTTCGACATCGCTCAGATCGAGCTCCTCGTCGAGTAATCGCGGCAGGTGAACCGTGAGCTGGTTCTTAAAACCGCAGTCGAGGACACCCGGCAGGCGTTCCTGATCGAGGTCCAATACCGCCCAGGCCACTCTAAACAGCGTGTTGATCAGGACCTCGGTCGCGGTGGTCGAGAAGATGACAGCTTGGCTGTGTCGTCCCGAGCCCAGATGGTGCTCGGCTGCCTGGTAGAGCTCGATCCAATCAAAGAACGGCTCTTCGCCCCTGCGGTAGCGGTGGATGAGCTCGACCGCGGCGAGTATCTCCTGCTCGGGTCGTTCGGCCGGCAGATCGTCGCGCAAGGAGACATGAGCATCGATCGTGCCGCTGACGGCAGTCCAATCATCAGGGGCGGGCTTCAGGTCGATGTGCCACGGCACTCGGCGCTGGATATCGATCCGGGAGAGCGAGGAGATGTGCCACTCGTCATTCGAGGCCGCGAGGATGACCAGATACTGGTTGAGAAGGCTCAACAGATCATCGAAACGACGAGAGAGCCAATGCGCAACGTCCTCGCCATGGTCCTCAGCAAATGGCGTCTCCAGGGCCGGCCAAAAGACCGTGACTAACACGGAACTCCTCCGTTGCAGTGGCTCGCCCCCGTCCGGCTGGCGCTCGGGGAATCCCGCCCAATTCGGAAATGCATATTCGGCGGCTACGAGCGGAGACAGACCGCGGACCTCAGCCTCGGAGATCTCGATCCGGTAGAGCGGCTGAACGTCGTCAGGAAGCGGCGGCATGTCCGCGAGTGCGCCCATCGCATCAGCGGTCCAGCCGCACCAACCTTCACCGCCGCCGCTAACGAGGAAAGCGGCGCCCGGAATTCTCAGACACCACGGCGGTTCGAGTGCAAACGTGAGAGTGAGGATCGGCTCCGCATCAGCGTCGGGCTCGCTCAAGTGCGGATCCGGCTTTCGATGCACGCGTTCCATAGTGATGACGTTCTCGCCGTGGCAGAGAAAAGATCACAACCGGACGGCGGAACCACGACTCGGCAGCTTACGTCGTCGTCGTGGCCTCAAGGGGGAGCTGTCACGCCCCTAGGCGGGCCTGTTCGCGCCGCCAGGCTGCTTCGGGTTAATCGGGCGTCTGCAGCGTTGAGGGCGATGCGTCGGTCGATCTCGTCGGGAAAGGCGCCGTAATACCGGACCGCGGTTTGCACTTGGAAGTCGGTGAGATTGAGAAGCTCGGCGGTGGCGGTGATCGCCTCCTCCCCGCGCGCCTTGCTGCTCTTGAGCGTGAACATGAGCTCCCAGACGTCCGGTCCGCCGACCAGAGCCGCGCGGCGGCCGGTGGGGCCGCTGCGGAAGACGATGCCATGGAATTTCTCCATTCATTGACCGTAGCCAATGACGTCTTCTGTCGCCGGAATCGGCACCAAACGCCGCATATCCCCACCTATCCAGGCCGATCAGGCAGAAACTGCCTGATCGGGAGCGGAATTTGGGCCTCGGTTTAAACGCCAACCGCGACCCCAACCCGCCCATTTGCAGCGACTTCAAGAGGGGTGGCAGACGGGATTCGAACCCGCGACCGCCGGCACCACAAGCCGGAGCTCTACCAACTGAGCTACTGCCACCTCGCTCGGTCCAATTTACCGGGCCGGGGCTTGGATGGGTCCGGGGCGCAGCGGCGCGAGATTGGCGTTGGCAGCAGGCGGGCTTCGGCTGGGCAGTGGATTGCTGGAGGCGGGCGGACTAATGGAGCGATGGGTGGGCGCCGATAGGGCGCAGGTGGAGGCCCAGTACGGAGCTTTTAGCCAGGGGACCCATCGGGTGGTCGACCCTGCGGATCAGCCGCGGGATCTGAGCGGGCTTGCGTGGTGCGTGTACGTCAGCCTCGGGGTGCTGGCGATCCTGGCCGTGGCCAGAATCGTGGCGGCGAGCGAGCTGCACGGGGTGATCACGGGTGGCGGACAGGTGATCGCCACCTACAACGACTACTCGCGCTGGGCCGGCTTCTACAGCCTGTTGGTCCTGGTCAGCGCTGCGGTCTTCATCGCCTGGTTCTTCCAGGCCTACAAGAACCTGCGCCGGCTCGGGATGGGAAACATGCGCTACGGGAACGGCTGGGCGATCGGCGGCTGGTTCGTCCCGATCCTCGGGATGTGGCGCCCGAAGCAGATCGCCAACGACATCTGGCGCGGCAGCGAGCGCGGCGCCGAGCTCTCCAGCGGCTGGAGGACGGTGCCGGTGCCGGCCCTGCTGCACTGGTGGTGGGGCCTGTTCCTCCTCCAGGGCATCACCCTCTACGTCGGGCAGCAGACGACCGATGGCGGCGCCAACAAGCTGGAAGTCTTCGGCGAACTGAATAACGGCTTCTCGCAGATCGAGACCGGGACGACGATCGACATGATCGGCGGGGTCCTCGCTCTCGCCGGCGTGGTCCTGGCGATCCGGGTCGTCGCCCAGGTGACCGAGCGGCTCGACCAGATCCGCGAAGTGGCACCGCAGGCTTACTACGCGCAGGCCCCGCAGTACGCGCCGCAGCCGCAGCAATACCCGACCGCGCCGCAGCAACAGGCCTACCCTCCGCAGGTGGATTACGCCCACTCGCAACCTCCCCCGCCCCAGATCGCGACGCTCGCACCCCACCCCACCCCGGCGGCGCCTCCGCCCACCGCGCCGCTGGCAGCGACCGAGCAGCGGATCCAGTGCCCCGACTGCGCCGAGTGGATCCAGGCCGAGGCGAACGTCTGCCGCTTCTGCGGGCACCGGATGCGGCCGCTCGGCCAGTGAGGCTCCTCCTCGCCGACAACCTCGAGCGCAGCCGCGGGACGGTCTTCTTCCGCCTGATCTTCGCCCTGCCGTTTCTGATCTGGCTCTCGCTCTGGTCGGTCGCGGCCTTCTTCGTCGCCTTCGTCACCTGGGTCGCGACCCTCTTCGAAGGCCGCCCGCCGGCGCCGCTGCACGACTTCCTCGCCCGCTACGTCCGCTTCGCCACCCACGCCTACGCCTACCTCAACCTCGCCGCCGAGCCGCTCCCCGCCTTCGACGGCAGGCCGGGATACCCCGTCGACGTCGCGATCGAGCCGCCGGTCGCCCAGAACCGCTGGACCGTCGCCTTCCGGATCGTCCTCGCCCTGCCGGCGCTGCTCGTTCTCGCCGTGCTCTTCGGCTCCGGCAACGCCGGCGACATCCTCTGGTCGGGCGAACAGCCCGGCTTCGGCAGCCTGATCGGCACCGCCGCCCTGCTCGCCTGGTTCTACGCGCTGGTGCGGGCGCGGATGGACCGCGGCCTGCGGGACCTGGTCGCCTACGTCCTCTCCTACGGCGCCCAGGCCTGGGGCTACCTGCTGCTGGTCAGCGACGAGTACCCCGACAGCGACCCGCTGACGGCGATCGGCCCGCTGCCGACCCGCTCGGACCCGATCCGGATGGAGGTCACCGACGAGCTGCGCCGCAGCCGCCTCACCGTCTTCTTCCGCCTGGCGCTCGCCTTCCCCCACCTCGTCTGGCTGACGCTGTGGGGGATCCTGGCCGTGCCGATCGCGATCTTCACCTGGTTCGCGGTTCTCTTCACCGGCATCGCACCGCGCGGCGCGCACCACTTCCTCGCCACCTTCCTCCGCTACCAGACGCACGTCTTCGCCTTCCTCCACCTCGTCGCCAACCCGTTCCCGGGATTCGTCGGCGCGGCGGGCTCCTACCCGGTCGAACTGCACGTCGCCGAGCGCGCGCCGCAGAACCGCTGGACCGCCTTCTTCCGGCTCCTCCTCGCCGTCCCGGCACTGCTCCTCGCCGGTGTCTTCGCCCAGGTGCTGCTGGTCGTCGCCCTGCTCGGCTGGTTCGCCGGCCTCTTCACCGCCGAGATGCCGCTCGGCCTGCGCAACCTCGGCGCCCTCGCCCTGCGCTACCTCGCCCAGGCCTACGGGTACGTCCTGCTGCTGACCGCCGCCTACCCCTACAGCGGGCCCTGCCACGAAACCGCGCCCCCGGCGGCATGACCCCCTCCCGGTCCCGCCCCTGGGCGATGGTCGCCGCGGTCGCGGTCGTCGCCGCGCTCTGGATCTGGGGAGCGCACGCCCTCTGGAGCTCGATCGATCTCCCATCCCTCGACCTCCCCCAGCTCGACCCCCACGACTACTTCTCCGACTCCTTTCTCGAGCGCAGCGCCACCTACGAGCGCTTCCTGACGATCCTCTCGCTGCTGGCGACCGTCACCCTGATCGCGGTCCTCGCGGTCTACGCTCGCCACGGCCAGCGTCTGACGCGCGAGTCGGCGGCCGGCCGCGTCGGCACCGGCCTGCTGCTGGCGATGCTCGGCTTCGCGATCGTCTGGCTCGCCACGGTCCCCTTCGACCTCGCCGCGCTCTGGTGGGAGCGGCGCTACGACGTCTCCCACCAGGACTACGTCCCCCACCTCGTCAACAGCTTCCTCACCCTCGGCTCGGAGTTCGTCTTCATCTGCCTCGGCTTCGCGGTGATGATGGGGCTGGCCGGGGCGCTGCGGCGCTGGTGGTGGCTCGCCGCGGTCCCCGCCTTCGCCGCGCTGGCGCTGGCCTTCGTCTTCGTCAGCCCGTACCTGATCCCCGACACCTCGCCGGTCGAGAACCCGCGCCTGACCGCCGAAGCCCGGGCGCTGGAGCGCATCCAGGGCGTGCCGGCGACGAGGCTCCGGGTCCAGGAGGTGCACGAGTTCACGGATGCCCCGAACGCCGCCTCCACCGGCCTCGGCCCCAGCAGGACCGTGATCCTCTGGGACACGCTGCTGCGGGACTTCAGCCCGGCCGAGGTCCGCATCGTCCTCGCCCACGAGGTCGCCCATCTCGCCCATGACGACCAGCTGAGGCGGGTCGGCTGGATGGCGCTGTTCCTGGTCCCCGCGCTCGGCCTGATCGCGCTGTTGACCCGGCGGCGCGGCGGCTTGGCGCAACCGGAGTCTGTCCCGCTGGCGCTGCTGGTCCTGGTGATCGCCCAGCTCGTGGCCGCGCCGCTGCTCAACACCGCCTACCGCCGCGAAGAGGCCGCCGCCGACTGGGCGGCCCTGGAAACGACGCGCGAACCGGCCACCGACCGCAGCCTGATGCAGGGGCTGGCGGAGAAGAGCCTCTCCGATCCCGATCCGCCCGCCTGGTCAGACGGGCTGTTCGGAGACCACCCGACGGCTATGCAGCGGATCGCTCTAGCTCAGGCCTGGGAAGAGCGTCGCTGACCGGCCCGCGGGAGAAGACGATCTCGTCGTCGATCGGCCCGTGCTTGAAGAGGCGGATGTCGCGGGCGTAGTTCTGGTGCAGGCGCCAGGGGTGGGTCTCGGCCTGCATCGGCAGCTGGTCGAGGGAGCGGAGGACATAGCCGGACTCGAGGTCGATGAAGGGTTCGCGGCCCAGACCGGGGCCGGGCTCGCGCGGGGTCGCGACCTTGTAGCCGCGGGCGTCCATGTGGTTGAGCAGGCGACACATGTACTGGGAGACGAGGTCGCACTTGAGGGTGAACGACGCGTTGGTGTAGCCGAGGGCCAGGGCCATGTTGGGGACGCCGCCGAACATCGCGCCCTTGTAGCCGACGAGGTCCTTGAACTCCTTGCGCTCGCCGTCGACGGAGAGCTCGATGCCGCCGAAGACCAGCAGGTTGAGCCCGGTCGCGGTGACGATGATGTCGGCCTCGATCTCGCGCCCGGAGGTCAGCTTCAGCCCCTTCTCGGTGAAGGTCTCGATCGTGTCGGTGACGACGTCGGCGCGGCCGGAGCTCAGCGTCTTGAAGAGGTCGCCGCCGGGCACGAGGCAGACGCGCTCGTCCCAGGGGTTGTAACGCGGTTCGAAGTCGCGGTCGACGTCGTAGCCGGCCGGCAGCTGGCGCTCGACCCCGCGCCGGATCAGCTTCCGCGTGAAGCGCGGCGCGCGGCGGGAGAGCTGGTAGAAGGCCATCTGGGTGAGGACGTTCTTCCAGCGGGTGATCGCGTACTGGGCCTTGGCGGGCAGCACCCGCCGCAGCGCCTTGGCGACCGGGTCCTGGGCGGGCAGGGTGACCACGTAGCCGGGCGAGCGCTGCAGCATCGTGATGTGCTCGGTCTCCGGGGCCATCGCCGGGATCAGCGTCACCGCGGTCGCGCCGCTGCCGATCACGACCACGCGCTTGCCACGGTAGTCGAGGTCCTCGGGCCAGTGCTGCGGGTGGACGATCTGCCCGCCGAAGCGCTCGCTGCCGGGGAACTCGGGCGTGTAGCCCTCGTCGTAGCGGTAGTAGCCGGTGCAGCCATAGAAGAAGTTGCAGGTCAGCTCGACCGTCTCACCGCCGTGCTCGGCGCGTACGGTCCACAGCGCCTCGGCGCTCGACCACTCGGCCGAGACGACCCTGTGCCCGAAGCGGATCTTGTCCTCGACCCGGTACTCGCGCGCCGTCTCGCGGATGTAGTTGCGGATCTTCTCGCCGGCGGCGATCGAGTCTTCGTCGCGCCACGGCTTGAACGAGTACCCGAGCGTGTACATGTCCGAGTCCGAGCGGATGCCGGGGTAGCGGAAGAGGTCCCAGGTGCCGCCGATCGCCTCGCGGGACTCGAGGATCGCGTAGGTCTTGCCGGGGCAGTTCCGCTGCAGGTGGGCACCGGCGCCGATGCCGGAGAGGCCGGCGCCGACGATCAGGACGTCGACGTGCTCGCGAGATTGGTCTGACATGGGGAATCTCCTGGCTAACGGTCGAGACGAGCGAGGAGATCGCTCGTCATCGGGGTTGACTTGAAGAGGCCGCGCTTGGCGCCGGCGCGCATCCGGCGCCGGATCGCTCCCTCGACCAGGCCTTTGGGGAGCAGGCCGATCAGCCAGTAGGAGACGGCGCCGCTGCGGGTCGTGGCGAGGTCGCGGGCGGGCTTGCCGTAGATGGCGCGCACGATCGTCCCGACCGCGGCGCTGAGCGGCTCCGGCGGAACCATCCCCTCGAGCCCGATGCCGGCGCTCTGGCTGGCGTCGTGGATCGGGGTGCGGATGTAGCCGGGGTAGACGGTGGTGACTGTGACCTCGTCGCCGACCTCCGAGCGCAGCTGCTCGGAGTAGCCGACGACGCCGCGCTTGCTGGCGCCGTAGGCGGTCGCGAAGGGGACGGCGATGTGGGCGAGGCCGGAAGCGATATTGACCACCCGGCCATGGGAGGTGCGCAGCGCCGGCAGCGCGGCGGCGGTCGCCCGCCAGGTGCCGAGCAGGTTGACGTCGAGGACGCGGAGCGCGTCGGGGCCCGGGCGTTCGGAGGCGCTCTGCGGCAGCCCGATCCCGGCGCAATTGACGAGGACGTCGAGCCCGCCCATCCGCTTCACCGCGGCAGCGACGGCGGCGTCGACGGAGGACTGGTCGGTGACGTCGCAGGCGAGGATGTCGTCGCCGGCCCTGAGATCGAGGCCGACCACTTCGTCGCCGCGCCGGCGCAGCGTCTCGGCGGTCGCCTGGCCGATGCCGCTGGCGGCGCCGGTGATGATCACGCGCTTGCTCACGAGCCGGACTGTATCAACACCGTGTCGATTAAGTCAACGACTTGTCGAAAGACTCGACGCAATGTAAGGTGAGGCGCGATGGAGGCAGCATCCAAACCCCGCTCCGCCCCCAACGGCCGCGGCCGCCGCGCTAACCGCGCCAGCGGCGACGACCGCGAGCGGGAGATCCTGGAGACCGCCGAAAAGCTGCTGGAGGAACGGCCGCTGAGCGAGATCTCGGTCGACGACCTCGCCAAGGGCGCCGGCATCTCCCGCCCCACCTTCTACTTCTACTTCCCCTCCAAGGACGCGGTGGTGCTGACGATCATCGACCGCCTCGTCGCCGACGCGGCGGGCAGCCGGGAAGAAGCGCTGGCGACGCTGGCCGAGGGCGACCCGCGCGCCGGCCTGCGCAAAGCGCTCGAAGACCTCTACGGCGCCTTCCGCTCGCGGCGGGCAGTGGCGCTGGCGGCGGCCGAACTGCGGCCGACCAACTCCGAAGCCCGCGATCTCTGGTCGCAGGTGATGGAGGGCTGGGTCAGCGACGCCACCGCGGTGATCGAGGCCGAGCGCGCCCGCGGCGCCGCCCCTCCCGGCCAGCCGGCCCGTGATCTGGCGATCGCCCTGGTCCAGATGAACGAGCGGGCCCAGTACGCGACCTTCGCCGGCGAGTCACCCTCGCTCGAGGACGAGCGGGTGCTCGACGTCCTCGTGGATATCTGGCTGTGCGCGATTTATGGCACCCGGGAGCCTGGTTAGCGCCACGGTCCCGGGGTAGCCCCCAGCCACGGTGCCGGCCCGGATCCCAGCGGCTTTTCACCGGACTGGATCCGGTTCCCGCTGTGTTTGACGACCAACCGCCGACGCGGAGAGGCGTCCGGGCCGGCGCCCCAGCCAGTCGCCGGGAGTCGAGCCTCAGCCGCGCAGGGCTGGGGCGATCTCCCGGCCCATCAGCGCCACCGCGTCGAGATCGCGGTGCAGCAGGTGCTGTCCCATGATCCGGGTCAGGCCCGCCGCCTTCAGCTCCCGCAGCTGCTCGATCGCCTCCTCGACCGTGCCGAGGATCGTGCTCGGCCGCAGGCCGGCGATGAACGCCTCGCCGTCCTCGCCCTCGCCTTTCCACTGCGCGAGGCGCGAGGCGCGGTCGAGCAGATCGTCGCGGTCGGCGCCGACCAGCCAGCCGGTCATCATCGAGAGCGGCAGCGTCGCCGGATCGCGACCCTCCTTCTCACATGCCTCGTCGAGGCGCCGGCGCAGATCGGCGACCTCCTCGGCGGTGGACATCACCGTGTTGTACTCGTCGGCCCAGCGGGCACCGATCCGCAGGCTGCGCGGCCCGCCTTTGGCGCCGAGGATCAGCGGCAGCGGCCGCTGCACCGGCTTCGGCCGCGCGTCGAGCTCGCGGGCCGAAAAGTGCTCCCCGTCGAACGAGAACGGGCCCTCGCCCCAGTGGCCGCGGACGATCTGCATCTGCTCTTCGAGCGCCTCCATCCGCAGCCCGACCGGCGGCAGGTCGAAGCCATAGAGCTCGTGCTCACGATCCCACCAGCCGGCGCCGATCCCGACTTCGACCCGGCCGCCGGAGACGTGGTCGGCGGTCACCGCCAGCTTCGCCAGCACGGCGGGATGGCGGAAGGTCGCCGGCGAGACCATCGTCCCCAGCCGCAGCTTCCGAGTGACGGCGCCGAGCGCGGCGATCGTCCCCCAGGCGTCGAGCGAGCCGCGCTCGCGACGGTCGTCGACCGAGAGGTAGTGGTCGGAGCGGAACATCGTCCCCACCCCGTGCTCTTCGCAGGCGGCGGCGAGCGCCAGCCAGTCCTCCCAGGTCACGTCCTCCTGGCCCTCGACCATCAGGCAGATCTCCATAGCGCCTTCCCTACCCGGCGGCGACGATTTCAGCGAAGGCGGCGAAGCCCGGCGCGGTGCGCTCGCTCAGCGCCCCCTCCACCTCGGCGGCGCGCTCGGGCAGCGCGTGCGTCCCGTCCTCGCCCAGCGCCGCGACGGCCTCGTCGATCATCGCCGGCACCTCGAGCCAGGCCTCGACCAGGGCGAAGTCGGCCTCGGGATGGAAGAGGACGCCCCAGGCGTTGCCGGCGCGGAAGGCCTGGCACGCGGTGCGCTCGGAGGAGGCGAGGTGCCGGGCGCCGTCGGGGAGGTCGAAGACGTCGCCGTGCCAGTGGAGCACGTCGCTGCGCGGCGCGAGCCCGCCGAGCAGCGGATCGCTGCTGTCAGCCACCTCGACAGGAGCGAAGCCGATCTCCGGTCCCTCCTCGGCCCGCACCTCGGACCCCAGCGCCCGCGCGAGCAGCTGCGCGCCGAGGCAGATGCCGAGCACCGGCGTCCCCCGCTCGACCGCCGCAGCCAGCCACTCGCGCTCGGCGGCCAGCGCCGGGAAGCGCTCCACCTCGTCGACGTTCATCGGCCCGCCCATGAAGACGGCACCGGCGACCTCGTCGTGGGCGGGCAGCGGCTGGCCCGCCAGCGGTTTCACCGTCCGCACGTGCAGCTCCCCGCAGGCGTCGAGGATCCGGTGCGGCCCCTCCCAGGGCACGTGCTGGACCGCCAGCAGAGTTGAACGCTCGTCCGGGCTCATCGAGGCGTCAGGCTAGCCTGGGCCCCATGAAGTTCAAGGCACCCCGGGCCGAGGCGCGTGGCGCGGAGGCACGCGGCGCACTGGCGATCGGCGCCCTAGCTGTCGGCGCCGCCGCGGTCGGCGGCTTCGCGATCGGCCGGCTCAGCGTCGGCCGCCTGGCGATCGGCAAGGCGACGATCGGGCGCCTCTCCGTGAAGCGCCTCGAGATCGAGGAGCTGGAGATCGGCCGCCTGACGATTCGCGACGACTCACGAGGTCCGACCTGATGTCGTTTCCACCTTTGTCCTCGTCCCAGCGAGGAAAAGGGTGGAAACGATCCAGCGCGGGGGCGCTGGGGGTCTTGTTGATCGCCCTCGTCGCCGGCTTGTCCTCGTCCGCCTCGGCCGTCGGTCCCTACCCGGACCTCGGGTCCTGCCAGGTCTTCCCCGACCCGCCAGCGTCGCTCTCCCCCCGCGCGCCTTCTCTCTCGACCGAGGCCGCCTGGAACCAGGACGTCTCGAAGGCGCCGCGGGACCCGCGCTCGAGCGCCTACATCGCCTACATCGACTCCCACGGCGGCGACAGCCTGCATCCCGACTTCGGCTCACCGCGCGCCTACGGGTTCCCCTACTCGGTCGTCGGCGCCGGACAACGGATGCTGCCGGTCCACTACACCGCCTACGGCGACGAGAGCGACCCGGGGCCGTTCCCGGTTCCGACCGGCGCCCCGGTCGAGGGCGGCAACCGCAGCGACGGCGACCGCCACGTGCTCGTCGTCGACCGCGCCGGCTGCAAGCTCTACGAGCTCTACCGCGCCTTCTACGTCGCGAAGCCGCATCCGCACTGGAACGCCGACTCGGGGACCGAGTGGGACCTGCGCTCTGCCGCCCGCCGCCCCGACGGCTGGACCTCGGCCGACGCCGCCGGCCTGCCGATCTTCCCCGGCCTCGTCCGCTACGACGAGGTCGCCGCCGGCCACCTCGATCACGCGATCCGCGTCACCGTCGAGAGCACCCGCGACGCCTGGGTCCACCCCGCCTCGCACTGTGCCGGCGATACCTCCGACCCCAGTGCGCCGCCGATGGGCCTGCGCCTGCGTCTGAAGGCCGGCTACCCGCTCGGCCGCCTCAGCGGTGCGGCGAAGACGATCGCCGTGGCGATGAAGCGCTACGGCATGATCGTCGCCGACAACGGGTCCAACTGGTTCTTCTCCGGAACCAGCGACCGGCGTTGGGATGACGAGAACCTCAGCCAGCTGAAGCGGATCCCTGGGCGTGCCTTCGAGGCGGTGAAAAGCGCTGCACCCATCCGTCCATGCTGATTTCCCTGCAATGGATCGGGTACCCGATCCATTGAAACCAGTCATGGATCCATAAGGGAACAAGCTCCGAGGAGAGAGGAACGATGGCCCAGACGAAAGCCAAACCGAAAAAACGATCGACGTCGAAAGCCAAATCGACGTCATCGTCCAAACCTAAATCAACGTCGTCGTCCAAACCTAAATCGACGCCGAAATCGTCGAAACCGAAAGCATCCAAAGCCAAACCGAAGGCGGCGAAAAAATCGGCCGGCAGCAAAGCACGCAGCTCGTCGAGCAACGGCGCGAGCAGCAGCAAATCGCGCTCGAACGGCTCATCCGGCAAACACCCGAACGTCGAGGCCGTGAAACACGCGGTCGGGGGCGCCGGTAAAAGCGTCGGCAAAGCCGCAAGCAAAGCGAAGGTCCCGCTCGTCGCCAGCGGAGCAGCCGTAGCTGGAGCCGCTGGTGGTCTCGCCCTGGCCGCCTCCAAGGGAGGCAAAAAGAACGGGCTCGGCAAGGCAATGGCGCGGAGGCCGAAGATCAAGGCACCCAAGATCAAGGTCGACTCCAAGGACGTCGCCAAGGCGGCCAAGGGGGTAGGGAACTTCAGCGCGCAGGTAAGCGAGATTGCCGGCGGTCTCGAGACCGCCGCCTCGGGGAAAAACGGCAAGCACCGCTCCCCGATCGAGGTCGTCCTACAGGGACTCACCGCGAGGCGCTAGCGCCGGGCAGGCCCTGAGGACATGGCTGCGACCGCGCGCACGGGACGCGCGGTCGCCGGCCCCAACTCTCAGTCCGCCTCCGATTCCCGCCTTCGCCGCTCCTCCACTTCCCGCGCAACATCCTCGGCCTCGAAGTCCTCGGCTTCGGCCGGGTGGACGACCCACTGCTCGACCGCCCAGTCGACCTTGACGTCGCGATAGGTGATGCCCTCCTCGGGTTCCTCCGGAATGTTCTCCCGCTCGACGTGCACCTCGGTCTCATGGCCGGGCTCGCCGTAGTAGGTGACCTTCCGCTTCTCCGGCACCTTTCCGAACTCGACCTCCTTCGCCTTCACCGAGGTGAAGAACTCGAGGTCGGGACGACGGCCGCTCATGCGGCCGCCGCCTTCTCCACGTCGTGAACCGTGACGCGGCCTTCGGCGCCGGTGCCGTCGACCTCGTCGATGTCGACCCCGTGCTCCTCGGCCTTGCGCAGCGCCGCCTCGGTGGCGTTGTGCTTCGCCGCCCGTCGCTGGCGTCGCCGCTCGCCCAGCTCCATCGCCTTGTGCGTTGCGGCCAGGCCAAGCTCTTTGGCCTCGTCAGTTGCGGCGGCGCCGATTTCTTTGGCGACGAGCTTGGCGATCTGTTTGGCGAAGCCGCCCCCTTCGCCGCCGTTGCCACCACCGTTGCCTTCGCCGCCGCCGTTGCCGCCGCCTCCGCCACCGGACGCCAGCTGGGCCAGCCCGCCTAGCGCACCAGCCCCTTGGCCGAGACCGCCGACGGCATCGCCGGCGCCTTCGCCGACCTCGCCCACGGCTTTGCCCGCGCCTTCGCCGACCTGGCCGACCGCTTTGTTGGCACCTTCGCCGACCTCGCCGACCGCTTTGCCGGCTCCGCCGCCGACGTCTTCGACAGCGCCGCCTGCGCCTTTGCCCACGTCTTTGACGGCGCCCCCGGCGCCCTCGCCGACGTCCTCGACCGCGCTGCCGGCGCCTTCGCCGATCTCACCGACCGCTTTGTTGGCCCCTTCGCCAACTTCACCGACGGCTTTGCCTGCCCCCTCGGTGACGGGTTTGAGCGACTTCGCGATCGTTTTCAGCACGTCGGGGTTGCGGTCGAGCGTGGTCAGGACGCGATCGATGATCGCCGTCACGTGGTCGAGCCGTGCCCGCATCAGGGCCTGCGCTTCGACGCCTTTGATGTTCAATTCGACCTTGCCGAGCTCGACGTGGACGCCGACGCTCAGCTTGACCAGGTCGAGGACCTCGGCGTGCAGCGAGACCCGGGCCATGAGGTCGTCGAGCTCGAAGTGGATCTCGTCGACCTTGACGACGGGAACGTCGACGATCACGTCGGGCTCGTCGGTGTCGCTGATTTCGACGGGATCGACGAGCGTGTAGTCCTCGTACATCCGCTCGGGCATGGTTTTGTCAGAGCCCTGGTTGCGGATCTCGCTCTGTCGCTCCCCGTTTACGGAGCTGCCGCGCTGCCGGTCCTTCTTCTCGGTCGGGCTTTTGTTGCGGCCGCTGCCCTCTTTGCTCTGCCGGACCGATTTGCGGCCGCCGCTCCTCGACGATTTCGATTTCGACCGTTTGCGGTCGCTTTTCCGTTTGGTCTCCTGGGCCATCGCCCCACACCTCTCTCCGTTGGTTTCCCTTCCCTTAAGGAAGTTTTCCCGTTACGGAGAGCCGCAAACGGCACTGCTACGAGAAATCAGCGATTCCGGCGGCGGCCGCCGGAGACGAGCCGCCAAGCACCGCCGACGACGTAGATGACGGCGAAGGAGATCGCCAGGCCGATCGTGCCGAGGACGAGCAGGAAGAGGACGAAGGCGATGATCGCCAGCGGGACCAGCAGGAGTTTCACGGCCGCGTAGTCTTGCAACGGGCATGGGTCCGACGGCATCAGTCCTGCAGGTGGTGATCGCGCTCCTCGGCGTCAGCGGCGGCAACCAGGCGGCGAGCACGCTGAGCGACGGACTCGCGCTGGTCGAAGCCCGTCACCGGGTCGAAGCCGCTCCGGTCGCCCGGCCGCGGCCGCCGGCGAAGGAGGCCGAACTGCCGAGCGCCGAGGAAATCGCCGCCGACCCGACCTTGCTGCCGCCGGCGTCTGCCGGCAGCAACGGGACCCACGTCCCCCACCGCAGCTCCGGGGTCGGCCGCGAGGAGATCTTCGCCCACCGTCGCGGCGACCACCCCGGCTCGACCGCGATCCTCCTCACCGGGGTCGCCCTCGCTCCTCCCGACGCTCCCGAACCGGTCCAGGGGGCGATCAACGCCGCCAACACGATCGTCGGCCGCCCCTACGTCTGGGGCGGCGGCCACGCCTCCTTCTACGACAACTCCTACGACTGCTCCGGTGCCGTCAGCTTCGCCCTCTTCGGCGGCGGTTTGATCCCGCAGCCGCTCACCTCGGGCGACCTGATGCGCTGGGGCTCGCCGGGGCGGGGCAGGTGGATCACCGTCTACGCGAACCCGGGCCACACCTTCGTCGAGATCGCCGGGCTCCGGTTCGACACCGTCGGCGCCGAACAGGGAAGCGGCCCGCGCTGGCACCTGGCGACCGTCTCCACCGCCGGCTTCGTCGCCCGCCATCCGCCGGGGCTCTAGCGTCGGCGAGAAAACGGGCCGGCCCCCGAGCGGAGGCCGGCCCTCGGTGGTGGTGGCTAGCTGCCCTTCGCGATCGAATCGTGAGGCGCTACGCGCTCGGTGCGGATATTCATCCGTCTTCACCTCCTCCCCGGCTCTGACTGTCTGGCGCTTTGACCTGGACATTGGTGGAACTGATTCCACCATTGAGTTTAATTCCAGCATCATGCGAAGTTTTTTTTACATGCTGTCCAGTCAGCGGTTACGATCAAGCCCTCGCCAGTAATCAGCCCTCGATAAGGAAGAGTGATGTCGACCAAAGCCCAGCGCCGTAAAGCCACCGAGAACCGGATCAAGGCGATGAGCCATCCGCTGCGCGCGGCGATCCTCCGGATCCTGGCCGACCGCACCGCCAGCCCCGCCGAAATGGCGCGGGAGCTCGACGAGGAGCTATCGAACGTCAGCTACCACACCAAACAGCTGGTCGAGTTCGAGTGTGCCGAGCTGGTCAGCACCCGACCAGTGCGCGGCGCGCTCGAGCACTTCTACCGCGCGACCGAGCGCCATCTGATCGACACCGAGGAGTGGGAAGAGTTGGACCCGCTGGTGGCCGAGGGAATCCTCTGCGAAATCATGCAGAAGATGCTCGACGACTTCATGGTCGCGGCAAGGGCGCGTTCGATCGGCGGCGACAAGGATTTCCACCTCACGCGCACCCCCCTCGTCCTCGACGCGGAGGGCCTGCAGGAAGCGCTCGAGGTCCAGGAAAATGCCCGCCTCGAGCTCCTCGAGGTCGAGACCCGCAGCGCCGCCCGGATCGTGACGTCGGGCGAGGAGGGCACCAACGCCTCCAGCAGCCAGGGCCTCTTCAAGATGCCGAACCCGAAGCGCCGCTAGCTCGACCGCTCACCCCCGGCAAGGGGGAAACGCATCCGCACCTCGGTCCCCTCGCCTTCCTGGACGATGCGCAGGTCGGCGGCGAGGCGGGCGATGATCGTGAGGCCGAGCCCGAGGCCGTCGGCGGAACCTCTGCCGAAACCCTCGCCGCGATCGCGCACCCGCACCTCGAGCCAGTCCCCGCGGCGCGCGGCGCAGAGATCGAGCACCGAGTCGGTGCCGCTGACCTCGGCGTACTTGACGGCGTTGGTGACCGCCTCGGAGACGGCCAGCGCGACATCGGCCACCAGGTCGCGACCGGCGCCCTGAGCGGCGGCGAAGCTCGAGGTCCGGCGCCTGAGCGTCGGGACGGAGGAAGGCTCCGCCGGCAGCGTCAGCTCGAGGACTTCGGTCTCGCCTCCGGTTGGCATCCATTCCATCTTCGGCATTTCCCGTGGTTGTTGTAGCGATGCAACCGGATCGGCTTCTCGATTAGGTCGATAACCCCCAAGCACTAAAAACTTAAGCATGCTGGACAGATTGTCGATGAGGGGGACCCGGAGCGTCATCGCTCAGATTCGAACGAAAAAAGGAAGCCCATGCACCACCTCACCAGCAAGCGGGCGCTCGTCGCGATCGGCTGCCTCAGCGCCCTCGCCGTCGCCGCCGTCGCCTACGCCTACTTCACGAGCACCGGCTCGGGAACGGCAACCGCCAAAGTCGGCACCGCCTCCGCGGTCACCCTGAAAGGGACCGTCACCGGCAACCTCTACCCCGGTTCTTCTTCGCAGGTCTCGTTCACCGTGGACAACCCGTCCGGTGGCGCGCAGCGGGTCGGCACCATCACCCTGACCGGGATCACGGTCGACGCCGGCCACTCGACCTGCAGCGTGGTCATCACCGGCGGCACCCCCGATTTCTCGATGCCGGGCGTCGCGGTCAACGCCACCTTCCCGCCCGGCAACGGGCAGGCAGTGACGCCGAAAGGCGCGCTGACCATGAACGACACCGGCGTCAACCAGAACGCATGCCAGGGAGCCGACCTCACGCTCGCGCTCTCGAGCAACTAGCGACCGGACCGGTCCTGGGCCAGCGATGCATGGGCGTCGGCACTTAGGGCCGATCCGTGCGACCAGGGCGATCCTCGCCCTGGTCGCTGCGGTCGCCTGCCTGGGAAGCGTCGCCTACGCGGCGACGCGACCCGGCGTCGCCGAGCGGAAGGCCGGCGACGGCCGTCCCGCCCATCCGCGGGGAGAGCGCCCGCCCCGCCCCCGCTTCATCGAAGTGCCTGCCGACGGCGGGATCGGGACCAACGTCCAGTTCCGCTTCCACGTCGCGCCGTCGCCGCAGCCCCCCAGCCGCGGTGCCACCGGTGCCGCACCCGAGCCGCCGGTGCGCTGGCGCCGCTTCCAGTGCCGGTTCGAAGCCGGCGATTGGAGCGGCTGCGGCTCGCCGCAGCGATTCGCCGGGCTCGAGCCGGGCGAACACGCCTTTGCCGTCCGCGCTCTCAACCGCCGCGGCCTGCCCGGCCTCGCCGCCCATTACCGCTGGGCGCAGCTCGCGCCGAAGGAGTTCACGATCGATCCCCTCGCGGGCTCGCTCGCAGAGTTGATGCCCGGCGATCCCGCCCAGCAGCTGCCGGTGCGGATCGGCAACCCGAACCCGGCGCCGATCGAAATCACCGCCCTCTCGGTCGCGGTCGCGCCGGACCCTCCCGGTTGCCCTGCCGACCCCAACTTCGCGGTCACGCCGGCAGGCGTGAGCGCGGCGGCGCCGCTCGTCGTCCCCGCCGGCGGAACCGCCACCCTGCCGAGCGCGACGGCGAGCGCACCGACGCTGGCCCTGCGCGAACTGCCGACCGACCAGAACGCCTGCCAGGGCGCCACCGTCCACCTCGTCTTCAGCGGTGAGGCACGCGGGTGAAGCGGCTGCGGATGAAGCGCGTCCGCTTCGGCGGCGTCGCCGGCGTCCTCCTCGGCGCCTTCACCCTCGCGCTGGCGGGCAGCGCGATCGCCTACTTCTCCGGCAACGGCACCGGCAACGCCGCCGCGGCGGTCTCGAAACTGACGGCGCCGACGATCAGCGCCGCGACCCCGGCGGCCGGCGGCGCGGTCACCCTCACCTGGGGCGCGGTGACGCCCCCGGGCGAAGGGGCGGTGACCTACTTCGTGACCCGCGACGGCGGGGTGCCCGCCGGCAACTGCCCCGCCCAGGCGGCGCCGACCGCGGTCACCACCTGCATCGACGGCGCCGTGCCGATCGGCGAACACGTCTACGAGGTGACCGCGGTCTGGCGCTCGTGGGAAGCGGAGGGCGCTGCCAAAACGGCGAAAATCACGGTCGGCACGGTGGTCGCCTTCACCGTCTCGGCGAGCGCGACGAGCATCTCCGCCGGTGGCACGAGCAACCTGACGATCACCGCCAAGGACGAAAAAGGCAACACGGTCACGACCTACACCGGCTCGCACTCGCTCGTCTTCTCCGGCGCCAACGCGGCGGCCAGCGGCACCAAACCGACGGTCGCCAACAGCTCCGGGACGGCGACCAACTTTGGAACCGCGACCGCGATCACCTTCACCAACGGAGTCGCCACCGTCTCCACGACGAAAAACGGAGTCGTCAGGCTCTACCAGGCGGGCAGCGCGAACATCGTCGCCACCGAGGGGTCGGTGACGACGCCGAGCCCGGCGGCGATCGCGGTCGCCGCCGCCGCCGCGTCGAAATTCGCCCTCGCGGCGGCCTCGGCCACCCCGACCGCCGGCGCTGTCGACGAGCTGACGACGACCGCCCAGGACACCTACGGCAACACCGCCACCTCCTACACCGGCTCCCACTCGCTCGTCTTCTCCGGCGCATTGGCCAGCCCCAGCGGCACCAACCCCACGGTGAGCGACATGACCGGCGCCGACATCGCCTTCGGCGCCGCCACCGCGCTCGACTTCACCGACGGAGTCGCCAAAGCGAGCGAAGCCGACGGCGGCAGCATGAAGCTCTACAAGAGCGGCTCGACCAGCGTCAAAGCAACCGAGGGGGCGCTGACCACCCCCACCGCGGTGACTGTGACCGTCGTCGGGAGCACGGCGACCAAACTCGTCCTCACCTCCTCGACCGCAACCCCGGTGGCGGCGACGGGATTCAACCTGACGACGACCGCGCAGGACGCCTACGGCAACACGGCGACCGGCTACACGGGTTCGAAGAACCTCACCTTCGCCGGGTCCGGGGCGAGCCCGAGCGGCGCCCTGCCCACCGTCGTCAACGCGGCCGGAACCGTGGTCAACTTCGGCACCGCGACGGCGCTCACCTTCACCAACGGCGTCGCCACCCCCGCCTCCTCGAAAAACGGCTTCACGAAACTGAACCTGCCCGGCGCGGCCAGCATCACCGCCACCGACGGCACCGTCGCGACCCCCGCGGGGCTCGCCCTCACGACCTCCACCGGCGCCGCGGCCCGCGTCGCCCTGATCGAAGCGAAAGCCAGCGCCGGGACGGTCGGCTCCCCCTGCCTCTTCACCTGCACGATCAGTGGCCTCGGCAACTCCGGCACGGTCAAAGCCAAAGCTGCGATCACCGACAGCGTCGGCAACATCGTCTCCAACCTGGCCGCCAAAACCGTCACCGTCACCGCCACGGCGGGCAGCACCGTCACCGGCTCGCCGCTGACCACCGCCGCCTCCGGACCCGCGGTCTCCGCCACCGAATTCACCTACGCGGCGCCGGCCAGCGGCAGCTTCACCCACACGATCACCGCCGCCTCGACGGGCTACACCAGCGCCACGGCCAGCGTGACCAAATAGCCGCCGGGATCCGCTTCGCCGCTACTTGAAGCGGAAGCTGGTCAGGTCCTGGTTGAAGGTCGGGTTGTAGACGACCTCGTCCAGGTCGATCGCCGAGGAGACGAAGGTCGGGATCGTGCCGGTGCCGTAGGGGGCCCACGGGGCCAGTTCCATGAATTCCTGGTCGAGGTCGGCGTATTCGGCTTCGACCTCGGCGTCGAGTGGCCGTTCGGCGAGGCTCGTGATCTTCGCGCTGAGGTCGGGGTCGGCGATCCGTGAGAGGTTCGAGGTGTTCGTCGGGAAGATGCTCTCTTCGGAGAGCAGCGGCTGGAAGAAGTCGTTCGGGTGCGGGTAGTCCTGGAACCAGCTCGCCCAGCCGGTGTCGAGGTTGGGGGTCGAGGCGTTGCCGATGATCGAGAAGTAGTTGTCCGCGTTCATCACCTGCAGCTTCACGTCGAAGCCGATGTCTTCGAGCACCGCCGCGTAGTAGGTGCCGGCTTCTTCCTGGGTCGTTTCGTCGTCGGTCCAGACCGTGATCTGGCGATCGGCGGGGTCGGCTTCGTCGACCATCCGCTTCGCCTTCTCGAGGTCATAGGGGTAGAGCTCGTAGCGCTCGTACCCCGGCATCCCCGGCGGCAGGATCTGCTGGGTGCCGACGAGTTGGCCGGCGTAGATCCGTTCCAGCGCCCGCGGGTCGATTGCGTGGTTGACCGCCCGGCGCACCTCGACGTCGTCGAACGGCGCCTCGGTCACGTTCATCCAGAAGAAGTAGGTGCTCTCGGTCTCCTCCACGCGGAACTGGCTGCCCTCGTACTTCTCCTTCACCGCCGCGTACTGATCGGGCGACGGCGGGTTCTCCATCCAGTCGAAGGTGCCAGCTTCGATGTCGCTCACCTGGGTCGCCGGGTTGCGCAGCACCGTCACCTCGATCTTGTCGACGTGGCCGCTGGGGATGTCCGGCATCCGCTCGGCGTTGCCCTTCTCCCAGAACGGGTTGCGGTCATAAGACCAGCCGCGGCCGGGTTGCGAGGAGACGATCTCGTAGGGGCCGGTGGCGGGCGGCGGGTCGCCCGTCATGTCCTCGTTCGGGGTATCCGCCGGCACCGGCGCGACGAAGGGCAGCGCCAGCTCCTGCAGAAACGTCCCCCGCGGGCGTGAGAGGCGAATCGTGATCTCGCCCGTCTCGTCGTCGGTGACGATGCCGGCGATGCCGCCCTTCCTGCTCTTCGCGAACTGCGCCGCACCGACGATGTCGGTGTAGAACGGCGACCCGCTCGAGTTGAGCAGGAAGACCCGCTCCACCGCCCGCTCGAAGTCCGAAGCCTTGACCGGCGAGCCATCCGAATACCGCAGCCCGTCCCGCAGCCGCAGCTCATACGTTTTCCCGTCGCCGCTGATCTTCGGCAACGCCCGCGCCAGCCCAGGGATCACCTGGCTGCCTTCTTTCCCCGACGCGTGCTTATACGTGAGCAGCGGAATGTAGGTGTCGTAGATCGCGGTCCACCCTTCCTCGGAATGAGACAGCGCCGGATCCAGGTAGTCGGGGAACGACCCGAACGTCGCTTTCAGCGTCCCGGACCCCGACCCCCCGCCGCTCGAGCCACAACCAGCGAGGGTCAGCAGGGCAAGGGTGACAAGAACAACGAGGTTTCTCTGGCACCCGGCGCGAGTCATTCCCGGCACTCTTCCAGTCAATGCGGATGAATCAGGCGTCGATCACGCCCATCTGGACGGATTCCCTACGCCCGCCCGGCCGTTTTAGACTTAGCGCCCCAGTCGAGAACCCTCATGTGGCCATCAGACGACGAAATGCAGGTATTTCGGGCTCTGCCCTATCGGCAGAAGCTGCGCGTCGGCAGGTGTCTCGCCCGTGGCGAGGCCCCAACCGACCCGCAGATGGCAGCTGCCGCGGTGGAGCTGGCCGCGAGCTACCAGCGTCAGGACCGCCTCGATGCGGTGGCATATCGCTGGGCACCGCTGATCCTCCTTGTCTGTGCCGCATGCCTGGCGATCTCCGCCATAGACCGGGGAGACGAGCTGAGCCTGATAATCAACACCCTGGTCGTCCTGACGAGCGTCATGCACTTCGCCGTCAGCCCGGCCACCCGGCCCAAGAACATGGCCCGAGCCCTGGAAGCATCGAGACGAATCGCAGGCTTCACCTCCTGACCCGGCCGACCCAGGCCGAAGATCGACTCCTCAACCCACCCGCCGGTAGCGGATGTGAGTGGCGAGCGGCGAGTGGAGCGCCTCGACCGGCTCGAACCCGAAGGACTCGACTCCGTCGAACAGCCGCTCGCCGGACCCGAGCAGGATGGGGGCCACGTCGAGCGTGAGCTCGTCGATCACTCCGGCGGCGAGCGCTTGACGGACGGTCGAGGCGCCGCCTGCGATGTCGACGCCAACCTCGCCGGCCGCCTCGAGCGCCTGCGCGTAGGCGGCCTCGAAGCCCTCGGTGACGAAGTGGAAGCTCGTGCCGCCCTCCATCTCGATCGGCTCGCGGGCGTGATGGGTGAGCACGAAGACCGGCGCGTGGTAGGGCGGCTCGGAGCCCCACCATCCATTCCAGTCCTCATCCCACTCGCCGCGGATCGGCCCGAACATGTTGCGGCCCATGACGTATGCCCCACGCGGTCGCATGAGCCAGCCCTCCGCCGTCGCGTCGGCGTCGTTCGCGCGCTCGTCGCCCAGGTGCCAGCGATGGACCTCCCTGCCCCGCGTTCCCAACGGATTTTCCCGGCCCTGGTCCAGCCCGGCGACGAAGCCATCGAGCGAGATCGACATGTGGCAGGTGGTGTCCGGCATCAGTGCCCTCCAGGTAATTGCGGTTTGCAAGCGCCGGCGAGGTAGCGCAGCGATCGAGCTACTTCCCAGGCATTCAACAGCCCTGGACTAAGCGCTGGGGGGAGGAAGCTGAGTAGCCGCCCAATCGCCGACGTCATCTACCAACGCAAGGATGGCCTGGCGGTCGATCGGCTCGGTGTCCAAGATTTCGTCGTAGCGCAACGGCACCGCATGTTCGGTCAGCGCGACCACTTGCGCGTTGTCGAATGGAAAGTCGCCAACAGCCGCAGTCACCTCCGCGATCAGGCGACGCAGGTCATGCGTGTACTCGAACTCGATGCTCCGGGACCCGAGCACAGCCTTGAGCCACTTCTCGACCGCCTGCTGCGCGTGGAAACCGACAATCTCATCGCTGATCTCCACGTTGTGGGCGAGCAAACGCATTGCGTTCGCGTCGTCCTCTGCCTTACGGGCAAGAATCTCCGCTTCGGCCCTCGGATCACGCTCCGACAAGGACGCGACCTCGCTGCACCGCCTCGTTGACCATGGTCCCGCGTATCTGAGCCCTCTGATCTGCGTAATCGGCGCTGAGAACTACGAGATCAATCGGGACGCCGAGATCGCCGAGGGCTTCACGGAGTCGAACGAACTCCGCTCGGCGGCTTTCCAGTTCAGGCTCGATGACAAGCAAATCCAGATCACTGTCGGAGCGACCCTCGCCCCGAGCGCGAGAGCCGAAGAGGATCACCGTGGCGTCTGGAGCAGCCGCAGCGAGACGGCGGCCTGCCTCAGCAATCAATTTCTCGTCAGTCATGACTAAAGATCGTAGCCGTGAAGGGCGGCGGCCTCGAGTCCGTGAAGGTTTCTGCCAACGGCGCCTGCTTCTGTCCCCGGCCTGGAGGATCGCCATTGCAATACGGCGTTCTCTCACGAGCGACGTGCAGGCTAGGCCCGACGCCGGCCTCGCTCCTCTTGCTGAGCAAAAGCGCCCCCGGCAGGATTCGAACCTGCGACCGTCGGATTAGAAGTTCAGCCGAAAGGTGTCCGAGGGACGGAATCTGCTCTAGGGAGCCCTATCCTGTCTAAGGAGTTCGGCTGAGTTCGCTGGAGTTGGGGACCAATTTCGGGACCAAGTTTTTCGGTGGCGGGCCGATCTCCAGCCATAGCGCTACCGTTTGTAGCGATGGAGGCATCAGTCGACTTCACGATCGCATTCGACAGCCCGGACGAGGGTGGCTGGATCGTCGCGCACGTCCTTGAGGTGCCTGGCGCCGTCAGCCAAGGCCGCACCCGCGAGGAGGCCCGCGAGAACGTGCTCGATGCGCTTCAGACGGTCCTGACTCCGGATGAGGAGCTAGCTGGCGAGGTCGCCAAGGCAGACCGTGAGCACCTGCGGTTCACCGCCGCGGCGTGAAGCGCCGCGATTTCGAACGTCATCTCTCAGCCCAAGGCTGCCGAGAGGTCGGCGGCACGAAGCACGCTAAGTGGCGCGGTCCGCAGGATCAGGTCTCAGCAGTGCCGCGACACAAGGAGATCGGCCCTGGCTTGGTGCGCGCGATCTGCAGGCAGCTCGGAGTGCCAACCCCCCGCAATCCGGGCTAGTCGCTACTGATCGCTTCCCTCAGGGTGACAGCAAGGTCGTCAACACCGACTACACGCACCTCCCCCTCACCGATCCCGTCAGTTGATGCAGGTGGAGGACTCGGAGTAACAAGGAGGACCTCGTCGACGCCCATCCGCTTTCCCGCGATGGCGGCGTTTTTTACTGCGCGCCCCAAGTTTGCCCTTGGAATTGGCCGATTCCAAGCCTTGAGCTCGATTCCCAGTCGCTTGCCCTCCCGCTTCACTACGAAGTCCAAGCCTTGATCTGGTCCCTCAAGCCTGTGTCCGCCGTATCGTTTAATGACCCGTTCAACGGACCGCTCCAAGCGTGCAGCCTGTTGAAGGGCTGAGTCCCTGGCCTGATCCGGATCGTCCTCGTACCGCAACCGAAAGATTGCGATCGCCGCCCCGATCGCCACGAGGCTCGCCCCCACGGCGGTGAGGTAGGCCCTTCCGTTCGCCTGTCCGCCAATCGCCGGCAAAAGAGCTGCGAGAGAACCAATCAAGGTCGTGGTGCCAGCCAAAACCGCGACCCACTGGCGACGACGTGCAACTAATGCCTCTTCTTCATTTGCCGGTGGCAGCCAAAGTTCGTCATTCGGCTCCCGATCCAGCTGGTCCAGGAGGACTTTTATCCGCCCCGCGCTCTTATCGCGCCTTGGTATGTCAAGTAGGTCGTCCTCAAAGATGCGCGCATATACATTCGTCAGGAGTTCCTCGGCGCCCAACAGAGCAGAGGGGCTAATCTGATGCTCACGCGCCTTGCCCTCGGTATAGCGCTCTAAATCTCTGAGCCCGGGCTGATCGGTCTCCTGTACGAAGCGCTTAACGAGCACACGCTCCATCTCTCCGTTCGCGCTACGGATCCTCTCGCGCCGTGCCCCCACAGTCTGCCTGTAGCTGAAAGCAAACAGGGCTAGCGAGAGAACGGCACCCAAGGCGGTTCCGAGTGCCGTATCCAAGCTCATCGGTAAAGCCTCCTACATGCACCAAAGACCCGTCAATCAATGAAGGCGGGAGTCCTTTGCTGCCCGGAAGCGCCCCCGGCTGGATTCGAACCAGCGACCGTCGGATTAGAAGTCCGATGCTCTATCCAGCTGAGCTACGGGGGCGGGTGAGGCAAGGTTAGGCGCTGGTCGGGCGGCTCGCTTAGGATCCGTCGATGGCGAAAGTCGAGGTCGCGGGCAGGGAGTTCCACTTCGAGCGCGGCGGCTCGGGTGAGCCGCTGCTGCTGATCCAGGGGATGAGCGGGACGCACCTCTCTTGGGGCGCGTCATTCAAAGGGGCGCTGGAGGAGGCGTTTGACGTCGTCGCCTTCGACAACCGCGGGATCGGGCTCTCGGGGCCGGTCGACGGACCTTTCACAATCGTCGAGATGATGGACGACACTGCCGGCCTGCTCGAGGCGCTCGGATGGGAGAGCGCCCATGTGGTTGGGATCTCGATGGGCGGGATGATCGCCCAGGAGCTGGCGCTGGCCCATCCCGGAAAGCTGCGCTCGCTGACGCTCGGCTGCACCTATTGCGGCGGGCCGGGCTCGCTGCTGATGCCGGAGGAGAATCTGCAGAAGCTCGTTGCCGGGATGCGCTCCGGAGACCGCGAGGAGGCGATCCGAGCCGGCTACGAAGTCAACCTCTCCCCCGCCTTCCGCGCCGACGAGTCGGCCTACTCCGCCTTCCACGAGATGGCGACCGCTGGGAAAGCGGCGAAAGCGACGATCGAACTGCAGGCGCAGGCGATCTTCGGCCACGACACCAGCGGCCGCCTCGGCGAGATCTCGACGCCAACGCTGATCGTCCACGGCACCGAGGACGGCGTCCTCCCCTTCCCCAACGGCCAGCTGATCGCCTCGCTGATGCCGTCCGCCCGCTTCGAGGTCTTCGAGGGCACCGGCCACATGTTCTGGTGGGAGCAGCCGCAGCGCTCCGCCGAGCTGATCCGCGAGCACGCGCTCGCCGGGGCGCTTTAGTCAACCGTTGGTTGACAAAGTCGCCCCGCGCTACTCGATCGGTTCTTCGCCGGGCACCTCGGGCCGGTTTTCCGGCTTGCACGCCGACGGGTCGAGCTTGCCCTCGACTTTGAAGACGTAATCGGGTTGCGGCGAGGCAATGTTGTCCTTGACCACCAGCTTCACCGCCGGGTCGCCCTTCACCCATCCGTAGACGGGGAACTGATACGGGTTCGCAACACCGGTGTTGTAGGGGCCGGTGTCCTGCGTGTACTGGCTCATCACCAGGTAGTCGTAATCGCCGGCGTTGATCAGGCTCCGCAGCTGCCGGCAACTGGTCGGCAGCCGGTTGGCGCCGTGCGGGCCGTGGACTCCGATGTATTCGACGTGATTGGAGGCGTCGTTGCCGTAGAACCCGTACTGGCCGAAGATGATCTGGCTGGAGCCGATGATCCCGATCCGTTGGTCGCGCAGCTTCTGGGTGTAGACGTAGGCTTCCTTCGGCCCGCCTTCGCCCAGGAACGGGTCCGGGTTGACGTAGTGCTGGTCGGCGTACTGGACCTGCTGCGCGCGGCCGAGCACCACCGCCAGCAGCACCAGGACCGCCGCGCCGACAGCGATCGCCGGGCGGCTGACGCTGCCCCGCGTCCGTGCCAGCGAGAGCAGGGCCGGCGCCCAGACCAGACACAGCGTCAGGAAGACCGTGCCGACGAGGTATGAGGTGAACCAGCGCGGCGTCGTCAGCACCGTGATCGCGAAGACCCCGGTCAAGAAGAGGAGCGTCTGCCAGGCGCGCCGGTCCGGCGCCCGCAGCGGGCGCGCCAGCGGCAGCATCGCCATTGCCAGGACGAGCCCCGGCACCAGGTAACGCGTATTGGTGAAGAACCCCGTCGGCGAGCCTTCCTGCCCGGCCGCGGTCAGCGGCGTGAAGACGTAGACGACCGCCGTCAGCAGCGAGGCGACGGCGATCACCCGGAGGATCTTGTTGCGCGATTTCCAGGCGATGTAGACGGCAGCGCTGACGGCCATGATCAGGATCAGCGGCCAGAGCGGGCCGAAGGCGTTGTCGAGCTCGGGAAAGAACCAGCGCCGGTAGATGGTCGGGTCGGTGATGTAGTCGATGACCGCGAACCGGGGCCGCGGGTCGAGCGGCATCTGGTCGGGCTTGGGCAGGTTCAGCGGTCCGAATTTGGTGATCGGGATCGGGTTGCCGCCAGTCTTGATCGCCGCCCGCAGGTACCAGTAGCCACCGACGATGAGCAGGGGCAGCCCCATCACCCAGGCGGTGGTCCAGCGCCGGCCCCGGCCGCTGAAGATGATCACGCCCAACGTGATCGCCACGACCGGAACCAGGAAGGTGGTCTTCACCGAGGCGGCGAGCCCGGCGGCGATCCCAGCCATGATCAGCGGTCCCCTGTCGAGCAGCGGCGCGTCGCGCTCGGGCGCGTCCTGGACGGCCCCGGCCGCCGGGGCTCTTCGCTGGTGCCCGTTGATCAGGAAGGCGGCGAAGGCGAGCAGGAAGGCGAGCCCCATGATGTCGTTGCGCGCCTCGCCGGGCTGGGTTTCGATCATCACCCCCGCGTCGAGGACGATCGCCGCCGCGACCAGGGTCGCCGGCCCGACCTTGTAGGGGCGTCCCATGCACCAGGCCGCCAGCAGCCCGATCGGCAGCCAGATCAGGTTCTGCAGCGGCGCCAGCCAGTCGCTCTTGAAGATGACGATCGTCGCCGCGTTGACGAGCTCGGTCGAGGCGGGGTAGAACCAGGCGGCCAGCCGCAGCGGGTCCGTGTAGTGCAGGTGGACCGTCGAGTGTTCCTGGGCGATGAACGCCGAGAAGGGCATGTGGTACCAGGTGGTGTCGCCGCCGAACATGCCGAAGTCGAGGCTCGACTGGGCCGGAAAGGTCCACTCGGCGACGGTCCAGGAGGCGACGCCGAGGGCGATCAGCAGGGCGATGTCCTGCACCCGCGGCGCCGCCACCTCGCGCCCCTGACCGCCGGCTTTCGAGCGACCGAGCCAGGCGGCGCCGAGGCCGACGGCGATGCAGAAGACGACGATCCAGCCGAAGTAGAGGAGGCTGAGCGAGCCGAGGATCTCGAGGCAGACGACGAGCAGCGCGACGGCGAGCGTGGCGTCGGCGAGCCGCGCCAGGGCGCCGCTGAATTCCGGCACGATCCAGCGCCGCAGCCAGTAGCCGCCGAGGCCGAGAGCCGCGACGATCCCGATCAGGGCGAGGCAGCCGGCTATGTAGGAGCCGAAGGAGGGTGCCACGAAGGCGGGGATGCTATTCGGAGCGCTCCCCGGGCACCGCCGCGACCGCTATGCCGCGGCGGTGGGGATGCTGCAGGCGACGCCGGTCCCTTTCAGACCGCAGTAGCCGTTGGGGACCTTGTGCAGGTATTGCTGGTGGTAGTCCTCGGCGTAGTAGAACGGCCCGGCGGGCACGACCTCCGTCGTGACCGGATCCTTGCCGGCCTCGCGCAGGGACTTGTCGTAGGCCTCGCGGACCATTTCCGCGGTCGCTTTTTGAGCGTCGTTGACGAAGTAGATCCCGGAGCGGTACTGGGTACCGACGTCGTTCCCCTGACGCATCCCCTGGGTTGGGTCGTGCTCCTCGAAGAAGACCTTGAGCAGGTCGGCGTAGGAGACCTGCTTCGGATCGAAGGCGACCATCACCGCCTCGGCATGGCCGGTCTTCGCCGTGCAGACTTCCTCGTAGGTGGGGTTCGGGGTGGTCCCATTCTGATAACCGACCGCCGTCGAGTAGACGCCGTCGAGCTTCCAGAACAGCTGCTCCGCGCCCCAGAAGCAGCCGAGCGCGAAGTAGGCGACCTCGATCCCCGCGGGGAACGGCGGCTCCAGCGGCGTCCCGAGAACCGCGTGGGTCGCGGGAACGTCGTAGGGGCGCTCGCTGCGCCCCGGCAGCGACTCCTCCGGAGCGACCATCTTCGTCTTCTCCGGGTGCATCGCGGTCATCAGCTTTCCGAGTCTGTTCATCTAGAGCCTGCCTGTTCCTCTGAACCTGTTCCTGTGTTGGCCTCCTACGGAGAAGGTAGCGTTTGGCCATGGCCTGCTTGGTCGTCCTGCTCGCTTTCATCTCGCCGCGGCTGGCGCTGTTCGCGATCTTCCTCTTCTCCGACCTGCTCAGCCGTGCCTTCGACAGCTGGTTCGTCCCGCTGCTCGGGATCTTCCTGCTGCCCTGGACGACGCTCGCCTACGCGGTGATGTGGTCGGCCAGCAGCAACCAGGTCACCGGCTTCGAGTGGTTCATCGTCATCCTCGCCTTCGTCATCGACCTCGGCTCCTACGCGAGCCGGGGCCGGGCGCGGCGGGACTGACGGCGGCGCCTACTGCTCGGTCGGGTAGGCGATCCGGATCTGGCGCTTGGAGAGGACGAGAAACGGCACCTGACTGACCTTCCCGTCCGCCAGCGAGGTGATCTGAACGTTGGTCAGCGGCACGAATTCGAAATCGCCACGGTTGAGCGAGTCCGAGAAGCGGCTCTGGTAGCCGGCCGGCGGCAGCGTCAGATCGCCCTCGATCAGCTGCCGATCCGTTTCGAACACGGCCCGCTCGACCCGCCGCCGCTCACGCGTATCGGCCGGGTCCTCCACTTGGCTTCCGAATAGCTCGTCCATCACGGTCCTTGGGGTCTTTTCGACCCGACGGGGGGAGAACTTGAAGCCCGCCCGCCTTGGACGGGAATGAACACAGGCGCCCACGCCCTTCCGACCGAATGACCATTATTATGGTCATATGCCTAAATCAATGACCGCGACCGCAGCCAAGGCCGGCTTCCTGCGTCTGCTCGACGAGGCCGCCGCAGGTGAGGAAATCGAGATCACCCGGCACGGCCTACCGGTCGCGCGGCTCGTTCCTCCGACCGGTGCGCGCACTTTGAAAGGCATGTTCCAGGGTCGGGCGAGAACGGCTGTCGACGAGGAGACCTTGCTCTCCACCGAAGAGATGTGGGACATCTCCTAGATGGGAGCCGTCCTGATGGACACCCACGTCGTCCACTGGTGGTCCGCAGAGCCGGATCGGATCAGCCGGCCGGCGCGTCGTGTGCTGGACTCAACCGACGAACTGCTGATTGCCGCTATATCTTGGTATGAGCTCGGGTGGCTGGCCGAAAAGCAGCGGATCGTCATCGACGTCCCGGTCCGCACCTGGCTCGAGGATCTCGGCGCGCAGGTGCGAACCGTGGGAATAACTCCTGCGATCGCCGACACCGCGGTTGGCCTCCCCAGCACCTTCCCGCGAGATCCCACGGACAGGATCGTCTACGCGACCGCAATCGAGCACGGCGTGAAACTGGTGACGAGGGATGAAGCGATCGCGGAACACGATCGCCCCCGCTCACTGGTCGTCTGGTAGCCGCCGCTAGCCCTCCGCGTGCTGGGCGGCCTTTTCGCGCGCTTCGGCCTTCTCCTCGAGCGTCATCGCGCCGGGATGGCCGTCGCCGGGCCAGGGCGAGAGCACCATCAGCAGCCGCGCATCGGAACGGGCGACGATCGTCCGCCGCTCGCCGGGGGCGAACTCGAACAGGTGACCGGCTTTCGCGTTGGCGGAGTCGGCACCGTCCTCGGTGCTGACCTCGACCTCCCCCTCAACCACGATCACCCGCGCCCGCTCGTGCACCTCGTGCTCCTGCATCTCCTCCCCCGCCGGCAGCGCCAAGACGATCGTCCGCGCATCGTCGGCCGAAGCGAGGATCCGCGGCTGGCGCGGCTCCACCTCGACCGAAGTCAGATCCCAACTCTCCATTTACACCCTCCTTCACCCGGTGACGTCTGCGACTTCCCTACCCGCTGAGGAGGAGGATCATCCTCCGAGGTGCTCGGCTAATCGCTCTCTCGGACCCTGAAGCCGACTGGCTTCCTTGGGCGCACGGGGGGAGTCATCAGTTGATGAAGGGCCTCGAAGATCTGCCCCAGTTGCTCATCATGCGCATCCAAGCGTCCAGTCATCTCCCGCTCGAGGTCATCCAACCGCTGCTGAAGCGCGGTGTAGGAGATGGCCGCGCGGCGCAACTCGACGAACGTCCGCATGATCTCGATGTTGACGGCGATAGCCCTTTTGCTCCTCAGCACTGAGGAAAGCATCGCCACCCCCTGCTCGGTGAAAACGTATGGGGCGTAGCGACGTCCGCCTCGGCTCGTGTTTGAGGTCGCAATCTGCGACCTCAAAGAGTCCGCCTCCGTTCTGTCGAGCTGGAACATGAAGTCGGCAGGGAAGCGCTCCAGGTTCCTCTTCACCTGCTCAACGAGACGTTTGGTCTCGACGCCATAGAGCTCCGCGAGATCCTCGTCGAGCATTACCTGTCGATCCCGAATCACAAAGATCCGGGCCTCGACTGCCGGGGCGGCAACCGGCTCCAGCGAATCAGTCTTCTCTTGCAGCTCGGTCATCCAGAGAAGATGACAGATTTCGATACTTTTTGTCTACATCGGGGTGCCCGGATTCGAACCGGGGACCTCCGCCACCCAAAGGCGGCGCGCTACCAGGCTGCGCCACACCCCGTCATGGGCAAGTGTAGGTTCTGGGGGCGATGGCGGAGGTGCTTCCTTTCAAGGCGCTGCACTACGACCTCGGGAAGGTCGGCTCGCTGGATGCGGTCGCGGCACCCCCTTATGACGTGATCGATGCTGCGCAGCGCAAGGCGCTGCTGGAGCGCTCGCCCTACAACGCGGTCGCGATCGACCTGCCGAAACCGTTCGACCCGGCAGACCCCGACAGCGATCCCAGCGGCGATCCTTACGCCGAGGCGGCGGCGCGGATCGAGAGCTGGAAAGCCGACAGGGCACTGGTCCAGGACGACGAGCCCTCGCTCTGGGCGATGACCCAGGACTATGTTGCCCCCGACGGCAACAGCTACAGCCGCAACGGCATCCTCGCCCGCGTCAGGGTCGAGGACTACGAGACCGGCACCGTCCGCCCCCACGAGCGCACCCACCCCGGCCCGCTGCTCGACCGGCTCGAGCTGACCCGCGCCAGCGGCTACAACCTCTCGCCGATCTTCTCGCTCTCGACCGAGGATGCCTGGCCGCTGGTCGGGCCGAGCCTGCCCGACGAGCCCTGGGGCGAGGCCCGGGACGAAGACGGCACCGTCAACCGGCTCTGGAAGGTCGAGGGCCGGGCCGTCCATGCCGCGGTAACCGAGTGCCTGGCCGGCGCCCAGCTGCTGATCGCCGACGGCCATCACCGCTACGAGACCGCGCGCGCCTTCCGCGACGAGGTCGGCGGCGAGGGCCCGCACAACTACACGCTGATGTCGCTGACCGGGCTCGACGACCCCGGCCTCACCGTCTTCCCCACCCACCGCGTCCTCTCCGGCTTCGCCGACAACCCGGAGCGCCAGCAGCGGCTCGGCAACGGCCTGCGCGAGCTCTTCGATGCCACCGAGGTGGATCGCGAGGAGATCGACCCGGGAGGCGAGGAGGGCGTCGGCGTCTTCGGGCTCTACGACGCCTTCCACAAACGCGCCTTCCGGCTGCGACTGAAGGACCTCGGCGAGGTCGACCGCCGCCTCGAGGGCAAGCCGAAGGCCTACCGCCGGCTCGACTCGGCGATCCTCGAGACGCTGGTCCTGAAGGGCCTCGCCGGGATGAGCGACCACGACATCGACGAGCGCGACGGCCTCGAATACGCGAAGAGCGTCGACGCCGCCCTGGCGATGGTCGACGACGGCCCCTACGACGTCGCCTTCATCCAGCGGCCGGTCCCCGTCGAGCAGGTCAAGGACATCGCCAACACCGACTCGGTGATGCCGCCGAAGTCGACCTTCTTCTTCCCCAAGGTGATGACGGGCTTCGCCTTCAACCCGGTGCGATAACTAGCCGTGGTCAAGATCTACACCAAGAAGGGCGACGACGGGACCACCTCGCTCTGGTACGGCGGCCGCGTCCCCAAGCACCACGGCCGCACCGACGCCTACGGGACCCTCGACGAGGCCTGCTCGCAGCTCGGCGTCGCCCGCGCCCTCTGCGGCCCCGAGCAGGCCGAGCTCGCCGCCGACATCCTCCGCCTCCAGGACGACATCTTCGTCGCCGGCGCCGAGCTTGCGACCGCGCCGGAGGCCGCCGAGCGGCTCGAAGACGGCGTCAGCCGCACGACCGAGGCGATGGTTTCCGAGCTCGAGCAGCTGATCGACCGCTACATGGCCCGGGTCGAGCTGCCGCCGAAGTTCGTCATCCCCGGCGGCAACCAGCTGTCCGCCCAGCTCGACGTCGCCCGCACCGTCGTCCGCCGTGCCGAGCGCCGCATCTCCGAATTGAACGAAGCCGGCGAGATCCCGAGCGAGACCGTGATCCACTTCGTCAACCGCGCCTCCGACGCGGTCTACGCGATGGCCCGCTTCGCCGACGTCGACGACCCCGCCCTGTTCGAGGGCCGCGGCAAGGGCTGAGCGTGCGGATCGTCGCCCGCCGAGTCGAGGGCTACGCGCACGACGTCGAGATCGAGGGCGGTCACCGGCTGCGGGCCGACGAGCCCGGAACCGCCGGCGGCACCGACACTGGGCCGAGCCCGACGCGGTTGCTCGGTGCCAGCCTCGCAAGCTGCATCGCGATCACGGTCGAGATGTACGCGGAACGCAAAGGCTGGGACGTCGGCCGAGTCGAGGTCGACGTCGAGGTCGGCTACGAGGGGCCGGTCCCGACCGAGTTCGAGGTCGGGCTGAAGCTGCCCGCCGGGCTCGACGACGAGCAGCGGCGGCGGCTGCTGACGATCGCGACCAAGTGCCCGGTCCACAAGGTGCTGGCGGGCGAAGCGCACGTCGAAGTCGTCGAGCGCCTGGAGCCGGCCTGATGGACCTGGGACTGAAGGGACGCGCCTGCGTCGTCACCGGCGCGAGCAGCGGCATCGGCCGCGAGACCGCGCTGCAGCTCTGCGCCGAGGGCGCGAACGTCGTCCTGGTGGCCCGCGGCGAGGAGCGGCTGGCGGCGGTGACCGCGGAGGTGGCCCGGGCCGCGGAGCCTGCCGGCGGCGCGGCCATAGCGCTGGCGCTCGACGTCACCGTCGAGGATGCCGGCGAGCGGATGCTGGCCGCGGCGACGGAGAGCTTCGGCGCCCTCGACGTCCTCGTCAACAACGCCGGCGCCGCCAAGTGGCGCGACCTCGACGAGGTCCCCGACGAGGACTGGCGCGCCCAGTACGAGCTCAACGTGATGGCGCCCCTGCGGGCGATGCGGGCGGCGATCCCGCCGATGGCCGAGCGCGGCTGGGGGCGCGTCGTCAACGTCTGCTCCACCGCCGGCAAGCGGCCCTCGTCGGCGATGGCCGAGTACTCGGTCGCCAAGGCGGCCGAGCTCTCGCTCTCGCGCCTCTTCGCCGACCGCTACGCGAAAACCGGCGTACTCGTCAACGCGGTCGCCCCCGGACCGGTCGAAGCCGAGATGTGGATGGAGCCCGGGGGCCTCCTCGACGAATCGATGGAGATGTCCGGCGCCACCAGCCGCGGGGAGGCGCTCGCCGAAGCCGGCTCCAAGCGCCCGATCGGCCGCCTCGCCCAGCCCGAGGAGATCGCCTCGGCGATCGTCTTCCTCTGCAGCGAGCGCGCCTCCTACGTCGCCGGCGCCGCCTGGTCGGTCGACGGCGGCACCGTCCAGGTGATCATCTGATTCGCGACACCGTCGAGGCGGCCGTGCTGTTGCCCCTCTACGGCTGGCCCGAGGAGCCCGGCCTCGTCTTCACCGAGCGCCGCGCCGACCTGCGGCGCCACGCCGGAGAGATCTCCTTCCCCGGCGGCCGGCGCGACGAGGACGATGGCGACCTCGAGACGACGGCGCTGCGCGAGGCCGAAGAGGAGATCAGCCTCGACCGAGGCCAGGTGAGAATCGGCGAAGCGCTACCGGCGACGCGAACCTTCGTCACCAACTACGTCGTCCACCCCTTCGTCGGCTACGTCCCCCACCCCCGCGAGCTCGACCTGCAGCCAAACCCGACCGAGGTCGAGACCGTCCTCACCTTCTCGCTCGAGCTCTTGCGCGAGGGCTACGAGATGCGCCGCCTGATCCGGCGCGGCGTCCCCATCCACACCCCGACCTACGAGGTCGAGGGGCAGCTGATCTGGGGAGCAACCGCCCGGATCCTCAGCGACCTACTCGATCGCCTCGCCTAGCTCTTGTTCGGCTGCGGGACGATGCGGATGTATGGCTTCGGCTCGTCCCAGCCGTCGGGGTAGGTCTCTTTCGCTTCGTCGTTGGAGACCGAGCCGGCGATGATCACGTCGTCGCCCTGCTCCCACTGCGCCGGCGTCGCCACTTTGTGGTTGGCGGTCAGCTGCAGCGAGTCGATCACCCGCAGCACCTCGTCGAAGTTGCGCCCGGTGGTCATCGGGTAGACGAGGATGAGTTTGATCTTCTTGTCGGGGCCGATGACGAAGACGTTGCGGACCGTCTGGTTGTCGGCCGGCGTGCGGTCGCCGGGGTCGCCGGAGACATCGGCCGCCAGCATCCCGTAAGCCTTCGCGATCTCGAAGTCGGCGTCGCTGATGATCGGGTACTCGGGCCGCGCGCCCTGCGTCTCCTCGATGTCGTCGACCCAGTCCTCGTGTTTGTCGAGCGGGTCGACCGAGAGGCCGATGATCTTGACCCCGCGCTTCGCGAACTCCGGCTCGATGCTCGCCATGTAGCCGAGCTCCGTAGTGCAGACCGGGGTGAAGTCCTTCGGGTGGGAGAACAGGACCGCCCACGAGCCGTCGAGCCAATCGTGGAACTTGATCCGACCCTCGGTGGTGTCGGCCTCGAAATCTGGTGCTACGTCACCGAGCTGCAGAGCCATGGAATCGTTCCTCTCGCGCTTCTTCGTCTATTTACCTAAATTCCCATCGGAGTTTAGCTATTTGGATTCATCGGCCGGCGAGCGTGGTTCCTTTCGGTCGCTCATCGACCGAAAGGAACCACGGAATGCACGGCGGCGACCAGATCGGCTTCCCGGGAGACGATCTCGACCGGGATCCGCCAGGTGCGACTGGCGGCGCGGACGATCTCGGCGCCCGCTTCGGTCCCCTCGTAGAGGACACCGCGAACCGGAGTTTCGACCAGGTGTTCCATCAGCCGCTCGAGGCGCGGCCCATGGATCGCCTCCAACTCCGCCGCGCTTCCCTTGGCGCTCCCCAGCAGGAGCACCAGGACGGCGACGTCGGCGACCAGCTCGAGGATCGTCCCCGGCCGGTCGGGGTCGGCCAGCGCGGGCTCGATCCCGGCCGCCTCGATCGCCTCCAGCCCTTCGCCGCGACGGCTCGTCCCGCGCACCGCCCAGCCGTCGGCCAGCAGCCGCGCGCCGAGCTCCCGGCCGCGGCAGCCGCAGCCGACGATCAGGGCCCGCGCCACCTACTCGACCCCGAAGGGTCCGCGGCCGCGCAACCGCAACCGCTCGTCCTCGGCGACGCTCGCCTGCAGCTCCTCCTCGGTCATCTCCGGAACTCCCCGCCGCCGCCGCATCTCGTTCTGCGCCTCCATCATCTGGCGGACGTCGTCGATCTCGTTTTCGGCTTCGACCTCGGGCGAGCGGGTCGGAACCCAGTCGACGAGGCCGGCCGAGCTGCCCGGGTAGTAGTGGCCGACGATCAGCAGCACGCCAACCATGAATGCCAGGAGTCCCAGAGTCCCCAGAATGAAAAGCACACGAGAAGGATACGGTTCAGACCGATGCCCGAGGCATACGTAGTCGAACCGCTGCGCACCCCGATGGGTGCCTACCGCGGCGCCCTCTCCGGCGTCCGTCCCGACGACCTCGCCGCCCACGCGATCGCCGCCGTGGTCGAGCGCAGCGGCGTCGACCCGGAGCGGATCACCGACGTCTACTTGGGCGCCGCCAACCAGTCGGGTGAGGACAACCGCGACGTCGCCCGCATGGCGGCCCTACTGGCCGGGCTGCCGCAGAGCGTCCCCGGAGCGACCGTCAACCGCCTCTGCGCCTCCGGCCTGGAGGCCATAAACAACGCCGCCCGCGCCGTCAAGGCCGGCGAGGGCGACTTCTACCTGGCCGGCGGTGTCGAGTCGATGAGCCGGGCGCCGTGGGTGGTCGAGAAGCCCGAGCGCGCCCTCCCTCGCGGCCCGCAAACGATGCACGACACGACGCTCGGCTGGCGGATGGTCAACCCGCGGATGGCCGAGCTCGGAGTCTCGACCGAGTCGATGGGCGAGACCGGCGAGAACGTCGCCGAGCGCTACGGCATCAGCCGCTCCGACCAGGACGCCTTCGCGCTGCGCAGCCACCGGCGCGCGGTCGCCGCAACCGAGGCGGGCTGGCTGGCCGAGGAGATCGTCCCGATCGAGGCGCCGCGGGGCCGCGAGACGGTCCTTGTCGAGGCCGACGAGGGGCCGCGCCCCGACGCCTCGGCAGAGAAACTGGCAAAGCTGCGCCCGGTCTTCCGCGATGGCGGCACCGTCACCGCCGGCAACGCCTCGACCCTCAACGACGGCGCCGCCTGCATGCTGATCGCCTCCGAGCGGGGCATCGAGGAGCTCGGCGCCGAGCCGCTGGCGCGGGTCGTAGCCAGCGGCGTCGCCGGGGTCGACCCGGCCTTCATGGGCATCGGACCCGTGAAAGCGGTACCCCGTGCCCTGGAGAACGCCGGCCTCACCATCGACCAGATCGACCTGGTCGAGCTGAACGAGGCCTTCGCCTCGCAGGTCCTCGCCAGCGCCCGCGAGCTCGGCCTCGACGAAGAGCGCCTCAACGTCAACGGCGGCGCGATCGCCCTCGGCCATCCGCTCGGCTGCTCCGGCGCCCGCCTCACCGGCACGCTGGTGCGCGAGCTGCGGCGGCGCGGCGGCAAGTACGGGGTCGCCACCCTCTGCGTCGGGGTCGGCCAAGGTTTGTCCACTGTCCTCGAAGCGGTCTGAACGCTCGAGTAGGGTGTTGAATTAAGCGGAATGCGGGGGCAACGACGACTGCTGACGTTTTTCGGCTGCGCGATCGCGGCGCTGGCGCTCTGCGCGCCCGCAGGTGCGGCAGCCTCGGGTGACGCGCAGGCGTCGGTCATCGGCGGCAGCCCGGCGACGATCGAGCAGTTCCCCTACCTCGCCTACATCGAGGCCGGCAACAAACGTCGCGGCTTCGCCTGCACCGGCACCGTGGTCGCCCCCAGGGTGGTCCTCACCGCCGCCCACTGCGTCGAGAGCGTCGAGACCGGGACCTTCTCCAAGCCGGCCGAATACAAGGTCGCGATCGGCGTCGCCAACCCCAAGCAAGCGACCGCCGAGAACGTCTACGACGTGGTCGCCACCCACGTCTTCCCCTCCTTCGACCCTGGCGTCGTCCACGGCGACGCGGCGGTGCTGATCCTCTCGCGGCCGACCACCGCGCCGGTGCTGGCGCTGGCCGGGCCGGCAGATGCGGCGCTCTACGAAGGCGGCGCGGTCGTCTCCGTCGCCGGCTGGGGCGTGACCAGCGCGAACGCCCGCCAGGCGCCGGCCAACATGCGGACGACGGCGATGACGGTGCAGAAAGACAGCCTCTGCGCTCGCAAGACCAAGGGCTTCTACAAGGACTACTCGGGGGCGGTCCAGCTCTGCCTGCTCAGCACCCCGAAGAAAACGTCCGGCACCTGCTTCGGCGACAGCGGCGGCCCGGCGGTCGCCACGCGGCCCGACGGGACGCCGGTCGAGCTGGCGGTGATCAGCGTCGTCGGCCCCCTCTGCAGCCCGCAGGCTCCGAACGTGCTGACCCGGGTCGACTACGTCTCGACCTGGGTGAGCGAATGGATCGCCGCCACCGAAAGCGGAGCGCCTGCCCCCTTCGTCGACCCGGCGGCGCCGCTGCCACCGATGAAGAAGTCGACCGGCGAAGAGTTCGCGATCTTCACCCTCTTCGGCGCTTTCGGCGAGCGCTTCAGCTCGGCGAGCCAGGTCGCCGGCAACTGCAAACGGGCGAGCAAGACCCGGATCCGCTGCGAAATCGCCTGGCTCAGCAAAGGCACCATCTACGCCGGGATCATCTCCTCCTTCTACGTCCGCAAGCAGCAGACGTTCGCCTGGGAAAGCCACTATCTGGTGCGGTGGGCCCCGAGGCGCTGCATCGACAACGACTTCAGCGGCCGCGGCTGCCGCATCCACAGCAAGCGCGGCTGACCCGGCCGCGCCGACCAGATAGCCTCGCCGCGTGAGTGCAGGCCTCGAAAAGCTGGCGAGCGTCGACGGGACGATCGGCCCGACCGGCGAGGCCATGATCGGGCTCGAGGACGACGGCCTCTACCGCGGCGACGGCGCCTTCGAGGTGATCCGGCTCTACGGCGGCAAGCCCTTCGCGCTGGTCGACCACCTCGACCGGCTGGAGCGCTCGGCGGGAGCGATCGAGCTGAGGTTCGACCGCGGCGCGCTGGAGAGTGAGATCGACACCCTGCTCGCCGAGGCCGGCCCGGTCGAAGGCCAGATGCGGCTGATCGTCACCCGCGGCGGCCGCCGGATCGCCGCCACCGAGCCGATCCCGCCCCACCCCGAGACCGTCGCCCTCGTCTCCGTCACCTACTGCCCGAGCGTGATCCTCAACGGGGTCAAGTCGCTCTCCTATGCGGCGAACATGCAGGCCACCCGGCTGGCGAAAGGCAAGGGCGCCGACGAGGCCGTCCTCGTCCGCCCCGACGAGATCGTGCTCGAGCCGCCGACCTCCTCAGTCTTCTGGGTCTCCACCGAGGGCGAGCTGCGGACGCCGGCCCTGACCGACGGCGTGCTCGAGTCGATCACCCGGGACCGGATGATCAAGGCCCTCGACGTCGTCGAGGGCAGCTGGCACATCGACGACCTGCGCGGTGCCGGCGAGGCCTTCCTGGCCTCGACCACGCGCGAGATCCAGGCGGTCTCCTCGGTCGACGGCCGCGTCTTCCCGGCGGCCCCGGGGGCGCGCACGCAGGAAGCCCAAGCCGCCTTCGCCGACACCCTGGGCCGGGAGCTGCGGGAGCTCTGAGGTGGACTTCCAGCTGAGCGACGAGCAGAAGCTGATCCGCGAGACGGCGCGCGAGTTCGCCGCGCGCGAGATCCTGCCGCGGGTCAAGGAGAACGACCGCGAGGGCCGCTTCGACCGCGAGCTCGCCCGCAAACTCGGCGAGGTCGGCTTCCTCGGCGCCCCCGTCGCCGAAGAGTACGGCGGCCGCGGCCTCGACTACATCGGCTACGGGCTGATCGCCGAGGAGATCGGCCGCGCCGACTCCTCCGCCCGCACCGTCGTTTCGGTCCAGACCTCGCTGGTCGCCGGCTCGATCGAGAAGTGGGGCGACGAGGAGCAGAAGCGGAAGTGGCTGCCGCGGCTCTGCTCGGGCGAGGCGCTCGGCTGCTTCGGGCTGACCGAGCCCGACACCGGCTCCGACGCCGCCAACCTCCGCACCCGGGCGACCAAGACCGACGGCGGCTGGTCGATCAGCGGCCAGAAGATGTGGATCAGCCTCGGCAACTTCTCCGAGGTGGCGCTGATCTTCGCCCAGACCGACCCCGAGAAGAAGCACCGCGGGCTCGCCTGCTTCCTCGTACCGTGCGACAGCGAGGGGTTCACCACCCAGGAGATCCACGGCAAGCTCGGGCTGCGCGCCTCCGACACCGCTGAAATCTCGCTCGACGCGGTCGAGGTCGGCGACGAGGCGCTCCTCGGCGAGGTCGGCGACGGCTTCAAGGTGGCGATGAGCGCGCTCGAGAACGGTCGCTATAGCGTCGCCGCCGGCTGCGTCGGGATCTGCGAAGGCTGCGTCCAGTCCTCGGTGGAGTACGCGAAGGAGCGCAAGCAGTTCGGCGTCCCCCTGGCCCGCTTCCAGCTCGTCCAGGAGATGATCGCCGACATGATCTTGAAGCGCGACGCCAGCCGGATGCTGGTCCTCCGCGCGGGGCTTCTGAAGGACGAAGGCAAGCCGAACCTCGAGGAGACCTCGGTGGCGAAGCTGTTCGCGACCGAGTCGGCGGTCGAGTGCGCCAACCTGGCGATCCAGGTCCACGGCGGCTCCGGCTACGTCGACGACTACCCGGTCGAGCGCTACCTGCGCGACGCCCGCGTCACCACGCTGTACGAGGGGACCTCGCAGATCCAGAAGCTGATCATCGGCCGCCAGGCCACGGGCATCAGCGCGATGCTCCCCTTCGAGGAGTCCTGACCTTGGGCCAGGTCGAGGTCGCGATCGACGACTTCCACGTCGCCCTGCTGCGACTGAACCGACCCGAGGCGCGCAACGCGCTCTCGGCGGAGATGCGCGAGGAGATCGCGAATTCCCTGGAGCGCCTCGATGCCGATCCCAACGTGCGCTGCATCGTGATCGCCGGCGCCGACGAGTACTTCGCCGCCGGCGCCGACGTCCGGGCGATGGCCGAGCGACCGCTCGACGCCCCGCCGGACCCGAAGGGGATGGAGTTCTGGAGCCGACTGAGCGCGATCGGGACGCCGACGGTCGCCGCCGTCTCCGGCTATGCCTTCGGCGGCGGCTGCGAGCTGGCGCTGGCCTGCGACATGGTCGTCTGCGACGAGAAGACCCGCTTCGGCCAGCCGGAGATCACCCTCGGAATCATCCCCGGCGGCGGCGGCACCCAGCGGTTGGCGCGAGCGATCGGCAAGCAGCGGGCGATGGAGTACGTCCTCACCGGCCGACGCTGGGACGCGAAGACGGCGGAGCGCTGGGGCCTGGTCAACAAAGTCGCCGGCAAGGGGGCCTGGCTGACGGAGGCGATCGAGCTGGCGCGGCTCGTCGCCGAGCGGCCGCCGCTGGCGGCGAGGCTGGCGAAACGAGCGGTGCTGAGCGCCCAGGAGACGACCCTCGGCGAGGGGCTGCGCGAGGAGCGGGCTCTGTTCGACGAGGCGATGGCGAGCGAGGACCGGGTCGAGGGGATGAACGCCTTCCTCGAGAAGCGCGAGCCGCGCTTCCAGGGCCGGTGAGCGTCTCCCGCGTCGGCGTCCTCGGCGCCGGGACGATGGGCCGCGGGATCGCCCAGCTGGCGGCGCTCGGCGGCTACGAGACCGTGCTCTACGACGTCGCGCCCGAGTTGGCCGAGGGCGGCGCCGAGGCGCTGCGCGGAGCGCTCGACAAGGGCGCCGAGCGAGGACGGTGGAGCGTCGACGACGCCAGGGCCGCCGCGGCGCGGGTCGAGACGACCGCCGAGCTGGCCGGACTGGCGAGCTGCGGGCTGATCGTCGAGGCGGCCCCGGAGAAGCTCGAGCTGAAGCGGGAGATCTTCGCCGCCCTCGCCGCGGCAGTGGGGCCCGAGCCGGTCTTCGCCAGCAACACCTCCTCGCTGCGGGTGACGGCGATCGCCGAAGGAGTTCCGCATCCCGAGAGGGTGGTCGGCATGCACTTCTTCAACCCGCCGGCGCTGATGAAGCTGGTCGAGGTGGTCGCCGCCGAGCGCTCCTCCGACACAGCGTTGGCAACCGCAACGGAGGTCGCCGAGCAGATGGGTCGTACCCCGATCCGCGCTGAGGACAGCCCCGGCTTCGTCGCCAACCGCCTCGCCCGCCCCTTCTCGCTGGAGTCGCTGCGGATGCTCGGCGAGGGGGTCGCCGACGCGACGACGATCGACCGCGTCGTCCGCCTCGGCGGCGGCTTCCGGATGGGGCCGTTCGAGCTGCTCGACCTGATCGGCCTCGACGTCAACCTGGAGATCGCCCGCTCCTTCTTCGCCCAGGGCGGCGAACCGGAGCGCTGGCGCCCGAGCCCGATCCAGGAAGAGCTGGTAGCCGCGGGCCGCTTCGGGCGCAAGAGCGGCCACGGCTACTACGAGTACGGCGAGGGGCATGCGCGCGAGGCGGACCCCGCCCTCGACATCGCCGCTCCGACCCTCGACCCGGAGCTGCTGGCCGCGGTCGACCCCGCCGCCGAGGAGATCCTCACCCGGCTCTTCGCCCAGATCGCCAACGAGGCGGCCTTCGCCCGCGAAGAGGAGATCGCCTCGGGCGAGGACATGGAGACGGCGATGAGGCTCGGTTTCAACTGGCCACTCGGGCCGCTCGCGATCGGCGAGCTGCTCGGCCCCGCCCGCGCCGTCGAGACCCTCGACCGCCTGCGGGCCGAGCGCGGCGAGGCCTACGCAGCCGCCCCGCGCCTGCGGGCCGAAGCGGGAGGCGCGGCAGCTTGAACTCCTCCCGCAAACCCGCTTCGCAGGCCACCGCGCGCCGCAACCGCGAGGCCGCGGCGGCGCTGCCGCCCGACGGCGGCGAGGATCTGGCCGAGGCCGAACGCGGCCTCGTCGCCCGCTTCGAGCCGCCACGCGTCGAGGGCGCCGACGGCCGGGTCGTCTGGGACCTCGAGTCCTACGACTTCCTCGCCGAAGAGTGCCCCGAGACCGCCCACCCCAGCCTCTGGCGGCAGAGCCGGCTCAACCGGATCGCCGGCCTCTTCGAGATCGCGCCGGGCTTCTACCAGCTGCGCGGCTTCGACCTCTCGAATATGCACGTGGTCGAGGGCGAGCGCGGGATCGTCGTCATCGACCCGCTGATCTCGGCCGAGACGGCGGCCGCGGCGCTGGCGCTCTACCGCGAGCACCGCGGCGACCGCCCGGTCACGGGCCTCGTCTACACCCACTGCCACATCGACCATTTCGGCGGCGCCGCCGGGATCGTCGGCCTCGAGGAGGTCGCCGAGCGCGAGATCCCGGTCCTCGCCCCGGAAGGGTTCCTCCGCCACGCGGTCAGCGAGAACGTCTACGCCGGGACCGCGATGGCGCGGCGCGCCGGCTACATGTACGGGGCGCGCTTGGAGCGCGGCGCCGACGGCGGGATCGGCTCCGGGCTCGGCCAGACCACCTCGCTGGGGACGCTGACGCTGATCCCGCCGAACCGCGAGATCTCCGCCACCGGACAGGAGGAGACCGTCGACGGCGTGCGGATGGTCTTCCAGCTGACCCCCGGAACCGAGGCGCCGGCGGAGATGAACTTCCACTTCCCCGAGCACCGGGTGCTCTGCATCGCCGAGAACGCGACCCACACGATGCACAACGTCCTCACCCTGCGCGGCGCCCTGGTCCGCGACCCGCACGTCTGGGCCGCCTACCTCGACGAGGCGATCGAGCTCTTCGGTGCCGAGACCGACGTCCTCTTCGCCGGCCACCACTGGCCGCGCTGGGGCCGGGAGCGGATCGTCGAGTACCTGAGCAAGCAGCGAGACATGTACGGCTATCTGCACGACCAGACCCTGCGCCTGATCAACGCCGGGCGTACCGGGCCGGAGATCGCCGAGGAGCTCGAGCTGCCACCGGAGCTCGCCTCCGAGTGGCACTGCCGCGGCTACTACGGCTCGGTCAGCCACAACGCGCGGGCGGTCTACCAGCTCTACATGGGCTGGTTCGACGGCAACCCCGCCCACCTCTGGGAGCACCCGCCGGTCGAGAGGGCGAGGCGCTACGTCGAATCCATGGGCGGCGCCGACCGGGTGCTGGAGCAGGCCCGCCGGTCACTCGAGGAGGGCGACTACCGCTGGGTCGCCGAGGTCGTCAACCACGTCGTCTTCGCCGAGCCGGACAACGAGGAGGCGCGAGCGCTGCAGGCCGACGCGCTCGAGCAGCTCGGCTACGGGGCCGAGAACGCGACCTGGCGGAACTTCTACCTGGTCGGCGCCGAGGAGCTGCGCAACGGCATCACCGGCACGCCCTCCGACACCCGCGCCCCGGCGATCCTCGCCCAGCTCTCGGTCGCCCAGATCCTCGACGGGATGAAGGTGCGGCTGAACGGCCCCCGCGCCTGGGGCAAGCGCCTGGCGATCGGGTGGCAGGTGACCGACCCCGACGAGCGCCACCTGCTGCAGGTCGAAAACGGCGTCCTCGAGCACCGCCCGTGGCAGGAGGGCGCCGAGGCCGAGGCGACGCTCGTCGTCGAGCGCCAGGCCCTGAACGAACTGCTGAGCGGGACGGCGGACCTGGCGGCCCTCGCCGAGAGCGGCCGCCTGCAGGTCGAGGGCGACGGGGCGAAGATCGGGGAGCTGCTCGGCCTGCTCGACGAGCCGGACCCCGGCTTCGCGATCGTCACGCCCGAGGCTTAGGCGCTCAGTCGCCTTTGTCGAGGCGCATCATCACCTCGTCGACGTAGCACCAGCTCCAGTCTTCCCCCGGCTCGGCCGAGCGGATGATCGCGTGCCCGGTGTCCTGGTGGTGGGCGGTGGCGTGCTTGCCGATCGAGTTGTCGCAGCAGCCGATGTGGCCGCAGGTCTGACACATCCGCAGGTGCACCCAGCTCATCCCCATCGCCAGGCACTCCTCGCAACCCTGGACCTCGTCAGGGAGATCGAGGTAAGTGACCGTATCGAGGTGGGAGCAGGAGGAACTCACGGAGCCAAGATATACATGCCCGGTTCCCGCCCATTTAAGCCAGGATTCTTAATCCAAGAACTGGGGATTCAGGGGCCGGTGGCGATCTCGGCCGGCTCGCCGCCGGGCATCCAGTGCGCCTCGACCGGCACGTCGGCGTCGCGCAGGTAGCGCTCGGCGTCGAGCGCTCCCATGCAGCCGGTGCCCGCCGCGGTCACCGCCTGGCGGTAGGTGTGGTCGACTACGTCGCCGACCGCGAAGACACCGCCGACGTTGGTCCTGGTGGAGCCGGCCTCGGTGACGATGTAGCCGTCCTCGTCGGTCTCGACCTGGCCCTTGACGATCTCCGATTTCGGCACGTGGCCGATGGCGACGAAGGCGCCGTCGGTCTCGAGCTCCTCCTCGGCGCCGGTCTCGACGTTGCGCAGGCGCACCTTCGCCAATTTGCCGCTCTCGCCGGCGACGAACTCCTCGGCGACGAACGGCGTCTTCAGCTCGACGTTCTCCTTCTCGCGCGCCCGCTCGAACATGATCTTCGAGGCGCGAAAATCGTCGCGGCGGTTGACGATCGTCAGGTCCGAGGCGAACTTGGAGATGAAGATCGAGTCCTCCATCGCCGAGTCGCCACCGCCGAAGACGACCACCTTCTGGCCTTTGAAGAAGGCCCCGTCGCAGACGCCGCAGGTGGAGACGCCGCGGCCGCCGAGCTCCATCTCGCCGGGGACCCCGAGCCGTTTGGGCTCTGCCCCCATCGCCAGGATCACGGTCTTGGCGCGGTGCTCCTCGTCGCCGAGGAAGACCTTCTGGACGCCGCCGTCGGAGAGCTCGACCCGGTCGACGTCATCGGTGACGAAGCGGGTCCCGAAACGCTCGGCCTGGGCGCGGAACTGGGCCATCATCTCCGGGCCCATGATCCCCTCCGGGTAGCCGGGATAGTTCTCGACGTCGGTCGTGTTCTGCAGCTGGCCGCCCCACTGGAAGCCCTCGAAGACGAGGGGCTCGAGGTTGGCGCGCGCGGTGTAGAGCGCAGCCGTGTAGCCGGCCGGCCCACCGCCGACGATGATCACGTTCTCGACCTTCTTCTGCTCTGCCATATCTGCCATATCTACCGCCTGGAGTCTAATACTTTACTTTTTATAGTACCCCTCGGGAGGGCGAAAGGCAATCAGCCGACAGCCGGCTCCAAGTCCGAGGCCGCCGTGCCGCCCCGCTCGATCGGCAACTCCCCTTCTTCCCACTCGTGCACGGTGTGGCGCAGCTGGAAGAAGGCGAAGACGCCGGGCGGGATCGGCATCCAGAAGGAGACCAGGCGGAAGATCAGGACCGCCGGGAAGACCGTCTCCTCGGGGATTCCGAAGAGGACGAAGGCGCCGATCATCCCGGCGTCGACCGCCCCCACCCCCGCCGGCGCGAGCGGGAAGAGGTTGGCGACCATGCCGAGGAAGTAGCCCTGGACGACGACCGCGAGCGGGACGTGGACGCCGAAGGCGTGGAACGAGGCCCAGAGGACGCCGATGCTGGCGGCCCAGAAGCCGGCGGCGCCGATCACCGCCAGGCCGCCCTTCTTGGGATGGGCGAAGAGGCCGAGCGCGAAGCGGAAGCCCTCGCCGAGGGTGGCCGGGACTTTGCCCAGGGTCTCGAGCAGGTGCCGCGAACGCTCGCTGTGGGCGAAGCGGGTGAGGTGCCGCTCGGTGTCGGGCGGGATCAGGCTGATCAGCACGCCGATGACCAGCAGGGCGCCGGCGACGGCGGCGGGGATGATCGTCAGCTCGACCGAGCTCTTGCCGTTCATGACCCCGGTCCGCAGCAGGATCCCGAAGACGATCAGGGCGATCGGATAGAAGACGTAATGGAGGGAGACGAAGGCGACCATGCGGCGGCCGACGTCGCGGCGCCGCATCCCGGCCTTACGCAGCGCCCAGTAGGTGAGGGCAATGCCCCCGGCGCCGCCGGCCGAGAAGAGCAGGGTCGCGGCGACCCCCGACATGTTGATCTCGTAGGTCTCCTTCCAGGTCAGCCGCAGTGCGTCGCCGCCGACCACCGCCTTGAAGAGCGCGATGTAGGTCGCGTAGGCGACGACGTTGAAGCCGATCGCGATCGCGATCCAGAGCGGGTCGGCGTCGTCGAGCTTGTCGAGCGCGTTGCCCAGCCCGACCACCTTCGGGAAGAGGAAATAGATCCCGCCGAGCAGCAGGAAGACGACGACGATGGTCTGGATCAGTCGCCGGGTGGTGAATATCGGCATTTCGGCGAAGCGGTTGCCGTCATTCGCCGAGTCGTCCCGAGACACGTTCGGGAAATTACCCGCTCGCGATCCTCTCCAGACGCTGCAACGTTCCATTTATCCTGCGTATAAGGGGTTCGGCGAGCGGCTCGCCGCGCCGCACCGCCGCCACCAGGGCCGCGCCGGCGATCAGATCGGTGACGTAGTGCTCGCCCAGATAGACGAGGGCGAAGCCGAGGGTGCCGGCGTAGCCCCAGCCGAGGGCCCCCTCCGCCTTGCCGGCTTCCGAGAGCGAGAGCGCCGCCTGCAGCGAGGTGGCGAAGTGCAGCGAGGGCATCGCCGCCCAGGGGTTGCCGCCGAGCGCGTCGTACATCCGCTCCCAGGCCCGTCCCCAGGTCGGTTCGCCGACCTCGACCATGATCCGCCGCACCTCTTCGCCGGTCAGACCCTGCTCCGAGGACCACCACGGCGGCGCCGTGGGGACCGCGAAGTACACGAGGCAGCCGAGGTCGAAGACCGCCGCCATCTGCCGGGCCGAGCGCGGGAAGTGCTCGTTGTGCCGGACGAGGATCAGCGCCAGCGAGGCGTAGGGGACGATGAACCAGAGCCAGTGGGTCCAGGCGAGGAATTTGTTCACCGCTCCGACCTGCGGCAGTCGCGCCAGGCGGCGCTGCAGGCGGGCGTTCGGCAGCCGGCCGCCGCCGAGGATCCGGTCGCTGCGGATCGGATAGCGGGTGCGGAGGCGCGATCGCAGGCGCTCGGGGTCGTCGTAGGGAAGCTCGTGGGCGACGGTGAACGCCCACATCTGCATCGCGAAGAGGACGACGTCGCGCCGCTTCGAGCGCGGCTTCAGCACCGCCAGGGCCAGCGGGCCCGCCGCGACGGCAACGACCGTGACCGGGATCGGGATCCGCAGGCGGCGACGCATCAGGGGCACTGCAACGGCCGCTCCGACGGCGCCGAAGGCACCGGCGCTCACCGCGAGGCGGAGCGCATTCGATGGCCGGGAGCGCTTCCTCATAGGGGCGGCGAGTATAGGTCCGGGGCGTGAAGGCGGCCGAAAACACCCGGCGCCGCCTCGCCTGAATAGAATGGCCGCGCTTTGGCGTCCCACTCCCCTGGCACGGACCAGATCGACACGCTGTTTTGGATCGGCTTCTTCGCCGCGGCGATCCTGATCGTCGTGGTCGTCGGCGCCCTCCTCTACGTCGTTCGCCGCTACCGCGGCGAGCGGGGGGCCGAGCCGCGCCAGCTGCTCAGCGGCCACGGCCTGCAGTTCCGGGTCGGGGGCGTGCTCACGGTCTTCGCGGCGCTGCTCTTCATCCTCGGCATCGTCTTCACCGACAACGCCCGGGAACGGCCCTCGACCGGCGAGGCGGGCCTCGCCTCGCTGAAATCGGAGCCGCTGAAGATCGAAGCGACCGGCCAGCAGTGGCTGTGGCGCTACGACTACCCCAACGGCGCCTTCTCCTATTACAAGCTGGTCGTCCCGGCAGACACCGCGGTGGAGCTGGAGCTGCACTCGACCGACGTCGTCCACACCTGGAACGTCGAAGAACTCGCCCGCAAGGCTGACGCGGTGCCTGGGAAGACCAACAAGGTCTACTTCACCGTCTCCGCCGCGGACGCTGGCACGTTCCAGGGAGACTCGGCGACCCTCTCCGGCCAGGCCTACGCCGCGATGCGGACCGAGGTCGAGGTGGTCTCGCCCGAGGAGTACGAAGAATTCGTCGAGACCCAGCTGGAAG